>Ga0070741_10010755_pt1 | contig 17156 bp, 16 predicted proteins | sample Coa_R1_4_FD_66440 | JGI IMG/M metagenome (GOLD analysis project Ga0070741, IMG submission 66440) | Surface soil microbial communities from Centralia Pennsylvania, which are recovering from an underground coalmine fire - Coalmine... | ecosystem: Environmental > Terrestrial > Soil > Unclassified ...
CGTCTCCGAACTAGAGACGAATCCAACCATGGCCAAAACTCACCATCGGAAGACTTGGCCGTTCCGTCCCGGCTGGCAGAAGGAAGTCCATGTCTGGCCGTTCCTGCTGCGCATTGAATTTCTCGCGGCCATGATCATCACCGCGATCCTCATGGTGTGGTCGATCACGCTGAGCGCGCCTCTAGAAGAGCCCTCAAATCCCAACCTAACCATGAACCCTGCGAAGGCCCCGTGGTACTTCCTTGGCCTGCAGGAGATGCTGGTGTATTTCGATCCGTGGATCGCCGGCGTGGTAATGCCGACGCTGATCATTATTGGGTTGATGGTCATCCCTTACATCGACACCAATCCATTGGGCAACGGCTATTACACCTGGAAGCAGCGCAGATTTGCCATCGGAACATTTCTTTTCGGGTTCATCGTGCTGTGGGTTGCGATGATCATCATCGGGACATTCATTCGAGGACCAGGTTGGCAGTGGTTCTGGCCAGGTCAAACCTGGGACCACAATCGCTTAATTTATGAGGTGAATCGCGATTTGCCGGATCTGTTCGGCTTAAGCTCGAACCTCGCCAAAGGAATCTTTGGCGCGATTGTGGTGGGCGGTTACTTCCTGCTCGGCGGCTACATCATTTACGCGTTGTTCCGCCGCTATAAGCCGAAAGATTACCAACGCATGAGCTTGCTGCAGTATTCGATCATGGTGTTTTTCCTGCTCTCCATGATCGCGCTGCCCATCAAGATGGCATTGCGGCTCGCGCTGCATATCAAGTACGTGTGGGTGACGCCCTGGTTTAACGTGTAGAACCGGTCGTTGGTCCGAAAGCCGTTGTTGGTCCTTGTCGGGTGTTGAAGATGCTCTCGGGATCAACCACCGTAAGCCAACGACCAAGGACCAAGAGCCAACAATTTTCTGGAGGATGTGGTGGCGGATAAACCGATCCCCGAGCAAGACCCGATCGTAACTAAGTCCTACGCGGGTTACTACGTCATAGCCATGGTCGTCCTGATGGCGACGCTTTTCTGGGCGCTGTGGGACGAGGCCTTTGGCCAGCGGCCATGGAAGGCATTCCAGAACGAGTGGAAGTCGCGCTATTCGGCCTTTCTCAACTCGGCCCGGGGTAAGTCGGCCAAATCACTGGACGAGGTCACCCACAGCTCCGATTACCGCGAACTGGAACAGGCCTACCAGCAGGCCAATCAGCAGGCCAAGCCTCGCCGCGACGAACTGCAGAAACAGATCACGGATCTGAACGCAAAAATTATTGCCGTCCAGAATGTCTTCACCGATCGCCGCGCCTACGTCAACGCGCTTACCTACGAGATGGAGAAGGACGACGATGCCGCTGGCAAGAAGAGCAAGCAGAAGGACATCGACGAATACAAGGCGCAAGTCGCTACCGTAGAGTATCCGGACGGTCACAAGGAAAAGTACAACTACCAGCAACTCGAAGAAAAATACAACGAACTGAAGGACGAACGCACGAAGGCGAGCGCCGAATTGGGTGATGTGCTCAAGCCGGTAAATGAGGCGAGCACCAAGATGTCGCAGTACGTAAACGACCACATGGTGGATCTCACACCGGCGCAACTCGATGGCGTGAAAAAGAAGACTGCCGAGTGGGACCCGCAGATTCTGCAGATCAACGTGGCCGAAGCGAACCTCGTAGAGCGCTGCGAGTCGTGCCACATGAACATGCGTGAGCCGGTGAACATTACCGCCGCGGCTCTGGCATCCGCGCACCACAGCAAGAAGCCGGACGAGTACGACCGCGCATTCGTCAGCCATCCGGAGCCGGAGTTGCTCAAAATCCACGATCCGGAAAAGTTTGGTTGCTCGCCGTGTCACCAGGGAAATGGACGCGCGACCACGAGCGTCGAAAAAGCTCACGGCAATTACGAGCACTGGCTGTGGCCGTTGTATCCCAAAGAGAACGCGCAAGCCGGATGTCAGACGTGTCATGCTGCCGACATGGTGCTCACGAAGACCTCGGGCCTGTGGGGGGTCATCGACAACGGCAAGCGTCTGTTCCGGGAGCGCGGGTGTAATGGCTGCCATCGCTACGAAGGTTACGATCGCGAGCCTGAAGATCTGACCAACATCACGCAGCAGATCAAGCAGTTTGAACAGCAGAAGACCACGAATTTCAAACAGGCCGCCTATCTGATGAAGCAGGCTGATACCGCCGAGTCCAACGAGGAAGCCAACAAGCTGAACGACCAGGCGGTCGGCTTGCGCGTAGCGAACAGCAAAATTGATGGCCAGATTCAGCAGCTCGACTTTCGTTCTCACAGCTTGATGCAGGACCAGAAAAAGATCGGTCCTAACCTCAAAGACATTCGGCTGAAGCTGAATCGGAATTGGATTCCCGTGTGGCTGCACAAGCCGACGGATTTTCGTCCGATGACGAAGATGCCGAATTTCCGCCTTAACGACGATCAGATCAGGGCGATCTCGGCTTACCTGTGGCAGAGCGCGTTGACTGATCCCCTTCCGAAGCAGAAGCCGGGCAATGCCGACCACGGCAAGCAATTGTTTGAGACGCGCGGTTGTCTGGCTTGTCACTCGATCGGAGAAGGCGATCAACAAAAGGGTGGCGATTTCGCGGCCAATTTGACTCGGGTCGGTGAAAAAGCCAATTACGATTACCTCGTCCGATGGATTCACAATGCGCGTCAGCGCACGCGGCCATATTGTCCGTACGAGAAGAAAGATATCGGGCCTGAGGATTACGCGAAGAAGGGCCTACCTTACGTCTTCGACCTGCAGCACAGTCAGTGTCCCAACGACGGCCACGAGCTTCAGGTACAGAACATGACCGTCATGCCCAGCCTGCGTCTGAGTGTGGAAGACGCGCAGGACATTGCGACCTACCTGATGTCGCAGAAGAAGAAGGACCCCAACGACTATGCTGACGCTTCTTACATGGACGATCCGAAGCTAAGGGACGACGGCAAGAAATGGGTCCGTCACTTCGGCTGCGCCGGTTGTCATGAGATTTCGGGCTTCGAAGATGAAGGCCGCATTGGAACCGAGCTGACATACGAGGGCAGCAAGCCTATCGAGCGGCTCGATTTCGCCCTCTTCACCGAGACCGCGCAGCGTGGCGGTCACGAGCCGATCAAAGACGCGGACGATCTCCAGCGCTTGCCTGACGGTCCGGCAAAGGGCGTCTGGTACAACCACAAGGGCTTTTTCGAGCACAAACTGGCTGAGCCGAATATCTGGGACCAGGGCAAAGTCAAATCGGAAACCGAAAAGCTCCGCATGCCGAATCCGCACCTGACTAAGGAACAGATCCAGGCAATCACCACGTTCCTGCTGGGCAGCCAGGAAACTTCCCTGCCCGAGAGCTACAAATACCTGCCAGCGGACGCGCGCAAAGATATCCAGGACGGCTGGTGGGTAGTGGCGAAGTACAACTGCATGGGATGCCATCAGTTTGTACCCGGCCAGGAAACTGCGCTGATGAAGCAGCAGTATTACCGAGACAATCCGGAACAGCTGCCTCCGAAATTGCTGACGGAAGGAGCGCGCGTGTCGCCGGAATGGCTGCGCAAGTTCCTGTCGAACCCGGCACTCAGCGAGAGCGACACAAATCGCAATGGAGTACGTCCGTACCTTGCCGTGCGAATGCCCACGTTCTCGTTCTCCGATAACGAACTGCGCAAGCTAGTGCGCTTCTTCCAGGCGATGTCGCAGCAGCCGATGCCGTACATCCCCGAACAGGTACCGACGCTAACTTCCAAAGAGGACGACATGGCGAGGAGCCTGTTCTCCAGCACCGCAGCCCCATGTTTGAAGTGCCATGCGACCGGCGACGCCGCACATGATCAGCACGCTACCGCGCCGAACTTCCTTCTGGCCAAAGAGCGCTTGAAACCGGATTGGGTGGAGCGCTGGATCATCGATCCCCAGGCAATCAGCCCAGGCACCTCGATGCCGTCCGGCCTGTTCCGCAAGCAAGGCACTCAATGGGTATTCGCGGGACCGACGCCACCGTCATTCCAGGGCTACGACAAAGATCATTCGAAGCTGCTGGTGGATTACATCTTCCAGCTCACGCCCGAAGAGCAGCGGCGGGTATCCTCATCGATGGGCAAGAGCCGGGCGTCAACAAATGTGCCAGCGGGAACTCACAAGCAAGCATCCAATTCCCGATCAACTGCAGCGGGCGGCGGTTCGCGGTAAGATAGAGAGTTTCAACAGCAGGCTTGCGCGTCCTTCGCGAATCCTTCGCGACGTTGAGTACTATTTACAAATTACGAGCTTTGAAATTTCACATGAAAGGGCGAAATCATGAATAGCAGGAAAGCATGGATAGTTACAGTTGGACTGCTTTGTCTCCTTGGCTTGTGGCTGCTGGTGGGCTGCAGCAAGAAGGAGAATACCGAGCAGTCGTCGAACGCGCCAGAAGAGAAAGCCGCAACCCAGCAGGCGGCGACTCCGATTGATCCCAACACAGCGGCCAGCGTCAGCGGTACCGTAAAGCTCGATGGCACCGCTCCCAAGCCGCAGAAGATCGACATGAGCCAGGATGCTGCTTGTAAGGGCGACAACACGTCAGAAACGATCGTCGCAGACGGCGGTAAGCTGGCGAATGTGATCGTCTACGTGAAAGACGGCCTAGGCGACCGGACGTTTGATGTCCCTAAGGATCCCGCCGTAATCGACCAGAAGGGCTGCCAATATCATCCGCATGTTCTAGGCGTGATGACGGGCCAGAACGTCCAGATCAAGAACGATGATCCGACCACACACAATATTCACCCCACGCCCAAAGACAACCGCGAATGGAACGAATCTCAGCCGCCGCAGGCTGCTCCCATTGAGAAGAGCTTCGCGCGCGAAGAGATCATGCTGCCGGTCAAGTGCAACCAGCATCCCTGGATGAAGATGTACGTCAACGTGGTGAAGAACCCGTTTTTCGCGGTGACCGACAAGAGCGGCAAATACGAGATCAAGGGCCTGCCTCCGGGAACTTACACTCTCGCATTTGTGCAGGAGAAACTCGGCGAGCAAACCCAGCAAGTCACGGTGGCGCCGAAGGACTCTAAGACCGTCGATCAGAGCTTCAAGATGCAGTAGCTTTGGTAAAATTTAGCCACGGATTCTCACGGATCAACAAAGAAATGAACCCGGTTTATCCGTGTTCATCCGTGCAATCCGTGGCTTCTTTTTGTTAGCTCAGGAGTATCCGCTGACAGCCATTCTCACGCCCTACAATCGCGCGCTGCATCGTTTTGCGGTGTTTACCGCATGCGCGACATTTATCCTGATTGTCGCCGGCGCCCTGGTTACCAGCAACGATGCTGGTCTTTCTGTCCCTGACTGGCCGACCTCGTTCGGGTCCCTTTACAAGATTCCCCGCATGGTCGGTGGCGTACGTTTTGAGCACACCCATCGAATGGTCGCCGAGTTCGTTGGATTGCTGACTATCGTGATCGCGGTCTGGACCTGGCGAGCCGAGCGCCGGCGCTGGATGCGATATCTGGCTGCAGGCGCACTTGCCACTGTAATCGTTCAGGGCATTCTGGGTGGCATTACTGTGCTGCATTATTTGCCACCCGCAGTGTCGTCGACGCATGCGGCGGTGGCTCAGACTTTCTTCTGCATCGCGGTATGCATCGCCATGTTCACCGGGCGCAGGTGGGTGGAGGAAGTTCCGCGGGTCGAGTTCGATACCCGGCGGCCCACTCTGATCACGCTGACCATTCTTTCAATCTTCGTCCTTTATGTTCAGCTGATCCTGGGCGCGATGTTCCGTCATCACGGCATGAGTTGGTGGCCACACGTATTTAATGCCGGCACGGTGGCTGTGGTGCTTACCTGGACCGCCGTCCGCGCGATCACCGTCTATTCGAAAATTGATGCCATCCGGCGTCCTGCCATCACGCTGGTGTCGCTATTGGTGGCACAGCTCTGCCTGGGATTTGCGGCGTTTCTGACGCGCGTCGCATGGGGCCGCGATGCAGTTCAGCCAGAGCTGCCGATGATCATCACGACGGTCGCTCATGTCGCGGTTGGAGCGCTACTGCTTGCGACTGCGGTGGTGCTGGCGATCCAGGTCTGGCGGCATGTGCCTGTCTCATTTGAAGAACGCATCGCGAGCCCCGGCGCTAGGCCGCTGCCGGTGTAATTGGCATCCGCCGCTTCGCCGTCTGAGACTCACTCCCATACGACTACGGTAAAATACCTTGTGGCTTCAAAGACCCCCGTCGTCATAGCAGCGGATATCCCTGAAGCGGACCTCGCCAGCGCCGCAGTTATCTCCGTTCAAGACATCGTTCATCGATATGAAGACCGCACTGCGCTGAATGGCGTCTCATTTGACGTGCGTCCGGCGGAGTTGTTCGGCTTGCTCGGCCCGAACGGCAGCGGAAAGACCACGCTGTTTCGTATCCTGTCCACGCTGATGGTACCGGTGGGCGGCCGCGCGCTGATTGCAGGCTATGACGCCGCCAGGCAGCCGAACGAACTGCGACGCCACATCGGGGTGGTTTTCCAGGCGCAGAGCATTGACGTGAAGCTGACCGCCGCCGAGAACCTGTGGCACCAGGGGCATCTCTACGGATTGCGTGGCGCTACTTTGAAGACCCGAATTGCCGAGATTCTGTCGCGAGTCGGGCTGTCGGACCGCGCCAACGAAAAAGCCGAAACGTTCTCTGGCGGTATGCAGCGTCGCCTCGAGCTGGCGAAGGGTCTGCTGCATCATCCTTCGGTCCTTCTCCTCGACGAACCCACAACGGGCCTTGATCCGGGCGCCCGGCGGGATCTGTGGCAGTATTTGCAGATTTTGCGCGACGAAGAACAGGTGACGGTAATCGTCACTACCCATTTGATGGAGGAGGCCGAACGGTGTGACCGGCTTGCAATCCTTAATACCGGAAAGCTGGTTGCACTCGGAACTCCCTTGGATCTGCGCCACGAAATCGGCGGAGATGTGATTTGGCTCGAGGCAACGCGGAACCCGCAGGAACTCGCGAACAGGATCAGCTCGCGATTGGCGGTGGATGCCTCGGTGATCGGCGAGGATGATCAGAATGCCCGTATTCGGATCGAGCGTGAGCACGGGCACCGCTTCATTGCCGAAGTGGCGGAGGCGTTCCCGGGAGAGATTCAATCGATCTCGGTCAGTAAGCCGACGCTGGAAGATGTGTTCATTCACCGCACCGGACACAGATTCTGGACCGAGGGCGGACAGGGCAAAGAACAGTGATGGCAACAGCTACGTCAACTCTTCCCAAGACGGCAGCTCCAGTATCGGCTGGCATAGCTCTGCCCGCGTTTACGCTCTGGTGGCGCGAGATCGTACGGTTCTATCGCCAGCGCGCGCGGGTGGTTGGCGTAATCGCCTCTCCGCTGCTGTTCTGGGTTGTGATCGGCTCGGGCTTCGGAACTTCATTTCGCTCCGGCCAGGGCGCCGGACAGCAGCATTATCTCGATTATTTCTATCCCGGCGCGCTGATCATGATCGTGCTATTCACGTCGATCTTCACCATGATGTCGGTGATCGAAGACCGCAAAGAGGGATTCCTGTTGTCGGTGCTCACAGCGCCTGTCCCGCGATCTGCGATTGTGTTGGGCAAGGTGTTGGGAGGAACCACACTGGCTGCCGTCCAGGGATTGATCTTTCTGGCGTTTGCGCCGCTGGTCGGCGTTCACATGACGATCGGATCGTTTCTTCTGATCGTGCTGACAATATTTCTGGTGTCGTTCGCGTTGACCGCTCTGGGCTTCGCAATTGCCTGGCCCATGGATTCCACCCAGGCGTTTCATGGCATTATCAATCTGTTTCTGATTCCGCTATGGCTGCTGTCGGGCGCGCTGTTCCCGCTGTCGGGAGCATCCGGCTGGCTGCGGGTCCTGATGCAAATTAATCCGCTGACCTATGGGGTTGAGGCGCTGCGGACCCTGCTTTACCCCGAGAGCCCTTCGCAGTTTTCCTTGTCGGCGTCGCTTGCCACCCTGGTGCTCTTTACCTTGTTCATGTTCGGACTGGCGTTTCTGATCGTGAACCGGAGGACAACGAAGCCGGCCGCTTAAATTCATGCAAGCAGTTGCCAGCAGCTACGCCATCTTCCCCGTCATCAATGCCACGCTGAACGGTACCAGCGCGATATTGCTGCTCGTTGGCCGCAACTTGATCATCCGCGGACGCATGGCGGCTCACCGCGCTGTGATGATCGCGGCGCTGACCACGTCCAGCGTGTTTCTGGTTTCGTATCTCTACTATCATGCGCACGTCGGCAGCGTGCATTTTCCCGGGCACGGCTGGATACGGCCCGTGTATTTCACGATCCTGATCTCGCACACTATTCTGGCGGCGGTGATCGTGCCTATGGTGATCATCACTCTTAGCCGAGCACTGCGGCAGCGTTTCGATCGGCACCGCGTCATTGCGCGCTGGACATTTCCGCTCTGGTTATACGTATCGATCACAGGTGTGGTGATTTACTTGATGCTGTACCAGTTGTTTAAAACCAGTAGTAAGTAATCAGGAAGAAGAAGTTAGTAGCGAGTAGCGAGTAGCGAGTAGCGAGTAGCGAGTAGCGAGTAGCGAGTAGCGAGTAGTGAGTCGTGGGTAGCGAGCGAGATTACCGGCTACTGACTACCGACTACTGGCTACTGGGCGTTATGGCAACGATTCGGCTCAAAATCGACGTCTCCGGCACCGTAGGTGACAGTGCCTGGCGGGAGTTGCGTCAGTTTGACGAAATTCAGAGCGCCGATTTTGGTCCGCAATTCGGTAGTGGCGGACGCTGCAATCACGCTTTGAATGCACCTCATGGCAAGGGCGAATGGATTGGTGCCGAAATCAAGCTGCAAACCCCGCTGCTGGCCCAGTACGCCGTCTCGCATTACCTGGAGCAAGACCGCGTGCTGGACGCGGATGTGGTGGATTAGCTGCTAGCTTTGAACGGTGGATTGAGCAAGCGCTGTAATGACTCAGTGCTGACGGCTGAGTGCTTAGGATATGTCGACCACTTCTGAACAAGCGACGAACCGTCCCCGCCGCCGGATGTCTACCGCCAATCGCATCCTGTTCTTCGTGACCGCGTGGCTGATCGTGCTCATGCCGTTTCTGTTCTGGTGGAACACCTGGTTCGGACGGCGGCTTTCCGACAAGCAGGTGGCTGAATATCTGCAAGACACCAAGAAGCCGCGCCACATCCAGCACGCGCTGGTACAGATCGGGGAGCGCATGGCAAAGCACGATCCGGCGGTGAGGCGCTGGTACCCCGACGTCTCCACATTCGCCAGCTATCCGGTTGAAGAGGTGCGCAACACAGACGCCTGGGTGATGGGCCAGGATGTGTCTGTCCAGGACTTCCACGACACGCTGCTCAAGATGCTGACCGATCCATCGCCCATGGTGCGCGGAAATGCCGCACTGTCGCTGGTGCGATTTGGCGACGCTAGCGGTAGGCCGCAGATCGTCGCGCTGCTGCAACCGGCAGTCATTGCTGCTCCCGAGAGCGGAAAAGTTCTGGATGTTACTCCGGCAGGAACCGCTATTCACCAGGGGGGATTGGTTGCGCAGTTGGACTCAGGCGGCCGGAAGATCGAAGTTCGCTCGCCGATTGCTGGACGGGTGAGGACATTGTCTGTAGCAACCGGAACAGATGTCCCCGCCGCCGCACAGATCGCCACCATTAGCCCCGCGTCAGAACAGGTCTGGGAGGCGCTCCGCGCGCTCTACTTGATTGGACAGCCAGAAGACTTGCCCGCCGTACAGGCATACGAGCGAGAACTGCCTGATATCCCGGATCACGTCAGGCAGCAAGCGATCGAGACGGAGAAGGCGATCCGCGAGAGGGCGACGAAATAGAAATCACAACACAGAGGGCGCAGAGAACGCAGAGGAACAATTTGGCTTATCCGAGTAGTTGGAATCACCCAAGCGGATGGCGTCTAAGCTTTGCGAGTGCGACCAGCAGGTTTCCGACGAAAATAATCTGTGCCAGCGCGAGCACGAGGATCGAAAGGAACCATCCGGTAACGAAAGCCGTTCCAAGCCGCGAGAGTGCTCTCGGGGGCGGCTGAAGATAAGAGCAGATCCAAAAGACCGCAATCGAAATCGCGGATAACCAAAAGTGCCAAAGTGAGGCTCTGTGGTTCAGCGGCAACATCCAGAGTGAATGAACCGCGGCGAACATGCATAACATGGCAGCCATCCACAGCGAAACCGTCTCCAACGGGAATGCGTATCCGGTGGCGCCAACGCTATAGACGGCAAGACTTGCTGGCGATGGAAACAACCGGCCTGTCCACCGCAGCAATAGAACCGTTGTTGCTGCAATCGCGAACAGCTCCGCTGGGCGGGTCATATCAGATGTTCGCTAGTGGCTAGTGGCTAGTGGCTAGTAGCTAGAAGCTAAATCGGCATTACCCCAACTTCTTTTTCCACCTCGGTCGTGTCGACCATTACGATGGCGTCCCATGGGCAGCCGTCGAGAAAGGCGCCGTCTGGCCCTTTACTGGTGCACTTCTTGCATCCGATGCAGAGGATGGGGTCGACCTGGATGCGGCCAAATGGCGGATGGTCCTCGTCGGGAACCCAGAACATGCAGTCTTCAATGGGGCAATACTCGACGCAGGCGGGCGAACCTGCACAACCGGTGCAGCACTCTGTAATCACCGCCAGCTCTTTGGGCTTTTTCTTGCGAGGAGTATCGATGCCCTTGGACTTCGGCTCAAACTTCAGTTCAGCAGGAACCATCCCCACAGCTTGGCTCGACATGGGCAGGATTATAGCATTCAGCGGTCAGCACTCTGCGTCAGCGAGCCAAAGTAGCTGGTGCCAGAGGTGAATACAGGACCTACAAACGAGCCGAATTCGATGAGTGCTAATGCTGAGTGCTGATAGCGTGCTCCCCATCACACTTCCCCACACTCAATTCTGATATAGTTTCCATCCAGCCCCCGTCAATTCGTCATCCGCCTCCCAGGCGCGGAAGGAGCCGCATTCATGGCAGGAAAAAGTGTTAATAAAGTCATTCTGGTTGGAAATCTGGGGAAAGATCCGGAAGTAAAGTACACGCCGTCCGGCACGCCAGTCGCAAAGCTGACCGTGGCCACCAACGAGCGCTACAAGGACAAAGACGGCCAGTGGCAAGACCGCACCGAGTGGCACAATGTCGTGCTCTGGCAGCGGCTCGCCGAGATCGCCGGCGAGTATCTCAAAAAGGGCGGCAAGGTTTATATCGAGGGGCGTCTGCAAACTCGTTCCTGGGACGACAAGCAGAGCGGTCAAAAGAAATATATGACCGAAGTTGTGGCCAATGATTTGGTTCTGCTCGGAGGACGTGGCGAAGGCGCCAGCGAGGGCGGCGGATACTCGCGCGGGGCAGCGGCGTCCGGCGGCAATAACTTCGATCAGCGCACCCCCGAGCACGAGACGGCAGCCGCTTCAAGCCCGATCAGCGACGAAGATATACCCTTTTAAGTAATTTTCTACAACACCGTAGAGACGCAGCTTCCTGCGTCTCTACATTCAAACCCATGCCTGATCTAGCCGCGAAAACCTGTGTTCCCTGCCGTGGAGGCGTTCCTCCTCTCAAAGGCAAAGAACTCGCCGAGATCCACAAGCAAGTTCCTGAATTCGCTCACTGGAAAGTGATTAACGAGCATCACGTCACCCGCAGTTATAACTTCCCCGATTTCAAAACTGCCCTGGCATTTGTGAATCGCATCGGCGAAGTCGCCGAGGAGCAAGGACATCATCCCGACATCTTTCTCGCGTGGGGCAAAGTGGACGTCACTCTCTGGACCCACAAAGTCGATGGCCTGACCGAAAGCGACTTCATCATGGCGGCGAAAATTGATCGGCTGGTTTAGGCTGTGGGGCTTGGGCTAAGGCTTTTGCCTCTGAGCTACACGTGTCCATGTCGGACCGATTCCGGAAGTCGCGGATTAACTTTCTCAAGCGCCTTCCCTGCTAGAATCGCCGCATGGTGTATCGGTCCGATAATCGCGCGCCCGACCAACTGCGGCCGGTCAACATCATTCCAGACTTCATTGGTTCGGCAGAAGGCTCCGCGCTTATTGAGGTCGGCTACACGCGGGTGATCTGCACCGCGTCGGTCGAGGAGACGGTTCCACCGTTTCTGCGGAACAGCGGCAAAGGCTGGGTGTCAGGCGAATATGCCATGCTTCCCCGCGCAACGCTGACGCGCACCCCGCGGGAGGTCTCCAGAGGCCGCATCGGAGGACGTACCCACGAGATTCAACGATTGATCGGGCGCTCCCTGCGCGCGGTCACCAATCTTGAACAGCTGGGCGAACGCACCGTCTGGATTGATTGCGATGTAATCCAGGCTGACGGCGGCACGCGCACTGCCTCGATCACCGGCGCATTTGTAGCTCTCGGCCTCGCCTTGGAAAAGTTGGTCCAGGCAGGCACGCTCACGTCCGTACCGTTGCGCGACTTTATGGCTGCCGTGAGCGTTGGCATTGTGGACGGCGAGGTCCTGCTTGATCTCTCATACGAGGAGGACTCGCGGGCCGATGTAGACATGAACTTCGTCATGACAGCCGGCCGAAAATTCGTGGAAATCCAAGCCACAGCCGAACGGCAGGCATTCGATGATCAGCAACTCAGCCGTATGATGGGGCTGGCCCGCGAAGGCGTGCAGTCACTGATCGCGAAGCAGCAGGCCATTTTGGGACAGTTGACGCTCCGGCAATAGAGTCACCGCTAAGCGGATCAGACGAGGCCTTCAGCCGCTCATTTTCCCTTCCCGCCAGCCTGCATTTACAATGGACAGCTGGACTGCCCTGCAACTCGGCCCTGCGTCATCATCATCTCTATTCCGCATTCATCGGAGGATCTATGAAACTTACACCCGGAAAACTGGCGGGGTTGAAAAAGGTCTCGACCAGTCGCGGCGTAATCGCAGCCGCAGCTATGGACCAGCGTGGTTCGCTGCAAAAATCGCTGGCCAAAGAAAAGGGCGGCGAAGTGAACGACGCCATGATGGAGGAATTCAAGTCGCTGGTCACCGAAGTTCTCACGCCGCATGCCAGCGCGATCCTGCTCGATCCCGAGTGGGGACTGCCTGCTTCGAAACGGCGGGCACGGAATGCCGGCCTGCTGCTCGCCTACGAGAAGACCGGATATGACAAGACTGGCCCTGGCCGCCTGCCCGACCTGCTCGACCACTGGTCCGTCCGGCGGTTGAAAGAAGCCGGCGCGGACTGCATCAAGATCCTGCTCTACTACACGCCATTCGATCCCAAGGACATCAATGACATCAAGCATGCCTGGGTCGAGCGCCTGGGCGACGAGTGCCGGGCCAACGACATTCCTTTCTTCCTCGAATTTGTTGCATACGAAGAGGGTGCAGACGAAAAGGGCTTCGATTTCGCCAAGAAGAAACCGGAGGCCGTGATCGGGAGCATGCGCGAATTCACCAAGGACCGTTACGGCGTGGACGTCATGAAAGTCGAGGTGCCGGTCAACATGAAGTTTGTGGAAGGCGCGAAATCCTACAAAGGGCCTTCTGCTTACAGCAAGAAAGAAGCGATGGAGCTGTTTCGCAAAGCTGCCGGCGTTGCCACCAAGCCGTTCATTTACCTTTCAGCAGGCGTAAGCAATTCCGAGTTTACTGAGTCGCTGGAACTCGCCGCTGAAGCTGGGGTGAAGTTCAATGGCGTTCTTTGCGGACGTGCGACCTGGAAAGAAGGTATTCCGGTTTATGCGAAACAAGGCGCCGAAGCTTTCCGCAAATGGCTCCAGGACGAGGGCGTGAAGAACATCAACAATGTTAACGAACGCCTTCAGGCTGCAAGCCCGTGGTATTCGATCTACGAAGCTGAACCCGCAATGGTTGGCGCGTAAACCCGTATCTCACAGGCACGGGTTAATTCCCGTGCCTGTTTACAAAGGCATCCTTGTGCTGTATCCCGTCAGCCTGCTTGTGCTGCTGCTCACCACGGCAGCTTCTCTGCCGAGACTGGTAGTTCCGGAATATCCCAAAGCTGTCCATGCATCGGCTGTTTCGCTAGTCCCTCCTTTGTGTCCTCTGTGGTGAAAGTCTTAAACTCCAACACAAAGGAACTCTATGGCCACAGCTCTCATTACCGGTGCGTCCACTGGAATTGGATACGAACTTACAAAACTATTTGCGCGAGACCACCACGACGTCATTCTGGTCGCACGCAGCGCGTCGAAACTGGCGCAAGTTGCAGAGGAATTGCGGCGGCAGTTTGGGATTACCGCCATGCCGGTTCCGCTCGACCTTGCAGACCCGTCCGCGCCGCAAGCTCTGTTCGAGCAACTACAGCGTGAGCGCGTCCAGGTAGACTTTCTCGTAAACAATGCCGGGTACGGCATTCGCGGTAAGTTTGCGACGATCCCGTTGGAGGAGTCTGTCGGACAGATTCAGGTGAACATTACCGCTCTTACAGCGCTTACACGCTTGTTCTTGCCAGCGATGATCGAGCGACGCTCTGGGAGGGTCATGAATGTCGCGTCCACAGCCGGTTTCCAGCCGGGGCCGCTGATGGCGGTCTATTACGCGACCAAAGCTTATGTCATCTCGTTCTCGGAAGCGATAGCGAACGAATTGCAAGGTACAGGGGTAACCGTCACCTGCCTGTGCCCGGGAGCAACCGACACCGAATTCCAGAAACGGGCCGGTACGGAGAATTCCGTTCTGTTTAAGAAAATTCCTCCCATGGACGCCAAAACCGTCGCCGAAGACGGTTATCGCGCCATGATGGCCGGAAAGACGCTGGTTATCTCCGGCCTACGAAACCGTCTGCTGGCTGAATCAGTACGCTTCGGCCCTAGGAAGCTGGTAACGGCGATATCGAGGAAGATATTGGAGCAGGCGCGGTAGACCATTCACCACAGAGCACGGAGTCTGAGAGGACGGACAAAGTCCAGTTTTTGTGTGGTGAGTTCCGGCGCTCCGGGATACGACAACTCACTCCCACTCAATTGTGCCTGGCGGCTTGGAAGTTATGTCGTAGACCACCCGGTTGACGCCTTTTACCTCATTCACAATCCGGTTCGAGATGGTCTTCAAAACATCGGTTGGCAGCGGAACCCAATCGGCGGTCATGCCATCTTCGGAGTGGACGGCGCGAATGGCGCAGGTGTACGCGTAAGTTCGCATATCGCCCATGACCCCTACGGTCATGACGGGTAACAGCACAGCGAACGATTGCCAGATTTTGGTATACAGTCCGGCGCGTTTGATTTCATTTACGACGATGTCATCACACTCGCGCAGGATGGCGAGCCTTTCGGGTGTTACTTCCCCTAGTATGCGTACCGCCAGCCCCGGCCCGGGAAACGGCTGTCGCTGCAGAATCTCTTCCGGCATGCCGAGGTCCCGCCCAATTTTGCGCACCTCATCTTTGAACAAATCTTTGAGCGGCTCAATCAGCTTGAGCTTCATCTTCTCCGGCAGTCCGCCGACATTGTGGTGGGTCTTGATGGTCTGCGACGGGCCCCGCACCGATCGCGACTCGATCACGTCCGGGTAGAGAGTCCCCTGCACCAGCCACTCAACTTTCCCTTCTTCTTTCTCGATCCGGTGAGCTTCTTCGTCGAACACCGCGATGAATTCATTGCCGATGATTTTGCGTTTCTTTTCCGGATCGGTCACGCCCTCGAGTTTCTTCAGGAAGCGATCCGTCGCGTCTACCGCCACGACGTGAAGTCCCAGCTTGTCACGAAGGTTTTGCTGTACTTTCTCGAACTCGTTTTTGCGTAGGACGCCATTATTCACGAACACGCAGGTCAGGCGCGACGGGGTGTCGCCGTTGCGCATAGCGCGATCGACCAACGTCGCGGCAACCGAAGAATCCACGCCGCCCGACAGCGCGCAGATGGCGCGGCCATTTCCCACCGTCTGCCGGACTGAGGCGACGGTCGCGTCAATAAAATGCTGCGCCGTCCACGTCGGCTTCGCGCCGCAGATGTTCAGAGCAAAGTTGCGCAAAATGTCGGTCCCAAGCGGCGTGTGATGTACTTCGGGATGGAACTGCACCGCCCACATGTGCCGCGCCGGATCTTCTATCGCGGCAACCGCCGTCGCCGATTTTCCCGTTAGCTGGAAGCCGGCAGGAAGTTCGACGGCTTCGTCGCCGTGTGACATCCAGACCGCCATCACCTTGGGCAGTCCCTCGAACAAACGCGATCCGTTCTGAATCTCGACTTTGGCATGGCCGTATTCGCGCTTGTCGGCCGGCCGCACCTTGCCGCCCAGCGCATGCACCATGAACTGCAATCCGTAACAGATTCCCAGCACGGGTACACCAAGATCAAATACCCGCTGATCAGCCGCGGGCGCGTCGGCATCGTAGACCGAACTTGGACCTCCCGAAAGAATGATGCCGACCGGAGAGTAGGCGCGGATTTCCTCCAGCGTTGCCGTGCAGGGCAGCACCACCGAGAAGACATTTTGTTCGCGGATGCGGCGCGCGATCAGTTGCGAATACTGGGCGCCGAAATCGAGTACGACGATAGATTGGGTTTCCACGGATGAGTGTCTCAAAAGGGAGAATCAGTGTAAAGGCCGAAGCGCCTGAATGCCAATCGGCTTCGTGTGCGCTTGGCAGTCAGCATTCGGCACTCCGGAGAGCGCCCGGGTCTCACAGATCACTTAATCTCTGCTTGGCTAAGTGCTGACTGCTCCTAGGCATCGCTCAAAATCGTTTCAGTTTTGTCCACACTCTCGCTGGGCTGACTGCTGGGTGCTAACTGCTGTTTGCCGGCTGACCAGATCGGAACCGGCGGTGATGGCGGAACAAAGGCGATATCAGGCAATTCCAGGATTGCGACGTACGCACCCAGCCGTCCCACATACAAGAAATCGGCGGCTGCAAAATAGAGCAGCGTGACCAGCAACACGCCTCCGAGCACCATCGCTCCCGGCAGCACCCCGATAAAGGCAAATGGGAATGCGACAATCGATGTCGCAACAAAAAACGCCACGACATGCGCAAGACCAAACCATGTGCCGGCGGCAAAAACCGAACCAGCTTCTCGTCGGCACAACTCGGCCGCGCCTGCGACGGCACCAAACGCGTCTTTGCCCTCAGTGACCACAAACACTGCCGCTAGCGACAGGAACCAATTGACCCCCGACCAGGCTATCCACACCAGCATGCTAGTCAGGAGGAAGATGAAAAATGCGCT
>Ga0070741_10010756_pt1 | contig 17155 bp, 16 predicted proteins | sample Coa_R1_4_FD_66440 | JGI IMG/M metagenome (GOLD analysis project Ga0070741, IMG submission 66440) | Surface soil microbial communities from Centralia Pennsylvania, which are recovering from an underground coalmine fire - Coalmine... | ecosystem: Environmental > Terrestrial > Soil > Unclassified ...
TCGTTTGCGCGCGGTCGCAGCGAAGGCGCGCGGGGACCCGCCGCGCGCCACGACCCGTCCACGGACACCGCCTCTTGCGCAATCGCAGCCGACCGCACGAGAATCGCGCCGCCGCGAAAGGAGACACGTCATGCCCACCCTCTATCACTCGCAGCAAAGCCGCTCCGTCCGTCCGCGCTGGCTCCTGGAGGAGCTCGGCGTTCCATACGACGTCGTGCGTCTCGACCTCGCCGCGGGCGAGCAGAAGAAGCCGGAGTTTCTCCGGATCAACCCGAACGGTGCCGTGCCCGCGCTCGTCGACGACGACCTCACGCTGTTCGAGTCCGCCGCGATCTGCCAGTACCTCGCGGACAAATATCCCGAGAAGCGGCTCGCGCCGCCGGTCGGCACGCCAGCGCGCGGCCTCTACTACCAATGGATCCACTTCGCGATGAGCGGGCTCGAGCCGCCGATCATCGCGATCTTCCTCCACACGATCCAGCGACCGGAGGCGGAGCGGATCCCCAAGGTCGCGGCGGAGGCCCGGCCGCAGCTCCAGGCGGCGCTGCGCGTGGTCGAGAACGCGCTCGCCGGACGGCAGTTCATCCTCGGCAACGAGTTCACCGCCGCCGACGTGATGCTCGGCTCGACGCTCGGCTGGGCCCGCATGATGGGCATGGTGAGCGACGATCTCCCGAACGTCGGCGCGTACATCACGCGGTGCGCGGACCGTCCCGCGTTCCAGCGGGCGTCGGGGGACTGACGGTGAGCCTCGCCGACGACGTCACCTCGATCGCCGCGACCGTCGTCCGCCTCGGGCGCGGCGTCTTCCCGGCGGTCACGGCCGCCGGCCGCACCGACCCGCCGAAGCTCCTCGAGCTGTGGGACTTCGAAGCGTGCCCGTACTGCCGGAAGGTGCGCGAGGTGCTCTCGGAGCTCGACCTCGACTACGTCGAGCATCCGGTCGCGCGCGGCAGTGCGAACCGCGCCGCGCTCGTCGCACTCGGCGGGAAGATGCAGGCGCCGTACCTCGTGGATCCGAACACCGGCACGGCGCGCTACGAGTCGGCGGACATCATCGCGTACCTGAACGCGCGGTACGGCGCGGGACGACGCGCCGGCTGGCGCCTTCCGGTGCCCGGCTTCCTCGACGACGTCGACTCGATGCTCGCGAGCGCCGTCCGCCTCGGACGCGGCGCCCGCTGCCGCGCGACGGGCGCTCGCAGCGCGCTCCAGCCCCTCACGCTCTACAACATGGAGGGCTCGCCCTATTGCCGGAAGGTCCGCGAGGCGCTCTCCGAGCTCGACCTCGCGTACGTAGTACGGAACCTCCCGAAGGGCAGCCCGAAGCGCGCCGAGCTCGTCGAGCGCGGCGGGAAGATGCAGGTCCCGTACCTCGTCGACCCGAACACGGGACGCGAGATGTACGAGTCGAACGACATCGTGCGCTACCTGCACGCGGAATACGGAGCGACGCCGGCATGATCGAATGGTCCGAGCAGCACCAGATGATCCGCGACATGTTCCGGCGCTTCGTCGACGCCGAGATCAAGCCGCGGCTCGAAGAGTTCGAGCATGGCGACACCCCGCCGTACGACGTCCTCCGGAAGATGATGGCGACCTTCGGCATCGACGAGGTCGCGCGCCAGCGCTTCCGGCGCCAGATCGAACGCGACAAGGCCGCCGCGCGTGGCGAGACCCCGACGAGCGACAAGGCGGAGCGGACGACGGAGGACATCGGCCTCCAGCTGATCCCAATCATCGAGCTCTGCCGCTACTGCCCGGGCATGGTCACCGCGCTCGGGGTGAGCGTCGGGCTCACGGCCGCGGCGATCATGTCGCGCGGGACGATCGCGCAGAAGGAGCGTTGGGCGCGCGAGCTCCTGACGCTCGAGAAGGTCGGCGCGTGGGCGATCACGGAGCCGGGCTCCGGGTCGGACGCGTTCGGCGCGATGCAGTCGACCGCCCGTCGCGACGGCGACGGCTACGTGCTGAACGGGAGCAAGACCTTCATCACGAACGGCCCGTACGCCGACACGATCGTCTTCATCTGCAAGCTCGACGACGGCGGCGACCCGAAGCGGCGGAAGGTCCTGAGCTTCGTCCTCGAGAAGGGGATGGCCGGCCTCACGCAGTCGCGTCCGATGCGGAAGATGGGGCTCCACTCCTCGCCGACGGGCGAGCTGTTCCTCGAGGACGTCCGCGTCGGCCGCGACCGGCTGATCGGCGAGACGGAGGACGCGCCGGCGCGCTCGGGCGCGAAGCAGACCTTCTCGATGGAGCGGACCGGCGTCGCCGCGATGGCGCTCGGCATCGTCGAGCAGTGCCTCGCGCGCTCGATCGACTACGCCCGGACGCGCGTCCAGTTCGGCCGTCCGATCGGCGAGTTCCAGCTGATCCAGCTGAAGCTCGCGAAGATGGAGGTCGTGCGCATGAACCTCCAGAACATCGTGTTCCGGCAGATCGAGATGGCGGCCGCGGGAAAGCGGATGGAGCTCACCGAGGCGTCGGCGTGCAAGCTCTACGCGGCGGGCGCGGCGGTCGAGGTCGCGCTCGAGGCCGTGCAGCTCTTCGGCGGCAACGGGTACATGGCGGAGTTCCAGGTCGAGCAGCTCTGCCGCGATGCGAAGGTGCTGCAGATCTACGCCGGCACCGACGAGATCCAGGTTTCGCAGATCGCGCGGAGCCTGCTCCGGAGCTGAGGCGCCGCTACTTCCGCTCGCGCTCGAGACCGAAGGCGCGGATCAGCTTGTAGACGTGCGAGCGCGCGAGGTCGAGGCGTCGCGCGGCCTCGACGACGTTCCAGCCCGATCCCTCGAGCGTGTCGCGGAGGAGGCTCGCCTGGAAGCGACGCGTCGCCTCCTGGAACGTGACGGGCGTCGCGGGGTCGGCGCCGGCCGCGAAAAGGTGGTCGCGCTCGAGCTGCTGCGCGCTGTCGCCGGCGGCGCGGATCACCGCCGCCTCGACGACGTGCTGGAGCTGGCGGACGTTGCCGGGCCACTCGGCGGTCTGGAGCGCGCGGAGCCCGCCGCGCGAGATCGTGACGCGCGCCAGGTGATGGTGCTCGCACGCGCTGTGACAGAAGTACTCGGCCAGCTCGACGATGTCCTCGCGGCGCTCGGCGAGCGATGGCACGCGGACCGGCACGACCTGGAGGCGGTAGAAGAGGTCTTCCCGGAAGCGGTGCTCGCGGACCGCCGCCGCGAGGTCGTGATTGCTCGCAGCGATGACACGGACGTCGGCACGGATCGGCTTCGTCCCGGCGAGCGGGTAGTACTCCTTCGACTGGAGGAACTGGAGGAGCTTCTTCTGCGCGCCGATGTCGAGGTCGCCGACCTCGTCGAGGAAGAGCGTGCCGTGCTCGGCGGCCGCGACCTTGCCCTCGCGTCGTCGATCGGCGGTCGCGTGCGCGCCCGCCATCGCCCCGAAGAGCTCGTTCTCGAAGAGCGGCTCCGGCAGCGCGCCGCAGTTCACCTCGACGAATGGACGGCCTGCCCGCGGGCCGTTCTCGTGGATGATGCGGGCGAGCTGGCTCTTGCCGGTCCCGGTGTCGCCGGTGAGAAGCAGGCTCACGTCGAGCGGCGCGACCAGGCCCACCTGCTGGAGGAGCGTCGCGATCGCCGGGCTCCGCCCGATGAACCCGTCGAGACGAAGGCTCGCACGCACCGCGCGCGTCGGGTCGGCTTCGCCGCGCTGGCGCTGGCGCGCCAGCAACCGCTCGGCGAGGGGCGCGAGGTGTTTCGCGACGAGCTCGACGGTCGACCGATCCTCCTCCGAGAACGGCCCGGGCTGCGCTCGACGTTGCAGGTAGAGAACGCCGAGCGGCGGATCCTCGCCGATCGGCGCGCAGAGGACCGCTTCGATGCGCCCGATCCGGACGCTGCCGCGGTCGCGGAAGCGCTGGTCGAGAAGCGCCGACGGCGTGACGATCGTGCGTCCCGTCGCGAGCGCCTCGGCGATGATGCCCTTGGAGATCGTCGAGCGCACCGCCTCGATCTCGGTCGCCGAGAAGGCGTGCGCCGTCGACCAGCGCGGCGTCCCGGTCCGCTCATCCTCCTCGTGGAGCTCGAGGTATCCCTGGTGCGCGCCAGCGAGCTCGACGACGAGGGCGAGCGCGTCCGTCAGGAACGGCTCCAGCTCGTTCTGCGAGCCGACCTCGAGCAGCCGGAGATAGAGGTCGCGTTCGCGGCGGTAGCGATCGACGTCGGCGGACGGAAGGTCTGGTCTCATCGGACCTACCCCATTCTAGTCTAGGCTGACTTCACCCACGCGCTTGGAGCCGGGACTGCATCCGGGCGCCGATACCTACCTTGAGCGAGGGTTTCCGGAAAAGACCCAAATATGGCATTTCGGCCGGGGTGTCGGGGGAGGATGGGGCTCTGCTATCGGGGTGGGATGGACCTCGGCGAAGTCGGCATCTGGTCGTTCCAGCTCGAGCTGGTCCCCGCGGCGCGGGCCGCCGAGGTTGTTTTGGAGATCGAGGCCCTCGGATACGGCGCCCTCTGGATCCCCGAAGCCCTCGGCCGGGAGGCGTTCACGCACGCCGCGCTCCTCCTCGGGGCGACGCCGCGGCTCCTGGTCGCCACCGGGATCGCGAATATCTGGGCGCGCGACGCGATGACGATGGCGTCGGCGCAGCGGACGCTCGCCGAAGCGTACCCCGACCGATTCCTCCTCGGCATCGGCGTGAGCCACGCGCCGCTCGTCGAGGGTGTCCGCGGGCACCACTACCGTCGCCCGCTGAGTGCCATGCGCACCTACCTCGACGCGATGGACCGCGCGCCGTTCACCGCCGCGCCGCCGGCGATCGCACCCCGGCGCGTCCTCGGCGCGCTCGCGCCGAAGATGCTCGCGCTCGCGGCCGAGCGAGCGGACGGCGCCCATCCGTACTTCGTCCCGCCGGAGCACACCCGCCGGGCGCGCGAGATCATGGGCCCGGGCAAGCTGCTCGCGCCCGAGCAGGCGGCCGTCCTCGAGACCGACGCGACACGGGCCCGCGCGATCGCGCGCGCTCACATGGCGATCTACCTCGGGCTCCCGAACTACACCGACAACCTGCGCCGTCTCGGCTTCGGCGACGCCGACCTCGCCGGCGGTGGTAGCGATCGGCTGGTCGACGCGATCGTCGCGTGGGGCGACGTCGACGCGATCGTGGCGCGCGTGCGCGAGCACCGCGCCGCGGGCGCCGACCACGTGGCGGTCCAGGTGCTCGACGCCGATCCGCGCGCCGTGCCGGTCGCCCAGTGGCGAATCCTCGCGCCGGCGTTCGGCCTCACCGCCCGAGCACCCGCTCCGGCGTGATCTGGTAGATCACCCGGACCTCGCCGGGCTGCCGGAACGGATACTTGTCCTGGCCGAGGTACTTCTTCGCAAGCGCGTCGATGTGGGCATCCGCGCCCCGCTCCGTCTTCCCGGCGACCTGTCCCTGCACCTCGACGTAGCGATACGGCTGGTCGGGATCCAGGATCGAGAGCGCGACCCGCGGGTCCCGATCGAGATGGCGCGCCTTGGCGCGTCCCTTCGCCGTGTTGAAGCGCACGTACGTGCCGTCGTAGTCGATCCAGACCGGCGTGACCTGCGGCGAGCCGTCGGGGCGAAGCGTCGCCAGATGGGCAAACGCCCGCTTCTCGAAGAGGTCTCGGAACTGCTCCGGGATTGCTGCCATGGCCTCGCTCCTTTCGACGGTCGACCATGGCGCCCGCCGCCGGGCGACGCCATCCCCGGGACGGTCAGCGGAGGGCCGATGCGATCGCCGGCAGGACGTCCTCGACCGGCGCGAAGAGTCGCACGTCGGCCGCGGCGTCGTACGGCGTCTCGGACGCGGTGAGGATCGCCGTCCGCGCCCCGGCGGCCTGCGCCACCGGAAACATCTGGTTGATCGGGCCGACGACCAGCGACGTCCCAGCGGCCACGAACAAGTCGGCGCTCCCGGCTGCGCGCATCGCGCGCGCGAGATCGTCGGCGACGAGCTCCTGTCCGAACGAGATGGTCGCCGGCTTCCACGGACCGCCGCAGGCACACCGCGGAACGGCGACCCCGCGCTCCCAGGCCTCCTGCGCGCCGGCCCGCGGCGCCCGGGCGCCGCACGCCATGCAAACGACCGCCGCGTCGCTGCCGTGGATGTCGACGAGGCGGTCCGCCGGAAACCCGCTCCGCTCGTGGAGCCCGTCGACGTTCTGGGTGACGAGGAGCTCGATCCGGCCCGCGTCCCCGAGCTCCGCGAGCGCGATGTGGGCCGGGTTCGGCCGCGCCGCGACGATGACGGCCCACGTCTCGCCCTTGTACCGCCAGTACTCCGTCCGCGCCGCCTCGCTGGCGAGGAAGTCCGGAAGGGGGACGGGCTGGTAGCGAGACCATCGACCGCCCGGAGAGCGGAAGTCCGGGATGCCGGACGCGGTCGAGAGGCCGGCGCCCGTCAGCACGACGACGCGCTGCGCGTCGCGCCACCAACCGACCAGCGTGTCGAGCGCGTTCACGATCGCCCGTCAGTTTCGCGAGAGCGACGCGACGACGTGTCGCACCTCGCGCAGAAACGTCCCGACCGGATCCGGCCCGACGAGCCCCGGGAATCGCGCCTTCCGGAGATAGTCGAGCGCGCCCGCGTAGTACTCGAAGCGCACCGCGAGCTCGCAGTAGAGCGCGGTCTCGGCGCGCGGGCGGCCCTCGCCGAGCGCGCTCGCCCGCGCGTACGCCCGCGCCCCCTCGACGAGGTAGTAGCCGAGAAAGCCACGCGCCTCGACGAACGGGCGGAAGAGACCGCTCATGAAGAGTGTGAAGTCGCCGACGTAGCGTTGGAAATGGCGGTCGCCGGCGTCCGGCTCGCCGGAAAGCATGTCGACGACGCTCGCAGCCGGCTCGCCCCCGAGCGATCGCACCCGGTAGAGCCGGTCGGTCCGCGCGAACTCCGCCAGGATCTCCGCGAGGTACCGGGCCACGGTCTCGTTACCGACGTGGAGCTCGGCGCAGGTCTTCCGCGTGAGCGGCAGGAAAAAGGCCAGCAGCGCCGGCCGGTCGCGCCCCTCGGACGGCATCCCGGCTCCTCGATGGTCGCAATCCGTTCACCGAGTCAAATGCCGTTGCGCCGAGCGGGCGTCTCGCACCGATGCAAGGTCTGGGCGGCAGCGCCGCCGATTTTTCTGTTGACACTGGCTTTCGGGGCGGGGTACCGGTCCGTGGGGCTGCCTGCGAGACCCGATACCTAACAATCGTGCTTTGTCCAACGACCGCCAGCGTATCCAGGAGGGAATTCATCATGAAGGGAATCGTATGCGCCCGGCTTGGCCGCGTGATGACCGGACTGTTCGTCGCACTTGTGGCCGCCAGCGCGCGTCCCGCCGCGGCGATCACCGTCACGTTCGACGCCGGCTCGGGCATCCAGTTCAGCTACACCGAGGCCGGCATGACGGTCGTCCCGGAGGTGTCCGGGTTCTACCTGAACCTCGGTGACAACGACGGGAACACGTCCCCCGACCTGATGAACCACCCCGCGTGCTGCTCGACGCCGTATCGCTTCACGTACAACGGCGGCGCCGTCTTCAGCGTCGCGAAGTTCGACTTCGTCCTGAACAGCGGCACGCACACGTTCAGCTCCTCGACCGGCGGCTCCGTCACGCCCGGCGCGAGCGGGCTCGTCACGCTGCCGGCGGCCGGCTGGACCGGCATCACCTTCTTCCGCTGGCACGCGCCCGGCAGCGATCCCGCGCAGACCGCGGTGATGGACAACCTCAAGTTCTGTCCCGGCGACTGCAGCGACGGCAACGTCTGCACCGACGACTCGTGCGACCCCGACGCGGCCGGTGCCGACGCGAACGGTTGCATCCACACGCCGAACACGGCGCCGTGCAGCGATGGCCTCTTCTGCAACGGGGCCGACACCTGCAGCGGGGGCTCGTGCAGCAGCCACGCCGGCGACCCGTGCGCCGGCAACGCCGAGTGCGGGAACGTCTGTAACGAGGCGCTGGACACGTGCATCGCGCCTTCGGGCACGCCGTGCACGGACGACGGCAACGTGTGCACCGACGACCAGTGCAACGGGTCCGGTGCGTGCGTGCACCCGAACAACTCGGCACCGTGCAGCGACGGTCTCTTCTGCAACGGGACGGACGTCTGCTCCGGCGGGAGCTGTAGCTTCCACTCGGGGAACCCGTGCACCGGCGGGCCCGAATGCGCGAATACCTGCAGCGAGGCCGGCGGCGGGACCTGCTTCGCGACGACCGGCACGGCGTGCACCGACGACGGCAACGGGTGCACCAACGACCAGTGCAACGGCGCCGGCGCGTGCGTCCATCCGAACAATACCGCCCCGTGCAACGACGGCGTGTTCTGCAACGGCGCGGATACCTGTCAGGGCGGCAGCTGCGGCCATCACGCCGGCAACCCATGCGCCGGCGGGGCCGAATGCGCGAACACGTGCAACGAGGGCGCGCAGAACTGCTTCACCCCGACGGGAACGAGCTGCACCGACGACGGCAACGAGTGCACCGACGACAAATGCAACGGGTCCGGGGCGTGCACGCATCCGAACAACTCGGCCCCGTGCGACGACGGCGTCTTCTGCAACGGCGCCGATACGTGCAGCACCGGCAGCTGCAAGGTGCACGCCGGCAACCCGTGCACCGGCGGCCCGGAGTGCGCGAACACCTGCAACGAGGAAGCGACGAACTGCTTCCGTCCGGCCGGGACCGCATGCTCGACCGACAACAACGTCTGCACCGATGACAAGTGCGACGGCGCCGGCGCCTGCGGCCACGTCGCCAACACGGCGAGCTGCAACGACAACGATGCCTGCACGGTCGGCGATCACTGCGCCGGTGGCAGCTGCGTGAGCAGCCCCCGCAACTGCGACGACAACAACCAGTGCACCGCCGATTCGTGCGACTCCGGAAGCGGATGCGTCAACGATCCGGTCCCGCTGAACGGCAGCTCCTGCAACGATGGCAACACGTGCACCGACGGCGACACGTGCTCGAATGGCGTCTGCGGGGGGAATCAGCTCCCACAGAGCTGCGACGACGGCAACCCGTGTACGCTCGACGGCTGCGATCCGCAGGGCGGCTGCACGCACGACACGGCGGCCCGCGATGGCTTCGTCTGCGACGACCAGAACCCCTGCACGCAGCAGGACACCTGCGCGAACGGTGTCTGCCACGGCGCGCTCTTCCAGGCCGATACCGATGGCGACGGGTACTGCGACATCGTCGAGAACCAGGCCGGGTGCAACCCCAACGACGGCGCCGAGATCCCCATCCGCCCGTCGACGTTCGCGGGCGCGCCGGGCAAGGGCAGCGGCGAGGTCATCCTCACCTACCTGGCGCCGGCGACGTCGAAGCCCGTCGTGGCGACCGATCCGTCGTGCGCCACCGGGGGAACGTGCGGGCCGATCGGCTTTTGCACCGCCGGCACCATCGGCGACCCCTGCCTGACGAACGCCGACTGCAATCAGCCACCGAACACGTGCCGGATGGTCCTGAACGTCGGCGACGTGCCGAACCTGACCCTGCTCTACGCGCGCCTGAACAACGTCAAGGCGAACTACCCGGGCTTCGCCCCGATCAGCCCGGGCTGCTCGCGAAAGGTCGACCTCACGATCGATCCGAGCCGGCGATTCAACAAGCTGAAGCTGAAGGCGAGCGGGACGGTGAGCGGGAAGACGCGGCGCGACAGCGACGGCTTCAAGTACTACCTGACCGCGCCGTGAGCGCGGCGACCGGGGCGGGGCCGGCACCCCGCCCCGGCCGCTCGTCCGCCCGGAGCGTCCGCTTCAGGACGCGTCGTTCAGCCGCTCCTGCGCCTCCCCGACGCAGATGCCGTCGCGGCCGGTCCGTTTGACGCTGAACAATGCCTGGTCGCCGATCGCGAGGAGGCCCTCCAGGTCGCGCGCGTCGTCGGGAAAGGTGGCGACGCCGAAGCTCGCCGCCAGACGCACGGGCTGTCCGGTGGCGGCGAGGTACGGCGTCTCCCGGATCCGGTGCCGGATCTGCTGCGCGGTGTCGACGGCCACGGCACGCGCAGCACCGGGCAGCACGACCACGAACTCGTCGCCCGCGTACGCGACCGCGCACGCCGGCGGGCGGAGACAGCTCCGGATGGTCGCCGCCACCTCCTGGATCGCGCGGCTCCCGTTCAGATGCCCCCGACGGTCGACGACCCGCTTGAAGCGGTCGAGATCGATGAAGACGACGGAGAACGTCGAGGGCTCTCGAGCGCTCTCCGCGACGAGCGCGGCGAGCGCCTGATAGAGGTAGCGCGTGTTGTAGAGTCCCGTCAGGTTGTCGAGGACGGCGAGCTCCCGGAACCGCTCCTCGCTCGCGCGTAGTGCGTCCTCCGCCCGTTTGCGCTCCGTGGTGTCGATCCCGGTCGACAGGATCTCGACGAGACGCCCCTCGGCGTCGACGATCGGCGTGTTCCGCCACGTGATCCAGACGCGCTCGCCGTTGCGGCGCATGTTCTCGTTATCGTTGGAGAGATAGCGCTCGGGGTGGTCGAGGAGGTCGTGGATCATCGCCACGAGGTCGCGTCCCGACGATTCGGTGTCCGCGACGATCGTCCCGATCACCGAGCGGCCGACGAGCTCGTCGTTCGTGTACCCGAAGAGACGCTGGCCGTAGTCGTTCAGGAAGATGACGCAGCCCTCCGGGTCCCACCGCAGCACGATGCTGTTCGTGCGGTTCACGATGTCCCGGTAGGTCGCCGCCTCGGCCCGGAGCCGCGCGATCTCCTCTCGGAGTCGCTCGACCTCGCGACGGAGCGCGTCCGGATCCGACGTCAGCGGCACGAGGACGGTTTCACCACGGCGGCCCCGCCACGTTCAAGGATGGCACACCCGGTCGCCGCGAGCGGAAAGAAAAAGGGGCAGGACCGTATGGCCCTGCCCCTTCGCCCGTGCGCGCCGGCGGCGCGCTACTGATACCGGAAGCGGTCGCGGTCGCGGCGCAGGAAGCCCGCGACCGTCCCCTGCACCTTGATCTTCAACGTGTTCTTACGGCGGCTCGGATCGAGCGTCAGGTCGATCTTGCGCGAGCACCCCTTCGTCGCCGGCGTGAAGCCCGGGTAGTTCGTCTTCGACGTGTTGAGCCGCGCATAGACGAGCGCCAGATCCGGGATGTTCGCGTAGTTGACGACGACCCGGCACGTGCCCGCCGGGAGGTCGCAGTCGGCGTTCACCTGGCAAGGGCTCGCGATCTTGCCGACCGTGCAGAACCCGATCGGGCCGCACGTCCCCGAGGTGGCGCACGACGGATCGGTGAGCATTGGCACCTTCGCGAGACCGGGCGCGGCGTACGAGGCGAGAACCTCGCCGTTCCCCTTCCCGGGAGAGCCCGCGAACGTGGACGCCTGGATCGGGATCTCGCCGGCGTCGGTCGGGCTGCAGCCGGCCTGGTTCTCCACGATGTCGCAGTAGCCGTCGCCGTCGGTGTCCGCCTGGAAGAGCGCGCCGTGGCAAACGCCGTCCTGGCAGGTGTCCTGCTGCGTGCACGGATTCGTGTCGTCGCAGACGAAGCCGTCGCGCGGCGCCGTCGGGTGATCGCAGCCGCCCTGCGGCAGGCAGACGTCCTGCGTGCACGGATTGCCGTCGTCGCAGTTGGTCGAGCCGGGCGTGCCGTTGCAGACGCCGCCCGTGCAGGTGTCGTTGTCGGTGCAGGTGTTGCTGTCGTCGCAGGAGGAGCCATCCGACTTGGTGATGTGCACGCAGCTGCCCGCGCCGTTGCAGTGGTCGTCGGTGCAGGTGTTGCCGTCGTCCGTGCAGGGCGCGGTGTTCGGCGACAGACACGTATTGCCGCCCTCGTCGCAGACGTTCGCGCACTCGAGGCCGCCCGCGCACGGATCGCCGGCATGGCTGCTGCACGAGCCGCCGCTGCAGGTGTCGGCGCCGTTGCAGAAGAGCCCGTCGTCGCAGGACGCGCTGTTCGCCGTGTGAATGCAGCCGTTCGCGTCGGCGCCGGCGTCATCGGGATCGCAGGAGTCGTCGGTGCACACGTTGCCGTCGCTGCAGTCGCCGGGGCAGAACTTCAAGTTGTCCATGATGCCGGTCTGCGACGGATCGCTCCCGGGCGCGTGCCAGCGGAAGAACGTGATCCCCGTCCAGCCGGATGCCGGCACGCTGACGACGCCGCTCGACGCGGGTGTCACCGTCGATCCGAGCGAGGAGATGAAGTTGTGCGTGCCGGCGTTCAGCACGAAGTCGAACTGCGCCACGCTGAACACCGCGCCGCCGTTGTACGTGAACCGATATGGCGTCGAGCAGCACGCCGGGTGGTTCATCAGGTCGGGCGACGTGTTGCCGTCGTTGTCGCCGAGATTCAGGTAGAAGCCGGACACTTCGGGATCGACGCTCATCCCTGCTTCGCTGTAGCTGAACTGGATCCCCGACCCCGCATCGAACGTCACCGTGATCGCGGCGGCGGGGGACGGTAGGCCCGTGAGCGCAAGGGCCGTGAGCAACGCGAACGTCGACGTGAGCGCTGTCCGTGTGCGTGATGTCATGACGTCTCCTCGGCGAAATGGAAGGTTGAATTGCAGATACACGGAGATGGCGTCCGCGCCTTCCATAGGGTGCGGACGGTGCCGAGGCGGTACCGCGGGGGAGACTGCTATGTCAAGTGAAAAAAGAACCCCGACAGCGCTCACGGCCAGCGTGGCCGTCCCGCCGGTGCAGCGGGAGCTGTCGGGGTCCGGTGGTGCCTGGGTCCCCAGTGGGTGACCCAGCGACGTTACCGTGGGTCGTCCCTAAGAGGGCACCACCTCACAGATCACCGTAGGGGAATACGTCACTGGATCACCTCCTTCCTTTCGGCGAGAAAACCAGGCGGGCCCGAGCCCCGCCGCCGGGAGGCCGACCGCCGATGCCGTCTCCCGGCCCCGATCACCGACGGGCTTCGAGTCGGCACTGGGGCCTGTGTACGCCCCGATCGGGAGCCCATGTCGCGAGGGTAACCCCGCCCAAGGGCGGATGTCCATTCCGTCCCGGGCGGGACGATTCCACGTTCAACGCAGCGCGAAACCGAGGACCGCCTCGAGCTCGGCGACCGCTGCCGCCGGCGTGACGACCTTGATCGTCGTCATGCCGAGGGCGCGCGCCGACTTGAGGTTCGCACCGATGTCGTCGAGGAAGATCGCCTCGGACGGCCCGATCCCGAGCTTCGTGCACGCGATCTCGAAGATGCGCGGATCGGGCTTCCGGATGCCGACGACGGAGGACTCGACGAACACGTCGAAATGCGGACGCAGCGACGACGCCCCGTCGCCCTCCGCGATCCAGTTGTTCGTGACGGCGGCCGTCCGGAGACCCCGCTCGCGAATGCGCTGCACCGCGCCGAGCATCTCCGGACGCGGCAGCGTCGCCTCGGCGACGCGCGTCATCAGCTCGCGCGCCGAGAGCGCGCAGCCGCCGCTCGAACAGTCGGCCTCGAACGCAGGGTAGAAGGCGTCGAGCGTCAGCTCCCCTCGCTCGAGTCGCGACCACGCGCCGGCGGCACCGCTCCCGACGACGACCCGGTTGATGAAGCCCGCCGGAATGCCGCGCTCCATCTCGAACGCGGCGATCGCCTCGAGCGGCGAGCCGACGATCACGCCGCCAATGTCGAAGAGGACGGCTCGATGGGCCACGGGCGTGGCAGCTTACGGGAATCCATCGCGCCGGTACACCGCGCAACGCGCTGGCGACGGCGGGGAATCATTGCTATCGCTCGTTCATGGCGGAGGACGAGACGGAGACGGGGCCGGCGAGCGAGCTCGAGCGCCTGCGTGCCGAGAACGAGCGCCTCAAGCGGACCGCGAGCCGCGGGATGACGCTCAAGGTCAGCGAGAAGGGCGGCCTCTCGGTGTACGGGCTCGGGCGCTTTCCGGTGACCCTCTACAAGGAGCAGTGGCTGAAGCTCCTCGACATGGCGGACGAGCTGCGCGCGTTCATCCGCGACAACGATCGCGACCTCAAGGCGAAGACATAGCGGTGTCCGCGGCACTCGAGGGACTCCTCGCGATCCTCGATCTCGAGGAGCTCGAGGTGAACATCTTTCGCGGCCGGAGCCCGCAGGAGCATCGCCAGCGCGTGTTCGGCGGTCAGGTCGCCGGCCAGGCGCTGGTGGCCGCCGGACGCACGGTCGAGCGCGGGAGCGTCCACTCGCTCCACGCCTACTTCCTCCGCCCCGGCGATCCGTCGACGCCGATCCTCTACCAGGTCGACCGCATCCGCGACGGCCGGACGTTCACCACCCGCCGCGTCGTCGCGATCCAGCACGGGCGCGCGATCTTCCATCTCTCCGCGTCGTTCCAGCCCGACGAGCCGGGCCCGGAGCACTCGATGCCGATGCCCGAGGCGCCGGACCCCGAATCGTTGCCGTCGTTCGCGGACTGGATCGCGCCGCGTCTCGCGGGGATGCCGGAGGCGCTGCGACAGTGGTTCACACGCGACCGTCCGATCGAGGTCCGCCCGGTGCACCCGACGGATCCCTTCCATCCGGTCGCGCGGCCGCCGCGTCAGCTCGCCTGGATCCGCGCCGCGGGACGCCTGCCCGATTCGCTGCTGCTCCATCAATGCATCGTGGCGTACGCCTCCGACCTGACGCTGCTCGACACCGCGACGTTGCCGCACGCGATCGCGTGGAACGACCAGACGTACCAGATGGCCAGCCTCGACCACGCCATGTGGTTCCACCGCCCGTTCCGCGTGGACGAGTGGCTCCTCTACGCGCAGGAGAGCCCGGCGGCCCACGGCTCGCGCGGCTTCGTCGAGGGACATCTCTTCACGCGGGAGGGGCTCCTCGCCGTGTCGGTCGCGCAGGAAGGGCTCATCCGTCCGCTCCGGCCGCGCTGATCGTCACGGGATGCGGGCACAGCTGCAGCCCGTGACGGAGAACACGCACGCTTCGCTATCGTCCTGACAGAATCCGTCGCATTGGGGAGCATCGGCGTTGCCGCACGGGGTCGAGCGGCACTCGCACGTGCCGCTCGCGGCGGTCGCGGCGCAATGGCCGCCGCCCGCGCAGCTCCCTTCACAGTGTCCGCTCGTGAAGTGACACTCCGCGGTCGACAGCGTGGTGGTCGTCGTCGGCGACGGCGACGTACCGCCGGTCGGCGTCCACGTGGCGGGCGCGCAGAGCCAGTGGGCACCACGGATCGTCACCGCCCGACGCCCGAATTCGTCCTCCATCTGCGAGTTGCCCGGGAGCGCGCCGGGACACTTCGCCTGGTAGCAGAGGAACGCGCCCGCGGACGACGTGGACGTCGGCCCACCGCCGGGCGCCGGCAGGCTCGTCGGAATGGTCTCGAGACAGGCGAGCTTCGCCGGCGTCTTCACGATGCAGTTCCGCGCCGCGCCCGCGAACGTCAGCGTCGCCGCGATCCGCTGCTTCGGCGCCTGGTCGTTCGCGCGGAAACACGTGAGGTGATCCGGCGTCGACTGCGCGCCGACGGACGCCGCTCGCGCGAGCGCGAACGCGCCGACGACTACCGAGACGAGGTGGCTCTTCACGACGTCGTTTCTCAGGAGCAAGCGTCGTGCCGCGACGGCACGTCGCCGACGGCCGGACGATCGCGTCGATGCGCCGACGCGAACCGCGGACGTCACGTCGTCAGCAGCGCGTAACGGGCGAGAAAGAGCACCGCGAAGAGATAGAGGAGCGGATGCACCGCACGTCCGCGACCCGCCGCGAGCATGAGGAGCGCATACGCGATGAACCCGAACGCGATCCCTTCCGTGATCGAGAACGCGAAGGGCATCGTCACCATCGTCAGGAACGATGCGATCGCCGCGGGTGGATCCCGCACGTCGAGTTGCGTGACCGCACGCAGCATGAAGCTGCCGACGACGATCAGCGCCGGCGCGACGATCGGATGCAGGGTCGCGCCGCCGACGTCGACGCCGGCGCCCGCCATCCGCGCGAGCGGTGCGAAGAAGAGAGCGGCGAGGAGCAGCACCGCGGTCACGACGCTCGCGAGCCCCGTCCGCGCACCCTCCTCGATGCCGGCCGCGCTCTCGACGTAGGCGGTGACGGTCGACGTGCCGAGGACGGTACCGACGATCGTCCCGAGCGCATCCGTTGCCATCGCTTCGCGGGCGCGCGGCAAGCGTCCGCCGCGCAGGAACCCGGCCTGCTCGGCGACGCCGACGAGCGTCCCGATCGTGTCGAAGAGCCCGAGGAAGAACAGCACGAAGACGACCGTCACGAGCCGGGGCGTGAGCGCCGCGCCGACCTCGAGCTTGGCGAGCGTCGGCGCGAGCGACGGCGGTGGCGCGACGACGCCGTGGTACGGCACCAGTCCGAGGGCGACCGCCGCGGTCGCGGTCGCGAGCGTCCCGACGAGGATCGCCCCGCGGCTCCCGCGCGCGAGGAGCCCGCCGATGAGGAGGGTCCCGCCGATCGCCACGAGGACGGCCGGGTGCCGCAGGTTCCCGAGAGCGACGAGTGTCCCCGGCGCCGCGCGGACGACGCCGGCCCACTCGAAGCCGACGAGCGCGAGCAGCAGCCCGATCCCCGCGGCGATCGCGTGCTTCAGCGAATCGGGAATGGCGTCGATCAGCCGCTCGCGGAGGCCTATGAGCGACAGCGCGAGGAATGCGATGCCGGCGATGCAGTTCGCGCCGAGCGCGACCGGCCACGGATAGCCGAGGCCGCCGATCGCCACCGGTCCGGCGACCACGAATGCGAAGTAGAAGTTGTGTCCCATCGCGGGCGCGACCGCGATCGGGTAGTTCGCCCACAGTCCCATGAGCGCGGTCGCGAAGGCCGACGTGAGACAGGTCGCCGTCAGCACGGCGCCGGGATCCATCCCCGTCGTCCCGAGCACGGCGGGCTGGACGAAGACGATGTACGAGAGCGCGACGAACGTCGTCGCGCCGCCGACGACCTCCGTCCGGACGTCGGTTCCGCGCGCGCGGAGCTGAAAGAAGCCGTCGAGGGTCACGCGTGACGTCCTGCGATCGAGCCGCGGACGGATAGCAGGGGGCGCCGGCGGGGAACAAGACGAACCGGGTTGCCCCGGCGTGCACGCAGCGATAAGGCCCGCGGCCATGGCACGCGATCTCTCCGACCCCGGGGCGCTCTTCGACGCCTTCGCGGCGTATCAGGAGACGGGCGCCCTCAAGGCCGCCGTCGACCTCGACGTCTTCACGGCGATCGCCGAGGGCGTGGACACCCCGGCCGCGCTCGCGCGTCGCTGCGAGGCATCCGAGCGTGGC
>Ga0070741_10010757_pt1 | contig 17155 bp, 15 predicted proteins | sample Coa_R1_4_FD_66440 | JGI IMG/M metagenome (GOLD analysis project Ga0070741, IMG submission 66440) | Surface soil microbial communities from Centralia Pennsylvania, which are recovering from an underground coalmine fire - Coalmine... | ecosystem: Environmental > Terrestrial > Soil > Unclassified ...
GGTGGCGTTCGGGCAGCTGCCCATGGCCGGGCCCACCGAGTGGCGCACCGACTACACGTCGATCACCGAGTGGGTGTGGGGCGACGGCGAGCGCGACGCCAGCCGGTGGCGGTTGTACCGCTTCAACGACATCGCCCACCTCACCCCCTCGGCATTCTCGTAACGTCCACTCCGGCATAGGCGGCGCCAGCGTTACGAGAACGGTTCAGGTCAGGTGGCGGTGGGGGCGGCCCGCTTGCCGTTGGCCATGGCCTGGAGCGACTCGAGGTACTTCACGGCCAGCAGGTCGTTGGTGGGCTTGCCCGCGTGGATGGCGGCATAGACCCACCAACCGGGTCCCGTCCACCCGGCTCACCAGCACGGTGCTCCCGGCCGGGATGGGCGTGCCGGTGCCACTCTCGGCCCGCCACTCCTCCCGGTCGAGCCGCACCATCCCCGTGCGCCCCGGGCCACCGGGGATGTCGGCCAGGACCAGTGCCTCGCGACCGACCCAGCGGCGGGGGCCCGCCGTGTGGAATGCCGTTCGCCGTTCCAGGCTGCGCCCGATGGGCCACAGGAGGACGAACGTACCCACCGAGCTGACCAGGAACAGGACCCACTCGGCGGTCACGCTCAGGCCGGCGAATGGCAGGGAGAAGAAGGCGACGGGCGATCTAGATGAGCCGCCACCCCTCGGGTGAGTTCAGGTCCATCTCAAGCGGTCGCTCTCGCCTCCGCTCCCACGGTACCGCTCGGCCGGAGTCGTGCAACCCGTTTCGCGCCTAGCGTCGTCGGGATGGCCGAAGCCCTCTTCGTCCCCGACGGCGAGCTGTTCGTCCCCACCGATCGAGCCCGCGGCCCGTGGGACGAGCACGCCCTCCACGGCGGTCCCGTCGCCGCGCTGGTGGCCCGGGCGGCCGAGCACGCGGTGGCCGCCGGTGCCGCCGGGGCCGCCGGTGCCGGCCCGTCCCTCGTGCTGGTACGGCTCACGGTCGAACTGCTGCGGCCCGTGCCCACCGCGCCGCTGAAGGTGTCCACCACGGTGGTGCGGCCCGGCCGCAAGGTCCGCCAGCTGGCGGTCAGCGTGCACGCCGGCGACGTGGAGGTCACCCGCGCCCTCGCCCTGTTCATGCGCACCCAGCCCGTCGACCTCCCCGCATCCACCGAGCCGGACGCGCCGCCGCCCGGGCCGGACGACGGCCGGCCGATGGTCGACGAGGGATGGTGGGAGGGCTTCCACAACACGGGCGTGGAGATGCGGTTCGTGAAGGGCTACTTCAGCGATGCGGGCCCGGCCACGGTGTGGATCCGCCTGGCCCAGCCGGTGGTCACCGGCGAGGAACCCAGCGGCGCCGTGCGAGCGGCGGCCGCGGCCGACTTCGGCAACGGCGTGTCGAGCGTGCTGCCCTTCCAGGGCTTCCTGTTCATCAACCCGGACCTCACGATGGTCCTCGACCGCACGCCGGTGGGGCAGTGGATCTGCCTGGATGCGGTGACCCACGTCACCGGCGGTGGGATCGGCATGGCCGAGAGCGCCCTGTACGACAGCGAGGGCAGGATGGGACGGGCCCTGCAGACCCTGGTGGTCGACCGGCGGTGAGGCGGTGAGGCCGCCGGCGAGGCGTGGCATCCGTCACGCCTGGACCGGGAACGCCGTGGGTACGACTGGCGTTGTGCATCTCGTCCGGCAGGCGGTACCCGCCCCCCAGCCGCCGGGCGCTGGTGTTCGGGCCGGTGGCTCAACCCCCCGTGGAGCCGCCGGCCGACACCTCTTCCCCCGGTTCTGCTTCCCCCGGTTCTGCCGGCTGCGCGCCGTGGTCGCCTGGGACGAGCCATGGGATCACGAGGACGACTGACTCTGCCGCCCCGGCCTTCCGTGACGCCCATGCCGCCAGTGGGCGCCCGCGTGACGAGAACGACGGGGGGTCAGACGACCAGACGCGACAGCCGGCGCCGGTCCGGCTCCTCGATCTCGGCGAAGGCCAGCCGGTACTCCCAGCGGGTGCCTTCCTGGTGGTCCTCCAAGATGTGGGCCAATGCCACCACCGGCTCGTCCAGCTGGATGCACACGGTGGGATCGACGCCGGCGGGCAGCGGTGCGGTGACGATCACGCGGCAACCGCCGGGGCTGACGTCGACCGTCTCGCCCGCAACCGACACGTAGTCATCGGCCCCGTCGAACGCACCCAGGGCGACGGGGAACGCCCCCCGCACCCGGGGCGTGGACCGGCGCTGCACGGATTGCATGGCGCTCAGGTCCAACTCGGCCAGGTTGCCCTCGTCCAGGCGCACGGCCGCACCGCGGCCCAGGTACACGGCGTCGGGCGTGTAGAAGGTGGCCACCACCTCGGCTCGCTCGGTGGGCAATGGGGGTGAACCACCCAAGTCGATCAGGATGGGACCCGGCCCATCGCTGCCGACCACGCCCGTGAGGACCGGCGCCTCCGCCAGCCCGAGCACCTCCAGCAGGACGATCTGTCCCACCCCCGGTGTCCAGTGCGTCTCCATGTGGGCCCGACCTCCCCCGTCCGGCCCCAGCAGAGCAAGGGTACCGGAGGTGACATCGGCGTGCTCTGGCCGTCCCCGACGTTTGGCAGGAAGGTATACTTACCGGTCGAGGACGTCCGGACCGGGGAAGGCGAGGGGAGCCATGGCGGAGCAGCGTGCATCGGACGCATGGGAGACGACCGCCCATCCGTGGAGCCCGGGGTTCACCTGGGAGGACCACGCCGGGCCCTTCCGGCTCCTCACTCCCGCGCAGGCGAAGGCGTTCGACGACGACGGGTTCTTCGTCCTGGAGGACGCCCTCGACGACGCCACCGTCGCCAGGCTGCGCGACGAGATCGATCCTCTGGAACGTGACTACGTGTCCTGGCTCGACGGCCAGGGCGGCGTGTTCGCCAACTCCGATACGTCCGCCATCACGTTCCCGTTCCAGCTGACATCTCGCTCGGCCTGGCTGCGCACGTTCTGCGCGTCGGAGATGTTCGCCGGGCTCACCGCCGACCTCGTGGGCCCCGACGTGTCGCTGTACTGGGACCAGGCCGTGTACAAGAAGCCCGAGCCCGTGCGGAAGTTCCCCTGGCACCAGGACAACGGCTACGCCTTCCTGTTGCCGGAGCCGTATGTCACCTGCTGGATCCCGCTGGTGGACGCCACGCTGGAGAACGGCTGCCCGGTGATGGCGCCCGGCCGCCACCGGCAGGGGACGATCGTGCACCGCAACAGCCCCCATGGCCGGCAGTGCTTCGAGGACATCGAGGAGGCCGTGCCCGTGCCGGTCCGAGCCGGGAGCGTGGTGGTATTCAGCTCGCTCACGCCCCACTTCACCGGGCCCAACCTGAGCGACGCGACGCGCAAGGCCTATATCGTGCAGTTCATCCCCACCGGCGCAGAGATGTACCTGGGCGACCCCCAGGCCGAGGACAAGCCGGAGCCCACGCCACAGGGCCACCTGGCCCACCAGTACCCGGTGCTCGTGGCAGGGGAGCGCCCGGAGCTCGCGCCGTTCACGCCTCGACCCGCGGGTGTGTGGGTCTAGCTCGGAAGACATTCTTCCTAACTTCCCCAGCTGCGGCAGACCACGCGGCGGCGGTCACCTGGGGAGATGACCGGCTCAATGGGCAGGGCGCCGACCAGAGCGTCATCCGGAGGAGCGAGACGTCCTATCGCCTGATCTTCCAGGGCGCCCGGGCCCGACCCCCCACAGCATCTCGTAACGCTGGCGCCCACTCCGGCGGCTGTCGACGCAACGAGAACGGATCGGGGTGCCGGAGGGCTAGGCGGGGCCGGCGATCATGCCCGCGCCGGCCGTCCCGTTGGTGGCCTCGTCGACCAGGATGAAGCTGCCCGTGGCCCGGTTGTGCCGGTACTCGTCGAACATGAGCGGCGACGTGGTCTTGATGGTGACCCGCCCGATCTCGTTCATGGCCAGCGAGTCGGCCGCCTCGTGGTCGAGCGTGTTCACGTTCAGCCGGTAGTCGAGCGAGCGCACCACGGCCCGGGCCGCCCGGGTGGTGTGCTTGATGGCGTACTTGCCGCCGGGCACCAACGGCCGGTCGGCGAACCAGCAGACGTCGGCCACCAGCTCCTGGGCCACCGTGGGCTCGCTCCCGGCCACGCACAGCATGTCGCCCCGGCTGATGTCGATCTCGTCGGTGAGCCGCAGCGTGACCGACATGGGCGCGAACGCCTGCGTCACCGGGCCCTCCAGCGTGTCGATGGACAGCAGTTTCGACCGCAGGCCCGAGGGCAGCACCACGATGTCGTCGCCCGGGTGGAACACGCCGCCCGCCACCTGGCCGGCGTAGCCGCGGTAGTCGGTGTCGTGGTCGCGGATCACGTATTGCACGGGGAAGCGGGAGTCGGCGTGGTTGTGGGACGAGGCCACGTCGACGTGCTCCAGGTGGTGGAGCAGCGAGGCGCCTTCGTACCACGGCATGTTGGTCGACTCGTTGACCACGTTGTCGCCCAGCAGTGCGGACAGCGGGATGGGCGTCACGTCGGTCACGTCGATGAGCTCGGCGAAGGCCTGGAACTCGGCGACGATGTCCTTGAACACGACCTCGTCCCAGCCCACCAGGTCCATCTTGTTGACGGCCACCACCAGGTGGGGGATGCCCAGCAGGGAGGCGATGAAGGCGTGCCGGCGGGACTGCTCCAGCAGGCCCTTGCGGGCGTCGACCAGCACCACGGCCAGATCCGCGGTGGACGCGCCCGTGACCATGTTGCGCGTGTACTGCAGGTGGCCGGGCGTGTCGGCGATGATGAACTTGCGCCGGGGGGTGGCGAAGTACCGGTAGGCCACGTCGATGGTGATGCCCTGCTCCCGCTCGGCGCGCAGGCCGTCGGTCAACAGGGCCAGGTTCACGTCCTCGTGGCCGCGGAATGCGGACCACTGCTCGACGGCGGCGAGCTGGTCTTCGAAGATGGCCTTGGAGTCGTGGAGCAGTCGACCGATGAGGGTGGACTTGCCGTCGTCGACCGAACCGGCGGTGGCGAAGCGAAGGAGTTCCATGGTGGTTGCAGGCCCGAGGCGGGTTAGAAGTAACCCTCCCGCTTGCGGTCCTCCATGGCTGCTTCGGAGAACTTGTCGTCCGCCCGGGTGGCGCCCCGTTCGGTGATGCGGGTGGCGGCCACCTCGGCGAGGATCTCCTCGATGGTGGTGGCGGACGAACGGACGGCGCCGGTGCAGCTCATGTCGCCGACCGTCCGGTAGCGCACCAGCTCCACGAACGCCTGCTCGTCGGGACCGGGCGGCGTGACGTCGCTGACCGACAGCAGCATGCCGTCGCGCTCGAACACCTCGCGCTTGTGGGCGAAGTAGATCGACGGGACTTCGAGGTCCTCGCGGGCGATGTACTGCCACACGTCGAGCTCGGTCCAGTTGGAGATCGGGAAGGCCCGGATGTGCTCGCCCTTGCGGATGCGGCCGTTGTAGATGGACCACAGCTCGGGGCGCTGGTTCTTGGGGTCCCACTGGCCGAAGTCGTCCCGGAAGGAGAAGACGCGCTCCTTGGCCCGGGCCTTCTCCTCGTCCCGCCGGGCGCCCCCGAAGGCGGCGTCGAAGCCCTGCTCCTCGATGGCCCGCAGGAGCGTGGTGGTCTGCAACCGGTTGCGGCTCGCCCGGAGACCCGTCTCCTCCGCCACCCGGCCGGCGTCGATGTCGTCCTGCACGTGGGACACGATCAGGCGCTCGCCCAGCTCGGCCACGCGCCGGTCACGGAACTCGATGGCCTCGGGGAAGTTGTGGCCGGTGTCGACGTGCATGATCGGGAACGGGAACCGCCCCGGGCGGAAGGCCTTCTCGGCCAAGCGCAGCAGCACGATGGAGTCCTTGCCTCCGCTGAACAGCAGCACGGGTCGCTCGAACTCGGCCGCCACCTCTCGCATGATGAAGATGGCTTCGGCCTCGAGCGTGTCGAGGTGCGACAGCTCGTAGGCGTGATCCGGCAGCACGGACGTGACGGTCGTCATGTGTGGAGCCCGCATTCGGTCTTGTCGGTACCGGCCCAGCGGCCCGAACGGGGATGGGCACCGGGTGCGACGGGCACCGTGCACGGTGCGCACCCGATGGACAGATAACCCTTGGCCACCAAGGGATTGACGGGCACGTCGTGGTCGGCGGCGTAGCCGTACACGTCGTCGTCCGTCCAGGCGGCCAGGGGGTTGAGCTTGACCAGCCCGCGCTTGTCCCGGCCCACCAGGGGAACGGTGACCCGGGTGTCGGCGTCGACCCGCTTGAGGGCCGTGAGCCACGCCGCCCTGCCCACCAGGGCGTCGTCGAGGCCCTCGACCTTGGCCCGCTCGCAGCAGTGCGCGGGGTCGAGCGCCTTCCAGTCCTGCTCGTCCTTCTTCACGACCCGCACGGTGATGCCGTAGCGCTCCTCGACGGCCCGCAGCGTGTCCCACGTCTCCGGGAAGTGGAGGCCGGTGTCGATGAAGAACACGTCGATGGACGGGTCGACGGCGTGGGCCAGGTGGATGAGCACGGCGTCCTGCATGGACGACGCCACCGTGAGCGACGAGCCGAACGTCTCGATCGCCCACTGCACGACCTTGGACGCCGGCGCGTGCTCGAACTCCTGGTTCAGGGATTCGAGATCGGTGTCGGTGAGGACGCTCACGTACCCGCGCACTCCCCGATGCCGACCTCGCCGGTGAACGGCCCCGTCTCGTCGAAGTCGACGAAGTAGTCCGGCCGCGCTTCGGGCGTGGGGAACTCGTCCAGGTCCTTCAACAACTCGGCCACGCCCTTGGCCCCGCCGCTGCGGTCCAGCCAGGAGCGGAAGTCCTCGCCGCCGTTGCGCTCGGCCGCGAACTTGCCGACCACCCGCACCGCGGCCTGGGCCGCGGCCTTCGCCGGGAGGCGCAGGGCCTTCTCGCCGAAGTGGATCTCGGTCTGCCCGACATAGCCGCCCAGGAGCATCTGCGCGCCCGGTGCCGACACGCCGTGGGCCCGGCGCTCCACGCCGAGGAAGCCGATATCGCTGATGTGGTGCTGGCCGCACGAGTTGGTGCAGCCGGAGATGTTGATGCGGATGCCGCCCACGTCGGCCAGGCCCGCTTCTTCGAGCGCAGCGCCGATGTCGGAACCGAGGCCCCGGCTCTGGGTGACGGCCAGGTTGCAGGTGTCGGCGCCCGGGCAGGTGACCACGTCGCGGGCCAGCTCGGCGCCCGGCTCGGACATGCCGATGGCTTCGAGGCGGGCGAACAGCTGGGACAGCTGCTCCTCGGCGAGGCCCCGGAACACGAGGTTCTGGCGGTTGGTGACCCGCACCTCCACGCCGAAGTCCCGCTGGATGGATGCGAGGGCCCGGAACTGCTCGGAGGTGACGTCGCCCAGACGGGCGTAGGCGTAGGCCGACACCGTGCCCTTGGCCACGCCCCGCACCACGTTGGCCGTCTCCCAACGGGTGTAGGGGTCGCGCTCGGACAGTCGCAGGGTGACGGGCGTGCCCACGGGTGTGGGGTCGACGGCGGTGGACACGCCGGCGGGGGCGTCGCCCACTTCCTGCACGTAGGCGGGCACGCCGCCCGGCCAGGACGACGAACCGACGAGGAAGCGGCGCTCCTTGAAGATGCGCTCGCGCAGCTCGTCCACGCCCATGGTGTCGAGCAACCACTTCATGCGGGCCCGCAGCTTGTTGTCGCGGTTGCCGTAGTGGTCGAACACGCGCAGGGTGGCCTCGATGGTGACGAGCAGGTCCTCGCGGGAGGTGAACTCCTCCAACGCCTGGGCGGCGTGGGGGTTGGCGCCCAGGCCGCCGGCGAAGAACACGCGAAAGCCCGGCTCCAGCGTGCCGTCGGGGCGGGGGCGAGCGACGCCGATCACGCCGACGTCGTTGAACATGGCCTGGCCGCAATCGGTGGTGCAGCCCGAGAAGTTGACCTTGAACTTCCGGGGCAGGCGCTGGGCGATGGGGTTGCGGATGAAGTGGCGGTACGTCGCCTCGGCCCACGGGCTGATGTCGAGCACCTCGAACGGGCAGGCGCCGGCCAGGTGGCAACCGGTGACGTTGCGGACGGTGTCGCCGCATGCCTCCCGGCTGGTGAGGCCCACGCTGGCGATGTCCCGCATGACCTCGGGCACCTTCTCCAGCTGGACGAAATGGAACTGCACGTTCTGGCGGGTGGTGATGTGGCCCCAGCCGCGGGAGTACTCGTCGGCGATGTGGGCCATCATCTCCAGCTGCTCGGGCTCCAGCGAGCCGTACGGGATCTTCACCCGGAGCATCTGGTTGTGGCCGCCCTGCCGCTGGCCGTAGATGCCGTTGTTGAGCCGGAAGATGCGGAAGCGATCCTCCTCCAGCTCGCCTTTCAGGTACAGGTCGAGCATGCGCTCGAACTTCTCGATGTCTTGGGCGGCCGCGGGATCGATCTCTCGGGTGACTGCCATGTGCGTGCCTCCTCGCCTCGGCCTACGCCAGGACCAGCTTGAGCCCGCTCGCCACCAGCACGGCGAACAGGGATGGACGGACGATCTTCTCGGGAGCCCGCGACGACAGCCGGGCGCCCACGTACACACCGGGCAGGCTCCCCGCGATGAGCGATGCGGTCAGCCCCAGGCGCACGTCGCCGAACAGCAGGTGCCCGACGGCGGCGGCACCGACCAGGGGAACGGCCTGGATGAGGTCGGTGCCCACCAGCTCGGGGGAGCGCAGGCCTGGGTACACGAACAGCAGCATCACGATGATGAGCGAGCCCGAGCCCACCGAGGTGAGCCCGACGATGAGGCCGCCGATCACGCCGATGGCGATGGTGGCGCCCTTGCGCAAGGTGGCGGGGGGCGGGTCCCAGCCCTCGGCCCGGCGGTTGTCGATCACGCGCCGCAACACGATGGACCCGGCCGAGGCCAGGAGGGCGAGCCCGAGGGCCCGGGTGAGCAGGGCGTTGACCTGCTGGGCGCCCACGGCCTTGAGGATGAGGACCCCGGCGAAGGCCGCGGGCACCGACCCGACGCACAGCCACAGGGCGATGTCCTTGCGCACCGTGCCCCGGCGGGCGTGGACAGCGCCGCCCACGGGCTTCATCACCAGCGACACGACCAGGTCGCTCGACACCGCGGCCAGGGCGTTCACGTGGAAGAGCAGCACCATGATCGGCGTCATGAGCGCGCCGCCACCCATGCCGGTCAGACCGACAGTGAAGCCGACGGCCAGGCCGGCGAGGGCGACGAGCGGATCGACGTGCAAGAAGCCTCCGAGGAAGGGACGAGCGCGAGCGGGGCGACGAGCGGGGCGGCGTCAGGCGGCGTCGGGACAGCCGGTGTCGTGCACCCAGTGGGGCGTCGTTCCCATGGCGACCGACGGCGCGCCGAGCGAACGGCGGACATCGGTGGACCCGGGCGAGCACATGGAGGTCAGGCTAGCAAAAGCCGAGTATTCCGATCAAGATTTCGCGCAATCGCCCTGCTCCGGGGGCGTTTGGCCGCGTTTTGTCCGATATACCGGACGAAGCGCGACAAGAGCTGCTTGGACTAGGGCGTGCGGAGGAGCTCGGCGACCAGGAAGGCCAGGTCGAGCGACTGGCGGGCGTTGAGCCGGGGGTCGCACGTGGTCGTGTACCGCACGTGCAGGTGGTCTTCCAGGATCTCCTCGGCCCCGCCCAGGCACTCGGTGACGTCGTCGCCCGTGAGCTCGACGTGCATGCCGCCCGGCCACACGCCCTCGGCCCGGCACACCGAGAAGAACCCGGTGATCTCGGCCAGCACGTCGTCGAAGTGGCGGGTCTTGCGCCCGCCCGGGCTGGTGAACGTGTTGCCGTGCATGGGGTCGCACGCCCACACCACCGACCGCCCGCTGGCCGTCACCGCCCGCAGCAGCGGGGGCAGGGCGTCTGCCACCTTGCCCGCACCCATGCGGGAGATGAGGGTGAGCCGGCCCGGCACCCGCTCGGGGTCCAGCCGCTCGCACAGCTCCAGCACCTCGTCGGGCGTGACCGACGGTCCCAGCTTCACGCCGATGGGGTTCTCCACGCCGGCCAGGAAGGCCACGTGGGCCCCGTCCGGCTGGCGGGTGCGCTCGCCGATCCAGACCATGTGGGCGGAGCAGTCGTACCAGTCGCCCGTGAGCGAGTCCCGCCGGGTGAGGGCCTCCTCGTACCCGAGGAGCAGGGCCTCGTGCGAGGTGTAGAAGTCGACCTGGTGGAGCCGCTGCTCGGCCTGGAGGTCGATGCCGCACGCCTTCATGAACCGCATGGCCCGCTCGATCTCGGCCGCCAGCGCGTCGTACCGCTGGCCCTCGTTGGACGAGGCCACGAACTGCTGGTTCCACACGTGCACCTGCGACAGGTCGGCGAAGCCGCCCTTGGTGAAGGCCCGCAGCAGGTTCAGCGTTGACGCCGACTGGTGGTACGCCGCCACGAGGCGGGCCGGGTCGGGGACGCGGGCCTCGTAGGTGGGGGCGTCGTCGTTGACGATGTGGCCCCGGAAGGACGGCAGCTCCACGCCCCCCACCAGCTCGGTGGGGGAGGAGCGGGGCTTGGCGAACTGGCCGGCGATGCGCCCGACCTTGACCACGGGCACGCCCGACCCGTAGGTGAGGGCGACGGCCATCTGGAGGATGACCTTGAGCTTGTCCCGGATGGCATCGGCCGAGAAGTCGGCGAAGGACTCGGCGCAGTCGCCCGCCTGGAGGAGGAACGCCTTGCCGGCGGCCACCTCGGCCAGCCCGGTCCGCAGGTTGCGGGCTTCGCCCGCGAACACCAGTGGGGGCAGGGAGGCCAACTGCTTCAGGGCGCGCTCCAGGGCGGCCTCGTCGGGCCAGTCGGGCTGCTGCGCTGCCGGCAGATCGCGCCAGGAAGAGGGCGTCCAGCTCCCCGTGTCCACGGACCAAAGGTTAGACGGCGCTACTGCCCACACTTCCCCGAAATGGGGTTGTCAGGGAGACCTGCGCCGAGATGTGGAGATTTCGCGTGCATCGGTGGGCGCGGCGGCGGCGCCGACCAAGGGCATGATCCGGTACGAGATCTGTTCCGAGAGGGCCAGCACCGTGGTGATGCGCCCGATGCCGTGCACCTCGAGGATGCGGTTGATCACCTGCTGGAGGTGTTCGTTGGACCGGGCCACCACCCGGCAGTGCAGGTCGCCCGGTCCCGACGTGGCGTGGGCCTCCAGCACCTCGGGGATGTCGCGCAGGTGGGCGACGACGTCCTGGAGGCGGCCCTGGGCGATCTCCAGGGTGGCGAAGGCGAGCACGTCGTAGCCCAGGCCCCGGGTGGCGATGTCGGGCCCGAAGCCGGTGATGACGCCCCGCCGCTGCAGCTTCTCCAGCCGGGCCTGCACCGTTCCCCGGGCCACGCCGAGCTGGCGGGCCAGGTCCAACACGCCCGTCCGGGGCGACCGAGCCAGCGCCTGGATGAGGCGGGCGTCGAGGGTGTCGAGGGCGGCGCTGGGCAAGGCGCTGGGCAACATGACCAGAGCGTACCGGGGAGCGCGCCGACGACTGGGCAATCTGCTCAGTGGATCGAGAAAGCCTTGACCACTTCGCCGAGCAACAGGACCATAAAAGGTACAGCCTGCTCAGGGAGGACCCATGGCGCTGGCCACCACGCCCACGACCGCAACACGCACGCCCACCCCCGCCTCACTCTTTCGCGGCTGGGACCACCTCGAATGGTGGGTGGGCAACGCCCGGGCGTTCGCCTCCTTCCTGTGCTCGGGCTTCGGCTTCCGCGTGGTGGCCTACGCCGGGCCCGAGACGGGGGTCGCCGACCGGGCGTCGTGGATGGTCGAGCAGGGTGAACTCCGCTTCGTCGTCACCGGCGCCCTCCATCCCGGGTCGCCCGTGGCCGCGTCCGTGCGCGACCACGGCGACGGCGTGCACGACATCGCCATCACCGTGGCCGATGCCGGCCAGGCCTACGAGGCGGCCTTGGCTCGGGGCGCGGCCGGGCTGCGGGCGCCGTGGGTCGAGGAAGACGCCGACGGCCGCATCGTGCGGGCCACCATCGCCACGTACGGCGACACGCAGCACACGTTCGTGGAGCGGCACGACTACCACGGCCTGTTCGCCCCCGGCTTCACGTCCGAGAACCTGCCGGGCGACGGCGCCGCCGCCCCGCCCGTGGCCCTCACCCGCATCGACCACGTGGTCGGCAACGTGGAGAAGGGCAACCTCGAGGGCTGGGTCGACTTCTATCGATACCAGCTCGGTTTCGACCAGCTGGTCCACTTCGGCGACGACCAGATCTCCACCGAGTACTCGGCCCTGATGTCGACGGTCGTGTGGGACGGCTCCAAGATCGTGCTTCCCATCAACGAGCCGGCCGACGGGCTGAAGAAGAGCCAGATCCAGGAGTACCTCGACTTCTACGGCGCACCCGGCGTCCAGCACATCGCCATGCGCACGGAGGACATCGTGTCGACGGTCAGCGCCCTGCGCGACCGGGGCGTGCGCTTCCTCCGCGTGCCGGCGTCGTACTACGAGGACGCACGGGCCCGGCTGGCCGACCTCGACCTGCCGTGGGACGACCTCCAGCGCCTCGGCGTCCTGGTCGACCGCGACCAGGACGGGTACCTGCTCCAGCTGTTCACCGAGATGGTGACCGACCGGCCCACCGTGTTCTTCGAAGTCATCCAGCGCGAGGGAGCCAAGGGCTTCGGCGCCGGGAACTTCAAGGCCCTCTTCGAGGCCATCGAGCGGGAGCAGGCCCGCCGCGGCAACCTCTGACCCCCGCTGGCTCGGTGCCGTCTAGCTCGAGCGGCAAGCGGCGTCCATGGCGGCCATGGCTCCGAGCAGCGTGTTCGTGTCGTTGCCGGCTCGGGCCAAGCCCTGGGCCGCGCTCCGCACTGCCGGCGTGGCATTCCGGGCTGACGCAACCAGGGCGGCGGTGTCGGCCGGCACGCCGGCCGCGGCGCGCGACCGCCAGTCACGGTAGGCGCTGCACGCCGCCTGCGCCCGGGCGGTCCGCGCCCCGTTGCCGCTGTCGCACCACGGCATCGAGACCACGACGGCCAACACGGCCAGGGCGGGCAGGACGACGACCAGGAACCGCAACGGTCCATCGATCAGGCGGGCATCGGCCTTGCGGCGAGATGCCACCGACGCCTCCGCCTGCCGGTCGCCGGCCTTCCACCACGAGCGGTTCCAAACCCCGCACCGGCACCGCCACGATTCCAACGAGTCGAGCGGGCAGGCGACGGCGCGGCACGACCGGCACTCGGCCCACGCCCATCCGGCGCCGCACCGGCTGCACGTGTGGCGTACGGCTTCGGTGGCGACGGCTTGCAGGAGCGCGCAGCGCGGGCAGCGCTGGTCCTCGGTGCGCGCCGCCTTCACGCTGATGGCCACGTCGCTACAACCCGACGGACGTCGACGGGACCTCTCGCCAATGCAGCACCCGCCAGTTCTGGCTGAGGATCGAGCGGAGGCCGAGGTCGTACCCCAGGGTGAAGTTGGGGGCGCCGTTGATCCGCATCGAGTTGACCGTGATGGACCCGAACCACTGCGCGCCGCCGTTCACGGTCAGGTCGGTGGCCGGTGCGTACAGCACGGCGCTGGTGTTGGTGGCGCTGGCTCCATTGCCCAACGAGAGGGCACCGGCCCCGTCCTTGTAGATCTGCAGGAGACTGCTCGCTGCTCCCGCGTTGACGGTGGCGCTGTCCATGGACAGCTTGTGGTCCGCCGTGATGTACAGGACGAGCGGCCCGTTGAAGATGGTGGTGGTTCCCGTGAAGATCACGTCCTGGTCGCACACCACGGGGACGCCGGCCATCCCGTTGACGGCGCCGGTGAACGTCCCGAGCGCGGGGCACGGTTGGGTGGCGCCGGTGGGGAAGGTGATGGGGTCGAGTTCGTACGGTTGCTGCTTGGGCGTGGGCTTCGGGCACCCCATGCACGAGCCCGAGGGGGCGAAGTAGTCCTGCCCGTCTCCCGCGCCTTTGCCCGAGTTCACCACGATGGCGCGGTTGGACCCGACCCTCGCCTCACCGGTGCCGAGGCCGCCGGCCGCGGTGGACGAGTAGATGTTGAACGACCCGTTGCCGTTGAACGTCAGGCCCTGGTTGGCGAAGAGGGCGTACGGGAACCGCTCCTCGCGCCGGACGGTGGCCTCGATGGCATGGCTCGACCCGCCGATGGTGCCCTTGACCTCGATCGAGTACGAGTCGGCGTCCAGCCGGGTGGCGAGGTAGGCGAAGCTGCCCTGGCCCACTGACCCCGTGCCCGTGAGCGAGGGGGGCGTCGACTGGTCGATGCGGAAGAGCGCGTCCGACAGGCCGCCGTCGGCGCTGGCCAGGGCGGCCACGAAGTCCTGGCCCCGCCGCACCTGGTCGAGCGACACCATGGTCCGGGCGAGGACGACGACCGACAGGTTGGCCAGGATCATCAGCACCGACATGGCCACTGCCAGCGAGCCGTTGTCATCGCGCTTCTGCATCCGATCCCTCAGCATCCGATTCCTCCGGGTAGGCGGTTGCGGACCTCGGCGTCCGAGTCGAGCTGGAACGGCTTCGGGCCGGGGTTGGTGTCGGCCTCGAGCGTGATGTGCACGCGCACCGTGCAGTTGGCGAAGTCCGCGGTGGTGGCGGTCGACGCCGTGAGCTCCGTCCCGTCCGAGTTGTAGTAGCGGAAGAGGGGCAGCCCGTCCTGGGCGTTTCGCACGCGGGGCAGCGTGAACACCGTCGAGGTCACGGTCCCGTTCGGCCCCGAGAGCACCAGGCGGCTCACCGCCTGGGCCGCCGGGTCGAGGATCCAGCGCACGTATCCGAGCGAGGTGCCCGAGCCGTCGCGCAACTGGAGCTGGATCTGGTTGGCGTAGCCGTCCACGCTGGAGAGGGGGAGGAGGGGATCGGCGGCCCGCACGTCGCGGGCGATGGCGAGCATGGCGAAGCGCACGTCCTCCTGGCTGTTCACCACCGCCTGCAGGTGCCGCTCGGCGCGGGTCTGCGAGTCGAGCAGCGACAGCAGGCTGACGAGGACGAGCGAGAGCACCGCGCAGGTGACGGTCAACTCGACGACGGTGAAGCCGCGCATGTCCGCCGTGTCGCGGCTCATGGGCATGTCTTGGCGTTGTGGGTGCAGACGGTGAGGGTGAGCGTGCCGAGGGCCGCCCCGCCGCCGTCGAGCACGCTGATGGGGTGGGTGCCGGTGTCCCAGGGCGTGCCCACGCCCACCACGGTCCCGGTCCACATGCCGCCGGCGCCCTGCACCAACCAGACGGTCGCGGTGGTCGACGACGTGGGCCCGAAGGTGAGGTGGAGGCCGGTGCACGGTCCCGACACGTTCACGCTGACGACGGCATTGGACGCCAGCGTCAATCCCCCGTTGTTGGCTCGCTTGATGGCTGCCGGGGTGATGGTGTCGGTCCCCAGTTGGCATACGGCCACGGTCGCCGCCGGTGTGGTCGCCGACGCCACGGGCGACGGCGGCGACACCACGCCGCCGGCCGTCTGGCCGGCCACGCGGAAGGTGTACGTCGTGGACGGCGAGAGCCCCGACGCCGTGTACGTCGTGGCCGTGGCCGGCTGGGTGTCGGTCAGGAGGTGGGCGGTGAGGAAGCCGTCGGTCGAGTACTGCACGGTCCACGTGGCCACGGCGGGCGTGACGGCCGCGGACGGCGTCCACGCCAGGTTCACGGTCGCCGGGTCGGTGGCCGTGGCGACCAGGGCCACGGGGGCAGGCGGTGCGGCACCGGTCGGCGTGGTGGTCGTGGTGGTGGCCCCGCCCGGCCCGGTGTACGGCCCCAGGCCCCCCGGGTAGACGTAGGCGTCCTGCCGGACCTGGTGGGGACCGCCCTCGTCCGTCCAGCCCACGATCACCGTGACCCGCTTGTAGGCCAGCGGGAACTGGGTGGCGGCGGTGGCGGCGTCGGCCCAGGTGACGGCCCGCTGGATGGTGAAGGTCATGGCCCCCGACACCGCGCTGGGGCCGGAGGGCAGCACGAGGGGGGCGTCGACGACGACGGTGGTCGCGCCTTCCCATGAGGTCTGGTAGCCGGTCTGGTCCGGGCGGAACCCGAGGCGGCTGTAGGGGACGGCCCGCATGCCCTCGATCTCCCGGCTGGCCAGGGCCACGGCCCGGGTCCGGTTGGTGCTGGCGTTGGTGAGGGAGAACGCCCCGGCGAACACGTGCACCACGGCGCCGACCCCCACGGCCAGCACCGTGAGGGACACCATGAGTTCGAGCAGCGTGAAGCCGCCGTCATCACGACGGGCGGCCGGGGTGGCGCGCAGGTTCGTCTACCTCCAGGCGGCCCGGCTGGCCTTCCCCGGCCGATCGGCTGGGCCGGCGGCTGGGGGATGGGCCCCGTGGCTTTGCGTCCCCGCCTTCCGACGGGTTTGCCTTTGTTCGGGAAGTTCCGCTTCTGACCTCGGTCCGACCACTCTCGGTGGTAAGACCCATTCGGGAAATAGCTCGATCGGCCCACGATGAACCGGTGCGGGCGGGCTACGTGCCCTAGTCCCCTGGGGGATGGGCCCAGTGTCACACCCTCGGCGTAGAGTTCGCCCCCATGACCAAGCCGTTTCGCTTCGGCGTCCAGTTGCCGTCCGCTCCGGACGGCAAGGCCTGGCAGGACCGCGCCCGCCAGGTCGAGTCACTGGGGTACTCCACGCTCTGGATCCCGGATCACTTCGGCGACCAGTGGGGCCCGATCGCGGCATTGACGGCTGCCGCCACGGCCACCACCACGCTGAAGGTGGGCGCCCTGGTGTTCGACAACGACTACCGCCACCCGGGGATCCTGGCCAAGGAGATGGCCACCCTCGACCTCATCTCCGAGGGGCGGGTCGAGTTCGGCATCGGGGCCGGGTGGATGAAGAGCGACTACGAGGAGTACGGCCTCTCGTACGACTCGCCGGGTGAGCGCATCAGCCGCATGGAGGAAGGGCTGGCGATCATCAAGCAGCTCTGGACCGAGGGCTCGGCCACCTTCGACGGCACGTACTACCGCTACACCGGCGCCAACGGGAACCCCCGGCCGGTGCAACAGCCCCACCCACCCGTGCTCATCGGCGGCGGGGGCAAGCGCATGCTCACCATCGCCGCCCGGGAGGCGGACATCGTCGGCTTCAACACCACCCTCACCGCTGGATACGTGGGCCCGGAGGCGGCGGCCGAAGCCACGGCCGACAAGTTCCGGCAGCGGGTCGAATGGGTGAAGGAAGCGGCCGGCCCCCGGTTCGACGACCTCGAGCTCCAGTGCTGGATGGGGTTCGCCTTCGTCAACCAGGATC
>Ga0070741_10010758_pt1 | contig 17154 bp, 19 predicted proteins | sample Coa_R1_4_FD_66440 | JGI IMG/M metagenome (GOLD analysis project Ga0070741, IMG submission 66440) | Surface soil microbial communities from Centralia Pennsylvania, which are recovering from an underground coalmine fire - Coalmine... | ecosystem: Environmental > Terrestrial > Soil > Unclassified ...
CCTGGGCCGCAGCACCAGCGGCGAGTGCGGCTTGAACAGCCACTTGAGCGCGGTCAGCGGTATACCGGGCGCCGCCCACGGCGTCGCGCTGCTCCAGGAAATCTGCCCGCCGTTCGCGAAGCTCGTCTCCATGCCGGGCTCCGACGCGCGGTCGATGACCGTGACTTCATGGCCGGCGCTGCCGAGATACCAGGCGCTGGTCACTCCGATGACCCCGCCTCCAAGAACCAGTACTTTCATGCTGAGGTATTGCGATTCCGTCAGTCGGCGAGCAATTCTATCCAATGACGGACGGGGAGATCGGTACCGCTCTGCAGATGGCTGAGACAGCCGATGTTGGCCGTGGCAATGACGCCGGGCGCGCCTTCGCCGAGCGCCGCGAGCTTGTCTTGCCGCAGACGGCGCGCCAATATCGGGTGCAGAATCGCGTACGTTCCGGCCGAACCGCAGCAAAGATGCGCATTCGCCACCGGCGTCAACGAGAAACCGCAGCGGCGCAAAATATCCTCGACAACGCCGCCCAAGCGTTGGCCGTGTTGCAGCGTGCAGGGGCACTGAAAGGCGACTTTCACGCCGGCGGCGGGACGCAAACCGCTCAGGTCTTCTTTGAGGAGTACTTCACTGACGTCGAGCGTGAGCGCGGCGACGCGCTGCGCTTTCGCCGCGTAGGCCGGATCGCCGCGCAGCAGATGTCCGTAGTCCTTCACGTGCGCGCCGCAACCGCTGGCGGTCATCACGATCGCTTCGGCGCCGGCTTCGAGGTGCGGCCACCACACATCGATATTGCGCCGCGCGAAATCGAGCGCTTGCGCGGTGCCGGAAGTGTGGTGGCTCAAGGCGCCGCAACAACCGCCGCCTTCGGCCTCGATCAGACTGATGCCCAGCCGGTCGAGCACGCGCGCCGCCGCCGCATTGATATTCGGCGCGATGCAGCTTTGCGCGCACCCGGCCAGCACGAGCATGCGTCGTGCGTGGCGGGGCGCCGGCCACTCGGTCTTTGGGCGCGGGAGCGGTATCGAACGCCTGATACCGCGCGGCAGCCACGGGCGCAGACGCTGCCCGAAGCGCAGCAGCGGTCCGAAGCGTTCGGGGTAAGGTAATACCGCGCGCAGCGTGCGGCGCACCAGCCCTGATATCCCTCCGCGTCCCGCCTGCTCCTCGACGATCTCGCGGCCGATCTCGACCAGGCGCCCGTAGCGCACGCCCGAGGGACAGGTCGTCTCGCAATTGCGGCAAGTGAGGCAACGATCGAGATGCAGCATAGTCTGGCGCGTCGGTACGTGTCCTTCCAGCACTTGCTTCATCAGGTAGATGCGCCCGCGCGGGCCGTCGAGCTCATCGCCGAGCAATTGATAAGTCGGGCAGGTGGCATTGCAAAAACCGCAATGCACGCAGGCGCGCAGAATAGCTTCGGCCTCGCGGCCGGCGTCCGTATCTTTGATGAATTCGGCGAGAGAAGTCTGCATCGAGCGGTACCGCGCGTCAGTCTAGCGGAAAATGTAAAGCGCCGCGCGCGTGGCGCGCAATTGCATGCCAAACCGGAAATCGTATACTGGCCGCTCGCTGGCCCGCACCGCACGATTGGAGTTCCGCATGGGTGACACGATTTTTCTCGGCAAGGGGAAGCAGTCCGTTGAGTTGCTTCCGCGCATGGCCAACCGCCATGGTCTGATCGCGGGTGCAACCGGCACGGGCAAGACCGCGACCCTGCAGGGACTCGCCGAAGGATTTTCGCGCCGCGGCGTTCCGGTCTTCCTCGCGGACGTCAAAGGCGATTTAGCCGGCTTGAGCCAAGCCGGCAACGATACGCCCAAGATTCAAGAGCGCATCAAGAAGATCGGTCTGACCGGTTTTACCCCGCGCGCCTATCCGGTTTGCTTCTGGGATGTCTACGGCGAGCAAGGGCATCCAGTGCGCACCACCATATCGGATATGGGCCCGCTGCTGCTCGGGCGGCTGTTGAACCTGAACGAAACACAGGCCGGCGTCCTCGCCGCCCTCTTCAAGATCGCGGACGACAACGGCTGGTTGCTGCTCGACCTCAAAGATCTGCGCGCCATGGCGCAGTTCGCCGGCGAAAACGCGAAGGACTTCACCACTGCGTACGGCAACATCTCCGTCGCCTCGATCGGCGCCATTCAGCGCGCCCTGCTGGCGCTCGAGCAACAGGGCGGCGGGCCGCTGTTCGGCGAGCCGGCACTGAACCTCGATGACTTGATGCAAACGGCGGACGGCGGCCACGGCGTCATCAACGTACTCGCGGCGGACAAGCTGATGCAGGCGCCCAAGACGTATGCGACGTTCCTGCTGTGGCTGCTGGCGGAACTGTTCGAGAAGCTGCCGGAAGTGGGCGACCGCGACAAGCCGAAGCTCGTTTTCTTCTTCGACGAGGCGCATCTGCTGTTCGACGATGCGCCGCGCGCGCTGCTCGAAAGAATCGAGCAGGTGGTGCGCCTGGTGCGCTCCAAAGGGGTCGGCGTTTATTTCATCACGCAAAACCCGCTCGACATTCCGCAGGACGTGCTGGGACAGCTCGGCAACCGCGTGCAGCACGCGCTGCGCGCGTTCACGCCGAAGGACCAGAAAGCCGTGAAGGCGGCCGCCGAGACGTTCCGCGCGAACCCCAAGCTCAAAGTCGCTGAGGTGATCACCGAGCTGGCGGTCGGCGAAGCGCTGGTATCGACGCTGGACGAGAAGGGCAGCCCGACGCCGGTCGAACGGATATGGATCGTCCCGCCGGAAAGCCGCATGGGACCGGTAACCGCCGAGGAGCGGCAGCGCACGATCAAAGCGTCGCCGCTCTACGGCCACTACGAGAAGCCCATCGATCGCGAATCGGCATACGAGATTCTCAAAGCGCGCGCCGCCCAGCCGGCGAAGGCGCAAGCATCCAAGACGGACAGCAGCGTATTCGACGACTTGCTCGGCACGTCGAGGAAAGGCGGCCGGTCGCGCGAAGGCGTGGTGGAGGCCATGACCAAAAGCGCCGCACGGGCGATCGGCAGCCAGATCGGGCGGCAGATCATCCGCGGCGTGCTCGGCTCCCTACTCGGCGGCCGGCGATAGCGCCGACGGCGGCAAAGAGCGTAAGGTATCCTGGCGAACCAACGAGGTTTTCGCCTTGGATGTCGTTGCGCCCTACTACTTCTTTGACCGCAAGAGCGACCCTGAACGGGAACGCGAACTCGTGCGCGAGCGGCGCCAACTTCCCGCGCACGAGCACCGGCTCTTCTGCGCGCGCTGCCGCCGCGTTATTACCACGCAAGATCAGCGCATCACGGTAAACGGCAGCCACGACCACCACTGCACCAACCCGCACGGCCTTGAGTTTCATATCGGCTGCTTCGGCGAAGCGCCGGGATGCGGCGCGAGCGGCGCGGCGACCATGGAATACACCTGGTTCCACGGCTATGCGTGGCGCATGGCGCATTGCGCGCAATGCCAGACACATCTTGGGTGGCTGTTCGGCTCGCCGACGGATAGTTTTTATGGGCTGATACTGGATCGGCTGACGACATCGAACCAATAGCAGTTATTGAACGAGAGCGCGTATGTCGATTCAGGAAGCATTCGCGCGCAAGGAAGTCGCGTTAATACATAGACTTTTGTAGAAGCGATCCGGTATTGATGATCGAACCGGGAAAGGGCTCGCGACGGAAGCAGTCATCGAAGCCGAATTACTAACACCCTTCCTACCGCCTGGGTTCGGTTGTCGCGACCAGGCGCTATCCCCCCTGCTTCAGCAGCAACCGCACGTCGTACGCCATATCCTCCACCGGCATCTCGTTCTTCCAAAGCAGCCGCACTTTTCCGTCCGCGTCTTTGACGACCATGCCGCTCGAATGATCGATCTGCGGGTGCGGAGCGTCGGCGGACGCCGGAACGTAGGCGATCTTGTAGGCGCGCGCCGCCGCCGCGATTTCTTCGGGCTTGCCGGTCAGCCCGACAAAGGTGCGATCGAACTTGGGAACGAAATCGGCCAACTGTTGCGGCGTATCGTGCGCCGGATCGACCGTTACGAACAGAACTTGCATCCGATCGGAATCGGCACCGAGCGCCTTGTGCAGCGCCGCGAGCTTCGCGAGCGTCGGCGCACAGATATCGGGGCAATGCGTGTAACCGAAGAAGAGCACCAGCACCTTGCCGCGGAAGTCGGCGGTGGAAACCGGTTTACCGGTATGTCCCTGCAGGGTTATGTCTCCGCCCCAATCGACGCCCGTTACGTCCATGCCCTTAAACGTCGGTTTGGACGGCGTGCACGCGGCAAGCAGTAAAAGGAGGCAAAAAATCCACAGGGATCGATGACGAGCAATCATACGGACAAACTCAATAAAGCGCGGACTGCAACGCTTCGCGAATGGGGACGGTATAGTGATCCACGAGCAGCAACGCGAAGAGCAGCGCCAGGTACGAAATCGAGTAGCGAAACGTGCGCCGGGCGAGCGCGTCGCTGTAGCGCCGATACAGGCCCCACGCGTAGCGCAGAAACACGAAGTTGAGCGGCAGCACGCCGGCCAGATAAATCCATCCGCTCATCTGGGTCGCGAACGGAAGCAGCGTGACCGCGACGAGCAGAATGGTGTAGAGCAGGATTTGCAGCCGCGTGTATTCCGGACCATGCGTCACCGGCAGCATCGGGATTTTGACCTTGGCGTACTCGTCGCGCCGGTAGAGCGCGAGCGCCCAGAAGTGCGGCGGCGTCCACACGAAAATAATGAGGAACAACAGCAAAGCATCCGGTGTTACTTCCCCGGTGATCGCCGTCCAGCCGAGTATCGGGGGCGCCGCGCCCGCCGCCCCGCCGATGACGATGTTTTGCGGCGTGGTGTGCTTGAGGTACACGGTGTAAACCACGGAATACCCGATCAGCGAAGCGAACGTCAGCACCGCGGTGAGAACGTTCACGCGCAGCACGAGAATAAGCATCGACAGCACGCCCAGGACGAAGGCGAAAACCAGCGCTTCCTGAAAACTCAGGTGACCGGTCGGCAGCGGGCGCCGGCGCGTGCGGCTCATTTCGGCGTCGGCGGCGCGGTCCAAAATATGGTTGAACGTCGCGGCCGAACCGGCGGCGAGCGCGATGCCGAAGGTCGCATACAGGAAAGTGCCGAACGGCAGGAAGCCCGGCGTGGAAAGGAACATGCCCACGACGGCGGTAAAAACAATCAGCGCCACCACGCGCGGTTTCGTGAGCTCGAAATACTCGCGGGCGAGGGCTCGCGTGTTGCGGGGCGTTCGCGCGGCGGCGCGCGAGCGGGTGGAGGCCGACGTCTGTGTCTTCATTTACCGGAAGCGCGCGGCGCGCGCAGGACATGATAGAGCGTTACCAATGTCAGCAGCAGGAACGCCGCTGCCGCGCTGTGGCCGACGGCGGCAAGCAGGGAAAGACCGCTGACCGCCTCGATAATACCGAGCGCCGTCGCGAACGATAGCATTACGAGAAGTAACAAGCCATAGCGGCACACGCTCTCCTGTATGCCGACGCGCAGCACATGCAGCGACAACCAGCCGAGATACAACAGCGCGATCAACGCGGCGGCGCGATGCGCGAGATGAATCGCGGCGGCGCCGGGAAGATCGAGCTCGGTGCGATCGAAGGTCAGCCCTTCGTCGTTCCAGCGCAGGAGCCCGTCGGCGAAATCGACCGTCGGCCAATATTCGCCCTGACAGGTGGGGAAATCCGGGCACGCCGGGCCGGCATAGTTCACGTTCGACCAGGCGCCGAGGGTCAGCGCGAGGAGGCCGAAGAATAGCGCGGCGAGGGCGCGGCGGCGCAGCGCCCGCACCAGCGGCGTTCCCGCGACCGAGCGGAACAGGCGCTGCTCGCGCAACACGATCCACCACAGCAGCGTCAACACGAGCAGGCTGCCGAGAAACTGGATCATCATCACGAGCGGCTTCGATTGCAGATCGAGCGTGAAGACGCTCACGGCCGTCAGGCTGAAGACGAGCACCAGCGTGATCAGCGGAATCAGCACTTGTTGGCCGGCGCGGCGGCGCAGCTGCCAGCCGAGCACGGCGAGCCGCATGAGCATGAGCCCGAGGGCGCCGGCGATGTAGCGCGTGACCATGTCCTTCCAAGCGCGCGGACTTTTCTGTTGCGCGTTTACGGCGGCCTGCACCGCCGAGGGCGTCAGCGGTTTCCCGGCGCACGCCGGGCCGTTGGGGCAGCCGAGCTCCGCTTCCGACAGCCGCACGTAGGCGCCGAAGATGACGGCGGCGAGCGCGAAGAACGCCGCCGCCATCGCGGTGCGGAAAAAACGGGCGGGCTTGCTTTTGTTGCGCATCACCCGATCTGCGAAGCGCGCAACAGCAAGGTCAGATCTTTATTCATCCCGCGCGGATCGGCATCCGCGGGATAACTCATCATGAAGTTGCCGAGCGGATCGACGACATAAATCCGATCCAACCCGTCGAGCGGCGTACCGGCCGCAAGGCGGAACTGCCCCGCCAGCTCCTGCACGGAGCTCGGATCGCCGAACAACACGCTCATGCCCGCGTATTCGGCGAGCGTATAGTGCAGCAAATCCCGCGCGCGCGGATCGGTGACGACGAAGACGCGCTGCACGCGATGCGCTTCCACACCCTGCGCGGCCGTCACCTGGCGCATCTTGTAGAGGTTATCGACGCAGGGCTTGAGGCACTCGGCGGAGCCGAAATAGAGCAACGTCCATTTCCCGCGGAAGGCGCTGAAATGTACCGCCCGGCCGTCCGCATCGGCGAGCACCACGTCCCTTACGGCGCGCATGGGCGAAACCAGGTCGCCGTGGTTCCGGGTGGCGCTCGGCCGCCATCCGCTCTCGACGAGCACGAACGACGCGACGATGCCACCGAAAAAGAGCGCCGCGAGCGCGAGCAGCACCCACTTGCGGTTGCGCGGCGCTGCCACGAAAGGTTTCATTCGTCCTTCCCTTTCCGCGGCGCCCAGCCGCGCCACGCCCAAAAAACGAACAGCACGACCACGGCGGCGGCGAGCATGAACCACTGGAAAGCATAGCCTTGATGCACCGCGATGCCGGTGTCGAGCCGCGCCCAGTCGCGCACGAAACCTCCGGCCGGGCTTTGCGGATCGAGCAGAATCACGGCCGGCTGAAGCGCGAGACCGGTCTCGTTCGCATAACGGGCGAGATCGAGCTGCTGCCATACCGTCACCCCATCGCGCCGCAATGCGTCCGGGGTGCCGAGGCTGAACCCGATGCGCGGAATTACCGCCACGCCGTTTACCGTCACTTCCCCGCGCGGCGGATCGATCGCGGGAGGATGCGCGCGGTCGGGACCGAGCGGCACCCAGCCGCGATTCACCAGCACGCGCGTCTCGCCGCCGGCGACGCGCAGCGGCGTAAGGACTTCATAGCCGGGCGCACCATGATGCACGCGGTTATCAAGCAGTAGTTGATAGTCCGTGTCATAGAAACCCCTGGCCTCGACGCGAAAGTATTGCAGCGCTTGCGCCGGAAGAATGGTGGCCGCGAGCGGCACCGGCGCGGCGAGCGCCCGCCGATCGTACTCGGATTGGAGGGCGCGTTTCTCGTCGGCGCGGTGCAGCTGCCAGAACCCGAGCGCGCAGAAAACGAAAACCAAGAACGCCGCCCCGAGCGCGGGCAGAACCAGCCTGAGTGCATAAGACCGCTTGCCGTTCGGTGGAACGGCGCGCGAGCCTCGCTTAGGCGAATACAGGCCGTGGATGGACTCTTTCAGCATGGTGATTGGCCGGTCATCGCTCCTTCCGAAACCCTATCCCCTTTGATCGTCGCCGGCCCAATGCGTTTAAGTATAATCGGCTTTCGACGGCGCGCCCGGAGGCACCATGCTCATCAAAGGTTTCATCGTCTTGATGCTTTTGCTCATCTTCGCCAGCCTGTTTTCGGCGCTCGTCATGCTCTTTCGCAGCGGCGGACAGGGCACGGGCACGGCAAAAGCGTTGACCTGGCGCATCGGTCTTTCCTTGGCGCTGTTCGTTCTTCTGATGGCCGGGCTTTACTTCGGCATCATTCCGCCCGAAGGGCTCTCGCACGCGCCGGGACGCTGACGCCCGGAACGAAAAAGGCGCCGCCGACCGGCAGCGCCTTTTCGGTGGTCCACTCGTTTCGGCTACAGCCAGTAGACGAAGATGAACAAGAACAGCCACACCACGTCGACGAAGTGCCAATACCACGCGACCGCCTCGAAACCGAAGTGATGGTCCGGCCGGAAGTGGCCCTTCAGCGCGCGCAGCAGTATCACGATCAACATGATCGTTCCCATGGTCACGTGAAAGCCGTGAAAGCCGGTGAGCATGAAGAACGTCGTGCCGTAAATGCCGGTCTTGAGCGTCAGACCGAGCTCGGTGTAGGCGTGCACATATTCGTAAGCTTGAAACCCGATGAATGAGATGCCGAGCGCGACGGTGAGGAAGAGCCCGGTGATGAGCTGCGCGCGGTTGTCCTTGAGCAAGCCCCAGTGCGCCCAGGTGACGGTAGCGCCGGAGCTTAGAAGGATCAACGTGTTCAGCGCCGGGATGCCCCACGCGCCCATGGGAGTGAACTGATTCGGGCCGGGTATGCTCCCCGGCGCAATCGGCATCGGTCCTTTCGGACCCGCGGTCGGCCAAGTCGGGTCGAAATTCGGCCACAGGATGTCGTTCGAGCCGATCCAATCGACCGCGAACATCCGCACGTAGAACAGCGCGCCGAAGAAAGCCGCGAAGAACATGACCTCCGAGAAAATGAACCAAGCCATGCCCCAGCGGAACGAGCGATCGACTTGCGCGTTGTAGGCGCCGCTTTCGCTCTCGCCGATCACTTGGCCGAACCAGCTCGTCATCATCGCGATGATGCCGAGCGCGCCGAGCAGCATCAGCCATGGCCCGAGCTTGATGCCGTTGATGGTGAGCACGGTGCCGAGCGCGAGCAGGAACAGGCTCGCCGACGTAACGATCGGCCACGGACTCGGGTTGGGCAAATAATAGCTACCGTGTGCACTTGCCATTGGGTAATCCCCTTTCGAAGTAAATTGCTATGGATCGTTAACCGTTCGCGCCGCGCGCATGATCGTGCGCCGGGTGCGTTTCCGTCGGCGCCGCTTCACCGCCGTATTTTTGCGCCGAGACTTTGTCGACGTTGAAGAACGCGTAGGACAACGTGATGGTCTGCACGTCCGGCGCGAGATCGGGAAGCACGGTGAACCGCACCGGCATTTCGCGCGTCTCGCCCGGCTTCAGTTGCTGCTGCGTGAAGCAGAAGCATTGGATCTTCTTGAAATGCGGCGCCGCGGCGGAGGGCGCGACGCTCGGCACCGCCTGCCCGGTCACGGATTCTTGCGCGGTGTTGTGCGCGTAGTATTTCACGGTCACGGTTTCGCCGAGGCGCACGTCGATGCGCTTCGTCAGCGGGCGAAACTCCCAGGGCAGGCCGCTCGTCGCGTTGCCGGTGAATTCCACCGTGACCGTCCGTGCCGACGGCGCGGCAACCGCCGCCGCTTGCGCATCGATCCGCCCCGTCTTGCCGTTCAAACCGGCGACTTGGCAGGCGAGGTTGTAAAGCGGCACGAGCGCATAGCCGAAGCCGAACATGCCGAGCGCGACCGCGGCGATTTTGATCGCCGTGCGGCGGTTGAGCCGAGTCCTGGAAGGCGACGCTTGCATCACCAAAAACGCACGAAGACGGCGATATAAAACCCGAGGGCGACGGCGCCGACCGCGATTGCGGTGATGAGAATGCGCCGGCGCTGCTCGCCTCTATCCCTCATGTCGATCACCGCGAACCGCTGCATCCGCGCCGTCCGTTTATTTCACCACCGGCGGGGTGGCGAAGCTGTGGTACGGCGGCGGCGACGACAAGGTCCACTCCAGGCCCTCGGCGCCTTCCCAAACCTGCGCCGTCGCGCGCTTGCCGCCGCGCACGGCCTGGATGACCAGGATCACGAAGAGCAGCTGCGAGAATCCGAAGATGAACGCGCCGACGCTGGCCCACTGGTTGAAATCGGTGAACTGCAGCGCGTAATCCGGCACGCGCCGCTGCATGCCCGCGAGCCCGAGGAAGTGCATCGGGAAGAACGTGAGGTTCATGCCGATCATCGTCAGCCAGAAGTGCCACTTGCCGAGGCGCTCGTTGTACATGTGCCCGGTCCATTTCGGCAGCCAGAAATAGGCGCCGGCGAAGATCGCAACGATCGCGCCGGTGACCAGCACGTAATGGAAGTGCGCGACGACGAAGTAGGTGTCCTGGTACTGGAAGTCGGCCGGCACGATCGCGAGCATGAGCCCCGAGAGGCCGCCGATGGTGAAGAGAATCACGAACGCGATCGCGAACAGCATCGGCGTTTCGAAGGTGAGCGCGCCGCGCCACATGGTCGCGATCCAGTTGAAGATCTTCACGCCGGTCGGCACCGCGATCAGCATGGTCGCGTACATGAAGAAGAGCTCGCCCGCCACCGGCATGCCGACGGTGAACATGTGGTGCGCCCATACCACGTGCGACAGGAACGCGATCGAAGCGGTGGCGTACACCATCGAGTTGTAGCCGAAGAGCGGCTTGCGCGAGAAGGTCGGAATCACCTGCGAAATGATGCCGAACGCGGGCAGGATCAGGATGTACACCTCGGGATGGCCGAAGAACCAGAACACGTGCTGGAACAGAACCGGGTCGCCGCCGCCGGCCGCGTCGAAGAAGTGCGTGCCGAAGTGGCGGTCGGTGAGGAGCATGGTCACGGCGCCGGCGAGCACCGGCATCGCACCGATCAGCAGGAACGCGGTGATCAACCACGTCCACACGAACAGCGGCATCTTCATCAGCGTCATGCCGGGCGCGCGCATGTTGAGGATGGTCGCAATCACGTTGATGGCACCGAGCACGGACGAAATACCCATCATGTGGATGGAGAGAATGGTGAAGTCGGTGCCGATGCCGCCCTGGATCGCGAGCGGAGGATACATGGTCCAGCCGCCGGCCGGGCCGCCGCCCTGATCCTGCATGAATACGGTCGACAGCAGCAGGGTGAAGGCGAACGGCAGGATCCAGAACGACCAGTTGTTCATGCGCGGCAGCGCCATGTCGGGTGCGCCGAGCATCATCGGAAGCTGCCAGTTGGCGAACCCGACGAACGCCGGCATGATCACGCCGAAGATCATGACCAGCGCGTGCAGCGTCAGCATCTGGTTGTAAAAGTGCGGGTTGGTGATCTGCAGCCCGGGCTCGAACAGCTCCGCCCGGATGATGAGCGCCATCGTCCCGCCCACGAAGAACATGAACAGGGAAAAAACCAGGTACAGCGTGCCGATGTCCTTGTGATTCGTCGTGAACAGCCAGCGCGTGATGCCGGTGGGATGCGCGTCGTGATGTGCGGTTGCAGTTGCCATTGCCAATCTCCTCGTGAATCTGTCTCTTAGCGCGCCGCTTTGACCTGGGCAGGCTGGACCACGTCGCCGGTCTTGTTGCCGAAACTGTTGCGCTCGTAGGTAATCACGGCGGCGAGGTCGACGTCGTTCATTTGCGTGCCGAAAGCCTGCATCGCGGTGCCGGGCTTGCCGTGCAGCACGATGTTCAGATGGTCCTTGAGCGGCCCCGTCGCAATCTTGCTCCCGGCGAGCTTCGGAAACGGGCCGATACCTTCGCCGTTCGGGCCGTGGCACGCGGCGCAGGTCTGGAACACTTGCTTACCTTTCGCCATCAGCTCGTCGCGCGTCCAGGTCTTGCCGGCGCTCGCGGCATCGGAGGAGGCTTTCTGCTTCTGCGCCACGACCCACTTGTCGAATTCTTCCTGGCTCACGGCGTTCACCACGATCGGCATAAAGCCGTGGTCTTTGCCGCAAAGCTCCGCGCACACGCCGCGGTAAACACCCGGCTGATCGATATTGGTCCAGGTTTCGTTGATGAAGCCCGGAATGGCGTCGGTCTTGATGCCAAGCTGCGGAACCCACCAGGAATGAATGACGTCGTTACCCGTCATGAGAAAGCGGACCTTCTTGCCGACCGGCAACACCACCGGATTATCGACCTCGTGCAAATAGTATTCGCCCTTCTGGGCCTTGCCTTCGATCTGATCGCGCGGCGTCGAGAGACTGCTGAAAAAACTCAAGTCCTGGTCCGGGTAGTCGTATTTCCACTTCCATTGATAGCCGGTGATCTTCACCGTCATGTCCGCCTTGCTGACGTCGGTCATCTCGATCAGCGTAGCGGTCGACGGAATCGCCATACCCACCAGTATCAAGAACGGTATCACCGTCCATACGACCTCGAAGGTCATGTTGTCGTGGAACGTGGCGGGCTTGTGACCGCGGCTCTTTCGATGGACCACCATCGCATAGAACATGAAGCCGAAGACGATGACGAAGATAACGACGCAAATGATGAAAATCAGGTTGTGCAGATCGAGAATGCGCCGCGCGATGTACGAAACCGGGGGTGGCAGGTTGAGTTGGTAATCGGCCGCGGCCAGCACTGGCACGGCGGCGAGAGTAATGCCGGAAATAAGGCGCGAAAGTACGCCGCGGCGGCTTTGGCTACGAACAACGCACATGCTTGTCTCCCGATCTTGTAATCCGAATGACCGCCCGTTCGAACGGTTCAATAATCTTACGACCGCAGCAACCGTGTCAGCTCCTGCGCCAGCAGCACGCGGTCAGCATCATTAATATGTTCACCGAGAGCGACGTACCGCCCGTGCGACCCGATCCGCAAGCGCGTCGGGCTGGCGCTGCCGGAGCGGCGGTCCAGGTGTACGCGGGCCCAGTAGCGCGGAAAATCGTAGCGCGAGGCGCCGTTGCCTTCCCGTTTCAAAATATGTATACGATCGGCCTCGACCGTTATCAATTCGCAATCATCGCGGTGGCGGTAAATCCAACCGCAGAGCAGGCCCACGATCAATATTTCGAGCATCGTAAACGGCAGGATCATCCAGGCGCCGGCCAGCGTAAACCACACGCCGATGGCGGCGGCATGCAGGCTCAACGCCAGGAACAAGACCACCATACCGGCGACCGACAATGAACGATTCGGCCGAACAACGAGACTCGCGCTTCCGCTCTCGTGCGCGGCGCCGGCGTTCATGAACAACCCGCCGGCCCGGAAAAATCCAAAATGACGAAGCGCGTGCCCCATTTAGGCGCGCGCAACCTACCATAAGCTATTAAGTGCTGCAATCGTAGTTGCACGAACGAACATCGTTCCGACGTGTAGTGACGCAGTGTAGTGGCGAGTGACCGACAAGCTTAATAAGGAATCACCCTTAGACGCGCCGGAGCCGCAGCGGAGAACCGGTGAGCTCGCTAGCGACGCCGAACCGGCGTTCATCTCCAGAGTCGTCAGGACCAGTCGGGCAAGAGGCCGGCCAGCATCGCGTCACCCGCCGCTTGCCACGCGTCGCTCTTGTTGGCCTTATTAAAAGGAATCAGGGCCAGACAAGGCGCGCCCAAACGTTGGTCGATCGCCGCGAGGTTTTCAGGGACGAAATCGAATGCCGCATCGATGCAGTTCGCCACCCAGCCGGCAAGTCGCACGCCATCGCCCCGAACCGCGCGCGCCGTGAGTAGCGCATGATTGATACAGCCGAGCCGCATGCCGACGACGAGGATAACCGGGAGCCCCATCGAGCGAGCCATATCACTTAGCAACTGGTTGCGGTTGAGCGGCACACACCAACCGCCGGCGCCCTCGACGACAACCCAGTCGGCTTTTTCGGCCAAACGCGCGAAGTGTCGCTGCACGACCCCCAACTGCGCCTCCACCCCTGCCTGAACAGCCGCGATGTGTGGCGCAATCGGCGCTTCGAAGGCATACGGGTTCAAATCGCGATAATCGACGGTCACCGAGCTCGCCGCACGTAGACGCAGGGCATCGGGCGAGCGCACCCCGTCGGAACCGCGCTCGCATCCGCTCGCGACCGGCTTCATTCCGACGCCGCGCAAACCCTTGCGCGACAGCGCCTGCAACAGCGCCTCCGCGACACAGGTTTTGCCGACGCCGGTGTCGGTGCCGGTCACGAACCAGCCGCCGATCATCGCCGCCGCCTGATTTTGTCGATGGGAATTCGTACGGTCTGGCCATCCGCGGTACGCCGGCTGGCCGGCGCCCACGCATGCCCGTACACGACCTCGTAGGTCGCGGGCACCCGCCCCTCCTGCATCATCGCCTCATAAGCGGACAGAAAGCGACGGAAACGCGCGCGACCCGTCAGTCCGTGCCGCTTCGTCGGCTGCGCGTTGCCCGCGCCGAGCGCCTTGAGATCGCGCATGACGGCCGGCACGTCCGGGTACGTCAACGTGAAACGTTCCACGTCCATCACCGGGTCCGCAAAGCCGGCGCGCACCAGCGCGTCGCCGATATCGTGCATGTCGAGAAACGTGTGCACGTGCGGCGCTTCATCGCCGGCATCGCGCCAGGCCCGGCGCAGTTCCTGGAGCGTGTCCGGACCGAAAGTCGTAAATACCAGCAAACCCTCCGGCCGCAGCACGCGCACAAATTCCGCGAAGGCGGCGGCAGGATCGACCCATTGCAGCATGAGATTGGACAGCACCAGGTCAAACGACGCGTCGGCGAACGGCAGTCGTTCGGCATCGGCGCTGAGGAAACGCGAGCGCGCGAGCCACCCGGCTTTGCGCCGCGCCCGCGCCGCCATGGCGGTAGCAACATCGAGCCCGATAACCTGCGCCGCCCGGTAGCGCCGGGCCAACGCGCGGGTGCCGTAGCCGGTGCCGCAACCGGCGTCGAGAATGCGCGACGGTTTCAATCGAACGACGTCGAGGCGTTCGATCAGCCGATCGGCGACCGTGCGCGGGAGCACCGCGGCTTTGTCGAAGGTCGGCGCGGCGCGATCGAATTGGGCGCGTAATCGGCGCTTGTCGAAGGAGGCGGCACCGGACCGCGAGGTCGTGCTCATGGGGGCAGGCTCGCGAGCGCCTCCAAGAGGCGATCGACGTGACGTTCCTCGTGCGCGCTCGAAAAGGTGATGCGAAGCCGCGCGCTGCCGGCCGGAACCGTCGGCGGACGGATCGCAGGTATGAGAAAACCCGCGCTCCGTAACCATCCCGCCGCCGCCGCGGCGCGATCGGCGCTACCTAAGATCAGCGGCTGAATCGGCGTGTCACTGGGCAGGAGCGCCAGCCCGAGTCTGGCCGCCCCTTCCCGAAAACGTCCGATAAGCTTCGCCAGGTGCTCCCGGCGCCACTGCTCCTCGCGCGCAATACGGAGACTCACCCGCGTCGCTTCCGCTATCGCCGGGGGCAGCGCCGTCGTATAGATATACGTTCTCGCGGTCTGAATTAGCGCCTCTATTAAGGATGCTTCCCCTGCCACGAACGCCCCGAATGTTCCCAGCGCCTTTCCCAATGTCCCAACGAGGACGGCCGGCAACCGCGGCTCGACCGTCCAATGCGCAAAGCTCCCTCGACCCGAAGGACCGAGCACGCCGATGCCGTGCGCGTCGTCGATAACGAGAGCAGTGCCCGCCTCACGCGCAAGGTGCAGCAGCGCGGGCAAGGGCGCGAGGTCGCCGTCCATGCTGAATACGGCATCGGTCGCGATAAGCCGCGGCGCGCCGGCCGCCGCGACGGCGTCTTCTTCGAGGAGTTGCCGCAAGTGCGCCAAATTTCGATGATCGTAGCGCCTGGCATTACTGCGCGCCATCCGTGCACCGTCGATCAAAGAGGCGTGATTAAGATGATCCTCGTAGACATAACCGCGACCGGCGAGCGCGGTCACGACGCCGAGGTTCGCCATATAACCGGTCGAGAAGAGAACGGCCCGCTCACATTGGACAAAATCAGCCAGCTCTTCTTCGAGCGCCTCATGCGCTCGGCCGTGACCGCTGATGAGGTGCGAGGCTCCCGCACCGACGCCGTAACGCGCCGCGCCCCGTTGCAGCGCGGCAATAACGTCCGGATGATTGGCCAGACCGAGGTAGTCATTGCTGCAAAAGGAAACGAGATCCTCCTCGCCAACGCGGACTTCGATCGATTGCGGGGAGTCGAGGACCAGGCGCTCGCGGTAGAGCCCTTGCGCCCGCCGTTCAGCAAGTACCGCGTCGAGGTCTTTCATAAGAGGTCTTTCATGCAGAGAGGCAACCGGGTGGTAAGCCTGGATCCATCGGCTCATACTCGAAAATAAACACTGGTTCGCCAGTGTAGGGATGACCACACAGCTGTCAACCAACACTATATATGTCGGTTTACGATCGGATGAAGCGAATTGGCGGATGGTTACTGCCCACGGCGTGCCCGCTGTGCGGTTGCCAGATCGCACCCGGACAGGACTTCTGCGCGGACTGCGAACGCGCGCTGCCCGGAATTGGCACCGCCTGTTCGCGCTGCGCCGCGCCGTTCGAGAGCCCGGTGTTGTCGGAACAAACGTGCGGCCGGTGTCAGCAAGTTCCACCGACGTATACCGCCGTGCACGCGTTGTTTCGCTACACCGCGCCGATCGACCGGCTGATTCACGGCGCAAAATACGCCGGCCGCCTCGATTGGGCCGCGCTTCTCGGGCGCCAGTTGGCTCGGCATGTACGCAACCGCCCCTGCTCGTTCGATGCGTTGGTGCCGGTTCCGCTGCACCGTGCTCGCCTGCGCGAACGCGGCTACAACCAGTCATTGGAGCTCGCGCGGCCCTTGGCCAAGGACCTCGGCCTTCCGCTCCTTCATGCCGTGAAACGGGTACGCGCCACATCGCCGCAAACTTCGCTTTCCCGGGAAGAGCGAATCAAAAACGTTCGCCGGGCCTTCGTGGCGAATCAGGATGTAGAGGGTCTGCGGATCGGGTTAGTGGATGACGTGATGACGAGCGGTGCAACGGTGGACGCGGTGGCGCGCTGCTTAATGAAGGCGGGCGCGACAACGGTGGAAATAGTGACAGTGGCGCGCGCTTAATCGGCTGACCGATTAAGTGGGCCGGCGAGCTCTTTGTGTGTGAAGAATAGCCGGGGCGCGAGTAATAACCCCCGGACAACATGCCTCTTCGCGCCGTCGTGCGTCCCTATCGATCCTTGAGAGCGGCCAGACGCTGCTCCGCATAGCGCGCGAGCGAGGGTGTCAATTCGCCTTCCTGGGCGCGCCGATACGCGTTCTTGGCCGCGCCCCATTGCTCCGTGCCTTCCAGAGAGATCGCGAAGCCGAGCCAGATGCGTCCGTCGTTCGGCTGCAACGCCACGGCGCGCTCGTAGGCCTTCACCGCGTCCACATGGCGGCCG
>Ga0070741_10010759_pt1 | contig 17153 bp, 21 predicted proteins | sample Coa_R1_4_FD_66440 | JGI IMG/M metagenome (GOLD analysis project Ga0070741, IMG submission 66440) | Surface soil microbial communities from Centralia Pennsylvania, which are recovering from an underground coalmine fire - Coalmine... | ecosystem: Environmental > Terrestrial > Soil > Unclassified ...
TTCGCCGAGGTCCGTAAAGAAATTGGCCGTCACGGCCGTGGCGCGACCCAGCCGCGCCTGCAAGGTGTTGCCGAGTAGCTCGGAGGCTTTGCCGATGTCCTGGAATTGCTCGTCCGTGACAATCTTGAGCCGTGCCAGAGTGACTTCGACTTGCCTGGCGCGATCAATGCCCGCCGACAGCTCATTGACAAAGCCCGTGATACTCAGTTCGGGCAAGCGGAAGCCGGCCACGGCATCAGAGACCTGGCCGAATTGTGTGGCCAAGGGTCCGAGCGCTTTGCTAATCCCACCGGCAAAATCAACAGTGGCACTGCGGAATTTATCGAGGGCACCGAGCGCCTGCAAGATCGGCTGATTGGCGATACGAAAAGCATTGGCCAGTTGCTCGACAGCTTGTCGCTGCGCGCCCAGCGCAGCAATAGCCTGGTTAACGCCCGCTTGCAGCTGGGCGGCATTGAAAGCCGCAGTGATTTGATTAGTCGCCATCGGGGAAAACGCCGTCCGAAAATTGACTTAAATAAGGGGTGCCGTCGGCACCTACAACATACATTGCGCACCAATGGCCGCGATAAAGGACGTAAACATAGTTGCCCGGTCGGACGCGAAAATGGTATTGCTGACAGGTTGTCGCGACAGGATAACCGCGTTGCTGTGCTTCCCAACTTGTGAGCCTGGCGAGGGGTTCTTCGACCGCCGCGCGGTTGGCGAGTAATTCTTCCACCGTCTCACCGGTGCGATAGTGTGGCCAGGCAGCCCGAAACTGCTCATAAATCTGGGGCCGCGGCAACGGCGGTGGTGACGTGAGCCAGAACCGACCAAGCAAGAAACTTCCCAAAAGGGCGATCAAGATAGCATAGACATAACGCATGGTGGACCTCGCTTTCTAGTTAAAGCTAGATTACAAAGTCCAAGGGCTAGGGTAGTTGGGGCAAGAAAAAAGGATCAAGTGGTTTTGACCGAACCGCTTGTGCAGCTTATGCTGGTTAAAGAGTGGGGCGAGGTGGGCACTGGCATGCCCACCCCACCCTGTCCGAACACCTTCAGGCACAAGGGTCCGAACATGCTTCACAAGTCGCTGGCTCTCCTCTTTCTCGGGGCGGGTGTTTTCTTCGACACCTCACAACCCAAATCAGCCGCACTCGCCTCACCTATCTTAGCTTTTGCCATTCCGGGAAACAAATTACGCCGTCGCCCGAACAGCTTCACTCGTCTTGCCCCGACTCGCTACGGTGATCAAACCGTCGTCTACCACTACCAGGCGCTGCATCAGCGCGGGCAGGTTATCGGCTACCGGTTAACACGCCAGGATGGCATGGAGTTCATCCTCGACTGTTGGCTGGATAATTACTGGCCGTGTAGCTGTCAGGATTTTGACCTTCGTCTTGAAGAATGTCAGCATGCCCGCCGCTTGCGCCAGCATCTCAAAAATTTAGCGTTAAAGCAGTCAACATAGGTTCCAAGCCTGGAAAACGCTCCGTGGCAGTGGCCAGGGACGTCAGCAAAGCTTGCGTCCCGCGTTCGATCGAGTGCCAGTGCGTTTCATTGACTTCATAGTAGTCAATGTCCACTTGCAGATTAATGGTGAAGCCATCCGCCTGCACTTGGGCGACCTGTTCGGGCCGCGTCACCAGACCCAAACCACTATAAGGGGTCTTCAGGATCTTACCGCCGGTGCGTGGGTAATAATACTCACGGCGTTGGGCGCCCCGACGAAAAACGGTTAGCACCCGCGCACTGAGCTGTTCAGGCTGCGGTGTGGCAAAGTAGCGAGTTAAACCAGCCAGACTCCCGGAGAGGAATCCTGTACGGACGGGAATAAGGGGCAAGGCCGCCTGGAGGAATTCCTGGGTCGCCCGTCGTGCTTCGCTGTCGAGCCATTTTTTCACGACCAGGGTAGCAACCGCTGGGTCTATGGTAGCAAGCGTCGCTGTTAGCGTAAAGCCAGCCATCGCATTTTTTCAGCTGAATCGGTTAGATTTTGGCGCCGGCCAGCGCGGCTTGCCAGCGGGCCGTATCTTGTTCGACAATCTGGCAATAGGCCAGCAGGCGGGCTTGCGCCTCGATGGTACAGTCTTCCCAGCTGGCGGCCACGCCGGGCGGACGCACGCCGAACAACTGGCAGGCTTTCCAGACGGTGAAGTTGCCGCTGCGGCCTTCGGGCAAATAGAGCTTTTTGCCTACGCCAGCGTAGCAAAGAAAAAATCGCGGGCCTCCTGCAAGCGTTTTTCCGAGAGCGAATTGGCAGCCAGGCAACCTTCTTCGACCAGGTTAATTTCCGCTGGCGTCAGGCCGGCTTGCTCCAGCTCCTGCCGCCAGCGCGACCAGGTGGCTGGCTGCTCACGCTGCACTTGCTCCCACTCGATCGGCGCCAGCTCGCCGCCAGCAAAAGAGGCGGCCTTGAGCGACTCGATCACCAGATAGTGGAAACGCAGCACATTGAAATCGGCCAGCTCGCCGCGATAGACCGGATTGTCGGTGTCATCCTGTTTGACGCCGCCGGGCAAGAGCTTTTTGCCCGGTTGCGGCTCGCGGCACAGGGCATTGAAGCGGGACCAGTCCCGCACCGGCTCACAACGAAAGACGAGGTTGTGCGGCCGGCGCGGGAGAACAACGTACTCGATGTTGACGGAATGAACTTGTTGACCGTGCAGTTTCACAGGTTAACTCTCAACGCGGGTCACTTGAGCAAAGGCGATATTGCACTTGGCGGAGATGTCCACTTGCGCATTCTTGACATCGTGCGCCAGCTCTTCCCAGAGGAAATTGTCAAACTGGTACAGCGTCGGCGCCACCGTGGTACAGGGCGGCGTATCGGTCACGATGAGCCGCACGCTGTACGGGGTACACGGATCGGAGGCAGCGTTGACATAATCCGCCGCGGGACCAGTCCGTTTGAGGAACTCTTCAACGGTGGGCGGATCGTTGGTCAACGAAGCCAGCGATTCCCAGGTGAACGACACCTTGACCTCGACCGGCGAATCATTGCCCAGGCGCACGCTGTCGATGCGACCGCGATCGAGCTTGTACTCGACGTTGCGTTTCTCGGTGTAGGAGATATTGCCTTCACCGATCTTGACGTTGATAAAGTGCGGTAGATAACTGATGGGGTCGTTATCCGGTACGACTTGCTGCGTGGCCGGCGTAAAGGTGATCGACGTCGTCGCGCCGAGCGTTTCCGTAGACGAGCTGATCTTGTGGGGGATGGGCAAGCCAAATTCATCGACATCACTTTCGAAGGTGATGTAATCGCCCACGACGACGGCGCCCGTAAAACCGTCCACATCTACACTCGTGACGCCGGCCGGGTAGCCACCCAGCGGCGTGATCGCCGCATCGTCGGCCACGTCCGCACCCAGGGCGGGTGTGAAGGTGATCGACGTGGTCGCGCCCAAAGTTTCCGTGTGCGCCGTGACGGTGTGAACGACACTGTCGCCGGCAATGGTGAAGCGTTTGCCCGTGGTCACAGCGCCGGTGAAACCATCGACAACGACGGTGGTCGCGCCGGCCGCATAGCCCGACATGTTATTGATGGCGCCGGTGCCAATGCCGGTCCAGGCGGGGAAGTTGATGAGACCCGTGCCGATGCCGGAAGGACCGGTGTAACCGTCCTCCAGACGCACGGTGAGGTTGCGAAGGCTGATGACTGCCATGAAAGCTCCCTGGTGGAGTTAATTGGAAAGGTACAGTTCGTAGTAACCGGAAAGGCTTTGTTCGCGTTGGGCCATGTCAGGGTCGATCTGGCCGATCTCACCGACGATCAGGCACTTGCCGCCGACTTCCGTTTGCTGCAAGCAACCTAACAGCGGCGGGTCGTCCACACCGACGGCATATTGATAAACCGGGATGCCGTGGGTAAAGCCCGCCAGCATGGCGCCGGCGTTACGGTAAATCTTGTAGGCATCCTGGTCATCGTCGCGGCTCACGATGAAAAGGTTGATCTCGACGAGGAGCTTGAAAAAGCCCTTGGAGTACTCCTCGATGACCGGGCCGGTCAGACGGATCTCGACATAGTCGCGTTGATTGACGATGGCATCGCGGCCCCCGCCTTCGATGAAGAACGGCAAGCCGGCGGCCGTGGCCACGTCGGCAAACCATTTATTGACGCTGGCGTGCAGCCAGAGAATCCAATCGGGGTTCATTAGATAATCTGGGCATCAGCCGTTTGAGTAAAGCGAAGCGAGTCAAAAAGCGGTGGATCAAAAACGGCATCGCGCGGCGTGCCTTCACAGCGTTTGACGAGCACGAGATAGGCGATGCCGGCTAGATCTTCAATGTTATTGGCCTCGTAGCGTTTGCCGTTGAAATCGAACTCCGTTTCCGGGGTAATGACCACGCCGGGCGGCAGATCGCGGCCATCAATTAACAAGGTGTGCAGTTCCTTGGCGAAAAACCCACCAAAAGCAAATTGCCGCCCGGCCGCGTGATTAAAAGGCTGCGTAAATAGCTGCACGACGTTGAGTTGTTTGGGAATGACCACGGCGCGGCGCAGCTGGTACTTGACGCGCGTCGTGGTGCGCTGGCCGGTGGTGGTGTCCACCGGCGCAGCGGCCACGTTTTGGTAGACGCCAACGCTTTGCCCATAGCGACGTTTCAGATCGTAGATCAGACGCCGGACAAAGACGCGCTGATTCATGGTTTGACCTTGAGCACCGTATCGAGCTTGCCATTGATGGCGAGTACATCCCGACGAAGCACATCCACGTTCTTCGATTGTACGCCCATGATGTCGGTCATCTTTTTGAGCGTCTCGGTATTGGTCAGGGTCGCTTTTTCCGTTTGCTCGACCAAGGCGATATGCGAGATGGCAATGGGCTTGACGACTTCCTTACCGACCCAGAGCACAATGCGGAAGGCGAACCAACAAAACACGATCAAGAGTGCCACCGGCACGCCGAGACGCTCGGCGATTACCATAAAGTCCATAAGCCCTCCGGGTTGGAGAGGTCGGGGCGTCCCTTCCGGGGCGCCCCGCTTGCGGCTTAGCCCAGGAGGACAGCGCCGAGATTGGTATCCAGGATGGCCACGCCGAAGAGCATGTCGAGGGTCACGAGGTGGCCCTGCTTGATGCCCTGATAGCTAATGGTGGCGCGCATGCTGAGGTTGTCGTCATTGACCACGGCGCTAACGGCACCGCTACCGGCCCGCGGCTGCGCCAGCGGACGGCTGACGATGGCAATGGCGTTGCGATGGAAGGCCAGGTTATAGGAACCGGCCGGGCCGACGTTGATGTGAGCGTCATCGGCGACCGCAGCCACGAGCGGACGATCCAGGAGGATCGTCTTATCGCCGGTATCCACCTGCGTGATCGTGTACTTGGTCGAGGAAGTGCCGAAGGTCACAAACTGGCCGACGATGGGGTCGAGGGTAAAGGTATCGTAGGTGATCTCCTTGGCCCAACCGGTGGCATAACCACCACTCTGATTGACCTGGCCGTGCGTGTACACGGTGATGGCGGCGTTGTTGGCCACCGCCTTGCGCAGGCCGGGGCTGATGGTGATCTGGGTCGTGTTGCCCAGCGTCTCGGTGTGGGCCGTGATCTGCTGCGGGCTGTCGTCGCCGTCGATCACCAGCCAGTTGCCCGTGACCAGGGCGCCGGTGCCGGTGTCGATCGTCAGGACGGTATCGCCAGCAATATAACCGCCGCTGTTGTTGATCAAAAAGCCTGTCGTCACATCCGACATGTTGCTGGTGACTTCGGCCGTGTTCTGACACATGTACATGTCAAAACCGTACTTCGTACCCAGCGCGCCCTTGATCAACGCCTGACCCTGATCGCCGACCGCGTAAGCCTGCGTGAACTGCGCCAGGCTCAGGAAGGTCGCTTCCGTCGAAGGCGTCAGCAGCAGGTTGCGGCCGTCCATGTACGCCTTGTTGCGGTTCATCTTCTCGCGCGTGCCGAGGATGAAATCAATAGCGTTGCTGGAGCTGACCTTGGTCAGCTGGCCGTAGGCATTGCCCAGGAACTGCGGGTACTGGCCCAGCACGGTGCGATCGACCTGGCGTGCCTGCGCCAGCATGGCCGGCGACAGGTAGATCTCGACCAGATCCTTGAAGGACTTGGTCTGTTCGCTGTCGCGGATGAGGAAGCTGACGTGCATGTGCTGATTGAGCACAACCGGCACATCGGTTGCCGTGGCGTCCTGAATGTCCACGTCATCCGAAGGTGTCTTGCGCTTGGAGACGAACTCGCCGGGCCGGCGCGTGTGGACGGTCTCACCGTAGTTGGCGACCACGTCGCTGAAGTCCGTGTGGACCAGCTGGGCGGCGACCATGTTCTCGCGCAGGATCGCCAGGGATTCCTGCGCCCACAACTCGGGAATGAACGGGGTCACGTCGTTGTCATAAGCAGCGACGTAGGGGGTAGCAGCGAGGAAGGATAGCATCCGCTCGCCACAAGCGATCGTAAACATGCGTGCTCCGTAGGTTACTTGGCCCGCGCACCCAGAGGCGCCCAGGGCTGTTTCTTGCGATATTCCAGGTATTCTTTATGAGACATCTTGGCGATGTCCTTGGGGGCGGTGGGTTTGCCACTACTGCCGCCCAGGCCGCCGGCCACACCGGCGCGGAACAGACCGGCGTACTCTTCCGGTTTGTCCTTGAGGATCTCGAACACCTTGTTGACGGGATACTCGACGATTTGCAGATTACCGTCCTTGTCGGTGTCTTCCAGCTTGACGACCGGGACGTACTTGCCAGGAATCACGTTACCGTCCTTGTCGCGTGCCTCGGTAAGCCGAGTCTTGGGTAAGAGCAGATCGAGAACAAGTTTGGGGTTATGCACATCGGCCTTGGCCGAAGCGGCGAGCAACGCATTGGTCATGACCTCGCCTTCGAATTTGTTACGCCAGGTGTCGCGCTCCTGCGTCAAGGTGTCGGCCAAACGTTTGGCTTCTTCTTCGAGCTTTTTCTTTTCCTTCTTGGCCAACTCCTCCTTGGTCAGGAGGGAATTGCGTAACTCTTCGATTTGCGTTTCCAGCTGCTGGCGGACATGTTCGGAAGCGCCCTGCGCTGCCTTCATGTCTTCGAGCTGCTTGATGGTCTGGTTGACCGCCTTTTCATGCTTGCGGCGTTCGCTGGCCAGGATGCGATTGACTTCACTTTGCGGCAGCAGCTTTTCCTTACCCTTCTCGCCGCCTTTGTCGGCATCGCCACTATCCGGGTTGGCATCGCCGGACGCATCGTTACTGCCACCGTCGCCACCGCTGTTGTCACCACCTTCGTTATCCAAGGTCAGGTAGAAAGGGAGAGAAGCAGTCCAATCGAACATGGGGAATCCTGCACCCGCACTGAAGAAAAAGCGACAAGCTAGCGTGCGGTAGCCAGTTGTCGGGAATCCCGTCCACACGGACGGTATTAATTACCGCGAATCAATTGGATGTTGCTGGGGTCGCGCAGATAAGGGTAAAGCAATTGCCAGGCGCGATCCGAGGGAATGCCGGCGGCCAGTCGCCGCGGCAGAAAACTGCGATCATATTTCGTCGTGGCAACCCAGGTGTCCTGAACAACGGGAATCAAATTGGCTTCGGTTTCCGGGTCGTAATCGCTGAGGAGTTCCAGCGCGATCCAGTAGCAAGCCTGCTCGATGGCCAAGGGTACGTCGGTATCGCCATCCCGCGGAAACTGCAAGTCTTGATTCGCGTCTGTCTTGTCACCAATATAATTGAGCCGATCAATCAGTTCCGTAGCGCCGAGCAACGCCTTGGCGCGATCGCCAGGGCTGGTATCGAACCAGGCCGACGTATTCAATCGCGCGGTGAAGAAGTCGTCGGCGTCATTGACCGTACCGTAGAAGCTACTCATCCGGCCACCTTGACCCCTTCAAATTCCAGTTCAATGTCAATGCGTTCTTCGTCGTTGAGCCACCGGGAATTCGCTTGGAACTCATAGGGCACCGACAGGCACGCCACGTACCAGACTTCGCCCTTATGGTTGTCCAGCCGCATGATTTCCGTGCCATGATCCGTGAGGAAGTCTTCCAGTTCGAGGGCCTTTTGCCGACCCAGCTGGAAGGCATATTTGAGTCGGCGCTTGGTCGAGCGGCGGGCATAGGCATACGTCAAACCCGTCATGGATTTCTTGACGTTGACGCTGCCGACGCCAGCCTCGGAGTCGCCGAATTCGGGGCAACGCAGGACAATGGCTTGCGAGGGAGCCGTGAGCGTGAAGTGACATTTCGGGCCGACCACGACGGCCCGCGCCGTCGGCTGCACATACACGATCGGCTGATTGGTAATGAGGGTCAGTGGTCGTGAGAAAGCCGCCGTGAAATCGAGAGTGTTCGTTGCCGACAGGTTGCGGATAACATTGACCGCAACCGCCTGCGCCAGGCTTAAAGCCTGCGTCGCGGCCCGCACAAAATCGACGAGCCGATCCGACTGGCTGTCCAGCGTCAGGGCACTGGCCGCATGAGCCGTGCCGACCATGCCGACCGATTGCGTGAAGCTGAGGCTACTGTCGCCGTCCACCAAGATGGGCGTGATCGCCGTAGCTGCCGCGACCGCGGTGAAGGTCAGCGTCAAGCTGGCGTCGGCCACGACAGGCGTAATGGCCGTGGCGTTGGCGACCTGGGTCCAGGTCAGCGTTGAGTCGCCATCGACAAAGACAGCCGCCCGCACCGTCCATTCGGCATCCTCGGCGAAGGCCAGCGTATGGCTACCATCGGCCAGGATCGGCGTCACATGGACGAAGGTCGCTGACTGGGTGAAAGTCAGCGCGTGATCGGCGTCTTCGTTGAAAGTGCCATTGAGTGTGTACGTCGCTGACTGTGTCCATGTCAGCGTGTGGCTGGCACTCTCATCATGCTCGGTGCCACTGGCAGCGGTGCCGCCCAGCACAAAGCTGCCCAGCTGGGCCGAACCAAGTTGGCCGGTGAATGCCACAAGTGTTACGCCTCATGCCAGCTGATGCAGTTAATCGTCGCCGTGTTGGCCAGGCCCACCGAGTCGATATAAAAGCCAATCTGGTCGGGCGTGATGAAACTGGTGCGGCCGTTGGCAAAAATCTCGTAGAAATTCACACCGTCATACGAGAAGCGAAAGCGGCGATTGGTGCCGTCATCGACGATGCGCAACCAAATGGGGTTGCCCGATTCGATACCGATGATACCGCCCGGCGTCGAACTATACGAAGTCGGGCTATTAAGATTGTTGACGTACTGCTGGCGACCGAAGCCTGTGGCTAATCCCGTCGCATATTGGACCAACTTGCCAGAGCTACTTTCGCGCAAAACCAGTCCGAAGGAGCTGGTATTAGCCGACTGCTGCATGTTGATCCAGAAGCAACCCGTCGCCGTGTAGTTGCTGGAAGCCGCCAGCGATTTGACACGCGCCGACAGGTTGAGACTGGCTTGCGTGGGCACGGCCAGGGCCAGGCCCGAGCCATTTTGCGTGATCGTCGAGCTGTTCTGATTGACCCAGCTAAATTGGCTATTATCGGGCGGATAGAGCTGAATGCCCCAGGGCGTGTAATTGAGATAGCCACTACCGTTATTGTAGAATAGGCCGAAACCATCGGTAGCCGTGTACAGGCGGCCGGCCTTGTTCTCACTGGGCAGGGAGCTGTACGAACCGACGCTGATCTGATCGAGGAAGGTTTGATCAATCGAGCGTGCGGTCATGACGTGCTTGACGGGATCGCCGGCCGTGTGACTGGCTGCCGTCGTGCCTTCCTGGCCACGCACAACCGTGCAAGTGATCAAGGGCGGCGTGCCCGGGGTCACGGCGGTGACCTTCATGATCTCGCTGCCGATCTTGATGGAAAACAAGCCATCGGTCGGGAAGGTCGAGCCATCGGTGATGTCTAGCGACGTGACACTATTGTTAATGTTGGCGTCGAGAAAGTCACTGGCATCGTTGGAGTAGCGTTCTATAGCCAATTACCTGCCCTCCCCGCGCGTCTTGTTCACGACCTCGGTATCGAGGGTGGTGTCTTGTTGAGAATCTTGTTTTTCCTCGGCCGGCGAACGGAGTTGATTGGGGTCCATATCCGGCACGCCCCGCGCGGCGGCGTTGGACGACTGCGCTTGCTGAATGCGGGCGGCGCGATCGGCATGCTCCTGCGCTGCTTTCTCGACAGCATCGTCGGGATAGCCGATGATTTCCGCCACCGTCTTGAGATCGACCGCACCCATCGCCACGTCTTGCGTCAGGATGTCCACCAAGGCCGTGCCGCCCGGCGCCGCGTCAATTTCGCCCAGGATCTTGACCATTTGTTCCGCGGTAATCTTGCGACTCAGGACTAGCTGCACAATCTGCTTGGCAATCTCTTTCTGGGCCGTGATGGACGGGGCGACGCGGATTAGCTCGACCAGGGCCAAGGCTTCGTTGCGGCGTTCCTCGTCGGTCTTGATGGCGTAGGTTTCGGGATAAAAGACCGTGGCCGGTTGACTGCCTTCATACATGGCCCAGTAGTCAGCAATCTTCCGTTCCATGTTTTCCAGTTCCAGGCCGATATAGGCCAGGCCGCTTTCTAAGGGCGACTGATCCATCGCCTTGGAATCGGCGGATTGCTGGACGGCCAGATTGGCGACGGCCAGGTGAACCAGCTGGCGAATCTCCGCCTTGATCTGGTCCTGTTTGCGCATGGACGCGGTGAGCGGCTCGCTGGAGGGGTGGATAAACTGCGGCGGCACCAAGCCCTTGGCGTAACGGCGGCCCTTGGTGGTGCCCACCGTGGCGGTACGGTCGGCCGCTTCGGTGTCCGGCCGCGCATAAGGATTCTCGGTCAGCGGGTCAAATTGCTCAGTGTAAAACGGAAAATTCGAATACAAGGCATAGGACAGATCGCTACTTTGCAAATTGAGCAAGGCAATCTGGTAATTGGCCGTGTCTTCGAGCAGACTGGCGCCGAGGTCGAGGATCACAAACGGGATGCGCGGGATGTTGAGGTCGATCACCGAATCGGGATTGCGCAACCCTTCGACATCGACCGGGCTGCCTTCGACATCGTAGAATTGCACCTTGACGTGGCCATCGGCCAGCCAGATGCGTCGATAACGAGTGACGCGGCCTTTCGGTAGACCTGTGTCTTTGTCGTATTCGAGGACATAATCTGTCAAGAGGACATTGGCAAACTCGGCGCGATTGGAGCTATCGTCATAGGTCCAGCTGCGAATGTCCTCGACGCGATAGAGATAGATATAGGGCCGCAAATCCCTAACATCGGCGAGCGTGACGCCATAAAACTGCGGATAATCCACGTAAACGCCGACGCGGCCCATGCCCAGCAGATCGGGCAGGACTTCCTTGCCAATGAAAGATTGCATGCTGGCGCCGGTTAGATCGACGCCGCCGTCTTCACCAAGAATGGCCCGTTGATAGGTCTTGGAGCCGCCCAGACGCTTGACATCACGCAGCCGGGGAAAAATCGAGTTGCGGATCTCCAGCAACGCTTCCTTGGCGAAAGACGGGTTATAGGTCAACGCCGTCCGCAACTGAAAATCGGCATCACTCTCGCGTGGAAATTGCTCCAGGTAGGTGTTGATGAAGCGCTGACCGCTCGACATGACAAAGCGATATTTGCTCCATTCTCTAATCTTGTCACTGTACTCGGGATGTTGGATCTGCGCCATCGAGATGTTAGAGAACATCACGCAACCTCCTTTACGGCACAGTACCGCCAGCCCAATCCGTGGTGATGTTTCTGTTTACCCTTGCAGCACTTGGTAACAGTCGCCGGATCGTGCCCGTCTTTCTTAGTTTCGATTGTTGCCGAGTACGATTTGATGGTCTGTCCAGTTCCCAAATCGAATGATTCCACAGGTTTTCTACCGGCAATGGCGTTTACTAAAGCTCTGGCTCTTAGTTGCTCTAACGGCGTCCGACGAATTGTTTCTCTCATGTTATTGGCGCGAATCACTCGAACAGAGTCAGAAGCTATATAACCGCTAACTCCATCGCCGCCGTCGGTGTGATTGCATAGGCAGCCAGTGCCAATATCACGACGGCCGTAGAGCTTGATGAGCATGCGCTCCTTCTCAAACGCTTGTTCTTCAGTCAGGTTTTCATACAACTTCAAGACAAGCGGACGAATTCCTTGTCGTTGCAAGCTAATGAGCTTGCTCCGAAACATTCCGCGAGTTCGGCTCTTATACAGTTGCAGATGCTGATAGCACCTGTCACCCCTTCCCTTACCTATGTAAATGGGTGTGAACTCGCCCGGAACGTAGTAGGCGTAGACGTAGAAATCGGAGTGCATAAGGCGATGAAGTGGAGTTGAACGGTAAGACGTTAGGAGATGATGTCGTGATTGGCAGCAAAGCTCAGCGCCAACGGAATAGCAATTTCCGCGTAATTGCGGGCATGCGAGTGATGATCCTCATCCTTGTCAATCTTCACATATTGCCCAACGGGATTGCCGAGCTTGTCGTTGCTGACCTTGCGCACGAGAGCCTTGAGATGCGTTTTGTATTCTTCGCCGATATCGAGCGGCAACTGGATCAAACCTTGGCGAAAGCGGCCTAAACTGGCATCGAGCCAGCTAGTACGATCGACCGTCACCAGCGGTTCGACCTCGTTGTCCTTCGATCGCTGGATCAATTTGCCCTGCACGCCTTGACCATAAAAGCACAAGCGCACGCGGCCAAAATTGCGACTGGCAAACTCCAGCGCTTTGCGGCGTTCAGGCAGCGAATCGACGACGCAGGCGTTGACCTGATAGTCGCGCAGGAGCTTGTCGAGTTCCTCGAATTGCTTGACCTTGCCCGCTTTCAAGACCTTGACGCGCACCTGCGAGTTGATGTCGGTCGTGGCGGCGCCGGTCACGAGCAGCTCATCCACTTCGTAGTGCAGCCAGCGGCTGCCGACATCGACGCCCATCGTCACGAAGTTACGGCCTTGATATCGCTCGACACTGGCGTAGCCGCCGATACAGGCGTTGATCTGTTCGTCGGTGAGCCGCGCGTCGGCCGGGATGAACGGCAGGCCCATCTTCGAGTTCCAGAACTCGCGTTCCGCCGAGGGATTGCCCTGTGCGTTGAGCCAGTACTCGGCCAGCGCCACCGGGCGACACACCTCGGCACTCGAATAGAGCTGATTGATATAGAAGCCGCGGGCGTCCCGATCGGTGCGTTCGGCAACCCAGATCCCGTTGGCCAGCCAGTCGGATTTCGTTTCGTGCGGCAGAACGGCCTGGCATTCTTTGCAGATCAGGTGACTATCTTTCACCTTGGGGTCGAAGCGGTCCTCGGCCGTAATCACGAGTGATTCAGGAAAGATCAGCTCGGTGTGCCGCGAGCAGGCCGGGCAGCGGAAAAAGAAGTGCTCCTGGGTGGTGTCCTCGAAGAGCAGGTCGATGCCGTGGCCGGGCAGGGAAGGCGTCGAGATCGCCCAGATTTTCCGCTCGTTCTGGCCGGCGGTACGCTCCATCGCCAGGGCGACGTTATCCTTGTCCATCTCGTCAACCTCGTCGAGGACGACCAGGCCGACGGGGATTGATTTCAAGCCCGAGCGGGAGCGGGCGCCGCGGATGTAGAGGTTGACGCTGCCGGCGCGCTTGTGACCGACGTTCTTCACGTCGGAAAAGATCCGCGCCAGGTGCGGGCTGAGTTCGAGAGCCGGGTCGAAGCGACCCGAGCTGAAGTCCGTCGCGTCGGGCGCCGCGGCGGGGAGGACGTACAGGCAATCGGTCCGCTTCACGTCGATGTGGAAGAACACATCGTTGAGGGCCGTCTCCGTGAAGCCGACCTGGGCGCACTTGCGGCCGACGTTGAAGTCGGCTTCGCTGTCGTGCATGCCGCGTAGCCAGGGGTGATGCTGGAAGGTCCACGGGCCGGGGAAGGGCTTGCCCATCACCCGGTACTTCAAGGCCCAGCGCGAGCAGCTTGTAACCGTTTTGCGCGAGAGGCCGGCGGCGATGCGTTCGACGAGAAGCTGGGCGAGGTCATTCATGAAGAGCGCGCTGTGATGATAGCCTGCGTAGCTTGGTCAATAATTGCTTGAGCCCAGTCGCTCACCGCTTTGGGCGTATTCTTGCCGTTGACCACACACAAGGCTGCCAGCAAGCGCGGAATGGCCAGACGATCGGTTTGTTCATCGGCAGTCAAAGAGGCGGCCACAGCAACTTGTTGATTCGCATCATAGCCATAAGGACCGAGAAAATCCGGCATGGCCGCCAGGGGTACATCATCTGGATATTGGGCGCGCCCATAGCGAATATTCGTCAGGCGTCCGTTGCTATAGCGGCCGACAATCACTTGAGTGATTCCTGATAACCTACCACATACAGATAGGCGCCGTTGCCCGAGGAGGTATTGGAGGTGACGTAGTCAATCGCTTGATTGGCATCGCAGGCACAATCGACGGTCACTTGAATGGCGGCATTAAGCAGGGCCAGCGCGGCATAGAGATTACGTGTCGTCGTGCTATCACCGCTGCCGCGTGCTCGCACATGGACTTCCAAACCAGCCGTGCCGCCAGTCACAACAGAGATACCGAGTCGCAAATAGGTTGCGGTCGGTGGCACACAACCCGAAGCGAGGACATTGGTCCAGCTGGTATTGGCGGCGTTGGCCAAAATTTGCGTGCTGTTGGTGCCACGACCGATTTCGTACTGATACCAGCGTTCCGCGCCATTGCCATACTGGAGGAAAGCGAAAAAGGCGCTGCCCGTCCACATGACGGAGCCGATGCGGCGAAAATTGCTCGTGTAACCGGAGATACCGTAAGGCGTCGTGCGCTGCGTACTGAGATAGACGCCCGTGCCAGAGTTGCCTGTCGCTAGATAGACATGCAAGGCGGCTTGCGAGGACGGTAGAGCACCGATTTGCGCCGTAGCACCACTGGCGGTCGCTGACGAATTACCCGCGAGGTTCAGCGTCGTGTCACTGGTGATCGAATTGATACGCTGAACCGTTTGGCTGGCCGCTTGAAACCAGGCATTTTCGATGATTAGCGGGGCGGCGCCGCCAGGCGAACCGCCCGGAATCGCCGTGATCGTCTGAATCACCGTGTCACTGTCTACGGAGGAAACACGAGCAAAACCTTTGGCCGGCGTGCCGATTAGATCGCCAGGACTGACCTCGCTTAAAAACTTCGTGCCCGTGCCGGTGACGGTGGTTCCCGACGTCACAATGGTGCCGGTGCCGGTCCGTGTCCCGAAGGCCGATAAAAAGCTCGTGCCGGAACCTGTGATCGTGCTATTGCTGGTGCTAGTTGTGACCGTACCGCTGATGGCCTTGCGATCCAGACCGTTAATGGCTCCCAGCGTGCTGCTGCTGATGGTGCCTGCGGAGCTCAGGGTCAGCATGGTCGCGTTGGTACTATCGCGAGCTTGTCCCGTACCGACTGTGATTGAGGTCGAGGACGTGTACGAGAGATTCAGGCCGAAAACTGTACCTTTGAGGCCCGTAATCGTCACCGCACCGGCCGAGGTCATCGTGGCATCATTGCTGACCGCTGCCGTATTGATGGCGCTGATCGGTAGCGTATCGCTGGCTTGCAGCTGTTGCAGCTGCCCTGAAACCAGCACCAAGGGTGTGCGGCTGGCCATGCCTGCTCACAGCAAGATGTAATCGAGGTCGATATCGATCATGAATTCCGTCGCTGAAATAGCTACACCGAGTTTCTGGACATAGTGGCCGGCGGTTGTCGGCGCCGTCGTCGTCATGGCGCCCGCCGTTGCATCACTTAAAAAATACACCGCACCCGCCGTCAGTCCCGATAATCCAGACAGAATGCCGCTGGTCTGATAGGTGCCGCTCGCCCCGTTGCCGATGGTGCCCGTAGCGACGGCTACAGCAGGCACCGTGGCCCCGGCGTCGGCCTTCGCTTTTTTGGCCGTGTCGGCGGCGCTGATGTAGACGATATCGCCAATGGCGTGCGAGCCGGCGTCCCCATTGGTCAGGCTGATGGTGTCATTCTCGGCGAACGGTCCTGACAGCGTGTCTCCCGACTGGAGTTGCTGCAGCTGGCCATTGACCAAAACGATCGGTTTGCGGGTTGCCATGCGCGAGCCTAGAGAAGAATAGTCGTAGAAAGACGCAGTTCGAGAGCTTGGTCGGAAACACTTTCGCCGACCAGTTGAACAATCTCGCCGGGGTTAGCCGGTGGCGTCGTGGTCAGCAGACCGGGCGTGTCAGCGAGATAATAGATACCACGGGGTGCGAGACTTGTTGCGCCCGTCACTGCGGACCAATCACTCAGCGACACAGGACCATCGAGTTGAGCGACTTCCGTGTTGCCGGGGGTAGCGCCGACAGTGGCCAGCCCGACGCAGTTGTGATTGTTGTCGGAAGCGTCGGCCCGGACGAAGCCGGTGCCGGAGCTGTGCATCGCCAGCGGCGTCCCGACCGAGAAGGCGACGTTGTCCTTGTTGAGACCGGGCAGCGACAGGGCGACGCCGCTGCCGCCGGGGTGGTTGAGGATGTAGTCCTCGATCGCCTTGATCTCGGCGACGCCTTGTTCCCAATCCACCTTGTCGGGGGACCGTTCCTGACTGAGACCTTGGCCTCGGCTGGCGGAGCGGCCGTCCCACGCCTCGTTCGGGAAGAACGGCACGCGTTCGGGCATGATTACTGATCCGTGAAGAAGCGAACGTTGCTGAAATCAATCGTCGTCGTCGAGGACAGCCCGTAGCATTTCACCGTGCCGCTGGAGGCAATCACCACACGCATATTCGCATCGCCGGTGCCGCCGGCATCCGGACACACGGGCAAGGCGATCGTGTTGGTGGGCCGCTTGCCCGAGGGCAGCGTGAAGATCGTCGTGCCATCCGTCAACGTGCCGGCGGTGGCCACGCCGGTGAGCATGACCTCGGTGCCACGCAGCCGGTACTTGATGGTGCCCGTCCAGGAATTGGACAGGGCGCCGACGCTAGTCCAACTGCCAGGCGACGGCACGCTACTATTGAGTTGCGTTTGCGTGGCGATGACTTCGGCAGCGAGCTGGTCCCAATCGTGACCGTCAGGACTGGCAACCGTGTTCGTTACATCATCGGCCGAGCGCGTCTTGCTCGTGCCATCCCAGACGCTGCCGGTGTATTGTGCTGGAACAAGCATACTAGTTTCTCACTTGTGAAAGCTGCGCAGCGTCTTGGCCAGATTGCAACGCTTTTGGTTGGTGGAGCTGAGATTGCCTTGCCCACAGAATTGACTGATGGTCATGCCCTTGGCCTTGGCCGCCTTGGTTAGGGCGCCGGGATGCTGAATGGCCTTGGCG
>Ga0070741_10010760_pt1 | contig 17152 bp, 14 predicted proteins | sample Coa_R1_4_FD_66440 | JGI IMG/M metagenome (GOLD analysis project Ga0070741, IMG submission 66440) | Surface soil microbial communities from Centralia Pennsylvania, which are recovering from an underground coalmine fire - Coalmine... | ecosystem: Environmental > Terrestrial > Soil > Unclassified ...
GGGACGTTCTGCGCCGGCGCCGACCTCAAGGCCCTCGCGTCGGGGTCGGGCAACCGGGTCACGGAGACGGGCGACGGGCCGATGGGCCCGACGCGCCTGCGCCTCGGCAAGCCGGTCGTGGCCGCCATCGAGGGCTATGCCGTTGCCGGCGGGCTCGAACTGGCGTTGTGGTGCGACCTGCGGGTGGCGGCGGGCGATGCCGTGCTCGGCGTGTTCTGCCGGCGCTTCGGGGTGCCGCTCGTGGACCTCGGGACGGTCCGGCTGCCGCGGTTGATCGGCCACAGCCGGGCCATGGACCTCATCCTCACCGGCCGGGCCGTCGGCGCCGAGGAGGCCTACGCCATCGGGCTCGTCAACCGTGTGTCCCCGCCGGGGGGCGCGTTGGCGGCCGCCGTGGCGCTGGCAGGCGAGCTGGCCGCCCTCCCGCAGGAGTGCCTCCGCCACGACCGCCTCTCGGCGCTCGAGCAGTGGGACCTCGACGAGTCGCAGGCCACGGTCAACGAGGTCCGCCACGGCCTGGCGTCGATCGCCAGCGGGGACGCGGCGTCCGGGGCCGAGCGGTTCGCGCGCGGGGAGGGCCGCCACGGCGGCCGGGTGTGAGCGGCGCGGCAGGCGCCGCCGTTAGACGGTCCAGGTCCCCCCGGACGCGAGAAGCTTGGCCAGGTCGCCCGGGCCCTTTTCCTGCGCGGCGATGAGCTGGTCCTGCATCAGCGTTTCGTACGTCTGGCGCTCGACGGCGCGGAACACGCCGATCGGTGTCGGCTCGTGCGGCCCCGATGCCAGGTGCGAGAGCTGGAACGCCAGCCCGGGCGGCTCGCGCTTCTCGTCGTGGACCAGCAGTGCGTCCTCGCCCACCTCGTTGACGTCGCAGATGCGCAGCCGGCCGTCGGCCTGCATCATCACGCCGCGCGAGTTGTCGGTGCCGAAACGGATCGGCTTGCCGTGCTCGAGCGGGATGAGCATGTCCGGCCGGACTTCCTTCCCCAGGATGGCGTCGAACGCGCCGTCGTTGAAGACGTTGCAGTTCTGGTAGATCTCGACGAACGATGTCCCGCGGTGCTCGTGCGCGCGGCGGATGGTCTCCATCATGTGCTTGCGGTCGAGGTCGTGCGTGCGCGCCACGAACGTCGCCTCCGCTCCGAGCGCCAGGCTCACCGGGTTGAAGGGGTAGTCGAGCGAGCCGAACGGCGTCGACTTCGTCACCTTGCCGACTTCGGACGTCGGCGAGTACTGGCCCTTCGTGAGCCCGTAGATCTGGTTGTTGAACAGCAGGATCGTGAGGTTGACGTTGCGCCGCAGGGTATGGATGAGGTGGTTGCCGCCGATGGACAGGGCGTCGCCGTCGCCGGTCACGACCCACACATCGAGGTCCGGCCGTGCCGCGGCGATGCCCGTGGCGATCGCCGGCGCCCGGCCGTGGATGCTGTGGATGCCGTAGGTGCTCATGTAGTACGGGAACCGCGAGCTGCAACCGATGCCGCTGACGAACACCGTGTTCTCACGGCGCACGCCGAGCTCGGGGAGCAGCATCTGCACCGCGGTGAGGATCGAATAGTCCCCGCACCCCGGGCACCACCGCACCTCCTGGTCGGTGGCCCAGTCCTTCTTCGTCGTGATCGGTACGGAGGTGTCGGTCACTTGGTGGCTCCATGTGTGGCGAGGGCGGCTTCGATGGCGAGCTCGACCTCGGCGGCGGTGAACGGGAGGCCCTGCACCTTGGAGAACGGGCGGGCGTCGACGAGGAACTCGGCCCGCAGCAGCTTCGTCAACTGGCCCAGGTTCATCTCGGGGACGAGGATCTTCGGGTAGCGGCGCAGCACGTCGCCGAGATCGCTCGGGAACGGGTTGAGGTGCATGAGGTGCGCGGTCGCCAGCTTGCGCCCCCGGCCGCGCAGCACACGCGCCGCCTGCTGGATCGCGCCCCACGTCGAACCCCAACCGATGACGAGGATCTCGCCGTCACCGTCCGGGTCGTCGAGGTCGGTCGGCGGGATCGTGGCCGCGATGCCCGCGACCTTGGCGGCGCGCAGCCGCACCATGTGCTCATGGTTGGCCGGGTCGTAGCTGATGTTGCCCGTGCCGTCCGCCTTCTCGATGCCGCCGACGCGGTGCTCGAGGCCGGCCGTGCCGGGGATGGCCCACGGGCGCGCCAGCGTGTCGGGGTCGCGCTCGTACGGCCAGAACACGCTCGTGCCGTCGGGCAGCTGGTGGTTGGGCGCCTCCGCGAACGGCACCGAGATATCGGGGAGGTCCTCGACCTTGGGGAGCAGCCACGGCTCGGAGCCGTTGGCCAGGTAGCCGTCGGAGAGCACGAACACCGGCGTGCGGTACTGCAGGGCGATCCGCGCCCCCTCGATCACCGCGTGGAAGCAGTGGCTCGGCGTGCGCGCCGCGACGATCGGCACCGGGCATTCGCCGTGGCGGCCGTACATCACCTGCAGCAGGTCGGCCTGCTCGGTCTTGGTCGGCAGCCCGGTCGACGGACCGCCGCGCTGGATGTCGATGATCACGAGCGGCAGCTCGAGGCTGACCGCCAGGCCGATCGTCTCCGACTTGAGGTCGACCCCCGGGCCGCTCGTCGTCGTGAACGCCAGCTGCCCCGTGAAGGCGGCACCGAGGGCGGCGCCGATGCCGGCGATCTCGTCTTCGGCCTGCATGGTGCGCACGCCGAAGTTCTTGTGCTTGGACAGCTCGTGGAGGATGTCCGACGCCGGGGTGATCGGGTAGCTGCCGAGGAACACAGGCAGGTTGGACAGCTGACCGGCGGCGATGATCCCCCACGCGAGCGCCGTGTTGCCGCTGATGTTGGTGTACGTCCCCGGCGACAGACGGGCGGGGCGCACCTCGTACGCGGTCTCGAACAGCTCGGTGGTCTCGCCGAAGTTGTACCCGGCGAGGAACGCCCGGCGGTTGGCCTCGGCGACGAGCGGGCGGGCACCGAAGCGTTGGTCGATCCACTCGAGCGTGGTCCCGATCGGGCGCGTGTACATCCACGAGACCAGGCCGAGGGCGAAGAAGTTCTTCGAGCGCTCGGCGTCGCGCGGCTTGGCGCCGGTCGGCTCGCACGCCTTGAGCGTCAGCGACGTCATCGGCACCTCGTAGACCTTGTAGCCGTTGAGCGTGCCGTCACTGCGGGGGTCGCCGGCGAGCGACGCCTTCGCATAGGCCCGTTCGTCGAAGGCGTCCGAATTGAGGATGACCGTCCCGCCCGCGGGCAGGTCGTGGAGGTTGGCGACGAGGGCGGCCGGGTTCATGGCCACCAGCACGCTCGGGTGGTCGCCCGGCGTGAGGATGTCGTAGTCCGAGATGTGGATCTGGAAGGCGGAGACGCCGGCGAGCGTCCCGGCCGGCGCCCGGATCTCGGCCGGGAAGTCGGGCAGCGTGGCCAGGTCGTTGCCGAAGGCGGCGCTCACCGAGGTGAACCGGTCGCCGGTCAGCTGCATCCCGTCGCCCGAGTCGCCGGCGAACCGGATCACCACTTCCGGAAGCTGCTCGGTTGCCTTTTGGATCGTGGCCCGATCGGCCGTGTCGGTCATTGCGGGGTACCCCCAGTCGCGGTCATTCGATGGTAGACGCCGGTGCGGCGGGCCGAACTCACCTGCTGAGCAGGCTGGCGAGCGCCCAGATCGCGGCGATGGCACCGATGGCCACCATCACGAAGGTCCGCCCCGCCGGGGCCCGCTGCAGGTCGCCACGATCGGGCTGCTCGGGCGGCCGGACCAGCGCCAAGACGTTGCCGACGACCAGTGCACCGCCGACGGCAAGCACCAACCACGCGAGGAGGTCGTTGCCGAGGAACAGGCCGGAACTGGCCGCAAGCACGGCCGGCCAGCCTATTGCTCCTCAAGGGGAGGCGACCGTCCACCGAGACTTGTTTCGCGGCGCGGCAGCAGGGATCGGGGACCCTCCAGCCTGGCAAACCGGCGGTCCTGGGACGCCGGCGCTCCAGCTCCATCCCTGCTGCCGCTCCCGCAGCGCGGTTCACGCGGACGCCCCGTCGGGCAGGGCCAGGTCGGCGGGCGTCGCCGGCGCGTGGGCGGCGACGACGGTGAGGCGGTCGGTGGCGCCGACGCGGCGGACCTCGCTCGAGCGCAGCGCGCCGGTCGCCAGGTCCAGGCAGTACGACGCGCCCCGACCGAGGGCCACAGGGACCGTGTCGGCGGGCCGCACCAGGTCGAAGGCCCAGCACCCCGCCCCGGTGGCGCGCACCGCGAAGTACGGGCGCGCCCCGAGCACCTCTGCCCTGAGCCCCGCCATCTCGGCGTCGACGCGCTGCTGCCACGTCAGGCGGGCGGGCGCCGAGCGGCAGGCGTAGCGCTGCGGGGCCGGCGCTGGGCCGCACGCCAGCGCGGTCGCCCCCCGCCGCGCCGCGACGGTGCCGTTCCCGATGACCACCGAGTCCGGCGGGGCCTGGGCCTCGTGGACCTCGAACCGGACGGTGGTGCCGGCCGCCGTCGTGCGTTCGTCGAGCTCGTCGACCGACCAGCTGGCCATCAGGTGAGCGCGCCAGGCGGCGAGGAAGCCCTCGGCACCCTGGGCCGGCGCGGCGGCTGCGGGCACGGCCGCTGGGTGCGGGGGCGACGGCAGGGCGCCGGCGAGGCCGAGGGCGAGCGCGACGGCACCGCCGGCGAGCGCGCCGCCGAGCGCGCACCACAGGGGGTGGTCACCCAGCACGGCGCCATCCTTAGTGCGTGGCGACCCGCGGCCGGAGCACCCCGCCGGAGGGCAGGGGCCACAGCTGGGCGGCGGGCACCGGGCGGCGGTACCAGAAGCCCTGCCCGCTGCGGCACCCGATCGACGCGAGGGCGTCGGCCTGGCGGATCTCCTCGATCCCCTCGGCCACGGTGTCGATCCCGAGCTGATCGGCCAGCTCGACGATGGCCCGGAGCACGGCCAGGCCTGCAGGCCCGTCGTCGATCCCGCGGACGAGGGCCTGGTCGATCTTGATCACGTCCACCGGGAAGCGCGGCAGGTGGCGCAGCGACGACGAGCCCGCCCCGAAGCCGTCGACGGCGACGCGGACGCCGAGCTCGCGCAGGGCCGTGAGACGCTCCCGGCCCGCCTTTCCCTGGTCGAGGAGGGCGGCGTCCGGGACTTCGACCATCAGCCGCTCCGCGGGCAGGCCGCTCACGGCGAGGGCCTCGGCGACGGCGGCCACGATCGTCGGGTCCTCGAGCTGCGAGGGCGAGACGTTCACCGACAGCACGGGTGCCGCCGCGCCGCCGGGCCAGTTGACGGCGTCGGCGCAGGCGTGGGCGAGCACGAAGCGGCCGAGCTGGTGGATCAGGCCGCTCTCCTCCGAGAGCGGGATGAACTCGGCCGGCGCCACCGGCCCCCGGTCGCGGTCGGTCCACCGCGAGAGCGCCTCGACGCCCCACACCCGCCCGGAGACGAGCTCGACGATCGGCTGGTAGTTCACCTCGAGGGCGCCGGCGTCGAGGGCGGCGGCGAGGGCGGCGCGCAGGAGCACCCGCTCGGTGGCCCCGTCGGCCAGCTCAGGCCCGAATACCTGGGTGCGCGCCTTGCCCCGTTGCTTGGCCGCGGCGACCGCGACCGCCGCCTGGCGCAGCAGCTCGTCGACGCCCACCTCCCCCGCCTCGGCCTGGGCGATCCCGATGCTGGCCCGCATGACCACGTGGCCCCCGGCGACGGCGAACGGTGGCCGGAGCGCGTCGTGGACCGCCTCGGCGGCTCCCGCCGCCTGGTCGGCGCCGCCGAGCACGAGGCCGAACTCGTCGCCGTCGACGCGGGCGAGCTCGGCGGGCCGGACGGCGTCGCTGATGCGCCGGGCCACGTCGCACAGCAGGTCGTCCGCGGCCCGGTGGCCGAACAGGCCGTTGACCGCGGCGAAGTCGTCCAGGTCCACGAGCAGGACCGAGACCGGTGCCTGGTCCGCCGCGGCAGCGGCGACGGCAGCATCGGCCCAGGCGAGGAACGCGGCCCGGTTGGCCGCCCCCGTCAGGGCGTCGTGGGACGCCAGGCGCCGCAGGTCGTCGGCGTGCTGGGCGAGCGACGCGGCCTGGGCGTGGACCGTGCCGCGCAGGCGCCGCCGGTCGACGAGCACGAGCAGCGACAGCGCGGCCATGGCGGCGACGGGCAGGGCGACGACGGCGCCCCGGCTGGCCAGGGCCAACACCGCGACGGGGCCGACGACGAACAGCCCGGCGCAGAGGCCGGCCGAGCGCAGTCGCGAGGTCGTCATCACATCTCCGACCCCTCATCGGCCCTGGCCAGCGCAAGATGAACACCGATGGAGAACCTGACGTTGGCCGGCCGCCACATCCGGCTCGAGCCGCTCGCCATGGCGCACGTGCCGGCCCTCGTCGCGGCGGCGAGCGAGTCGCGGGCGTCGTACCGCTACAGCGTCGTCCCCGACAGTGAGGCGGCCATGCGGGCCTACGTCGCGGCGGCGGCCGAGGCGCGGGCAGCAGGAGAGCACCTGCCGTTCGCCACCGTCCGACAGGCGGACGGGCGGGTGATCGGCACGACCCGGTTCTCCGACCTGGCCCCGTGGACGTGGCCGGACGGGAGCCCGCACCAGCGTGAGGGCCGGCCCGACGTCGCCGAGATCGGGCACACGTGGCTGGCCGCCAGCGCCCAGCGCACTGGCGCGAACACCGAGGCCAAGTGGCTCATGCTGCGCCATGCCTTCGAGACGTGGGAGGTCCACCTGGTACGGCTGCGCACGGACCGGCGCAACCTCCGGTCGCGCGCCGCCATCGAGCGCCTCGGGGCCCGCTTCGAGGGCGTCCGGCGCGCCGACCGCCCGGGGGTGGACGGCACCGTGCGCGACTCGGCGTTCTACTCGATCACCCGCGGCGAATGGCCCGCCGTGCGGGACCGGTTGGCCGCCCTGGTCCGCGACTAGACGCGCGCCGCGTTGTCGAACCGGGTGTAGCGGTCCTGGAAGACCAGCTTGGTCGACCCGGTGGGCCCGTTGCGGTGCTTGGCGACGATGACCTCGGCGGCGCCCTTCTCGGTCGTCTCCGGGTTGTAGACCTCGTCGCGGTAGATGAACATCACGACGTCGGCGTCCTGCTCCAGTGAGTTGTGGACCGTGATGCCGTTGGCCACGAAGTTGTGCGTGCCCTCCACGGTGGCGTCGTAGACCGGCTCGTCGCCGTCCCGCACGACAGAGACCACGCGGTCCCACCCCACGTCGCCCACGGCGGGCGTCCCATCGGCGTGTACCGCGCCGTGGTGGCGGACGTAGCCGATCGTGGGCGCGGCCATCGGGTCGGTGGCCGCCGGCCCGCCCGCCGCGGACGCGCCGACCGCGGCCGGTTCGCGCAGCACGGCGAGGGGCAGCTTGGACAGCAGCAGCGGTAGGCGGTGCATCTGGAGTCCGAACGCGCCGATCTCGTCGAGGAACCGGCGCTGCGCGGCCGCACCGTCGATGACGACCGTCCACCCGTTGGCCCCTGCGTGGGTGGCGGCGGCTTGCACGACGCGCGCCTCGACGGCGAAGCGGGTGAGCAGGGCCTGCACCCCCTCGGCGATGCGGCGGCTCACCGTCGTGAACGCGATCCCCGCCTCCCCCCCGTGCCAGCCGAGCGTCCCGCCGCTCGCCCACAGGTGGCGCAGGAACAGGGCGACCTGGGCGTTGGGCAGCTGCGCCAGGGCCGGCGGTACGAACGCTTCACGATGCCGCAGGCCGAGCAGCCCGAGCCCGTCCAACCACGTGGCGACCGGGTCGCGCCCCGCCGGGTGGGCGGCGCCGAGCTGCACGCTCCACCAGTTGCCCTGGCGGTCCACGGCGATCGGCGAGCCCGCAGCACCGGCGCAGCGGCGCACGGCGTCGAGCACGGCGCGGTCGGGCGTGCGGCACTGCACGGGCTGGCGCAACGAACCGCTGTCGCCGCCGAGGAGGTGGGCGAGCAGCACGACGCGCTCCTCGGGCCATTCGCGCGTGGAGAGCGGCGCCGGCACGGCGCGGGGGACGGCCACGCGCGTGCCGGGCCCGAGCTCGTCGAGGCGCTTCCAACCATCGGGCGTCAGGAACGGGTGGTTGGCGCTGGCCCGCACGGCCCGCCCCGACGCCAGGGCGAGCGTGAACACCGTCTTGATCCCGCTCGGGAAGACCCGCGTCATCGTCCGGGCGACCAGCTTGTGGTCGTCGTCGACCGACCACACCGGCACATCGCGCTCACCCGATACGAGGAGCTCCCCGAGCGTCACCTCGGCGCCGGTGTCGGCGCGCAGCACGCGGGTGTCGCTCGTGAGGCACCCCGATTCGCGCAGGTCCGACAGCATCGGCCGTTTGTCGCCGCGGGCTTCGAGGTTGCGTGACAGCTGCGACAGTGCCACCACGGGCACCTCCAGTTCACGGGCGAGGATCTTGAGGCCGCGGCTCATCTCGGCGATCTCCACCTGCCGGTTCTCGGCGTTGTGGCGGCCGGTCATCAGCTGCAGGTAGTCGATGACGATGAGGCCGAGGCCGCCCAGGCGGCTCTTCAGGCGGCGGGCCTTGGCCCGCACCTCCATCACCGTCACGTTGGGGTTGTCGTCGACGTACATCGGCGCGTCGCCGAGGCGGCTCGTCGCCGCGGTGATGCGGGGCCAGTCGCTCTCGAGCAGCCGGCCGTTGCGCAGCCGGCTCGAATCGACCATCGCCTCGGAGCACAGCAGGCGCTGGGTGATCTCGAGGTGGCCCATCTCGAGCGAGAAGAACAGCACCGGGACGCGCTTGTTGATGGCGGCGTGGCACGCCATGCCCAGGGCGAAGCTCGTGTTGTGCGTGGGCACCATCGCCCGCCCGGCGAGGAACAGGTGGCTCGGCGAGCTGACGGCGATGCACCGCGTCGGCACGCTCTCGACGGCGTCGATGGCGACGACGGCACGGCGGCTCGAGCGCCCGTTGCGCCGTGTGGTGACGGTGGCGGCGAGCCGCTCGCTCTTGCGGGCCAGGCGGAAGACGGGGTCGCGCGGCGTCCACCGGAACCGCCAGGCGTCGAGGGTCCGCCCGTCGGGCAGCCGGGCCAGCCGATGGCGGGGCGCGGACGGCTTGTGGCCGAGCGAGCACACGAGCTCCCAGGCCTGCTCGAGCAGCGCACGGTCCACCAGGCACAGCTCGACGGTCCCGTTGCCGTTGGTCACCGCGCCGTCGGTGTCCATCAGGCCCTGCAGCAGGTCGAGCCGCTGCTTGGCCGACCCCCGGAGGTAGGGGGCCGGGATGCGCTTGGGCGCCCCGCCGAGGAGGCCGGCGGCCACGAGCTCGTCGGCGAGCACGCGCTGCCCCGGCCCATAGCCGCGCGCCGCCAGTTCGGCCGCGAAGTGGGCGGCGTCGCCCTCGGCGACGGCGAGGTGCGCGCTCGAGGCCACCCCGTCGCCGAGCCAGCAGCCGAGGATGTAGGGGTCCACGGGGAGCTCGGCCTCGGGGAGGTCGATCGGGCCGGCGAGCGGGACGTACCAGTTCGGGCGCGTGCGCCCGGCGCGGACCCCCTCGGCCACCATCTGCTCGGTGGTCACGACCCGCGGCTGGCGCCAGCGTGACGACTGGTCGCGGGCCAGGCGGGGGTTGGCGGGGGGGCCGGCCGCGGCGCGGTCCACGCGGGCGCGGTGCGATTTCCACGCCCGGGCGTCGTAGGCCAGCCACCGGTGGCCCGCGTCGGCGACGACCGCCGAGCCGTCGTCGAACGTGACTCGGTAGCAGCGGTGGCCGACGAACACCGGCGACGCGTAGTCGACCCGGCACGGCGCCCCCGTCTCGTCCAGGACGACGTCGCCCGGGCGGACGTCGGCCATGGTCGTCCACCCCGTCGGCGTGGGGAGGGGCGTGTCGAGGGCGAGCGCCTTGCCCATGGCGGGGCGTGCCCCGACGATGACGAGGGTCGAGGGCTGGAGGCCGCACAGCTTCTCGTCGATGTCGAGGTACCCGGTGGGCACCCCGGTGATGTCCTCGCCCCGCTCGACGAGGGCCTCGATCCGCTCCAGGCTGCGGTACAGGAGCTCGGAGAGCACCTTGGTGGTGTCGGTGACCTTGCGGTCGGCGACGTCGAACACCATCGCCTCGGCGCGGTCGATGGCGGCCTCGACGTCTTCGGGGACCGAGTAACCGAGCTCGGCGATCTCGCCGGCGACGGCGATCAACCGCCGCAGCAGGGCGTGCTCCTCGACGATCTTGGCGTACGACGCCGCGTTCGACGTGGCCGGCGTGCCTGCCTGGAGGCTGACCAGGGTGGCCGGCCCCCCGATGGCGTCGAGGAGCCCGGCGCGCCGCAGCTCGTCGGAGACCGTGACGGGGTCGGCCGGCTCGCCCTGGCTGTGCAGGCTGAGGATGGCGTCGTAGATGTGCCCGTGGGCCGGCTTGTAGAAGTCGCCGGCCGCGCACACCAGGCTCGCCGCGCTCACGGCGTCCCGCGACAGCAGCATGGCGCCGAGGAGGGACTCCTCGGCGGCGAGGTTGTGCGGCGGGACCCGGCCCCCCGGGCCGGGCCCCGATCGTGCCTGGCGCCGGACGTCGTCGATCGAGCGCACCATGCGCCCCTACCGTGACGGAGTCGGCCTGTGGGACTCCAGACCCGAAAGCTGGGGATTTGGCTGGGGACAGCGCCCCGATCCTGTGGACGACGGCGGCTGGCGCCGGGACTCGAACATGCGTTCGAGCGTACCGGGGCCCTCCGACAACGTCCCGGCGGGGGCTCAGCCCTTCACGACCTCCACCGTGATCGGGAACTCCACGTCGGCGTGGAGCTTGACCGGGACGGTGTGGGTCCCGAGCGTCTTGATCGGCTCGTCGAGGTGGACGCGGCGGCGGTCGAGGTCCACGCCGGCCTGCTGCGATACGGCCGCGACCAGGTCCGCGGCCGTCACCGAGCCGAACAGCTTCCCCTCGGCGCCGGCCCGCGCCGGGACCCGGATGACGGCGGGCACCAACCTGCGGGCGATGGTCTCGGCGGCCTCGCGGTCGCGGGCGTCCTTGAGGTCGCGTGACCGGCGCATGGCCTGGGCCTGGCTGACGACCCCGTCGGTGGCCCGGAACGCCATGCCCTTGGCGATGAGGTAGTTGCGGCCGTAGCCGTCGGCGACGTCGAGGATGTCGCCCTTCTTGCCGACGCCCCCCACGTCGGCACGCAGCACCACCCGCATCAGCGGCACCCGTTCGTGCGCATCAGAACGGCTCCTCGTCGCTGTCGAAGCCGCCGGTGGCAGGCGCGCCGGCCGGCGCGTACGCCGCCTGGCCGCCCTGGTTGCCACCGCCCGCGTAGGCCTGCTGGCTGTAGGGCGCCGGGCCCCCGCCGCCCTGCCCGCCCTGGCCGCCCTGGCCGCCGCGCCGGTCGGTCTTCTCCGGGCGGGCGACGGCCCAGCGCACGCTCGGCCCGACCTCGTCGGCGACGACCTCGATCTTCGAGCGCTTCTCGCCGTCCTGGGTCTCCCAGGACCGCTGCTCGAGCCGCCCGGACACGATCACCCGGTCGCCTTTGCCGAGCGAGTCGGCGACGTTGGTGCCGAGGTCGCCCCAGCACACGACGTCGAAGAAGGACGTGGACTCCTCCCAGGCCTGGCTCTGGCGGTTCTGCCAGCGGCGGTTGACAGCGATGCCGAACGTGGCGATCGCCTGGCCGCCGGCGGTGTAGCGCAGTTCGGGGTCACGCGTGATGTTGCCGATCAGGGTGACGTTGCTGGACATGGGTTCACACTCCCGTGGGTTCGGATGGCGCCGCCACCGGCACCTCGGCGTTCGCCTCGGGCGCGGGGGCGGGGCGTGGGGCCCGGCCGGCAATGCTGTCCGGGACCCGGATCACCTTGTGGCGGAGCACTTCGTCCGCGAGGGAGAGGACGCGGTCCATCTCGGCCATCGCCGGCGGCTCGGCGTTGGCCTCGAGGAGGACGTAGTACCCCTCGAGGCGGTGCTTGAGCTCGTAGGCGAAGCGGCGGCGCCCCCAGCGGTCCACCCGGGCGACGGTGCCGCCCCGGGACGTGAGGGCCTCGACCGACCGGTCGAGGACGGCCCGGATGCTCTCCTCCTCCAGGCCGGCGTCGAAAATGATCATGACCTCGTACGGCCGCATGGCAGAAGCCACCTTCCTATGGGCCCGCCGGCGGGCGGCGGGGCCCCCGAGGTGGGGGCAGGACGGGATGTCCCGACGAGGATAGCGGCCATCCCCCCGATGATGGCGAGGCGGGCCGACACTAACGCCCGCACCGCCCCGTGACTAGGGGAGCTTTCGGAGGCCCCCGTAGGGGGCGGCGTCGACGTCGAGGCTGAGCTCGACACCGTCGGGGAGGTGGTAGCTCTCGGCATCGCTCGGGAACCGCCGCGCCCGGACGTCGGCCGCGTACGCCGAGACGGCCTCCACGCCCGCTGCCTTCAGCGCCCCGTACCGGCGGACGAACTTGGGCAGCACCCGGTCCTCGAGCCCGGCCACGTCGTGGAACACGAGCACCTGCCCGTCGCACCACGGCCCGGCCCCGATCCCGATCGTCGGGATGTCCACCGCGTCGGTGACGGCCTTGGCGACGCGGTCCGGCACGCCCTCGAGCACGAGGCTGAAGCACCCGGCGGCGGCGAGGGCGACGGCATCGTCGACGAGGGCGCGCGCCGCCGCTTGGTCCTTGCCCTGCACCTTGAACCCGCCCATGGCGTGCAGTGACTGCGGGGTGAGGCCCAGGTGGCCCATCACCGGGATCTCGGCGTCGAGCAACGCCTCGACGACCGGCAGCCGCTTGCGCCCCCCCTCGAGCTTGACGGCCTGGGCGCCGGCGCGCACGAGCGTGGCCGCGTTGCGCACGGCGTCGGCGGGGCCGAGGTGGTAGCTCAGCCAGGGGAGGTCGGCGACCAGGAGCGCGCTCGGGCGGGTCCGCGCCACCGCCGCGGTGTGGTGGGCCATGTCCTCCACCGTGACCTGGAGGGTGTCGTCGTAGCCGAGCACGACCATGGCGACGGAGTCACCGACGAGGATCACGTCGACGCCTGCCTCGTCGGCAATGCGGCCGGTCGGCGCGTCGTAGGCGGTCACCATGACGATCGGCGTCCCGCCCTTGCGCGCGCGCACCGCGGGCACGGTCGTCTGCTGTGCCATGTCGGCCTCCTTCCGTCCAGCGCCACATGGCTGCCGGCGGCACCTGCGAGTCTACTTGGCCTTGGTCGTGGTCGTCTGGGGCGGCTCGGTGGACGTCGTCGTCGGGGGCTCGGTGGTCGAGGTGGTCGACGTCGTCGAGGTCGAGGTCGTCGTGGTCGTCGGGAACGTGGCCGGGACCTGCCCGAGCACGCCCCTGGTCCCGTCGAGCGATGGCGCCGGGTCGAAGTGGGTGTACGGAGCGCCGCTCAGCGCCGACGCCATGAAGCGCCGGAAGATGTCGGCGGGCAGCGTCCCGCCCGTGACCTGCTTGAGCCCGTAGATGCCGGTCATCGGCCGGGACCCCGTCGGGTACCCCACCCAGACGGCGGTGGTCAGCTGCTGCGGCGTGTACCCGACGAACCAGGCGTCGGTGTTGTTCTCCGTCGTGCCCGTCTTGCCCGCCGACTCGTGGCCGAAGCGCGCCAGCGTCCCCGTCCCGCCGAGCACCACCTGCTGCAGGCAGTACGTCACGATGTCGGATTGCTGGCGGGTGAGGACCTGGCGGGGCGCCTGCTGCTGAGGGGTGATGTCTTGCCCCGCGCTGTTCTTGACGCTGATCACCGTGTGCGGGTTGACGAACGTCCCGTAGTCCATGAACGTCGAGTACGCGCCCGCCATCTGGGCCACGCTCTCGTCGACGCTCCCGAGCACGAGCGACGCGTAGTGCGGCAGGTTCGGCCCGAGGCCGAGCGTGTCGCCCATCTGCGCGAGCCGCCCCGGCCCTTCGGCCATGACGGCCTGCGCGAAGACGGTGTTGACGGAGTTCTTGAGGGCGTCGACGAGCGTGAGCGTCCCCTCTCCCGTGCTCCCGCTGAAGTCCTCGTCGCTGAAGTTGTTGACCGTCCAGTCCTTGCCGTTGTCCGCCTTCGGCAGCGTGATCTGCGCCGGGGCGCGGTACGACGACCGCACGGAATAGCCGTCCTTGACGATCTGGGCGAGCAGCACGGTCTTGAACGTCGACCCCGCCTGGCGGCCCGTACCGCCGCCCGATGCACCGAGGGCCAGGTTCACCTTGGAGTCCGCGTACGAGCGGCCGCCCACCATGGCCTTGATCGCCCCCGAGTTGTCGACCGACACCAGCGCGCCAGCGGGCCCGCTCGTGTTGGTCAACGTCCCGTACACCGCCTTGTAGGCGATGGCCTGGAAGTTGAGGTCCAGGCTGGTCCGGACCGTGAGCCCCCCGCCGTAGACCGTGCTCTCGCCGCCGGGGAGGGACTGGATGAGCACCCGGGTCACATCGGCGACGAAGTACTCGACGCCCATGAACCTGGCCCCCGGCGCGATCTGCTGGTTGTTCGGTGTGAACGGGTGCGCTTCGAGCGGCGACGCGATGGCGGCTTCGGCCTGCGCCTCGCTGATCTTGTGGTACTTCGCCATGTCGCGGAGCGACTCGTCACGCCGCGCCTTGGCCGTGGCCGGGTCGCGCACCGGGTCGGCGAACTCCGGCGCACGGATCGCGCCCGCGAGGTACGCAGCCTCGGGCAGCGTGAGCTGCTGCACGCTCTTGTTGAAGTACGCGCCGGCTGCGGCCTCGATGCCGTACGCGCCGCGCCCGAAGTAGATCGTGTTGAGGTAGCGCTCGAGGATCTGCTGCTTGGTGAGCTGGCGTTCGAGCTTCAGCGCCAGCACGGCCTCCTTCACCTTGCGCCCGAGCGTGCGCTGCTGGCCCAGGTAGGCGTTCTTCACGTACTGCTGGGTCAGCGTCGACGCGCCCTGGAGGTTCCCCCGCCCCAGCAGGTCGTTGATGGCGGCGCGCGCGATGCCGATCGGGTCGACGCCGTGGTGGTGGAAGAACTTGTGGTCCTCGGTCGCGACCACCGCGTCGACGACGACCGGGGGCACCTGGCCGAGGGCGATCGGCTGGCGGTTGGTGGTGCCCGACAGGTACGCGATGGGGTTGCCGTTGGCGTCGAGCAACGTCGTGGTCTGGTCCTGGTGGAACGGTGGCGGCAGCGACACCCGCGACAGCGCGTACGCCGTCCCCGCGAGGGCGGTGAACAGCAGCAAGGCCATGACGAACAGCACCTTGCGGGCCCGCCACAACAAGCCCCGCCTCGACCAGGGAGGGCGCGGCGCCGCTGGCTCGCCTGTGGCGCCGGAACGCCCCGGCCTGCGGGGCGGGCGGGGTGAAGACACGCTGGGGCGACGCTACCAACCGCGACAGGCCCGCTCCGGGCGTGTCGGCTCGTCTGGGCGCGTTCCGCGCGCTCGCGCGGGCGGCGCGCGCGGCGGGTCAGGCCTGGGCGCGCCGGCGGCGGCCGGTGAGCACGTACGTGTGCGCCAGGTGGTTCCACCGGCAGTCCGGGCACACCTCGACGACGTAGCAGGCGACGTCCCCGGCCGCGCTGCGCGCCACCCGGCGCAGTTCCGGCTCCCCCGTCACGCACCGCCCGCTGGGCGGCAGCCCGGGCCCGAAGGCGTAGGAGACGAGCACGACATCGGCGCTCTCGCAGATGGGGCACCGCTCGGTCGTGGCCTCCCCGACGCCGCGCGCGGCGCGGACCAGCTCGGGGTGGGCGTCGCACACGTCGAGCCGGGAGAGCCGGCCCTTCTGGAACGACCGCACGACGGCGTCTCGCGCCAGGCGGTAGTTGACCTGTCCCGCCGTGGGCAGGCCACCTGGCGAACCACGCAGCGCCTCAGGTCGGAACGGCACGCGCCCAACCGTACCGCCCGGCGGTCGTTGACAGGACCGTCCCCGGCTGCGCTACGCTGTGTTCCGATATATCGAAGCGATATATCGGAGAAAGGTTGTACGTGCTGGAGTTGGCGATCCTCGGCCTCCTGAAGGAGTCCGACCTCCACGGCTATGAGCTCAAGAAGCGCCTGAGCGAGGCGCTCGGGCCCTTCTCGACCGTGTCGTTCGGGTCGCTGTACCCGGCCCTCGCCCGCCTCGAGTCCGCGGGCGCCGTCAAGGCGGTGGAGGCGCGCGACGTGCCCGAGATCGGGTCGCCGTCGCTCGGCGCCGAGCTCGCCGCCTTCCGGACCTGGCACGCCGGCCAGACCGGGCGCCGCAGCGGCCGTTCGCGCAAGGTGTACGGCATCACGCCGCGCGGCCACCAGCTGTTCGACGAGCTGCTGGCCGCCGAGACGTCGTCGACCGACGACGACCGGCTGTTCAACCTGCGCCTGGCCTTCGCCCGCTACCTGCCGCCCGATGTCCGCCTCGGCATGCTCGAGCGCCGGCGGGCGGCGCTCGTCGAACGGCTCGCCGCTGCCCGGGCCCGGCTGCGTGCCGGGCGCGAGCGGCTCGACACCTACACCCAATCCCTCGTGGAACACGGGACGGAAGCGACCGAGCGGGACATCTCCTGGCTCGACCGCCTCATCGCCGCGGAGCACGCCGGGACCGACGCCGCACCGCGGCAGGAGGAACACGATCAATGAGCACGATCCGCGTGGCCATCGCCGGAGTGGGCAACTGCGCGAGCTCCCTGGTACAGGGCATCACGTACTACCGCGACGCCGACCCGTCCGAGTCGGTGCCCGGTCTGATGCACGTCGTGCTCGGGGGCTACCACGTGCGCGACGTCGAGTTCGCCGCCGCGTTCGACGTTGACGCGAGCAAGGTCGGCATCGACCTCAGCAAGGCCATCGCCGCCGGGCAGAACAACACGATCAAGTTCGCCCAGGTCGGCGAGACCGGGGTCATCGTGTCGCGCGGCCCGACGTTCGACGGGCTCGGCAAGTACTACCGCCAGACCATCGAGGAGTCGCCGGCACCGCCCGTCGACGTGACCCAGGTGCTGAAGGCGTCCAAGGCCGACGTCCTCGTCAGCTACCTCCCGGTGGGTTCGGAGGTCGCTCAGAAGCACTACGCCCAGTGCGCGCTCGACGCGGGCGTCGCCTTCGTGAACGCCATCCCGGTGTTCATCGCGTCGGACCCGGAGTGGGCGGCGCGCTTCACCGCGGCGGGCGTGCCCATCGTGGGCGACGACATCAAGTCGCAGGTGGGCGCCACCATCGTCCACCGCATCCTCGCCCGCCTGTTCGAGGACCGCGGCATGGTGCTCGACCGCACCTACCAGCTTAACGTCGGCGGCAACATGGACTTCAAGAACATGCTCGAGCGCGAGCGCCTCGAGTCCAAG
>Ga0070741_10010761_pt1 | contig 17151 bp, 14 predicted proteins | sample Coa_R1_4_FD_66440 | JGI IMG/M metagenome (GOLD analysis project Ga0070741, IMG submission 66440) | Surface soil microbial communities from Centralia Pennsylvania, which are recovering from an underground coalmine fire - Coalmine... | ecosystem: Environmental > Terrestrial > Soil > Unclassified ...
CCGGCCGCGCCCGAGCCGACCAAGCCGGCCGCGGCGCCCGCCAACGTCAACCCGCCCGGCGGCGCGGTGAACCCGCCCGGTGGCGCGCCGGCCGCGACGGCGGCTCCGACCGTGGTGCCAGTCCAGGCAGCGGCCGGGCAGACGGTCGTGCGCGTCATGAACCGGAACGACGTCCGCTACCAGAAGTTCATGGAGGACTGGATCAAGGGCTTCGAGGCGAAGAACTCGAAGATCAAGATCCAGAACGAGCCGATCCCGAACGACTGGGAGCAGAAGCTCACAGCTGCGCTCGCGGCCGGCGCCGCACCGGACACGGCCGCCGTCTACGGCCACTGGTTCCGCATCTACATGGAGAAGAACCAGATCGTCGAGCTGACGCAGTACGTGTCCAAGGACTTCAAGGCCGACGACACGAACGACTTCCTACCCGGCCAGTGGAAGGGGATGCAGCTCAACGGCAAGCAGCTCGCCATCCCGCAGTACATCAACATCAACGCGCTCTACGTCAACAAGGACGCGGCCAAAGAGATGAGCGCTGAGATCCCGGGCAACGACTACTCGTACGAGCAGATGCTGGCGTTCATCACGAAGATGCACAAGAAGACCGGCGACAAAGTCGATCGGTTCGGCTTCACGACCGGCCTGACCGACGACGGCTTCATCCGCGTCATCTCGCTGATCTGGGGCCAAGGGGGGCAGATCAACCCGCCCGACGACATCAACAAGTTCACGTTCACCAAGCCGGAGACGGTCAAGGCGTTCCAGTGGATCCACGACATCTTCTGGAAGCTCAAGATCGGCGCCGTCACCGCCGCCGACATGGGCGGCCTGGCCAGTCAGGGCGACGCGTTCTGGGCCGGCAAGCTCGGCACGATGTTCCAGGGGATGCACTTCTTCGGCGTCATCCCCGAGGGCCTGAAGATGCAATTCGACGTCCTACCGCCGCCGAAGGGCCCGGGTGGGCGGGGCCAGCGCGCCTCGATGGACGGCTACATCATCGCCAAGAGCACCAAGGCCGCCGACCAGTCGTGGGATGCGATCAAGGACCTCACCTCGCCGGACGTCGAGAAGGCACAGGCGAAGGCCGCCTACCTGATCCCGTCCCGCAGGTCGGGCTTCGACACCTACACCTCGATGTTCCCGGACAAGAACGTCAAGGCTGTCCTGTCGACGACCGACGAGGCACGCCCGGACCCGCGGTCGATGTGGAACAACGCCGCGCCAACCTGGAACGCGATCAAGCCGATCAACGAGGAGCTCTTCGTCGTGAACAAGATCACGGTCGAAGAGGCGATGCAGAAGATGCAGGCCGCCGCGGAGAAAGCCCAGAAGGAAGGGTAACCGCCCGTGCTCGGTTGGTACAGCCGGCTCAGCTTCTCGCGCAAGGAGGAGCTGGCCGGCTACCTCTTCATCCTGCCCTGGCTGATCGGGTTCGTGGTCTTCCAGGCCGGCGCGATGGTGACCGCGTTGGCCATGTCGTTCCTGAAGGCCGACTTCCTGAGCCCGCCGACCTTCGTCGGCACCCGGAACTTCGAGCGGCTGATCGACGACGACACGTTTTTCAAGGCGCTCGGCAACACCGCGATCTACGCACTCGGACGCATGCCGTTCGTGATCGTGATCGGGCTGTCGATCGCGCTGCTGCTCAACCGCGACCGGTGGGGCGTGCGCGGTATGCGCACCCTCTACTTCCTGCCGTCGGTCACCAGCGGCGTGGCGGTCGCACTGCTCTGGATCTGGATGTTCAACCCGGACTACGGGCTGATCAACAGCTTCCTGGCGCTCTTCGGCATCCGGGGGCCGGGCTGGATCTGGACCGAGGAGTGGGCGCTGCCGGGGCTGATCGTCGTCAGCCTCTGGGGCGTCGGGAGCTCGATGCTGATCTACCTCGCGGGTCTGCGCGGCGTGCCGGTCGAGCTGTACGAGGCGGCCTCGCTCGACGGGGCCGGGCCGGCGCGCAAGTTCTTCCGGATCACGCTGCCGATGATCTCGCCGACCCTCTTTTACACCCTGATCACCGGCATCATCTTCTCGTACCAGGTCTTCCTGAACGCCTACATCCTGACCAACGGTGGGCCGAACAACGCGACGCTGACGATGGTGCTCTACGTCTATCGGAAGGCGTTCCAGGAGTTCCAGATGGGCTACGCCTCGGCGGTCGCCTGGGTGTTGTTCATGATCATCCTGCTCTTCACGCTGCTGGTCTTCCGCTCGTCGAGCGCGTGGGTGTACTACGAGGGCGGTCTGCGGCGGACGGGGCCGGGGACGTGAGCGCGGCGGTCGTCGTCGGCAGCCAGGCCGAGGAGCGTGCCCGGGCCCGGGCGAAGCTGCTGCGCAGGGCACCGCTCGAGGTCCTGTGGGCGGTCGCCGCGTTCGGCGGTGCGGTCCTGTTCGTCGTGCCGTTCGCCTGGATGCTCTCCACCTCGCTGAAAGAGGAGGCCCAGGCGTTCGTCTTCCCGCCGATCTGGATCCCCGACCCCGTCAAGTGGTCGACCTACCTCGACGTGTTCACGATCCAGCCGACCGGGCTCTTCCTGCGCAACACGGTGATCGTCGCGGGGCTGGCCGTGCTCGGCGACGTGCTCTCGTCGTCGCTGGTCGCCTTCGGCTTCGCGCGGCTGCGCTTCCGTGGGCGCGACAAGCTGTTCATCCTGCTGCTGGCGACGCTGATGCTGCCGCAGCACGTCACGCTCATCCCCCATTACATCCTCTTCCGCCTCCTCGGCTGGGTGAATACCTGGCTGCCGCTGATCGTGCCGTACTGGTTCTCGACCCCGCTGGCGGTCTTCCTGCTGCGCCAGTTCTTCCTGACGATCTCCTACGAGGTGGACGACGCGGCGCGGATCGACGGCGCCGGCTTCCTCGACCTCTTCTGGCGGATCGCGCTGCCGCTAGCCAAGCCGGCGATCGGCGTCGTCGCGATGATGGCGATCGTCACCCGCTGGAACGAGTTCACCGAGCCGCTCATCTACCTGTCGACCAAGGACCAGTTCACGATCTCGGTCGGCCTGCGCGCCTTCCAGACCGAGCAGAACTTCCTGCACGTGCCGGTGCTGATGGCGAGCTCGACGGTCGCCGTGCTGCCGCTGATCGTGCTGTTCTTCGCCGGGCAGAGGTTCTTCGTCCAGGGCATCTCGCTCTCCGGTATGCGGTAGGAGCTTGCGGGCGTCTGGCTCGTGATGTATAGTTACATCACTATGAGTAGAAGGACGCAGGTCGTCCTGACCGACGACCTGTACGAGAGGCTGAGCCGGGAGTCGGCACGGACCGGCGCGTCGCTGGGCGAGCTGGTGCGGCGCGCCGTCGACATGGCGTATCCGGCCGAAGGCGCGGACGACCCGCTGAAGGTGCTGCGCGAGACGGCCGGCGCCTGGGCGTACCGCGCCGAGGATGGCGCGGACGGCGCGGCGTACGTCGAGAAGCTGCGGCGGGGGATAGGGCGGCGGCTGGCGCGCTGATCGTCGTCGACACGTCGGTCATCGTCGACCACCTGCGGAACGACCCGCGGGCCACGAGCCTGCTCGCCGCCGCCGTCGAATCGCGGGGGACGCTGGTCGGGTCGGTGATGACCCGTGTCGAGGTGCTGACCGGCATGCGCCCGAGCGAGGAGCTGCCGACCCACCGGCTGCTTCGCCTCTTCGAGTGGGTGCCGGTCGACCGGAGGATCGCCGACCGCGCGGGTGAGCTCGGCCGCCGCTACCTCGGGTCGCATCCGGGCGTCGACCCCGTCGACCTCGTCATCGCGGCGACCGTGGAGCTGCTCGGCGCGGAGCTGTGGACGCGGAACCTGAAGCACTTCCCGATGATGCCAGGCCTGCGGGAGCCCTACGCCGATCTCAGCCCTTGACGCCGGTGAACACGACGCCCTGGATGAAGATCCGCTGGAAGAAGAAGAACAGCAGCAGGCAAGGCAGCATTACGAGGACCGACATCGCCATCAGGTAGTTCCAGCGCATCCCGCCCTGCGACACGCGCAGCATGTTCAGCCCGATCGCGAGCGTGTAGTTCTCCTGCGAGTTCAGGTAGATGAGCGGGAAGAAGAAGTCGTTCCAGTGGAACACGAAAGAGAAGATCGCGACAGCGCCGAGCACCGGCTTCGACATCGGCAGGATGATCCGGCTGTAGCAGGTGAAGGTGTTGGCGCCGTCGATGCGCGCGGCGTCCTCGAGCTCGAACGGGATCGTCAGGAAGAACTGTCGGAAGAGGAAGATGAAGAACGCGCTCGACCCGAAGAAGGCCGGGATGGTCAGCGGCAGCAGCGTGTTCGTCCAGCCGAGCTGGCGGAAGAGGATGAAGCGCGGGATCGCAACCGCGTAGACCGGCAGCAGGATCGTCGCCAGCACGCAGGTGAAGAGTGGCCCGCGGCCAGGGAAGCGGAGCCGCGCGAACCCGTAGGCGACGAGCGAGCAGCTCAAGATGTCGCCGAGCATCGCCGCGCCGGTGACGACCACGGTGTTCCTCAAGAAAATGTGGAAGGGGAGGAGCCGCACTGCCTCCGGGTAGTTGTTCCAGTAGACAGGTACCGGGATCCAGATCGGCGGCGAAGCGAAGATCTGGCTTTCGTCCTTCAGCGAGGCTGAGATCATCCAGACGAACGGCACGGAGACGAACGCGCCGACCGCCAGGATCACCGCGTAGGTCAGGGTGCGGCCGACGTACCGCCAGATGCGCAGGTTCCACTGCCGTTGCGTGCGCGCTGGCGCGGCGACCGCGGTCTGGCTCACCGCGCCCTCCGCTCGCCGGCCTCGTAGTAGACCCAACGGCTCGAGCTCCAGAAGGAGAGGATCGTGAGCGCCAGAGCGAGGAGGAACAGGATCCAGCCGAGCGCGGCGGCGTAGCCCATCTTGAGGAAGGAGAAGCCGTTCAAGTACAGGTAGAGCACGTACACCATCGTGGCGTTCGCCGGGCCGCCGTTAGTCAGCACGTACGGGTTCGTGAACACCTGGAAAGCGCCGATCATCCCGACGATGAGCTGGAAGAAGAGGACGGGGGTCATCAGCGGTACGGTCACGTTCCAGAAGCGCCGAAGGGCGCTGGCGCCGTCGATTTGCGCGGCCTCGAAGAGCTCGGTAGGGATCCCCTGCAGCCCGGCGAGGTAGATCACGATGCCGCCGCCGACGTTCCAGAGCCCGATGATGATCAGCGCCGGGAGCGCCCAGCGCGTGCTGAGGAGCCAACCGAGCGGCTCGATGCCGAACAGGGCGAGGAACCGGTTAGCCAGGCCGAGCTCGGGGTTGAAGACCCAGAGCCAGAGAAGAGCGACGGCAACGCCAGACACGACGGCTGGCAGGTAGAAGACCGTGCGCCACAACGCGACGAAGCGGACGTTCTGGTTGAGCAGCAGCGCCAGCCCGAAGCCGAGCGCGATCGACAGCGGCACGTGGACGGCCGTGTAGATCAGCGTCACCTTGAGCGAGAGCCAGAAGATCGGGTCAACCACCAGATCTGCGTAATTCTTGAGCCCGATGAAGTCGGGCGGCGCCAGCAGCGACCAGTCGGTCAGGCTGACCCCCAGCGAGCCGAGGATCGGGCCGCCGACGAAGAGCACGAAGCCGATCAGCCAGGGGGCGATGCAGAGGTAACCCTCGAGGGCCTCGCGGCGCTGGGCGCGCGTCAAAGTCGCCCCTCAGTCCTTGGCCTCACCTCCCCGGAGGCGAGAGGAGAAAGGGGCGTCTTGGGGGTGGCACCCCCAGGGCCCCCCGGCGCGCCCTGTCCTGGACACGCCGGGGCTGCACCCCTGGACCCCAGCACCTTCCTCAGCCTCCGAAGAGGGCGTTTATCTTCGGCTCGGCGGTCTTCATCGCGTCGGCGAGTGACTTCTCGCCGTTACGGGCGAGCGTGATCTCGTCGTTGAGGATCTTCTCCATCTCGAGCCACTTGGTGGTCAGCGGCACGTAGCTGATTTCGTTGTTCTCGAACGCGTCGAACACGACACGCGCGTTCTTCACCGGGCTCTTCTCGAGGAAGTACTGCTTGTTGTCCTCGAACGCCGTCATCGACGTGTATTTGTCGATATTCGACTTGTTCTGGCCGAGTGGGTCGAACGAGAGGTAGCGCCATGCCTGGTCGACGCTCTTCGAACCGGCCGGGAGCGCCGTCGCGTTTGGCTTGTAGACGGTGCGCCGATACCCGGTGCGCGGGCTCTTCGGTATCGGTGCGATCGCCCAGTCGAAGTCCTTGATGTTCCGGAAGTCGGCGCCGCCCCAGATGCCGGTGACCAGCATGGCCAGCTTCTTGGCCTGGAACGCCTTGTAATCGCCGCCGAGCGCCTGGTTCTCCTCGGGCAGCGGCGCGACCTTGTGGACCTTGATCAAGTCGATCTGGAACTGCACCGCCTCGAGCAGTTCTGCTGACTGGAGCGTCGCCTTCGTCTTCTCCTTGTTCATCGTGTCCGCGCCGTTCGACTGGATGAACGGGTAGACCGAGTTAGAGAGCGGGTACGAGCCTGTGCCGAACACCTTGTCGGCGCCCGAGCCCTTGGTGAGCTTCTTGGCGGTGTCGAGGTAAGCGTTCCAGTCCCACTTGCCGGCCTTGTCCTGCTCGTACGGCGTCGGGATGCCGGCGTCCTTGAACATCGTCTCGTTGTAGAAGAGGATGCGCGGGCTCTCGACCGTGACGTTCGAATACGTCTTGCCGGCGACGGCGTGGTGGTCGGGGATGGGAAACATCCCTTTGATCACCTTGACGCTCGCGTACTCCTTGTCGGCCTGGACCTTGTCGTCGAGCGGGCGCAGCATCTTGCGCTCGACGAAGTTGAGCACCCAGTAGGCGTCGACTCCCATAATGTCGGGCACGTCGCCGCCGGCGATCATCGTTATTAGCTTGTCCCGATAGTTCTCCCACGGGATCGCGATGAAGTCCATCTCGATGTCCGGGTTGGCGTCGAGGAACCGCTTATCGGTCTGCTTGGCGATGTCGATCTGGTCCGGGCTGCCCCAGAACGCCCGGCGCAGCTTCACCTTCGCCCCACCGCCAGCGGGCGCTTGAGCCGCGTTGGGCTGGGTGCCGCCGGCGCTCCCTGAGACGGCTGGCGCGGCCGTCGGAGCGGCCGGCGGGCCTCCGCAGGCCGCCAACAGGATGGCTGACCCGGCCAGCAGGAACGTGCGACGCGACGCGAGCTTCGTCATGCCAATACTCCTTCCTTCAACGCGTACTCCGGCAGAGGCGCAGGAGCCGCCCCGAACCGCACGGCTAGGTCTTGGTTCCACGGCAGGGCTAGCAGCGCCTCGACGGCGCGCTCGGCCTGCTCCAACGTCTGGCAGCGGTGGTCATCCAGGATGCACTGGACGAGGACGGCGCGGTCGCTCGAGGTGTAGGCGAGGAGGTGCATCTCGGCGAGCTGGATGCGCGGCCAGAGCACCATGCGCATCAGCTTCTCGGGCAGCCGTGGCACTTGGAGCAGCCGGATGCCGCCAGCGTCCACCAGCGCCTTCCCCTCCACAACCACGTCGTCGGCGATGCCCGGGATTGCGCCGTCGTTGCGCACGTTGACCTGGAAGATACCCGGGTGGTCATTGGCGATCGCGTCTATGATCGGCACCTGGATCTCCCGCGTCCGCTCGGGCGGAAAGGCATCGGTCACGCGCGCCGAACGGTCAGCCGCGACGGCCGCGATCTGGTCGAGTCGCGCGTCGAGTCGCGCAAGGTACCGGCTCCAGCCGAGCTCCGAGTCGAAGCCGCCGAGGTGGCCCCACCAGCGCTGCTTCGTCGCCAGGTCTACGTGGTAGTACCACTCGGAGAAGCAGCGCGAGGCGTCGCCGATCGGCATAAGGCCGACGCGGCGGTAGTGGTCGACCGCCGCGCGCGAGAGCTGCGTGTCGCTGAATCCGCCCCGGAAGTCCCGCCAGTAGTCGGCCGCCTTCGTCGCGATCCACTCGTCGAGCAGCGGGTAGAGGTCACGGCCCCTGTGGCGGAAATGGGTCAAATAGACCCAGTGGTTGACGCCTGGCGCCTCCCACTCGACCTCCTCGAACGGGACGCCGATCGCATCGCACAGCCGCGGCAGGCCGTGGTACGTGCCGTGGCAGAGGCCGACGACCTTCGCGCCTGTTTCGCGCGCTATGATCGTGCAGCCCTCGAAGACCGGGTTCGACGACTGGATTAGCCAGGCGTTCGGACAGATACGTTCGACGTCGCGGGCGACCGAGAGCATCAGGTCGAGTTGGTGGAGGTGGGTCTGGATGCGCAGGCCGCGGTAGAAGCCGAGTTGATCGGCAAGCCGGCGCCATTCCTCCTCCCACGTGTGGCTGCCAACCAGCGCCGTGTTCAGCACAAAGTCGGCATCGCGCAGTGCGGCCTCGCGCTCAAGCGTCGCCTCGAACCGCAGGTCTATGCCAAGCTCGGCCACGTAGCGCTGGGCTAGGTCCAAGATCCGCTCTAGGCGCCCCCGGTCCACGTCCATGAAAGTGACGAGACTGCCCCGCAGCGAGTCTGCCAGACAGAGGTCGCGGACCAGCCCCAGCGAGAACGTTGCGCTGCCGGCGCCGATCACGCCGAGCTTGATCGCCTTACCCATCGGTCCGGCCCCTTCCTGCGCGCTCCATCCTATCAGCCGTGCGGGCCGATCGTGGCGATCCCGTGGCTGGACGCTCGGTCGGCGCCAGCGCCGCTCCCGCCGATGTCGCCGTCTGTCGTGGAGGTGGATCGGTCGAATGAGGCCCACGCGGTTGGGACGAAGTCACCCACCGCGGCGAGGACCAAACGACGTGTCACCATGGACTTTTTGGAGGCTACGGTCGGAGTATCTGTCCGTCCGCGCTGGGACCGGAAGCCTCAAAGATCAAAGCCAATCGTGTCGCGCCCGTTGCTTGGGATAACGTCTGGCTCGTGACGTCTTTGCTTGTGGTGGGTCTCGTCCGTGGGGCGGCGTGGGCGCGCGAGGCGGCCAAAGCGCGCGACATCCAGCTCGCCGGCATCGTCGATCTCGACGAAGAGAAGCTCGGGCGGGTCGGCGACGAGCTCGGCGTGCCGCACGCGAACCGCTTCGCGAGCTTCGAGGCCGCGCTCGCGGCGCCAGCCGACGTGGTCGTCTTGGCTGTGCCGACGCCGCTGCACAAGCCGCTGAGCCTGGCCGCGCTCGAGGCCGGCCGCCACGTGATCTGCGAGAAACCGCTGGCGGCCAGCCTCGAGGAGGGCCGCGAGCTGCGCGACGCCGTCGCGACGTACGACCGCCGGTACATGATCGGCGAGCAGTACCGGTTCGCCGACGGGGTGGAGAACCTGCGGCGCGCGGTCCAATCGGGCTTGATCGGCCGGGTTGGCTACATCGAGCATCAGTTCCTCCGGATGCACACGCCCTCGCGCGCGGCGCACTGGGCGCACGACCTCGACAGTGCCATCCCGGAGATGAGCGTCCACCACTTCGACATGTGGTGGTACGCGACCGGCCAGCGGATCGTCGAGATCCGCGCCGACCCCTTCAACCCGTCCTGGAACCCGCCCGGCCGCAGGTTCGGCTATTCGATGCGCGCCACCCTCGAGGACGGCACGCACGTCCACTACCTCGCCTGCCGGGCCGAGTCGCGGCCTCAGACGAGCTGGCATGGCGTCATCACAATCGTCGGCGACGAGGGCGCGCTGACGTGGGACGGCAACGGACCGGCGGTGACGTATTCGCGGCGGCTGCCCAGTCCCGACCCGCGTCAGCAGCAACTCGCGGTCGGGCCGGTTAGCTACGTGAACAACGGGACGGTCGGTAACGCGACGATGAACCTGATGGTGCGTGAGTTGGTCGATGCGATCCGGGAGGGGCGGCCACACCAGTGCGACGTCGCCGACAACTGGCCGAGCTTCGCCACCGCGATGGCCGCGCTGGAGTCGGTCCGCGGCGGTGGCGTGCCGGTGAAGGTTGCCGCCTCGTGAAGCTCGGCGCCGTCAAAACCCAAAAGCTTAGGGCACAGATCCCGTGGAGCCATTGACCGGGTCGGACCCCCTCCGTAGATTGCTCAAAACGTTTGGAGGAGGGAGAGACATGGCCCGCATGACCCGACGGAACCTGGTTCGCGAAGCGCTTGGCCTATCGGCCCTCGGGTTGCTCGCCGCCTGCGGCCAGGCAGCCGCTCCGACTGCCGCGCCGCCCCCGGCGCAGGCGGCCGGCTCCAGCGCCGCCGTGGCCCCGGCGGCGACGACGGCCCCGCAGCCGGCCGCTGCCCAGCCCGCCGCTGGTGCACAGAAGGTGACGCTGCGCAGGATGTACTGGGGCAGTCCAGACCAGATGCAGATCGAGGTCGACGTCGACAAGCGGTTCACCGACGCCAACCCCAACTACACGATCGAGCCGATCGGCGTGCCGTGGCCGAACTACCGCGACAAGCTGCTCACCATGATCGCGGGCGGCGACCTGCCGCACGTGATGATGGTGGACGCCTACTGGTTCCCCGACTTCGTCAACAAGAAGCTGCTGCGGCCGCTCGACGACTACCTGGCGAAGGACAAGGAGTACACGAGCCACCAGGTCATCAAGGGGTTCTGGCCACTGCCCGACCACCACTCGGCGGAGGGGAAGGTCTACTCGAAGGTCCACGCCGGCGACACACCGCGGATCATCTACTTCAACGACAACATGTTCAAGGAGGCCGGCATCCCCAACCCGATCGAGCAGGATAAGGCCGGCAAGTGGGATTGGAACGCCTACCTCGACGCCGCCAAGAAGCTGACCAAGGGCTCGGGCGTGGATAAGGTCTTTGGGGCAAGCTCCTACCCGCTCTCGTCGGCCGTCTACAGTTTCATCGGCTCGAACGGCGGCAAAGTGCTGAGCGACGACAAGAAAAAGGTCGTCATCAGCATGCCCGAGACGCTCGAGGCGATCCAGTTCCAGATCGACATGATCCGGGTGCACAAGGTCGCGCCGCTGCCCGAGGAGTCGCAGGTGCTCGGCGGCGACGTCAAGGCGTTCATGGCCAAGAAGCTCGGCATGTTCATCAGCGGCATCTGGACCGGCGCCGATACGCGCAACGTCAAGGACTTCGACTGGGCGGTCGCACCCCTGCCGAAGAGCCCGAAGACGGGCTACCGCCGCACGATCTACAAGCCGAACTCAACCTCCATGCCGGCCGCGACGAAGAACGCCGACGAGGCGTGGAAGTGGATGGCGTTCGACCCGCTCGGCCAGAACAAGGCCTACATCGACAAGTACACCGACATGGCGATGTTCGAGGAGAACCGCCAGTACTTCCTGGAGAAGAGCCCGGTCAAGAACGCCAGGGCAGTGCTCGACGCGTTCGACGCCGGCGAGGCGTACATCCTCCCGATCATCCCGAAGTGGCTCGAGGTCGAGAAGATCGTCAACGACAACATCACGCTGGTCCGGTCGGGGGAGAAGTCGTTGGCCGACGCGGCCAAGACCATCGAGACCCAAGCCACGCCGCTTCTGGCCTGACGTGGCCGGACGGTTCGCCCGAGGCGTGCCCGTGCGCGCGTCCCGGCTCGAGCGAGGGGCGTAAAGCGCGATGGCGAGCATCACCGACGTCGCCCGTCTCGCCGGCGTGTCGATCACGACGGCCTCGCGGGTCCTCAACCCAGTTGCCGGCTATCCGATCGCCGCGCCGACTCGGCAGCGCGTGCTGGCCGCCGCCGAGGCGGTCCAGTACTCGCCCTCGGCGATCGCTCGGGCGCTCGTCACCCGGCGCTCGCGCATCGTCGGTGCGATCGTCGGCGACATCGTCGATCCGTATTTCGCCGAGATCGTACGCGGCGTCGAGGACGTCGCGCGCCGCGCTGGCTACATGGTCGTCGTGTGCAACACCGACCGCGACCCGGCCACCGAACGGCGCTACGTCGCGACGCTGCGCGACTACCGTGCCGACGCGATCCTCTTCCTGGGCGGCGACTTCCACGACGAGGAGGGGCGCAGGCAGCTCGAGCAGGAGATCGCGCTGGCTCGGCGCAACGGCACCGTGGCGATGGCGTTGGCTGGCGAGCGCGGCGACCTGCCAACCGTCGACGTCGACCACCGGGCCGGTGCCCGCGAGATGGCCGAGTACCTGATCGAGTTGGGCCACCGCCGGATCGGATTCATCGCCGGGCCGGGCGTGGTGCAGACCGCCCAGCTGCGGCTCAGCGGCTTCCGCGACGCGGCGGCGGCGGCCGGCGTCGAGTCGAGCCTGGTCGCAGAGGGCGGCTTCACCTACGCGGGCGGGCAGGCCGCCGCGGCCCGACTGCTGGCATGCCGGCCGACCGCGCTGTTCGCCGCCAACGACGAGATGGGCATCGGCGCGCTGGCCGCCGTCCGGGAAGCTAGACTGAGGGTCCCGGATGACGTCACGGTTGTCGGCTTCGGCGACACGGCTCGGGCGCGCCAATCGGTTCCCGCGCTCACCAGCGTCTCCATGCCGCGGCAGGAGATGGGGGCGGTGGCGATGGAGGCGGTGCTGGCCGCGCTCGGACCGGCCAAAGGCTCTGTCGAGTCGCGCATCGTGGCCCACCACCTTGTCGTACGCGGCTCCGCCGGCCCCCCCGCCCGGCACGGCGAGCTCAACGGCCGCGCCCGGATCGCGACCGCGTCCTAGCGCCGCCCCTACGCGACCTGGCCCACTCCCCGACGGAGGGTAGTCCTGTGCCCCGGCCATTGAAGTTCGGTCTGTACATCGCCAACTCCGGCCCGCTCGCCACGCCGGAGCTGATCCGCGACCTGGCCGAGGAGGCCGAGCGGCGGGGCTACGACGGCGTGTGGTGCAACGAGCACCCGATCCCGGCCCACGAGCCCGACTACGAGTGGCCGCCCGGGCGGCCGTGGAAGCTGGTGAAGTGGTCGTACGTGCCGAGCTACGGCGTGCAGACGACGCTCGCCTACGTGGCGGGGCGGACGACGAAGGTGCGGCTCGGCTGCTCGGTCCACCCGATGCCGTACTACAACGCCGTGATGCTGGCCAAGATGATCGCGACGCTCGATCAGCTCTCGGGCGGACGCGCCATCCTCGGCACGGCGGTCGGCTGGAACCGCCAGGAGATGGAAGCGATCGGCTTCAAGGACTTCGAGGCGCGCGGCGCGTACACGGACGAGTCGATCGAGTGCATCCGCGCGCTCTGGACCGAGAAGACGCCGAGCTTCCACGGCCGCTGGTACAACTTCGACGAGGTGGACTTCGAGCCGAAGCCCGTCCAGAAGCCGCACCCGCCGATCTGGATCGGCGGCGAGTCGAAGCCGACGATCCGGCGCGTCGCGAAGTACGGTACGGGCTGGCTGCTCTCGCACATGTCTCCGGACTTCCTGCGCGAGCACGTGCCGCTGCTGCGCAAGAGGCTGGCGGAGAACGGGCGGGCCGACGACGAGATCGAGATCGGCTGCTTCTACAACGTGAAGATGCTCAAGAACGGTAAGCGCGTCGACGCGGTCGAGGACACACGGGTCTCCGGTTCCGGGACGTGGCTTTCGGGCCCGGCCGAGGCGTATCTGAAGGACCTGGCGGTCTACGCGGAGTGCGGGATCACGTACCCGATCCTGCGCATCCACGGCGACGACCACGACGACGTGCTGAAGCAGCTCCAGATGTTCGACGAGGAGGTACGCGCTCGGCTGGTCCCCTCCCCCGCTGGCAGGGGGGGTTAGGCGTGGCCAGACCGCTCCGTGTCGGCCTCGTCGGCGCGGGGTTCGTCGCCCGCATCCACGCCGACGCGTACCGGCGGCTGCCGGGGCAGGCCGTCGAGCTGCGCGCGGTCTGCGCCAGCCGGCGCGAGCGCGCCGAGCACTTCGCCGAGGAGTTCGGCGTCGAACGCGTCGCCGTCGACCTGGAGGAGTTGCTGCGCGACGAGGTGGACCTCGTCGACCTCTGCGTCCCGAACCACCTGCACGCGCCCTTCGCCGTCCGGGCCGCGCGGGCCGGCAAGCACGTCGTCGTCGAGAAGCCGCTGACCGGCGCGTTCGAGCGCGTCGGCGACGCCGCCGGGCTGCTCGACGAGGCGCTCGGCAACGCCGACCGGATGCTCGACGCGGTCCGGGCCGCCGGCGTCAGGCTCTGCTACGCCGAGAACTGGGTCTACGCGCCGCCGATCCAGAAGGCGCGGCGGCTCTTCGCGGCCGCGAAGGGACCGATCATCCGCGTCGAGGGCGAGGAGTCGCACTCCGGCTCGCACGCCAGCTACTCTCGGCGCTGGGCGACCGCCGGCGGCGGCTCGCTGCTCGGCAAGGGCTGCCACCCGCTCGGCGCGGCGCTCTACCTCAAGCGCTGGGAGGGAGAGGCGCGGAGCGGGAAGCCGATCCGCCCCGTCTCGGTCGTCGCCTCCACGGCGCGCCTCACGGCGATGCCCTCGTTCAAGCCCGGCTTCATCCAGACCGGCTGGGTGGACGTCGAGGACTGGGGGACCATGGTCGTCCACTTCGACGACGGCTCGGTCGCCCAGATCACCGCCGCCGACACGGTGCTGGGCGGCATCAAGAACTACCTCGTCGCCTACGGATCGAACGCGGTCGTCCAGGCGAACATCAACCCCAACACGGCCGTCCAGGCGTACGCGCCTGCTCCCGACATCTTCGGCGACGAGTACATCACCGAGAAGATCGAGACGAAGGGCGGGTGGACGTTCCCGTCGCCGGACGAGGACTTCATCACCGGCTACCCGCAGGAGATCGCCGACTTCGTCCGGGCCGCTCAGGAGGACCGCGAGCCGCTGTCGGGCGGTGCGCTGGCCCGCGACGTCGTCGCGACGATCTACGGGGCTTACGTATCGGCCGCCGAGGGACGGCGGGTGGATCTGGTGCCGTTCCTGCGCGATTAGCCGCGCGTCGGCGCATCGAACGTCGTTCAACCGGCCCTCGCGCGTGTCGGGCGACATGCGGCTCCTTCGTGCGACCGAAGGTTGGGGATCGCCGTCGTTACGCCGGACGCACCGGAGCCGCCGCGGAGCTCGCGCTGGCGGGCCCTCGCGCGGCGGTCGACGTATTACGCGCGTTGGCCACGGCGCTCGCGGAAGGGTGACCTGGCCGTCGCGGGCGCCCGCCGCGGAAGCGCGATCGAAACGGTTGTGCCTTTCCCTTCGCCCGGGCTCTCCGCCCAGATGCGCCCGCCCAGCCGCTCGACGATGCCGCGGCAGATGTAGAGCCCGAGCCCCATGCCCGGGATCGCCAACTCCTCCGCGTTCCGGGCGCGGCCGAACGGCGCGAAAATCGCCTCGATCTGGTTGGCCGGCACGCCGATGCCCTGGTCGGTCACGGACACGACCGCCTCGTCGGCCGCGCACGCGACGCGGACCCGCACCTCGCCACCCTCCGGCGAGTACCTGACCGCGTTCTCGAGAACGTTCCACAGCACCTGATCGAGCCGTATGGGGTCGGCCTGGACGACGCAGCGCCGCGGGATGGCGCGCACCAGCCGGTGGTGCTCGTCGAGCTGATCGGCGTAGCGCGTGAGCAAGCTGTTCACGAACGCGGCCAGGTCGACCCGCTGGGCGCTCACCCGGAGCCGCTCGGTGCGCATCCGCGACACGTCGAGCAGGTCCTCGATCAGCTTGGCGAGGCGGTCGCTCACCCGGTTGATGGCGCCGAGCGACTTCAACAGCCGCTCCTCGTCGAGCCGTCCCATCGAGTGGGCGCGCATCGCCACTTGCGCGAAGCCTTTGATGGAGGTGACGGGCGTGCGCAGCTCGTGCGAGGCGATCGAGAGGAACTCGTCGCGCGCGCGGATCGCCTCCTGTGCCTGCCGGTACAGCCGCGCGTTGCCGATGGCGAGCGCGGCGCGGTCGGCCAGGTCGTCGAGCAGCCGCGCGTCGCCGGCGTCGAGCGGGCGCTTCGTCACGTCGCGCCAGGCGACCAGCAGCCCCGTCATCTGCCCCCTGAGCCGCAGCGGCGCGGCGGCGAGGCTGTGCAGCCCGAAGCGGTCGACGTACGGCGCGTATTCGGGTGGCAGCAGCGCGCGCATCTGCTCGGGCGGCAGGTCTGCCATGAACTGAGCCTTCAGGGTGCGCGCCACCTCGGCGGCGATCCCGCGGTCGATGCGCCCGGAGTAGGCGGCGACGTGCTCGCGCGCCAGCCGGAGCGCCTCGGGGTCCCGGTGGTAGACCGCCGGGACCTCCATACGCGGGTCGTCTGGTCGGACGAGGTAGAGGATGCAGCCGTCGCCCAACGTCTCGGCGACACGCCGGACGGCTGCCTCGTAGAGCGACGGAAGGTCGAGCGTCGCCGCCGCGAAAGCCTCGGACGCCTCGGCGAGCAGGCCGAGCCGGCGCGCCTGCGCCTGCGAGTCCTCGTACAGCCTGGCGTTGTCGAGCGCCAGGGCGGCGCGCCGCGCCAACTCTTCGGCGAGCTCGAGGTCCTTCTCGTCGTACGGGCGCGGGTCCGTGACCCTCGCGAGGGTCAGCGCGCCGAAGACCCTGCCGCGCGTCAGGAGCGGCACGGTCATCGTCGAGCGCACGCCGAGCCGCTGGAGCATCGCCAGGTGCTCGGCGTCCTGCGCCACCCGCCGGCGATCGTCGTCGGTCACGCGGGCGAGCAGCTCGGAGCGCTTGGTCGCGACCACCCGCAGCGCCGGGTGTGGCTTGCTGGCGTCCAAGGGGTACCGGCGCCGCATCTCTTCGAGGAGCTGCACGCCCTCGGGATCGGTGCCCTGGACGGCCAGGCGCCGGAGGGAGCCGTCGGCGTCGGCGACGTCGACGGCGCAGCGGTCGGCGAGCCGCGGGACGGCCAGCCCGGTCAGGGTGTCGAGCACGGCCGCCTGGTCGAGCGAGCCGGCCAGCGCCTTCGACGCCTCGGCCAGGAACTGCTGCGCCCGCTCGGCCCGCTTCATCTCGGTGATGTCCTGCGAGACGCCGAGCACGCCGACGACGCGCCCTTCGGCATCGCGGTAGGGGGACTTCGTCGAGAGAAACGTCCGGTGGCCAATCGCGGTGACCATGTCGGTCTCGCTCTGGACGGTTTCGCCGGTCTCGACGACCTTACGGTCGGCGGCGCGCAGCAGCTCGGCGACGTCGGCCGGGAAGAAGACTCGATCGTCCAGCCCGATTACTTCGGCGGGCGGTCGGCCCAGGACGCGCGCCGCCGCCTCGTTGACGACGAGGTAGCGGCCCTCCCGGTCCTTGACGAAGATGGCGTCGTCGACGCCGTCCATGAGCGCGCGCAGCAGCTCGCCATCGGCGTGAGCCACGGGCAAAGAGTACCGGCTTTCCGGGGCCAACGCGCTCGCGCTAGAGCTTCAACCCGGTCATGACGATGCCGCGGACGAA
>Ga0070741_10010762_pt1 | contig 17151 bp, 15 predicted proteins | sample Coa_R1_4_FD_66440 | JGI IMG/M metagenome (GOLD analysis project Ga0070741, IMG submission 66440) | Surface soil microbial communities from Centralia Pennsylvania, which are recovering from an underground coalmine fire - Coalmine... | ecosystem: Environmental > Terrestrial > Soil > Unclassified ...
GATCGACCGGCCGCGATTTCGGAGCATCGGCGGAGGGCCTCCGTGCTCCGAGGAGGTGCCGTGTCCCCCAAACTGTCCCGACTGCTGCTCATCGCCACGGTGGCGGCCGGCTTCGGCATCCTCCCGATGCAGGCTGCCAGCGCGGGCCAAAGCGGGGTCGACGTCTTCAACCCTCCGGTGGGCTTCCAGAACCACTTCAACGGCGTGCCCGGTAACTGCCAGAGCAACGACCCGAACCAGATCCCGCACACGAACATCCACGCCGGCGACACGGTCACCTGGTACATCCAGGAAGGGACGCACAACATCACGCCGGCGGAGGACGTGCAGTCCTGGGCGGGCCACGCCGCCAAGTGGCCCCAGGGAGGCTCCGGCGACCTGGGCACGAACGACAAGCCCTTCCCGGTGAAGTTCGACAACAAGGGCCTGTACTTCTACTTCTCGAGCACCAACGGCGAGGGGTCGGACAAGAACGGCCGTCTCGGCGGCATGTGCGGCGTGGTGAACGTCGACGTCGACGTCACGCCGACCACGACCACGACGACGCCGCCGGCCACGGTCCCCGACACGCAGCCGCCCACGACCTCGCCGACGTCGCCGCCGCCCGCCCCGACTCCGAGCTCGACGGCGCCGCCGGCCACCTCGCCGGGCACCCACGCCCCGACCACCGCCGCGCCGGCGCCGACGACCACCACCGCCGTCAAGGGCGACAAGAAGCCGAAGGACTCGTCGACCACCACCACGACGACGGCGCCGCCGGCCATCAACATCCCGCCGGAGGCGATCATCCCCGACATCGCCGGGACGGGGACGGCGACGCAGAACGGCGTCGTGCAGCCGTCGTCGACGCCCTCGGGCGACGCCGTGGCGCTGATCAAGCACAAGCACTCCGACAACGCCAAGAAGATGCTGATCCTGACCGGTGTCGGCATCGGCGTCCTGGGTATCGGGGCGGGAGCCTACAAGTGGGCCAACCGCAGCTCGAAGTACTTCCCCGCTTAGTCAGCCGTCGGCGTCCGCCTGGACGTGCTGGTAACCGAACCGGCCCTTGATGCAGAGGTTGCCGCGCCCCACGAACTGGTCGTGCGGTGAGGTGACCCGGACGATGACGTTGTCCTGCACGTGGAGCGTCAGCGTGCAGCCGACGCCGCAGTAGGGGCAGATGGTGTCGGTGCGGGTCTGGCGCTCGGGGGCCCACTCCCCCGCCTCCCGCAGCCGGTACTCCTCGGCGAAGGCCAGCGCGCCGGTGGGGCAGACCTCGACGCAGTTCCCGCAGTAGACGCAGGCCGACTCCGGCAGCGGGACGCTCCACTCGGTGGAGATCCGGGAGTCGAAGCCCCGGCCGGCGACGGCGATGGCGAAGGTGTTCTGCCACTGCTCGCCGCAGGCGTCGACGCACTTGTAGCAGAGGATGCAGCGGGCGTAGTCCCGGACGTAGAGCCCGTTGTCCACCAAGGGTTCTTGCGCCACGGTGGCGGCCTCCGGACCGTAGCGGGACGGGTCGGCGCCGTACTCGGCGTTCCACCCGGCCACCCCGGGGGCGGCGGAGAGGTCGACGGAGCTGCCGAGGAACTCCAGCACGAGCCGCCGGGCGTGGCGGGCCCGGGGGGAGTCGGTGCGGACGACCATGCCGGGCTCGACCTTGCGGGAGCAGGCCGGGGCCAGCACCCGGGCGCCCTCGACCTCGACCATGCACACCCGGCAGGCGTTCTTCGGCGTCAGCGTGTCGCCCCAGCACAGGGTGGGGATGTCGCGCCCGGCGGCCCGGCAGGCGTCGAGGATCGTGGCGCCCTCCGGCACCCGCACCGTTTCGTCGTCGAGCGTCAGCTCGACCGCCCGGGGCGGAGGGCCGATCCGCACCGACGTGCCCTTCACCGCTCGCTCCGGAACACGCCGAGCGACCCGATGGCCGAGGCGACGGCGTTGGCCGCCGTCTGGCCGAGGCCGCAGATCGAGGCGTCGCGCATGACCTGGCCGATGTCGGCCAGCCGGGCCAGTTCCTCGTCGACGCCGCCCAGCGGCCGCCCGCCGGCCAGGCGGTGCAGCGCTTCCTCCTGGCGGACGGTGCCGACCCGGCAGGGCACGCACTGCCCGCAGCTCTCGTCGCGGAAGAAGGCGGCGATCCGGAGCAGGAAAGGCGCCAGGTCGACGGTGTCGTCGAGGACCATGACGACGCCCGAGCCGAGCGTGACGCCGGCGGCGGCCGCGCCCTCGAACGTCAGCGGCACATCGAGTCCGGCGGGGCCGACGAAGGCGCCGGCCGCCCCGCCGAGCAGCACGGCCTGCAGCGCTCGGCCGCCGGGCACGCCGCCGGCCAGGTCGAGGAGCTCCCGCAGCGTCGTCCCGAACGGCACCTCGTAGACGCCCGGCCGGGCCACCGAGCCGGAAAGGCAGAAGAGCTTCGGGCCTGTGGAGCGGCCGGTGCCCACGGCGGCGAAGGCCGCCCCGCCGCCGTCGAGAATCGGGAGCACGTTGACCAGCGTCTCGACGTTGTTGACCAGCGTCGGCCGGCCGAAGAGCCCGGCTTCCACCGGGAACGGCGGCTTGTTGCGGGGCTCGCCCCGGTAGCCCTCGATGGAGTTGAAGATCGCCGTCTCCTCGCCACAGATGTAGGCGCCCGCCCCCCGCCGGATCTCGACGTCGAAAGCGAACCCCAGCCCCATGACGTCGGTCCCGAGGAACCCCCGTTCCCGGGCGGTGTCGATGGCCGCCTGCAGGGTTCGGAGGGCCCGGGGGTACTCGCCGCGGAGATAGAGGTAGCCGTGCTCGGCGCCGACGGCGTACCCGGCGATCGTCATGGCCTCCAGCACGGCGTAGGGATCGCCCTCCATCAGCACCCGGTCCTTGAACGTGCCGGGCTCGGACTCGTCGGCGTTGCAGACCAGCTCGTGGGGGCGGGCGGGCTGGGCCGCCACCGCCGCCCACTTCCGGCCCGTGGGGAAGGCGGCGCCGCCCCGCCCGACGAGGCCGGAGTCGGTCACCTCCCGGATCACGCCCGCCGGGCCCAGCTTGACCGCCCGCCGCAGCGCCTCGTACCCGCCCTGCGCCCGGTAGTCGTCGAGGCCGGCGGGGTCGACGACGCCGATCCGCCGCAGCAGCACCAGCCCCGGATCGCCGGCCTGGGGCACGGCGGCGGCCACGGGCGGCTCGGGGGCGAACCCGCCGAGGTCCCCGGTCACGGCGGCCGCCAGGTCGCCGGCCGAGGCCGGAGCCACCACCGCCTCCCCGCGCTCGTCGCCGTACTGGGCCACGAGAACGGCCGGAGCCCGTTCGCACAGGCCGAGGCAGGGGCTCTCGACCACCCCGGCGCCGCCGGCGTGGTGCGCTTCGGTCGCGGCCATCCGACAGGCCAGGTCGGTGCAGACGTGGACGACCCGCGGCGGCCGGGGCTCGAGCGAGAACAGCCCGTAGAACGAGGCGACGCCGTGAACGTCGGCCGGGGCGACGTCGAGCCGCCGGGCGATCTCGTCGAGGGCACCCCGGCTGATCCAACCGGTCACGTCGTGCACGGCGTGCAGGGCGGGCAGCAGCAGGTGCCGCCGGGCGCGGGGCGCGCCGCTGCCCTGCCAGCCGTTCGCCGGCGCGCCGAGCAGTCCGTCGAGCGCCGCCTGCTCGGCGGGGCTCGCCGCCAGTCCCGCCAATCGGAGATCCATCGGGCCGTGAGACTACTGACGTACCGGTTCGATCCGCACGGCGCTGGCCTTGAATTCGGCCGTCCCCGACAGCGGGTCGGTGGCCTCGATGGTCAGCCGGTTGACCTCGACCTGGTCCGGAAAGTGGAACGTCATGAACACCAGCCCGGGCCGCAGGCCGTTGTCGAGGCGGACGGGCGCCTCCACGGCCCCCCGCCGGGACACGACCCGCACGACGTCGCCGTCGGCCACCCCGAGGTCGGCGGCGTCCTTGGGGCAGAGGTCGAGCGTCTCCCCCCTGTTCAGCGGCGAGGCGTACGCGCCGCTCTGCACGCCGGTGTTGTAGGCATCCAGCCGCCGGCCGGTGGTGAGCCGGAAGGGGAAGTCCTCCGAGAGCTCGTCGACCGGCAGCTCGTGCTCCACCACGGCGAACGGTGCCGGACGCCCCCGCTGCGCCGGGTCCTCGGCCCACAGCCGGCCGTGGAGGTACGACGGCCCCACGGAGTCCTCCGACGGGCACGGCCACTGGATCCCGCCCAGCTCCTCGAGGCGCGGCCAGCTCATCCCCCGGTGCAGGGGCGACAGCGACCGCAGCTCGTCCCAGATCGCCTCCGCCGACTCGTAGCGCCAGTCGTGGCCCAGGCGGCGGGCGAGCTCGCAGAGGATGTCGGCGTCGTCCCGGGCCCCGGCCGGCGGCTCCACGGCCTTGCGCACCCGCTGCACCCGCCGCTCGGAGCTCGTGACCGTCCCTTCCGTCTCGCACCAGGCGGCGGTGGCCGGCAGCACGACGTCGGCCAGCTGCGCCGTCTTGGTCAGGAAGATGTCCTGGACCACGAGGTGGTCGAGACCCTCCAGCAGCCCGATGGCGTGGGCGACGTCGGCCTCCGACTGGGCGGGGTTCTCCCCGATGCAGTACAGCGCGGTCATCTCGCCCCGGCCCATGGCCTCGAACATCTGGGTCAGGTGCCACCCGTAGCGCGGCGGGACCGGCGCCCCCCAGGCGGCGTCGAAGCGGCCCCGGACCTCGTCGTCGAGGATGTCGCCGAAGCCCGGCAGCCGGTTGGGGATCGCCCCCATGTCGCCGCCGCCCTGCACGTTGTTCTGACCCCGCAGGGGCTGGAGCCCGGCGCCGTAGCGGCCGACGTGCCCGCACAGCAGGGCCAGGTTGATCAGCGCCCGCACGTTGTCGACGGCGTTGTGGTGCTCGGTGATGCCCAGCGTCCAGCAGAGCTGGGCGCGGTCGGCCCGACCGTAGGCGTGGGCCAGGTGCCGGATCGCCTCCGCCGGCACGCCGGTCTCGGCCGCCCCCCGCTCCAGCGTCCACGGCTCGACCGAGGCGGCGAACTCCTCGAACCCGGTGGTGGCCCGCTCGATGAACCGCCGGTTCTCCAGGCCGGCGGCCAGGATCTCCCGCGCCACCGTGTTGGCCAGGGCGATGTCGGTGCCGACGTCGAGGCCCAGCCAGGCGGCGGCGAAGCGGGCCGAGGCCGTCCGCCGGGGATCGACGACGATCAGCTCGGCGCCGTTGCGCACCCCGGCCAGCACGTGGTGGAAGAAGATCGGGTGGGTCTCCCGGGCGTTGCTGCCCCAGAGGACGATGACGTCGGTGTCCTCCACCTCGGCGTAGCTGCTGGTGCCGCCCCCCGCTCCGAAGACTGTCGCCAGACCGACGACCGACGGGGCGTGTCAGGTGCGGTTGCAGGAGTCGATGTTGTTGGAGCCGATGGCCACCCGCATGAACTTCTGGGCCACGAAGTTCACCTCGTTGGTGGCCTTGGAGCAGGAGAACATCCCCACGGCATCGGGCCCGCCCCGCTCCACCGCCCGCCGGAAGCCGTCCGCCGCCCGGTCGAGCGCCTCGTCCCACGAGGCCGGCGCCAGCTCCCCGCTCCGCCGCACCAGCGGCTGCGTGATTCGTCGGTATGCCATGGCGCAACGGTACCTCTGACGCACCCCTGAGCACGCCCGCTGACCCGGTCGCGCCCGGTTCGTCCGCCTCGTCCCGGCAGGAGGACGGGGGTCGGCCGCAGAACAGAGTCCTGTCAGGTCCCCCCGCTGACGAGGTCCCTTCATGCCCCACGCGCCCTTGGCGGCCATCTCGATGAGCGACGTCGAGATCACGCGCCTGTTCGTGGCCATCGTCGCCCTCCTCGGCATGGCCCTCCTCATGGGCAGCGTGTTCGAGCGGCTCCGGATGCCCCGGGTGATCGGCGAGATCGCCGGCGGCGTCCTCCTCGGGCCGACGCTGCTCGGGGCCATCGCCCCCTCGGCCTATCACTGGACCTTCGCCGCCTATCCCGAGGAGGGGAAGCTCCTGGCCATGGCCAGCGAGTTCGGGCTGGTCCTGCTGATGTTCATGTCGGGCATGGAGATCAAGGCCCGCTTCGCCCGGGAGGACCGCAAGGTCGCCATCCCGCTGCTGTTCGGCGCCACGGCCCTGCCGTTCCTCATCGGCATCGCCGCCCCGCAGGTCTTCGACTTCAAGCCCTACATGGGCCCGCACGGCAACACCGCGGCGCTGACGATCATCATCGGCATCGCCGTCGCCATCACGTCGATCCCGGTGATCTCGAAGATCTTCCTCGACCTCGGGATGATGCGCACCCGCTTCGCCCGGATCTGCCTGACGGTGGCCACGGTGGAGGACATCGCCCTCTGGGGGCTGCTGGCCGTGGCGCTGTCGCTGGCCGGGTCGGCCCACCCGTCGATGTACCTCCTGATCAAGACGCCGATCGTCACGATCCTGTTCTTCCTGGCGGCGATGGTGGTGCTGCCCCGCATCCTCCGCCGCCTGCACGACACCCCGGCCCGGGGAGTGGTCGAGAACCGGCCGGCCCGGTTCGCCCTGCTGGCCTGCTTCGCCATGGTGGCCGCGGCCGAGCTGCTCGGCGTGAAGGACATGTTCGGCGCCCTCCTGGCCGGCATGGCGATATGCCGCCTGCCCAACGACGTCGTCGAGGTCGTGCGGACCAAGGTCAAGGCCTTCGCCCTCGTCTTCTTCACCCCGATCTACTTCGCCATCGTCGGGCTGAAGCTCGACCTTCTCAAGCACTTCGACATCCCGTTCTTCCTCGGGTTCTTCCTGTTCTGCACGCTCATCAAGACGGCGGCGGTGGCGGCCGCCGGCCGCCACGGCACCCGGGACTGGCTGTCGACGGTGAACCTGGCCGCCGCCCTCAACGCCCGGGGCGGGCCCGGCATCGTGCTGGCCTCGGTGTGCTACGACGCCGGCGTCATCGACCAGCGCTTCTTCATCACCCTGGTCATGACGGCGGTGGTGACGTCGCTGTTCGCCGGCGGCTGGTTCCGATACGTGCTGGGCAAGGGCTGGCCGTTGCTGCGGGTGCAGGGCGAGACGCTCCCCGACGAGGACGGCGGCGGCGGCGACGACGACGACGAGGACGACCGCAGGCTGGCGCCGGTGACGGCGTTGGCCGATCGCATGAAGGAGCCGGTCCGATGAGCGCGCTGCGCCAGTCCGATCTCGACCGTTCGCCGGAACGCCCGGCGGCGCCGTCCCGAGGGCCGATCCACGTCGCCGGCATGGCCCGGGCCGGCACGAGCTGGGTGGCGGAGATGCTCCGGGCCGCCGGCGGGTTCGTCCACCTCAACGAGCCCTTCAATCCCAAGCGGCCCCCGGGCGGGTCCCCCGGCATCCTCAACGCCTCCGTCCCCGTCGGCTACATCTACGTCGCCGGGCACAACGCCCCTGAGTTCCGCCCGGCGCTGCACGACACGTTCCGCTTCCGGTACCGGCACCTGGCCGAGCTGCGCCAGAACCATTCCTGGTTCGACCTGGCCAAGATGGGCAAGTACTCGACCACCTTCGCCGCGGGGGCCTTGCGGCGCAAGCGCCCGCTGCTCGACGACCCCTACGCCTCGCTGGCCGCGCCGTGGATCGCCGAGGAGTTCGACGGGCAGGTCGCCGTCCTCGTCCGCCACCCGGCGGCCATGGTCGCCAGCTACCGCAAGCTCGGCTACCGGGCCCACTTCCGCCACTTCCTCGAACAGCCGCAGCTGATGGCCGACCACCTCGAGCCGTGGCGGGCGGAGATGGAGGCCCTCGTCGACACCGACGACCGCGTCACCCAGGTGGCGACGTTCTGGAAGCTCCTCCACCATGTCCTCTTCCAGATGGTGGACGGGTCGGATCGCCTCCACGTCGTCCGCTACGAGGACCTCTGCGCCGATCCCGAGGGCGAGTACGAGCGGCTTTTCGCCCGGCTGGGCCTGGAGTTCAACGACGCCGCCCGGGCGGAGGTCGTCGCCGGCACGCAGGGCAGCTCGAAGAACCAGTCGCACGCCTGGCGGGTGTCGCGCCACGGCGGCCTGTCCCGCACGGCGTTCCGGCCGATGGACTCCAAGGCCATGGTCCGGGCCTGGGAGAAGACGATCTCGCCCGGCGAGGCGGCCCGCATCCGGGCCATCACGGCCCCGGTCGCCGACCGGCTCTACGGCCCGTCGGACTGGTAGGGCGTCCCGGCTGCTAAGACGTCGGCATGGCCCCTCCCGGTCCGGTCGCCGGTCTGCTGCTGACGGGCGGGGCGAGCCGGCGGATGGGGGCGGACAAGGCGCTCCTCGAGGTCGACGGGCAGCGGTTGGTCGACCGGGCCGCGGCGGCCCTGCGCGCCGTCGCCGATCCCGTGCTGGAGGTCGGGCCGGGCTTCTCGGCGCTTCCGGCCGTCCGGGAGGACCCGCCGGGCACCGGCCCCCTGGCGGCGGTGGCGACCGGTGCGGCGGCATTGCGGGCCGCCGGCCACGACGGGCCGGTCATCGTGCTGGCCGTCGACATGCCGTTCGTGACCGTCGAGCTGCTCCGGCTGCTGGCCTCCCGGGCCGGGCCGGCCACCGCCGTTCCCCGGGACGGCGGCCATCCCCAGGTGCTGTGCGCCCGCTACGGGCCCGACGCCCTGGCCGCCGTCGACCGGCTGCTGGCCGCCGGCGGGGTGTCGCTGCGGAAGCTGCTGGAGGCGATGGACGCCCGGGGCGAGGTGGGCTGGATCCAACCCGAGGAGTGGCGGCCGGTGGCCGGCGCCGAGGCGCTGGCCGACGTCGACACGCCCGACGACCTGCGCCGGCTGCTGGAGCGACCATGATGGGGGGATGACCTCGCCGCCGGTGTCCTCCGCCGCTGCGCCCGAGCCGGCGCCCGTCCGGCGGACGGTGACGCCGTCCCGGGCCCTCGCCTGGCGCGACGGAACGGCCATCGAGCGGCCCGAGCGCCTGGCCACCGAGGAGCCGATGGAGGTCCGGGCCGCCGGGCCGGGCCAGGAGCCCGTCAGCGTGGCCATCACGATGCGCACCCCGGGCCACGACTTCGAACTCGCCGTCGGCTTCCTCGTCGGCGAGGGCCTGATCCGGGCCCGGGGCGAGGTCGCCGCCGTCCGGTACTGCGACCTCCCGCCCGAGGAACCCCAGCGCTACAACATCGTCACGGTGGCGCTGACCCGGCCCTTCGAACCGGCCGGGGCCGAGCGCCGCTTCTACACCACGTCCAGCTGCGGCATCTGCGGCAAGGCGTCGCTCGACCAGGTCGAGGTGCACTGCGCCGGGATCCCGGCCGGGCCGCCGGTGCCGGCGTCGGTGGTGGTGTCGCTCCCCGACCGGCTCCGCAAGGCCCAGCGGATCTTCGAGCAGACCGGCGGCCTCCACGCCGCCGGTCTCTTCGACCGGGCGGGCAAGGTGGTCGCCGTCCGGGAGGACGTCGGGCGCCACAACGCCGTCGACAAGCTCGTCGGCCGGGCGCTGCTGGCCGGCGAGCTTCCCTTGTCCGACAAGGTGATGATGGTCTCGGGCCGGGTCAGCTTCGAACTGGTCCAGAAGGCGGCGGTGGCCGGCGTGCCGGTCATCTGCGCCGTCTCCGCGCCGTCGAGCCTGGCGGTGGAGGCCGCCGAGCGGCTCGGCCTGGCCGTGGTCGGCTTCGTCCGGGGCCGGGGCTTCAACGTCTACTCCCACCGGGAGCGCGTCGAGCTGAACGCCTGACTCCCCGGCACGGCCGGGCATGGGGCAGGGGCCCCCATGCTCCGGAGGAGGACGGGGTTGGGGCCCCGTCCGGGGCGGCGAAGCCGCCAGAGCAGCCCGTAGCCCGGCCTGCCGGGCTACGGAAGCAATTTGTGCATCGTCGCCTGGTCGGCCGGGCCGTCGTAGGTGATCTGGCCGTCGAAGAGGGCGATGGCCCGGCTGGCCCGCTCGGCGATGTCGAGGCGGTGGGTCGACACGATGACCACGGCGCCGCTGGCCGCCGCTTCGGAGAGCAGGTCGGTCAGGACCTCCCGGCTCGGCGGGTCGAGGCCGTCGAAGGGCTCGTCGGCCAGCAGCAGCTGGAAGGGCCGGGCCAGGCCGAGGGCGATCGACGTCTTCTGCCGCATGCCTTTGGAGAAGTGGGCCGGCAGGTCGTCGACCCGGTCCTCGAGGCCGAGGCGGGTGACGAGGTCGGCGGCCGGCCGCTCCCAGTCGAGGAGCCCGTGGAGCCGGGCGACGTACTCCAGGTGCTCCTCCAGGCTCAGGTCGTCGTAGAGGACGGGCTCGTCGCCGAGGTACGACGTCGCCGCCCGGGCGGGCAGCGATCCGGCCCGGGCGCCGGCGACCCGCACCTCCCCCTCGGTCGGATCGAGCAGCCCGGCCACGCAGGCCAGCAGCGTCGACTTGCCGGCGCCGTTGGGCCCGACGAGGGCCACGAACTCCCCTTCCTCGACCTCGAGGTCGAGCGGCCCGAGGGCCACCAGCGTGGCGTAGCGGCGCATGAGCCCCTTGACCTCGAGGACCGGCGGCCTGGTCTCCTTCTTCGTCACGGCTCGGGGACCGCCCGTTTGCGCTGGAAGTGGTTGGCCAGGATCCGCACGACGAAGATCGACAGACCGGCGACGGCAATGCCGGACTGGAAGACGGCGGCCTCGGGCGAGACCTTCTGGTGGACGGCGGCCCGCCCGGCCAGCAGCGGCAGCCACCCGGCCACGGCCAGGGCGGGGGCGAAGCCCAGCCGGGCCACGAGGACGGGCCCGGCCGCCTCCGGCACCGGGTAGCGGGACATCAGCTCGGCGGCGCTGACGGGCTCGAGGACGAGGCTGGCGGCGCCGCCGGCCACGGCGGCCGCCGCGGCGGGGACAACCGAGATCAGCAGCGGCCCGGCGGCCACGCCGGTGACGGCGAGGGCGATGGCCACTCCGATGAGGGCCGTGGCCGCCAGCACCGCCGCCGGGACGAGGAGGGCGGCGTCGGCCAGCTGGGCCGGGGGGACCGGGAAGCTGTCGAGCCGGGTGGGATGGTCGAACTCCTGGGCCAGCGGCTCGAGCGCGTCGAGGGCGGCGACGAAGAGGGCCACGCCGGCCACCACGACCAGCGGCGTGGTGCCCTTCCAGGCCCCGGCGGCGGCGAGGCCGGCGGCGATCCCGAGCCCTCCGACGCGCAGGACCCGGGTGAGCGGCCACCGCATGAGGCTGTGGAGGCCCCGGCGGCGGACGGCGACGCCGGTCTCCGATCCGCTCAGCCGGCCGAACCGCCGCCCGCCGCCGCGGCGGAGGGCGATCCAGGGGCGGGCCCGGGGTTCCTCGGCGGCCAGGCGGCGCCGGAGCAGGATGACGGCCCGCAGGTCCTGGAGGCTGAGGGCGAAGCGGAGCTGGGCGGCCAGCCGGCCCCGATGGTCGGCCGCCTCCAGCGACATGTGGCCGAGGCGGGCGATCGCCAGGGCGAGGACGCCGACGGCCGCGACGGCGCCCACCGCCGCCGCCAGGCCGAGCGGCCCGCCCCGGACATCGCCGGGCAGCGGCCCGAGCCCGAGGCGGCCGGCGATCGTGAGCGGAGACGTCACCGTGCCGGCGGCGACGTCGGCCGCCGACCAGGCGAGGACGGCGAGGCCGACGGCGCCGGCCGCCGGGCGGGGCAGCCGCAGCCCGCAGGCCAGGAGCGCCATGCCCACGGCCAGCACCGCGGCCACCAGCCCGAACCCGGCGTCGGCGGCGACCCAGCCGGCGAAATGGCCCGGCAGCCGGTGCCCGGCGAGGTTGCCCACCACGGCGCCGAGGCAGAGGCCGACGAACGCCGCCGAGCGGACCTGGTGCAGCGCCGGCGCCCGCAGCGCCAGCCGCCGGCGGATGGGCGCCAGGAGCACGACCCGCACGTCGGCCGCCTCCAGCGACAGCGGGCCGCCCCGGCTCCCCGACCGCAGCCCGAGGGCCACGAGGAAGGCCACGACCAGGCCGAGGACGGCGGCCCCGTGGTCCCGGATGTCGGCCACGCCGCCCTTCTTGGCCGAGGCGTCGCTGACCTTCGAGGCCGACAGCCAGATCACCGCCGCCCCCGACAGGACGGTCACGTAGACCCGGTAGAGCGTCTCCACCCAGTCGACGTCGGCCTGGTGGCGGTGGTGGCGGGCCCGGCGGAGGTCGCGCAGGGCGAGCGCCGGGCTGGCGGCCTCCCCCACGTCGTCCTCCTTCGCGCGCTCATCCGGGCCCAGCGGCGGTTGACGCTATCGCCCCGCCTCCGCCCGGTCCCACCGGGCCCGATTGCCGTCGGCGGGCCCCGGCAAGAAAACATGCATCCAGGGGCGGCGGCCGTGCCGTAGAAACGAATGGCAGGCGAGCGTGGCGGAACGAGGCAGACGCGCCGGGCTTAGGACCCGGTGACCGCAAGGTCGTGGGGGTTCAAATCCCCCCGCTCGCACGGACGGTGTGTCGCCCCTGTGACATTCCGGGCGTCGTCGCGACGGCAGACGGGAAAACACCGCTGCCGTAGGCTGGCGGTCCGGCGTGTGGGAACCCGAACGCGGGATGTCCCCGAAGAGGAGGCCCGTGGGGACCGTCCCGATCGAACTCGTGCTGGTGCGGCAGGCGGCCGAGTACCTCACCCAGGCGATCTTCCTCGTCGACGAGGGCGGAACCGTCCTGTTCTTCAACGAGGCGGCGGCGGCCCTCCTCGGCCGGCCGTTCGAGGACGTGGCGCCGCAGAACATCGCCGACTGGCTCGACCAGCTCGAGATCTGTGACGGCGACGGCCGCCCGGTGCCGGGGACTGCCGTCCCGATCGCCCAGGCCCGCCGCGACCGGCGCCCCGCCCACGCCGTCTACGAGGTGCGCTGCCTCGACGGCGAGGTCCGCCGGCTGGCCATCACATCGGTTCCGCTCATCGGCCAGGGCGGAGTGCTCCACGGCGCCATGTCGCTGATGTGGGACGCCGGCGGGGACGGCGGCCTATGAGGGTCCGCCTGCTCGGCACCCGGGGCTCGCTGTTCTCGCCCCGGCCCGGCTCGTCGCGCTACGGCGGCAACACCGCCTGCGTCGAGGTCCGTCCGGCGGAGGGCGGGCTCGTGGTCCTCGACGCCGGGAGCGGCACGCGGGTCGTCCGCCTGCCCGAGGGCATCGAGCGCGTCGACGTCCTCCTCACCCATCTGCACATGGACCACATCGTCGGGCTCGGCTTCTTCGCCGCCCTCTACCGCCCGGACCTCGAGGTGCACCTGTGGGGGCCGCCCTCGACCACCGAGACGCTCCACGAGCGTCTCACCCGCTACCTGTCGCCCCCGCTGTTTCCGGTGCGACTGCGGGACATGCCGTGCCGCCTGGAGCTGCACGACACGCCCCGCGGCCGCTTCGAGCTCCCCGGCGTGTCCGTCCAGGCCGACCGGATCTGCCATCCCGGCCTCACCGTCGGCTACCGGCTGGAAGCCGACGGTTCGAGCCTCGCCTACCTCCCCGACCACGAGCCGGCCCTCGGCGTACCGCCGGGGCGGTTCCCCCGGGAGCCGGAGTGGACGTCGGGATTCGCCCTGCTGGCCGGCGTCGACCTCGCCATCCACGACGCCCAGTACACCGACGAGGAGTACGTGAGCCGCCAGGGGTGGGGCCACTGCACGCTGTCCCACGCCCTCGCCCTGGCCGCGGCGGCCGGCGTCCGCCACCTCGTCCCGTTCCACCACGACCCCGACCACGACGACGACCTGCTCGACGAGATCTACGCCGCGGCGGTCGTGCCGCCGGCGGCCGACGGCACCCCGCTCCGGATCACGCCGGCGGTGGAAGGCGCCGAGTTCCTGCTGAGCGGGCCGGTTGTGCCTGCGGCGCCGGCACCGTCGGTCCGCTGACGCCGCTCAGACCCGGGAGTCGAACTCCGCCAGCCGCTTGGCCATCCCCGAGAGCAGCCGGCGGGTCATGCGCGGGGCATCGGCCAGCGCCGCGTCGAAATCACCCCGGCTCAGCACGATGGCCTCCATCGGCGTGAGCGCCGTCACGGTGGCGTTACGCTCGGCGTCGATCAGCAGGGCCAGCTCCCCGAAGAAGTCGCCCGGGCCGAGCTCGCCGACCTTGCGGCCGCGGCGCGTCACCCGGGCCCGGCCGTTGACGATGACGAAGAACTCCAGGCCGCGGTCGCCCTCCCGGACGAGCACGTGGCCCTCGGAGATCGGGATGTCCGTGGTGTGTCGAGCCAGCTTCCGCAGCTCGTCCTTCGTGCAGGCGCTGAACAGCGGAACCTGGGCCAGGTGCTCGATGTAGGCGTCGCGGCGGGCCATCTCCGAAGCGCTCCCGTCAGGCGGACAGATCGAGGCGAGGCTAGCCCTGACCCGTCGCCCGGTGTGTGACGGTGGTGACAGTCGGAAGGTCAACGGCCGCGGCGCGCGCCGGGCCGTCCGGTCATAGTTTTCCGGCCATGGAGCCGCTGAGCGTCGCCGTCGAGACCTTGCTGCGGCAACCGCTCCGCCGGGCGTTCGACTGGCGCATCACCGGCCTCGAGCACATCCCCGGGCACGGCGCCGTCCTCCTCGCCGCCAACCACGTGTCGATGGCCGACCCTCCGATCGTCGCCTCGGTGGCCGACCGCCGGCAGCGGCGGGTGCGGTTCATGGCCATGGCCGAGCTCTTCCGCTCGCCGGTGCCCCGGGCGCTCTTCACCGGGCTCGGGCATATCCCGGTGCCGCGCCAGACCGACGCCGCCCGGTCATCGCTGACCGCCGCCCTCACGGTTCTCGGCCTCGGCGGGTGCGTCGGGATCTTCCCCGAGGGGCGCCTGTCCCGCGACCTCGAGCCTCAGCCGGGCCAGACCGGCGCCGCCCGCCTGGCGGGCTGGAGCCGGGCGCCGGTCGTCCCGATCGGGCTGTGGGGCACGCAGCGGATCAGCGCCCCCGGCCGCCCGACCCGCCTCCGGGGCCGGATTCCCGTGGCGGTGGCGATCGGCCCGCCGCTGACCATCAGCCCCGACGAGGACGTCCGGGAGGCCACCGACCGGATCATGGCCGCCATCTGCGCCGAGGTCGCCCGGGCCCGGACCGGCTACCCGCCCCCGCGGCCGGGAGAGGACGACTGGTGGGTGCGCTCCCCCGACACCGCCCAACTGCGGACCTGCCGCCGGCCCGCCCCGCCGGGCGACGCCGCCGGTGGCGGCGGACCGGCCGACGTGCCGCCGGGGCCGGCGGAGCCCGCCGGCGAACCGCGGGCCGAAAGCGGCTTCGAGCGGAACGGCGTCGACGGCACGAACCATGATGGGGCGCCGGTCGGCGGCGGAGGTGCGGAGGTGCTCGAGCAACAACTGCGGTCGATCCCCTTCTTCCGCAACCTGCCCGCGGGGGCGCTCGAGGCGGTGGCCGAACGGCTGCAGCCGGAGCACCACCCCCGGGGCGACGTGGTCTTCCGGCAGGGCGACGCGGCGGAGACGATGTACCTCGTGGTCTCGGGGCAGGTCGAGGTGCTGGCCGGGGCGGAGCAGGCGCCGTTGGCCGCGCTCGGCCCGGGCAGCTTTGTCGGCGAGCTGGCCCTCCTGCTCGGCGAGCCCCGCTCCGCCACCCTCCGGGTGGTGGCCGACAGCTGGCTCTGGGCGTTGCGCCGGGCCGATCTCGACGCCCTGCTGAGCGACCACCCCGTCATCGGGGTCGAGCTGTCCCGCGAGCTCGGGCGCCGGCTGGTGGCCACCAACCGCCAGCTCGTCACCGCGCCCACCACCCGGTTCACGGCGGTGCTGGGCCCCGGCCTGGCGGAGCTGGCGGCGGCCGTGGTCGCCCGGGCCGAGACCGCCCGGGTCGGCGTGCTGGAGCTCCCGGGTGCCGACGTCGTCGGCCCGCTGCCCGACGGCGTCGTCCGCCTCGACGCCGGGGCGCTCGACCCGGCGGCCCTGGCCGGCATGGCGGGCCAGGACGTCGAGGGCATCGCCTACCTCCTCATTGCCCTGCCCACGGCGGAGGGCGCCCTGGCCCGCGTCGCCCTGGGCCTCGCCGAACACGTCGCCTCCTTCCGGCCCGTCCCGGGCTGGGCCGCCCCGACCGGCGCCCGCGGCGTCGTCCTCCGGGGCGACGGCAGCCCCGGCTCCTTCGAGCGGATCGCCCGCTGGGTGACGGGCCAGGCGGTGGGGCTGGCCCTGTCCAGCGGCGGATCGAAGGCCCTGTCGCACCTCGGTGTTCTCCGGGTGCTGCGGGAGGCGGGGATCGTGATCGACGCCGTCGCCGGCACCAGCGGCGGCGCCATGGTGGCGGCCGGTCTGGCCATCGGCCTCTCCGACGACGAGATGCTCGACGCCGTCCGGCAGCTGGCCGCCACGCTCCACTTCCGCCGCTTCGACTTCAACCTGCTCCCCCGGTCGGCGCTGTTCAAGGGGGTGAAGCTCCACCGTCAGCTCGATGGCTGGCTGGGCGGCAAGACGTTCGCCGACACGCTGATCCCCTGCTGGGTCGTGGCGACCGACGTCGCCGGCGGCGCCGAGGTCGTGATCAGCGAAGGTCCGCTGGCCGACGGCGTCCGGGCGTCGCTCAGCATCCCGGGAGCCATGAACCCCTGGCCGCTCGGCGGCCGGCGCTGCATCGACGGCGCGGTGGTGAACCCCATGCCGGCCAGCGTTCTGCGCGACGCCGGGCTGCGGCTGGTCATCGGCTCCAACGTCGCCGGCCAGGAGCTGTCGAGCGAAGCGCTCACCGACCCCCACCTGCTCCAGATCATGGGCCGGATGCTCAACTCGATGGAGCGGGAGATGATCAAGGCCCAGCTGCCCCTGGTCGACGTCCACGTCCGGCCCAAGGTCGGCCCGGCGTCGAGCTTCGACTTCAGCCGCATCGACGAGTTCATCCGCGAGGGCGAGCGGGCCGCCCGTGAGGCTCTCCCGGAGATCAAGGCGGCGCTGGCCAACGCCGGCTGAACGGCAGCGTCCTGGCTGATCACGGGGCGTCCTCAACGTTTCTGAACTGGGCAGGAGACCACAATCGGCGCCACGTATGAGTCGGGGAAGCTCGGTGCTTCGCGATCCCACGATGGAACGGAGTTCCCCCACCATGTCTTTCCACCTCCGCACGCCGCGACGCCAGGCCCGCCGCAGCGCCATCGCCGGCCTGACCGCCCTCGCCGCCCTCGCCCTCGTCGCTCCGTCGCCGGTGCAGGCCGCCGGCCCCCGGGCCGCCGCCGTCTCCGGGACGGCCGCGGCGACCGGCACGACGGCGTCGGGTTACTGGATGGTCGGGAGCGACGGCCATGTGTACCCGTTCGGCGCCGCTGCCGACCTGGGCAGCCCGGTGCTGCCGGCCGGTGCCCGGGCGACGCACATCGAGCCGACG
>Ga0070741_10010763_pt1 | contig 17149 bp, 14 predicted proteins | sample Coa_R1_4_FD_66440 | JGI IMG/M metagenome (GOLD analysis project Ga0070741, IMG submission 66440) | Surface soil microbial communities from Centralia Pennsylvania, which are recovering from an underground coalmine fire - Coalmine... | ecosystem: Environmental > Terrestrial > Soil > Unclassified ...
CGACCCCTCCAACAAGGCCATTGCCGATCCCGCTTACCCGCCAGTTCAGGTAGGTTTCAAGGATAACCATCCCAAGAATGGGTATCCAGAAGAAATGGACCAGAACCTTCAGCGACCAGCGCATAAACCAGAATACGGCTTTCACCGGGTCTGCAGGCATGTTCCAGGGCGGGATCAATTCTCGCACACGTTTGACTTGTCTCACGACAGGACCCCTCTTTATACCGCATGTATTACAATCTTTTCATCCGGCAAGCATATTGTAGCAGCATACGAACGCTTACGCTAGTGGGGATTTGGCAAGATTTGATGAGAACTTCGATGCATAAGGAGGAGATATCTTCGTCCTGCATGTTCAAAGGTTCCGGCATTCCTCGGAACCTTGATTTGATAACAACACTTTTTTCTTACCATCTTATTTCCCGGGAGGCTACTATGCGTTTCGCAATTTCCATTCCTCAACGCTTTGCTGACGGAACATTTAACCCGGCCAGGCTGCGCGACTATCTGACCAGGGCCGATTCCCTCGGCTTTCACAGTGCCTGGACGCAAGAAGCCGTGCTTGGCCCTGCGCCGACCCTGTCTCCGCTCGAACTCATGACTTTTGCTGCCGCTTGTACCGAGCGACTGCGGCTGGGATGCGCCGTCTTCGTCAGCCCATTGCACAATCCTGTCCACCTCGCCAAAAGTATCAGCACACTCGATCAGCTCAGTCGTGGGCGCATCGAGGTCGGCCTTGGCACCGGAGGAAGAAGCAGAATGTTCTCTGCCTTCGAGGTTGATCCGACCCACCTCGTCTCTCGCTTCACAGAAGGAATACGGCTGATGCAGGCTTGCTGGACCGAGCCCAACATCACCTTCGAGGGCCGCTTCTGGCAACTCGACGGCTCGTATGTCGAGCCCAAACCCTTCCAGAAGCCTTACCCACCGCTCTGGATTGGTGGCAATCAACCGGCAGCGGTACGCCGTGCGCTGCGCTACGGCAACGGCTTCTTTGGTGCTGGCAGCTCGACCACTGCACAGTTCGCTCAGCAGGTTCAGGTGCTTCGCGCGGCCCTGGCAGAAGCACACCAGGACCCCTCCACCTTCCAGATCGCCAAACGCGTCTACATCGTCATCGACGATGATGCAACCCGCGCCCGGGAACGTGTTGATGCCGGGCTCAAGCAGATCTATGGCTCTTCTGGCCTGACCGCAATTGCCGTCTACGGCCCGCCCTCAGCCTGCATCGCAGGTCTGCGCGAGGTCGCGGAGGCAGGAGCTGAGCTTATCCAGCTCCACCCACTCTTCGACGAGGCTGAGCAAATGGAACGGCTGGTAGCCGAAGTCCTCAACGCAGTGCAGAACAATTGAGTCCCTCCTATGCCCCTTTTTGCAAAGCGGGTGAGAAGACATTTTCTCGCCCGCTCTTTTTAACATTGAGGGGACTACAGAAAGATTTCTCCTGTGTGAGAATGATCAGGAATTGCTAAGAACCAACCACACTCAGTTTCGGAGCGGGGCGAAGCATAGCGACAAAATTTTCGGCAAAGCGCGTCACTGCTGCCCAGTCGGTATACTCATAATCGTGTGAGGTATCGGTTTCCCCTCCTGCCTGCTGGGCAATACGCTTCATGAGCAGGCGTTTGAGGAACCCATATTTGCTATAGGCCAGCGCCCCCGCAAAGCTCGCCACGTTTCGTGGATGCCATCCGGTTTCTTGCTGGAATGCGGCAATCAGGTCATCCAACTGCACTTTCTCTTCCGAATTTGGGTAAGCCTCTGTCAAGCTGACAGAGAAAAATGCTGTTGGTATGCGCTCCAGCGCTTCATGATGACACATAACGAACTTTTGAATATACTTCTGGTAGCCTCCTGCATGCATAGAAGCGCCAATGATAGCAGCTGTATACGGCTCAAGGGAGAAGTGCGCTGGCAAGCTAATTCCATCGATCGCATCAACACTATATCCCTTGTCACGAATAACCCTGGCAATATGGTTCGCGATTTTAGCCGTTTGCCCTTCCGAAGAGCCGTAAAGTATCATAATCTTATTCATAGGATTGTCTCCTGTATGCTATCAACTTCCTGTTCCAGTATTTAAACAACATAGCATCTCAGGATCACACAACAATCTCAATCCAGAGCAAAGTATCCCAGAAAGATCTCACAAGCGGCAAAAAAAGTGCACCACTCTTTGTTACTTTTACTTCCCCGATAATCAGGATGGTTTAGCGACAGAGACAGTGATACTATCCCTGCCTTCTGGAGTACGTAACGTCGCATAGGAACTGGACTGATAAACATCGGTTTCGAACGAGAACGGACCATAAGGTAAATTGTATGGCGACGTTGCATAATATTGGGCATTGATAGCTAAAGATGCATAGCCAGGATTCGCAGTCTGCAGCTTGAATGGAGCTAGCAATTGATCACCGAAACGTATAGCCGTGAAGGTACACTGACTGCTCAGGCTAGCATCCCCTGTGGGCGTACCCGTCATTTTATAAGTGTAAGTGGTCAGATAATCCGGCTGGGCAGCACGCAGCATATTCCAGCGCGTAACAAGCCAGGCTTTACCATTGTAGCTAAAAGGTGCAGCATTCAGAAATTGCAAGTCGTTTGCAAATGTAGCGTTGGCCGGAGGTTGCACTGTTTCAGGATTGAAAATGTAGAGAGAGAATGGCACACTACCCGGTCGCTGTGGCTTATCTACCAGTGTCGCGTTGGCAAAATGAGAGACGAGAGCATTGGTGAGATCGCTGTACGCACCCACAAGCAAGACCGCCGGGCCATTCGCAGGATTGGGCAGCACGACACAACTATCATTGAAGACGGTTGTGGGCGTGTGCATCTGCGTTGCCAGGTAACGAAACGAGGACTGCATAGTAGAGTCCGCGCTGATATAGACCCTGCTCAAATGACGCTGCTGCGCCAGTTGATCGGCCTCAGTAACCGCATGTTGATAGGCGCTGAGCGGTGTGTAATAGGGATTGGATAAGACGGGATCGACGAAGTTGCCACGTACAGCGTCGAGCAGCGAGGCAGTACTCCCGGCCAACTGCGCAATTACGATCAACAGCGCCAGCACGTATGGCGCAAAGCGTATGATTTGCCCCCATTTTGCCAGCTTCTGCAACCACTGAGCCACATTTGTCAGCAAGTAACCAACCAGAATAAACTGTCCAGGGAGGAATATGATGGTGTAGTGGGGATACAGGTCGATGGCGTGACGCCTAAGAAGAAGCAGCGGCACAACCTGCCACGCCACCAAGATGATCAAGCCGCAGCGATAAGGGTCGGCACGCAATTGAGTCCACCAGCGCCAGAGCGTGCGCAAAAACGTTTGTTTGTTCTCTTGATTGGCACGAGTGCGCGGCCAGACAGCCTGCACCAGCGCCAGAGCAGCTCCACCAATCACCAGCACGATCAGAGCTTGCCGCAGCCACTTGATCCAGGGTACAAGTAGAGCCAGCAGCGAGTGTGGGCCAACAAGGTTATAGGGACTGATCATCAGCCGATAAAAGATCCAGGCTTGATCATCGATATGCGCAGGCTGATCCGTGGGGTGCAGCAAGATATGGATATCGGAAAAATGCACGTGCAGTTCCCACAGCAGCCAGGGGATATAGATCACAACGAGAGAGGCCACACCCAGGATCGGATCGCGCCAGCGTATAGTACGCCAGGGAGCCAGCACCAGCGCAATGACCAGCAAAGGCGCAAGATAGATCGTCGAACCGTGCAACTGGAAGAGGACCCCTTGCAGAAAAATGGCAGGGAACAGCCAGCCCTTACGTCGCTCAACCACGCCCCGGAAGAACGTCATCAGATACAGCAGTACGAAGAGCAACAGAAAATTTTGCTGCCACATGAAGCGCGAGTAAAAAATGGGTAGGGAAGCGGTGGCATAGATCCCCGCTGCAATCGCCCCAGCAGGTCGCCCATAGTGCCGACTGACAAACACATAGGTGAGCAATACCGAGAGAATGGCACACAGGGCTACCATGACAGCCCCCCAGAGCGGGTCAGTACTCAAGGCAGCAGGGAGCATGAGCAAGTAAATGATGCCAGGAGGATTGTTGAGGCCAATCGAGGCAAGGTTGCTGGTGGCGACCAGCAACCCATGATGTAGAGCATAGTAGGCCATGCCAAAGATATTGGCCTGATCCATATCGAACTCAGTAGCGTTGATGCGATAGAGCCGCAACAGAGCCGCCACCAATACAATCAGATAGAGCTCCCAGCAGAACAGCCAGGAGGGCAGATTCCAACGATGCCCTGCAGGCGTATCATCGTCATTTGGTTGCGCTACATTTTTCTTTGGTATCGTCAGATGCATCAGGCAAGCACCTTCCTGACCGCCTCAAGGGTTGGTTCCACCACAACACCACTCGCCTCTTGCGGAATGCCCGTTTTATGATCCTTGAGCAAGTTGCCCGTAAGCACACCGACAACACGCTCGTCACGCTTTATGATACCACGCTCGACAAGTTTGCGCACACCGGCCAGTGTAGCGGCAGAAGCCGGTTCGCAGCCAATCCCGGCAGTGTCAATCACAGCTTTGGCGGCCAGAATCTCTTCGTCGGTAACCTGCTCGACCACCCCATCGCTTTCTTCGATGACACGGCGCGCACGTGCATAGCTGACCGGATTGCCAATATTGATCGCGTTCGCCACAGTATGCGCCTGCACGGGTTTGTACTGTGCAAATCCTTGCATGTAGCTGCTATAGAAAGGATTAGCCCCTTCTGCCTGAATTGATGCGATGCGTGGCATATGGCTGATCAACGAGAGTCGGTATGCCTGACGAAACGCTTTCCCAATCGCAGAGGTGTTGCCCAGATTGCCAGCCGGAAGCACCAGCCAGTCAGGAGCCTGCCAGTCAAGTTGCTGCAAAATCTCGAAGCCGAGGGATTTCTGTCCCTCCACGCGGAAGGGGTTGAGCGAGTTGAGCAGGTAGATACCCAGTTCGTTGCATACCTGTTCGACCAGACGCATAGCGTCGTCAAAATCACCTTGAATCTGGACTGTCTGCGCACCATAGGCGAGCGATTGCGCCAGTTTGCCCCCTGCGACATTGCCAGCGGGCAGGAAAACGATACCGCGCATACCAGCCTGAGCAGCATAGGATGCTAGCGAGGCAGAGGTATTGCCCGTTGAAGCACATGCCACCGCTTTAGCGCCCAGGATGTTCGCCATTGTCACACCAACGGTCATGCCGCGATCTTTAAAGCTGCCTGTTGGATTCTCGCCCTCGTGCTTGAGGAAAAAACGCTCCAGACCTGCATACGTGCCAATACGTCGATGTCCAGCACGCCCTGCCCCGCAGTTCTCGATACCAACCGGATACAGTCCGGTATTGCCCTCCGGCCTGCTGATAACATACTCCTCAGGAACAGGCAAGATCAGGTCACGATAACGCCACACGCCGCTATAGTCAAGCAGCAATTTATCGGTACTGATGGCCCAGATGGGGGGATTGGAAGCACGTTCATCGAATAGTTGACGCCATGCAGCTCCTGCCGCAGGGGTACCATCAACTTCAGATCCGAAGAAAACTGCATCGACATCCTGTGAAGACTGCGCGCGCTGACCGGGAAACTTGAATACGGTCTCGACATCGAGGACGCCGCCACAATCGCAGCGATAGCGCGGGGCTTTTCCAGCCTCTACAGCAGGATAAAGGGTCGAACATTCGACACAGCGCAACGAGGTTGAGGACAATGCCTCAACCCCTGTGGATGATAGTGTAGCTTGCGAGCGCTTCTGCTCATCGCCCGCTCCCTGGCCTGGCTGGGTGCCAGTAGAATTGATCATAATGCGCACTAACTCCCTTTCTTATACGACTACGCGGTGTACTCAGTACCCGCGCTCCGTTCTGGTCCGCACGTAAAATCATACCAGTTCCCGTGATGCCAGCAGCACGAGCGGTCTCTTGCATCGCGTGCAAGATTTCGTGGAAGCGAGAACTGGCAAGTGCGATAAGTGATGAACCTCCTCCAGAAAGGCAAGCTCCGTGCGCCCCGGCGGCGACAGCAGCATTGATGATTTCGGGCATGGCCGGAAAGAGCGCCTGGCGATAGGGCTGATGTAAGCGGTCCTGCATCGCCTCGCCAATCAATTCATAGCGTCCCGTTTGCAGCGCAGTCAGCAGCAAAGCGACACGACCAGTATTAAAGGTCACATCAGCCTTGGGATAACTGGCCGGCAAAAGCTTTCTGCCAGCTACAGTGTCCATAGGAAACGAAGGGGTGAAAATGACTGCTTTGAGAGCATCGGGGAATCGCGTTTTTATGGCGTGAATCTTCCCGTTAAGATTCGTAGTGGCAACCAGTCCGCCAAGTAGAGCAGGCGCGACATTATCTGGATGATTCCCTGCCTCGACCTCGACGGCCATGTCCAGCAATTCTTCTTTGCGGAGAGATAATCCTTGCGGGCGCACCCATTCGTTTGCTGCCATCAAGCCTCCAACAACGGCAGTAGCGCTACTACCCAGGCCACACCCGGCAGGAATGTGAATAGTCATACGAATACGAACAGAGGGAAGCGGTACTTCCAGGCGTTCAAAGAGCATAGCGAAAGCCCGGAAAAACAGATTATCCGGTCCAGTTGAAAGACCTGCGCCCAATGCGCCTTGAATTTCGATGAGCGGTTGATGGGGATCGAGACCTCCACCCTCATTGCCACTCTCCTCCACCTCAAAACGATTGTGAAGCTGTAAAGCCAATCCCAGGCTATCAAAGCCAGGACCCAGATTAGCCGACGTTGCCGGGGTCAAGACAGAAACAAGGACAGGTAATTCCAGTGCCATCGCTGGCTCCCTGCCTTTCTGATGAAGAGCACAACATACGTTCATCCTTTCACTGATCGTTCTATTCTATCACGTTTGACGCTTGAAGTAAGCGTCAGGGTACAAAAGTAACGCTTGCCAATCAGATAGGTATGGACAGGCGTTTTTCCCCTATTAGATAGTGTAAGCATTACGCTATACAGAACAATATTACTACTATCCATTATTTGTTGCTTGCTATGGATAGGTTAACCTTCCCATAGCTCTGCACTTGAAGAAATTCTCTCCGCATTTAAGCTAGATAACATCTGTTTATTAGAGCATTTTCTACAATGCGCACTGCGTGCGCATTGTAGAAAATGCTCTAATAAACAGATGTTATCCAGCTTCGATATTTTTCGTTTTCGCCACGACAGGCGGAGAGGTAGAGCTTTTGTAGCTGCATGCTGAATGGTCCGGGACGCCCCGTACCAATGGGACGATGATCGACGTTGACGACTGGCGAAACCTGGACTCCTGTACCACAGAAGAAGATTTCGTCGGCGGCATAGAGTTCGGTGCGATCGATGCGCCGCTCCTCTATGGGTATTGTGAACTCGTTCTGGATCATATCAATGAGGGCGTTGCGTGTGATTCCCTCAAGGATGTCTTCTGAGATGGCTGGCGTTGCGAGCTTGCCATTACGTAAGATGAAGATATTGCAGGAACTGCCCTCGGAAACGGTGCCATCGTCGGTAAGCATAATAGCTTCGTCAAAACCAGAAGCCTTGGCGTCGTCTACTGCGAGCGAACTGTTAACATATGCACCAGTGACCTTGGCACGTACAGGCATTGCATTGCTGTTCGCTCGCCGCCAGGTGGAAGTGCAGACACGCAGGCCAGAACTGATATCAACATAGTTGCCCATAGGTGAAGTGTAGATAGCCACCTCATCACCCAGTTTGCTGAGCCCCAGTTTGATGGTACAGGCCCCTTTGTAGGCTAATGGGCGGATGTAGACATCTTCGTGATAACCATGCTTGCGTAACAGTTCAATGGTAATTTGACACAGGTCATCGACCGATTCTTTCGGACGCATGCGCAGAACATTCCACGAATCCTCCATGCGCTCGTAATGCTCACGCATCTTAAGGACATATAATTGTTGGTGATCTTCATTCCAGTAGGCACGAATACCCTCAAAGCAGGCGGTACCATACTGGAGCGCATGTGTGGCAACGCTGACTTTGGCCTCGCTCAGGGGTACGATCCGACCCTCAAAGTAAGCATAGCCTTCATCGTGGAGCGTCGGTACTCCCTTATCCTGTGTCTTTGTCGCTACATGGTCATGATTTGTTTTTTCACTATCGATCTGAACCACAAGTGAACTCCTTACCTACCTCTCAGCAGCGATCTAATATTTTTCAAGCACCCTTTCGCGCAGAGCGCGAAAGGGTGCTTGAAAAATATTAGATCGCTGCTGGTGTTTCCTCGCTACTTTCGACGATGTAGATCAGATCATCGTCGTTGACGTATTTCTTTTCGTCGGCCAGGGCAACAAAGCGACGATAGGCAACTTTGAGCCGCTCCGCCGAGAGCTTGTAGCCGAGTTGGCGCAGGCGAGCATCGAGGCCGTGACGGCCAGAGTGTTTGCCAAGTACTAGCCTGGTATCGCCCCAGCCAACCGATTGGGGCGTCATGATCTCGTAGGTGAGACGGTTCTTGAGCATGCCGTCCTGGTGAATACCAGCTTCGTGCGCAAAAGCATTTGCCCCGACGATAGCTTTATTCGGTTGCACGGGTATGCTAGTCAGGCGACTCACGAGCTGGCTGGCCCCGAGCAACTCTTGCGCATTGATGCTTGTATCGACATTGTTGAAGACATCTGGGCGTGTGCGCAGGGCCATGACCACCTCTTCCAGAGAGGTATTGCCCGCCCGCTCGCCAATGCCATTGATCGTGACCTCCACCTGGCGCGCTCCGGCTTTAATGGCGGCAAGGGTATTGGCTGTTGCCATCCCCAGATCGTCATGACAATGGGCGCTCATGGTCACATTCTCCATCCCAGGCACGCGCTCGCGCAGGTAGCGGAAAAGCGCTTCATATTCGTGCGGCAGCGTATAGCCAACGGTATCAGGTATATTGATCGTGCTTGCACCAGCCCGAATAGCAACTTCAAAAACCTGGCAGAGATAATCCCAGTCGCTGCGAGTGGCATCCTCAGCCGAAAACTCGATGGTTGGACAGAGATTACGCGCGTACGCAACCATTGTTTTGACTTGCTGAAGCACTTCCTCGCGGCTCAGGCGAAGCTTGTGTTTGAGATGGATATCAGAGGTCGCAAGAAACACATGGATGACTGGATGTTCAGCCTCACGAACGGCTTCCCAGGCTGCATCAATATCACCGCTGCTGGCACGAGCAAGCCCGGCAACGGCAGATCCCTTTACACGCTTTGCTATCTCTTTAACTGCCGCAAGATCGCCAGGCGAGGCAGCAGGAAAGCCAGCCTCGATGATGTCAACGTCGAGACGCACCAGTTGATCAGCAACCAGGATCTTCTCATCAGTCGTCATCGTAGCACCTGGAGATTGTTCGCCATCACGCAATGTTGTATCAAAAATTTTTACTACCGCAGGATCTCCCATGTTTTTGTTTCCTCCTTAATGACCATTGTGAGCAGGTAGGACGGCCTTGACGAAGACCGCCCTCACCCGTTACTTCTTTGTCTCAGCTTTTGCTTCGGCATTCTGTGCCGTTTGCGTTACAGGATTCAACCACGGCATCATTGCACGCAGTTCACGACCAACTTGTTCAATCTGGTGCTCGGCATTCGCACGACGCATCGCCAGGAACGACGGGCGACCAGCCTGGTTTTCCAATATCCAACGAGCTGCAAATGACCCATCCTGGATCTCGCTCAGTACCTTCTTCATCTCAGCGCGCACATGCTCATCGATCAGGCGCGGCCCGGAAACGTAGTCACCGAACTCGGCGGTATCACTGATCGAATAGCGCATATAGCCCATGCCACCCTGATACATCAGGTCAACGATCAACTTCATCTCATGCAGGCACTCAAAGTATGCCGACTCGGGCTGATAGCCAGCCTCTACCAGTGTCTCGAAGCCAGCCTTGATCAGAGCGGTCACGCCGCCACAGAGCACCGCCTGCTCGCCAAAGAGGTCGGTCTCGGTCTCCTCTTTGATGGTTGTGCGTAGAACGCCCGCACGTGTGCTGCCGATGGCACGGGCATAAGCCAGCGTCAGAGCCTCGGCCTGGCCGGTAGCATCCTGGAAGACGGCGAAGAGCGAGGGAACGCCCACACCTTCGACATAGAGGCGGCGCAGCATGTGTCCGGGACTCTTGGGAGCGACCATAGCGACATCCACGTCGGCGGGCGGCACGATCTGCGAGAAGTGTAGACTGAAGCCGTGTGCAGTCATAAGCATTTTACCGGGTGCAAGTCCTGGCCGGATGTCGCGCTCAAACACCTCGCGGTGGTGCTGGTCCGGGATCAAAATCATGATGACATCGGCTTGCTCGGCAGCCTGAGCAGGTGTCATAACGGTCAGGCCATCGGCCTCTGCCTTTGCACGACTCTTGCTGCCGGAGGGAAGACCAACCACGACGTTGCAGCCGCTATCCCGCATGTTGAGTGCGTGGGCATGGCCCTGGCTGCCATATCCAATCACAGCAATACGCTTTTGCTGGATAAGATCAAGATTTGCATCCGCATCGTAATAAATATTTGCCATTGCTACGTAATCTCCTTAAATTTATGTTTTTCAAGGATATTCCATCGAATATCCCGTTTCACGATTTCTTTGTTTACACTATGTGTAACTGTTTGTTATCTTTTGTAAATCATCCACAAGGGATGTGGCTACGCGGGGATTGGCCCTGCGGGCCAATCCCCGCGTAGCCACATCCCTTGTGGATGATTTACACACCTTCACTTCATATTAGCTGTTGCCGCGAGCAATCGCGACACGGCCCGAACGAGCGACTTCACGAATACCGTATCCCTGCAACTGGCCTATGAACTTTTGCAGCTTCTCTTCGCTACCGGTCACTTCAAGCGTAACGACTTCCGGTGCAGCATCAACCACATATGCGCCGAACTGGTGACCCGCTTCAATAATTTCGTTCAAGTTCTCAGGTGTTGCCTTCACTTTAACCAGAGCCAACTCACGGGTCACAGCTTGTTCAGCAGTCAAATTCAGAACCTGTTGTACATCGACAATTTTCCGTAATTGCTCTACAAGGTGCTCAACTCCCACTTCAGAGTCTTTGACCAGAGTAGTAATGCGTACCATATCAGGCTGCTCGCCGGGTGCAAGGGTCAGCGTCTGCATATTCGCGCGCCGCCGCCGCAGCGAACCAACTACGCGATCAACAGATCCGGGACGATCCTCGACAAAAACGACCAGTGTATGCGTGCGTTCGGTGCCCTGCGGCGCATTGGCCTGACCCGCACGAGTAGTGGGAGCAGTTGAATTAGTCATCGCCGGAAGTCTCCTTCACGGGCTCTTCAATGATATCCGCAACCGATTTCCCCGAAGGAATCATCGGAAAGACATTTGCTTCGGGTTCGATAACGAAATCGATAATCACGGTGCCTTCGGTCTCCATTGCGCGCTGCACTGCCGACTCAACGTCGTCGCGACTGGTAATGCGCATCCCGGTCAGCCCATAGGCAGCGGCCAGCTTTTCGTAGTCGGGACCGGTGATCGGCGTCTCAGAATAGTTGCGCGAGTGGAAGAACTGCTGCCACTGGCGCACCATGCCGAGGTAGCCATTGTTCATGATCGCGACTTTGATCGCAATACCTTCCTGTTGTAGCGTAGCCAGTTCTTGAATGTTCATCTGAATGCCGCCATCGCCCGCAACCACCCAGACGGTTGCATCGGGCATGCCCATCTTGACGCCCATCGCAGCCGGCAGCGAAAAGCCCATCGTGCCCAGACCGCCAGAGGTAATGTGACTATTGAGGCGAGTCCAGGGATAAAAGCGCGCCGTCCACATCTGGTGCTGACCAACATCGGAGACCACAATAGCTTCCCCTCCGGTCGCCTTATGAATCGCTTCCAGGATACCTGTGGGATCGGGGAAGCTGTCTTCGCGCTTGATAGTGCGATGGTTCTCCGCATCCTGCCAGGAACGAATCTCCTTGAGCCATGCGCTCCTGTCAGCAGGTTCAACGGCTCTGGTCAGCGCAGCCAGAGCTACCTGTGCATCGGCAACGATAGGCACAGTCGCGATCTTGACTTTATGCATCTCCGAGGGATCGATATCGATGTGAATGATGCGTGCGTTAGGTGCGAACTTCGTCACATCGCCAGTCACGCGATCATCGAAGCGCAGACCCACACCAATGATCAAGTCAGCAGCATCAATAGCCTTATTCACAAAGACAGGTCCATGCATACCGGGCATTCCCAGGAACAGTGGGTGGTTCTCGGGGAAAGCGCTCAGGCCAAGCAGCGTTGTGATTACCGGGATACTGGTCTTCTCGGCGAAAGCGCGAAGCTCAGTATAGGCATTCGACAGGATGACACCATGACCAGCCATAATCACTGGGCGCTGCGCGTGCGAGACGAGTTGAGCAGCCTGTGACAACAGATAATCAGATGGTTGCTCGGTATTGGTCTTGAGCATTTCCAGGTATTCATCAGAGGTGACATGTGCCGACGCACGATACTTCGCCTTCAATAACTGCACATCCTTGGGAATGTCAATCAGCACAGGACCGGGACGACCACTGCGAGCAATGCGAAATGCCTCGTGGACGACATCTGCCAGTTCGTCAGTATTGCGTACCAGGAAATTATGTTTGGTAATGGGCTGCGTTACGCCAAGCACATCGGTTTCCTGAAAAGCATCACGTCCGATGAGCGGGCGAGCCACCTGACCGGTGATAGCAACAACAGGAATTGAGTCCATAAAGGCTGTTGCCAGACCCGTCACGAGATTCGTTGCACCAGGGCCGCTGGTCGCTACACAGACGCCAACCTTGCCCGTTGCACGCGCATAGCCATCAGCTGCGTGTGCCGCGCCCTGTTCATGTCTTACAAGCACGTGGTGCAAAGCAGAATAAGATGTGAGCGCGTCGTAAAAGGGCATAATTGTGCCGCCCGGATAACCATAGAGTAATTCGACGCCTTCACGTATCAAAGCTTCACATAGAATTTGACTGCCAGTCAGCTCGCGAACTTCATCGTCTCCATCTGTCTGATGGGTTTTACCTGGCTGCTGGATAAACTTTGCAGCGATTGCCATAATTCCTCCTGTACAAAATGACTATAAAAAAGAAAGGACCTCCCATGCCTGGGAGGTCCTCGTCAGGTTACCTTCTTTGGATTGGGTTGCTTCGTTGCCCCCGTTAATCTCCCGGTGTATTTCTTGCAGTTAGCTCATTGTTCAGCCCTACCAGACTCTTGAGCCCTACGAGTCCGGTAAGGCCTGTAAGGGCGAGGCTAAGGCTAATAATAAGTACTACAAGAAGCCCCACTAGGAGGAGGGGTACGAGAACCGAAAGAACCGACGCAAATAAAGAAACCGACGTTGCTACGCCGGTTCCGATGATAATGCTTGTGCTTGCAGCGGCAGCGCCAGTACACATAGGCATACGCGCAGGCATGGAAAAGGGCATACGCTTAGAGCAGCTATGATTAGCATGCATTGCTATCGCTTGTGCTCCAAATGACGTTGCCGACATTTACTTAACTCCATTCCTGCTTTCGCTACTGTTAGTACCTGTACACTGCTTTCCGTACAGAGGCCATAACAGCAACCTTGCTGAAACTCTCTGTGTTCGTGAAATGTTTCTTTCGTTGTTTTCGAGGATACACCACAAGAGAAATGTTGTCAACCCAAAAAGCGTCTTCATTAATGCTCTTTCTAAGAGTCTGGGAAAAGCATACACGAAGATAGCATTCAGTATGTGCAGTCTGTATATTGCTCACTCGCACAGAAAAGAACATCCCTACCGAGTTTCTAGGGTTGGCAAAGCTTTCCCGTCTCGCCCCGTAATATTCTGGTAAAGGTACGAATCTGGGTAGCCTCCTCCTGCATGACACGAATAAAATCAACGGTTGCTGCGGATAGAGTACCATGTGCAAGACAAACCAATGCACTATCGCGGAAGCTTGGTGGCAAGTCACTTACGGTCACCGCTACGATCCGACCAGAGGCCACCTCTTCCGTAACCGAAGTTTGTGTAAGCAAGGCAGTTCCAATGCCACGAAGCAACAGGTGCCGCATAGTATCAAAAGGGATCTCGATCAGTGGCTTTGCCCTGGTCATCAGTTGTGATATAAGCGGATCAGACGATGGTCCCCATTTTACGATGAAGAGTGGTTCACCAGCCTGCTGCACTTCGTCCAGGGTTACCTCCTTACGTTCAGCAAGAGGATGAGAGGCAGGGAGCATGAGTTTGAGTGGTTCGCGGAAGCGGAGCAGAGATTTCAGATTCGTGTTGAAAAATGGATAAGCAATCAGGCCCAACTTTACAATACCATCCATGAGCATTGCCACGATTTGATCGCTGTGGCCGGTATTCACAAATACATCTACATATGGATGCGTCTTGTAATAATGTGCAATAGTGGAGGCCAGGAAATCTCCGGCCAGCGATTGCATAGTACCAACAGTAACTCGCCCGCGCTGCCCTGATTGCGTCAGGTGCGCAACCTCGACACCTTCTGCTAGTAGCGTAACAATTTTTTCGGCGTAAGGTAGAAAACTTTCACCACGCTCGGTTAGAGCAAGTTTGCGTCCGCTACGCAGGAACAGAGGTCCACCTACCTCGTGCTCTAAAGCCTGTATACGTGCGCTGATCGTAGGCTGCGTGATGTCGAGCGAACGAGCAGCCCGGCTGAAGCCTCCCTCACGCACGATGCGTTCAAAGGTGATTAACTGATCGATATCCATACACTCCTCATCTTCTCTTTTCTTATACCCCAAGAAATGACCGCGACTCATAAAAATATTCGATAGAAAGTATAGCCAGTATTGTCTTGAACAAGGGTACCACACCTTCTACCATTTGGGAAAAATATGTTTACGAAAAGGGAGTAAAAATGCTTTTCTTGAAGGTACTATTGAAACGTCATCTGGCATTGTTATGGTCAAGTCAGGTGCTCTCAGCAATGGGCGACTATTTTTATGAGATCGCGGTGATGTGGATTGCAATCAAGGTTGCAGGGAGCGTGGGCAGCATCGTGGCGGCAGCGGAATCTGGAGCGACGTTGCTTTTCGGGCTGTTGGGCGGCGTGTATGCTGATCGCTGGAATCGGCAGACGACGATGATTGTGGTCAATATCATCCAGGCCATTGCCGTAGGAACGCTGCCCATTCTGGCCTGGTTGGGAGGGCTACAACTCTGGTACCTGATCCTGGTAGCCATTCTCGTTGGTAGCGTGGGAGCACTGTTTAGTCCCGCACTACAGGCGAGTTTACCGGCATTAGCTGGCGATAGCAGCACACTCCAGGCGACGAATGGCTTGATGGATATTACGCGGAGGCTTGCACGTGCGCTTGGTCCAAGCCTGGCAGGCCTGCTGGTGGCGTTCATGCCGCTCACGCAATTCTTCACTCTAGATTCCATCAGTTTCGTCATCTCAGCGCTGGCGATCCTCTTTTTGGGAAGGAATTTTGCCTGGAAGCCTGAGCGCGACGAGCAGAGCAAGCATGGAGTAAGCGGGATCGTAGAAGAGTTGGTAGGAGCATTGCGATTGGTGCACATGCACGCGCCGCTATTGTGGGCAATAGTAGCAGGTGGCTTTATCTCAGCGGCATGGTCAGCAGCTTTCGTCGTAGGAGCGCCTTTGCTGGCTGATCGCGTGCTGCACGCAAACGTCGGCGCATATGGCTTCATCGTGGGGGCCTATGGCGTGGGCAATGTACTAAGCAATCTTGTTGTAGGCAGCCTGACGATCAAGCGGCGCGTCATGATGATGCTGGTTGGCAAGCTGGTAGTAGCGGGAGGTTTTCTTTTTATGGTGAGCATTCCAGTCCTACCAGTAGCCCTGCTCGGTTCCGCGCTAGCAGCACTTGGAGGGCCAATGGGAGACATTCCCATATTGATGATGATGCAGATGGACCTGCCCGCAAATTCAATCGGCAAAATATATAGCCTGCGCATAACGATCTCAGAAGCAGGGAGCGCACTAGGTTTACTGCTTGCTGCCCCCTTATATCATTATCTGAGCGTGCCAATAGCAATCATATGTTGTGCTCTTGTTATCGCGGCAACGAGTGTGTTAGGATTGATGCGTTTTGGCTTTGCAGAGCCTGTTATCAAAAACGCTTGAGCACAATATTGTACTGTTCATTAACGCATTGAGGAGAAATATCATGCACACTCAGACATCTTATCGTTGTCACATCGATTGGGGCAGGCGCGGAGCACAACAGGCCGCAGCACGGGGGGATGTGCTAGTCATTGTAGATACGCTGAGATTCTCGACAGCCACTGTAACGGCACTCCATCATGGGGGCTTTATCTACCCGTGTCCAATGGATACTGATATGCACGCATTCGCAGAGCGCATTGGCGGCGTGGCAGCAACCAGGAACTGGCAGGTACCGCCCGGAAGTTTCTCCCTGTCTCCCCTGACGTATCTGCACATACAACCTGGAACACGTGTGGTGCTCGCTTCACCCAACGGCGCTACCTGCTGCCAATATGGACCAGAGGTGCCTTACCTCTTCGTAGGCACTCTGATCAATGCCCAGGCAGTTGCAGCAGCGGTTACCCAGATACTCGATGCAGAGCCACTCAACGTGACGGTTTTGGCATGTGGGGAACGCTGGCATACATCGTCCGAGGATGGCCCATTGCGTATGGCGATAGAAGACTACCTGGGAGCCGGGGCAATACTCGCTCATTTAGGCTATAAGAAATCCGCAGAGGCGCAGGTGTGTGAAGGAGCATTTTTGCACGCGCAGACCAATCTGGCAGAGTTACTCTGGGGGTGCGATAGCGGGCAAGAACTGTATCAAAAAGGGGTGGAGGAGGATGTTCGCTTTGCAGCACAGTTGAACCTATATGCTACAGTGCCAGTTATGCAGGGAGAATTTCTTACCAGATTTGTAGCAAACGCCTGAACGACCACCATCCAGGACAACTACGCACAAAGTGCTCTGCATTTTGTGCGTAGTTGTCTTAAGTATCCTTGACAGGCTGTATATTAAACAGTAGACTATCCTATAGTAGGCTTGTCGACAATCTACATCCCAACTACATTGCGGTACTTATTGAAAATGCCTATGGCTCCCAAGGAAGAGAGAAGCAAGCAATGGCTGAGACTGTCGATTTCTTTTTTTCAAGCTATCTCACCCCACAAGAACGCCGCTTGCGTGCAGCTATCGAGGATGGGCTGGCGCACGGCA
>Ga0070741_10010764_pt1 | contig 17148 bp, 12 predicted proteins | sample Coa_R1_4_FD_66440 | JGI IMG/M metagenome (GOLD analysis project Ga0070741, IMG submission 66440) | Surface soil microbial communities from Centralia Pennsylvania, which are recovering from an underground coalmine fire - Coalmine... | ecosystem: Environmental > Terrestrial > Soil > Unclassified ...
CGCGCCGCTGCTGGCTGTCGCCCTGCTGCACCTGGTGGGTGAGCTCGTGCGCCACGTAGTCGAGCGCCTGGGCCGCCGAATCCCAGGCGTCGGCCTGGCAGTAGATGCCGCGCCGCGGCGTGCTGCCCTGCGCGACGGCAAAGCACTCTGGCGCCACGCCCGGGCCGGGCGAGCGCAGGAGCTGCCCACTCAGCGACGCCAGTTCGCGCGGGTCGTTGAACAGGTAAAACTCCAGGCGTGCCTGCGGCAACGGCAGCCCGGTGATGCGCGGCACCGCGTCGAGCGCGATCTCCACGGCGTCGCGCATCCAGCGCATCTTCGCGTCGGACACGCTCGGCGCCACGTACAGCGGCACGGGCGCGTCAAGCACCTGCCGCAGCGCTACCCCCTCGATCGTGATCGGCCCCGTGGCGACCGGCTCCTCGGCCGGCGCGCCCGGCGCCTGGGCCTGCGCGCCAGGCGCCCCAACCGCGACGCCGAGCAGCCCCGCCACCAGCAGCAGCCACACGAGCCTCCCTCGAGTCGTTAGCCGGGCCAGGCCGCTTCGTGCCTCCATCGCTCACTCACTCCTCGAGGTCTGGCCGCGCGCGGGGCGCGCCGCCAGGGTCGGGCCGGGTCGGCACCGGTTCTGCAGGTTGTCTCCAGCATAGCCGCTAGCCCGCCGGAACGGCAATTTCCTTGCGGCGCCCCAGAACCATCCGCCGCCACGTCCCGGCGCGGCCAGCGAGCGCGGCGCGGGCGCGAAGCCGCCCCACGGACCACGCCGGCGCGCTGCCCGGACGCTGGCCGGCGCGGCCGGGCGGTTGATTGACGGCCGGCGTCGGCTCGGCTACAGTTCCGGGCGCCTGGCGCAGGCGGCCTCGGGGCGCCAGAGAGGGAGGCTGCATGTTTGGCTCGCGTCGGATGGGCCCGGAAACGATCACCCTGGATCAGAACATCGTCCTGCTGTTCTTCGAGTACCTGCTAGGGTCCCCCGACGAGCGCGGCAAGTGGGCGGTCCTGGGCAAGGAGGCCGAGCCGCTGGAAACGTGGCTGCGCACCGGCTGGCGCGTCATCGGCCAATCCCAGTCGTCGGTCACCAACCTCGGGGGCATGCAAGCGGTGCTGGTCACCTACACGCTCAGCCGCATGAGCGAGCCGGCCACCTAGCCCCATCCCTCTCCCCCTTCCCGCATCGGGAGGGGGCCGGGGGTAGGTCCCTCACCCCCCGCGCAGCGCCCGCAGCACTTTCTCGGCGGTGATCGGCAGGTCCGTGATCCGCACGCCCACCGCGTCGTACACCGCGTTCGCGATCGCGCCGGCCGTCGGCACGTTCCCGCTCTCGCCGATGGCCTTCCCATGGTAGGGCGCCGGGCCGGCGTCGCTCTCCACCAGCACCGTCGTCAGCTCCGGGATGTCCTCGACCGTCGGGATTTTGAACTCGCCCAGGTTGCCCGTCACCACCCGGCCGTCCTCGATCTGCAGCTCCTCCATCGTCGCGAAGCCCAAGCCCATGATCGTGCCGCCGTCGATCTGGCCCTGGTGGCTCAGCGGGTTGATGATCGTCCCCACGTCGTGCGTCGTCACGATCCGCTGCACGCGCACCTGCCCCGTCTCGCGGTCCACCGCGACCTCCGCCGCCTGCGCGGTGAAGCAGGTCACGTCCACGTGGTCGCTGCTGTAGCGCGCCCGCCCCTCCACCGGCCCGCTCGCCGCCACCTCGTCCCACGGCAGGCTCCGCCCGCCGTCGTTCACGACCACGAAGCGGCCATGCTCTAGCCGCACGTCGCCCGCGGCCACGCCCAGCGCCCGCGCCGCCCGCTCGCGCAGCTCGTCGCGCGCCTGCAGCGTCGCCTGGTAGGCGGCCTGCCCCGCCACGTGGGTCACGCGGCTGCCGCCCGAGCCGGCGTCGGCCGGCGCCTGGCTGGTGCCGCCCACCGCGAGCTGCACCGCCTCCAGCGGCACGGTCAGCGTCTCGGCCACAATCTGGCGCATCGCCGTGTGCGCGCCCGTCCCCACGTCCGGCACGGCCGTGATGAGCTTCACCTCGCCCCCCGGCTCGACGCGCACAATGGCCTCCGACGCCCCGCCGCCCACGGTCCGCTGCGCGCACGCCATCCCGCGGCCCACGTTGGGCGGCCGCGGCTTCGTCCACTCCACGGTCTCGGCGCAGCGCCGCAGCACCTCCTTCAGCTTGATGTCGTGCCACTTATGCCCCACCGGCGACAGGTCGCCCTCCTCCATCGCGTTCAGCATGCGAAACTCGTACGGGTCCATCCCGATCGCGTGCGCGATCATGTCCATGTCCGACTCGACCGCGAACGCCACCTGCGGATCGCCCGGCGAGCGCATGTGCCCGCACGGCACCTGGTTCGTGTACACCGAGTAGGCGTCAATGCGTACGTGCGGGATCCGGTACACGCCGCCCGCCTCGGCAGCGCCCCACAGGTTCACGATCGCCGTCGGCTTGAAGCCGCCATACGCGCCGCTGTTGAAGTAGATCTCGGCGTGGCGGGCGCAGATGCGGTGGTCCGCCGTCAGGCCCGTCCGCAGGCGAATCACCGACGCGTGCCGCGGGTTCGCCGCCATTAGCTCCTCGGTGTAGCTCAGCACCATCTTCACCGGCCGGCCCGTGCGGCGCGCCAGCGGGTACTCGATGAGCAGGTCGCCGATGCTCCCCTTGCCGCCGAAGTCGCCGCCGATGTGCGCCTGCTGGATGCTGATCTCGCTCTCCGGCAAGTCCAACGCCTGCGCCAGCAGTTGCCGCGAGCGGAACGGCATCTTGTTGCTCATCCACGCTTCCAGCCCGCCGTCGGTCGCGCGGAGCGTGGACGCGAACGGCTCGATGTACCCGTGGTGCCCCGTTGGCGTGGTGAAGACGTGCTCGAACGTCCGCGCGGCCTGCCGGAAGCCCTCGTCCACGTCGCCCTTCGTCCACACCCGGTGCGAGTGGCAGTTGGGCACCTCGCTGATCGGCTCGGGCAGGCCCTCGTACGACGCCATGTTCGGGTGCAGCAGCGGCGCGTCCGGCTGCACCGCGGCCAGCGGGTCGAACACCGCCGGCAGCGCCTCGTACTCCACGTCAATCAGGTTCAGCGCTTCCTCGGCCGTGTCCGGGTCCTCCGCCGCCACCGCGGCCACCTTCTCCCCGATGAAACGCACGACATCGCGCGCCAGCACCGGCATGTCCTTCAGCCAGCGGCCCCACAGCCGGTCCGGCAGGTCGGCGGCGGTGAGCACGGCCCGCACGCCGGGCAGCGCCTTCGCGCGGGACGTGTCGATGCGCACGATGCGCGCGTGCGGCAGCGGGCTGCGCAGCACCTTGCACCACAGCGTGCCGGGCAGGACCACGTCCGCCGCGTAGCGCGCCGTGCCCGTCACCTTCGCCTCGCCCTCGACGCGCCCCACCGGCTTGCCAACCGCCACGAACTGTGCCATTGGGCCGCCTCCTCGACTGCATGATCGCCCGGATGATACCAGGCGCGCGGGGCCGGGGTCTGGCGCGCCGCGGCTTCCCGCCAGCGCGCCGATAAGAAACACCGGGCGTGGCTGGCACGCCCGGTGTGCGCGGACAAGCGAAGGGGGCGCGCCCACGAGCGCGCCCCCCGGAGTCATAAGCGGAACGGAGCGAGCACGTCGCGCCGCAAGGCGCCCATCGTCGGCCCGTCGCGTCCGTAAGCCGTATCGAGCCGGCCTAACGTGCCCAGGCGGTCGGCCAGCGGCGGCCCCGGCTCCGCGAGGGCCGCGATCGGCACGTCGCCCAACAAGCTGAGCCGGTGCCCCATCGGGACCGCGGCGGGCGCGCTGGCGACGGCGGGTGCCGCACCCTCGGCCGAGCGGCGCACCGCCTCGAAGCCCGCGAGCACCAGCGAGGCCGCGAGCGGCCCGGTCGGCGGCGCCGCCGCGCGCACGGCCACGTCCGGCGTCACACCCGGTCCCAGCCGCAGCTCGCCGAGCGGCGTCGTCCGGCCGCCGGTGGCTACCGCCGCGAGCGCGTCGGCGCCGTCGCTCGGCGCGAGCGACAGCACGGTCGGCACCTGGTTCTGGGCTATCAGCCCCGGCGCGAACGTCACCGTGAAGAACGAGCCTGGGATGATCGAGTTGTTCGCGCCCGTGAGCGTCCCGATGCACGTCGTCGCGAATTGCAGCCCCTGCGGACTCGGCTGGCCCGGCCCCGTGGCCGTGCAGGAGAACGTCTGCGGGCCCAGGACCGTGGTCAGGCTAATCGTCGGCGACAGGCTCTGACCCGGCGCCACCGCGCCGGTGACCAGCAGCGCCGACACGCGGAAGGTGTTGCGCGTGAACAGCGACGAGGTGATCTGCCCTTCCGGCGCCGTCACGCACTGGAAGGTCGTGCCCGGCACCAGTGCGGGGTTGACTACGCCGATGAAGGTCGGGGTGGCCGTCGCGACCGGTGTGTTCGTGCGCGTCGGCGTGCTCGTGGGAGTGGCCGACGGCGGCGGCGGCGTCTGCGAAGCCGCCGCGGTAGCCGTCTGGTTGGCCGCGATTTGCGTCAGCGGCGCGCCCGCGACCGCCGTCAGCGTCGCCGCCGCCGCGGTGGCCGTCTGCACCGCGATCGTACCGATCGGCACCACGTTCGTGGCCACCACCGTCACGCAGAACGGGCTCTGCGGCACGTTGCTGAACAGCGGGTTCGGCGGCGGCGGCGGGGGCGGCGGGGGCGGCGGCGGCGGGGGCGGCGGCGGCGGCGCCAGCAGTTGCCGCTGGAACTGCTGCTGCTGGATCGCCACCGACTGCTGCGCGCCGAACTGCGCCGCCTGCGCGGCCGCGGCCGCCTGCGCGTTGGCCTGGTTCGCCGCCTCCGCGCCAACGACCTGGTTCGTCTGATTCTGCGCCTGCTGGGCATTGTTGCCCACGGCCGTCGGCCGCCCGGGCCCAATGCCCTGCGTCGCCAGCACCTCCTGGCCGCCCAGGATCCGCTGGCAGTTCGTCGCCGGGGTCGGCGTGCCGGGCAGCGTCGGCGTCGGGCCGGGGCCGCCGCACACGTCCACCGGGTTCGAGCCGGAGGGGCTCGTCACATTCTGGAACAGGAACCGCGCCGCGCCGCTCGGCGCGGGCGGCTGCTCCGCGCTGATCAGGTCCGTGCCGCGCACGAACGCCGTCGCCGCGGGCGTCTCCACCTCGTAGCGTGCCCCCGCGTCCACCAGGCTCACCACCCGGTGGAGCGTCGTGCCCGCCGACTGCACGAGGTGGATGATCGGATTCCCCCCGCTCGTCTGCTGCAGGTCCTGCACCAGCAAGCCCGAGCTGGGATTGATCGTCGTGCTCGAACCGTCCAGGTAGACCAGCCGCGCCGACCCCGACGCATTGGTGCGGATGCCCCAGCCAGCGCTGATCGCCTGGCCTGACTGCGCCGCCGTCCAATTGTCGCTGCCCGGCGCCCGCACCTCGACGGTGCCCTGCCGCACCTCCAGCGTCCCCTGTGCCGGCCGCGCCTGCTCGACGGGCGCGCTGGCCGGCGCGCTCACGGGCGCGTTCGCGGGCGCCGCCGGCGGCTGCGCGTCGGGCGCGGCCGCGGCCGCTGGCGGCGGCTCTGCCGCCGCGGGGTCCGCCCCGTCAAGCTGGTCCGCCAGCGACGGGGCCAGCGCGCCCTGAGCATCTACGAAGGGCGCGGGGCTGGCGCCATCGTCGGCCGACACGGGGCGCGCGGCACCAAGCGCGGTGCCCACCGGAAGCAGAAGCGTGGTCAGGAATATGACGACCCAGGCTGCCCCAAGCGCGCGCCGTAGTGCATCGTGCTTGATCATCGGCTGCCTACGCCTCCCTTCAATCACAGGGCGCATTGCCGGCTGCGCGTAGCGCACGCCAGGGGGGCACAACGACCCTTCCGGCAAACACACCGGCGTTCAGCCTACTAAACGATTCCGACGCCCATCCGTTACACCCCGGAGCGGCGAATTTGCCGATCGGCCCCGAATTCCCCAGCGCCGCCGCCCACCAGGCCGCGAACCGCCACTACCCCGCCCCAGCGAAGCGTTATGCGATTGAGACACGCCCCACGCCGCCCGGCACACGCCACCAGGCGGCCACCTTCCGGCCGGCCGGGCCATCGCTACCGCTGACCAATCAATGAGCACGTTCGTAGGGGCGGGTCTCGTGCCCGCCCGCGGCCGCCAGGCCGCCCGGCCGGTGTAGGGGCGCTGCTTGCTGCGCCCTGCTGGAATGCGCCAGCAACCGCGACAATCGCCTCCCCGGCGCGCGGCTGCCCGTAGTATCATGGCGCCGAAGGCAGTGCCGTGGCGCCCAACTTGCAGGCCACGTGCAGAGCCAGGCGGCCGCCGGGCCGAAGGGGGGCCAGGGGTGAGACCACCACTCGGGGCAGCGGGCACGCCACCGCCCACCGCGCCCCTCGGCTCGCGCAGCCGCGCCCGCCTGGCCCTCGCCGCCCGCGTCACCGCCGGGCGCGCCGGCGACGCGCCCCGCGCGCGCGTCCCCACTGCCCTGCTCGCCGCCTGGCTGCTGCTCTGCGGCGTGCTCGCCGGCGCGCTGCTCAGCGCCGCCCCCACCGCGCGCGAGCCCAGCCCGGCCGAGCCGCCCGGCGCCATCCAGCGCCTCGGGCCGGCCGAGGACGACGAGCCCGCCGCCGACCTGCCCGCCATCCTCGCGGCGCGCCAGGTCCACTTGGCGCCCGCGGAGGAAGCCACCGCCACCGCCGCCGACGCCCCCACCGGCCTCTACCTGGCCAGCGGCGGCCCCCCTCAGCCGCTCCGCGCCGCGCCCGACCGCACCGCCGAGGCGCTCGTGCAGGTGCCCGACGGCGCCACCCTCGACGACCTGGGCGAGGTCACGCCCGATGGCGCCTGGCGCCACGTCGCCTGGGACGGCTGGGACGGCTGGATCTCCGCCGGCCTCCTCCTCCGCCGCCCCTAGCGGCCCCACCGCGCGCCGCCGCGCCATTCGATTGGCACGGCCGCCCATTTCGTGCGACAGTAGACCGCACGCGCTCCACACCCGCGAGGGCCTTGCCCGCGCCCTGAGGATGCTGCCCATGAACGCACGCTTGCCCGCCGTCCGCGCCCGGGCGGCCCGCCGCGCCCGCCCGGCGAGCGCCGGGCTCGCCATCCTCGTCCTCGTCGTGGCTGCCTGCGCGCCTTACTCGGCGGCCGCCGTGGCCCCCGCCCCCGCCCAGCCCGGCGCCTCGCCCGGCGACACCGCGGCCCGGCTCGCCGCGGCCGATCGGCCGGCGCTCGATCCCCGCGCGCTCGCCATCCGCCTGCGCGGCGCTGCGCCGGGGCCGCTCGAGATCACGCCGCCCCAGCGCACCGCGGCCGACGTCGGGCGCGTCGAGCAGTTCCGCACGCTGGATCAAACCCAGATCCCGAACGTCCTGCTGACCATCGACGCCGAGCTGCGCCAGGTCACCCCGCACGCCTACTGGTACGTCGAGCGCGGCCGCGACGTGGACGCCGACGCGCTCGCCCGCAGCGCCGAGGCCTTCGAGACCGCCATCTTCCCCACCGTCCAGCGGCTCGTCGGCGGCGGCCGCGACGTGGGCCCGATCACGCTGCTCCACGCCAACGTGCCCGGCGTCGCGGGCTACTTCAACTCCGCCGACATGTATCCCCAGTGGGTCCATCCCGAATCCAACGAGCGCCCCATGCTCTACCTCAACTTCAACGCCGTGCGCCCCGGCACCGCCGGCTACACCCACACGGTCTCGCACGAGCTCGCCCACCTGTTCCACTTCTACGTCGACGCCCACGAGGACACCTGGGTGAAGGAGGGCCTCGGCGAGCTGGCCCAGGAGCTGGTCGACCCAGCCTACAGGTACGGCGCCAACACCTTCCTCAGCCGCCCAAGCACCCAGCTCACCGGCTGGCCGCCGTCGCCGCCCTCGCCCGAGCACAGCTATCACTATCAGGCCGGCTACCTGTTCCTGCAGTACTTCATGCAGCGCTACGGCGGCCCCGACGTGCTGCCCAGGCTCCTCGCCACCGGCGGCCGCGGCCCCAGCACCTTCGACGCCTACCTGGCCGCCATCGGCCGCCCCGAGCGCTTCGACGACGTCTTCCGCGACTGGGTGATCGCCAACCTCGTCCAGGACCCCACCATCGCCCAGGGGCAGTACGGCTACCAGCGGCCCCCCGACGGCCGGCCGCGCGTCGCCGACGTGCGCGCCCCGAGCCTGCAGGATGGCCGCCTGCCCCAGTACGGCACCGACTACTACCGCATCGGCAGCTCCGCGCGCCTGCGCTTCCAGGGCGCCACCACCGTGCCCCTCCTCAGCGCCGACCCGCCGGACGGCGGGCCATTCTGGTGGAGCAACCGCGGCGACATGATGGACGCGCGCCTCACCCGCCCGCTCGACCTGCGCCAGGTCGCCCAGGCCACCCTCACCTACAAGCTGCGCTTCGACACCGAGGACGACTACGACTACGGCTACGTGATGGTCTCCGCCGATGGCGGCACCCGCTGGCAGCCCGTCGCCGGCCGCTACACCACCACCGCCAACCCGACAGGCCGTAACCTCGGCGTCGGCTACAACGGCAAGAGCAGTGGCGGTGCGGTCTGGGTGGACGAGGCGGTCGACCTCTCGGCCTACGCCGGCCAGCAGGTCCTCGTCCGCTTCGAGTACGTCACCGACGATTCCTACAACGCCCAGGGCATCGCGATCGCGCGCGTCGCCGTGCCCGAGCTAGGCTGGCAGGACGACGGCAGCGGCTGGACCAGCGAGGGGTGGGTGTGGGCCGAGAACGCTATCCCCCAGCCCTTCGCCGTGCAGCTCGTCGAGTATCGCGGCGACCAGGCCACCGTCCGCCAGGTCCCCGTCGACGCGGACGGCCAGGCCGAGATCGACCTGCCCGCTATCGGCAGCGACCTCACGGCGGCCGTCGTCGCCATCTCCGGCCTCGCGCCCACCACCCTTGTGCCCGCCCGCTACACCCTCGACATCGCCCCGCTCGGCAGCTAACCCGCCGCCCAGCCCTACCCGGGCGGCTCCGCCGGCGCGGCCGCCCCCAGGCACCGCGGACCGGGTCGCCTCCCTCCCCCCTCTCCCCCTGGGAGAGGGCCGGGGTGAGGGCGTCGTCCCCCATCCCCACTACCACATCACCCGCCCGCCGTCCACCACCAGGCTCTGCCCGCTCACGAACGCGCTGCGGTCCGACGCCAGGTACACGAACGCCCCCACCAGGTCCGCCGGCACCTGCGTCCGCTTCATCGGCCCCGCCTGCGCCCGCTGGTCCATGTACTCCCGCGTCGTCGTCGCCAGCGCCGCGCTCGTCGCCGTCAGCCCCGGCGCGATCGCGTTCACCCGGATGCCATAGGCGCCCACCTCGCGCGCCAGCGCCCGCGTCAGCCCCACCACGCCCGCCTTCGACGTCACGTAGTGCAGGAACTCCGGCGACCCCCAGAACGCCGTGCCCGACGAGATGTTGATGATGCTGCCGCTGCCCTGCTCCCGCATGTAAGGGAACACCGCCTTGCAGCACAGCCACATCCCCCGCAGGTTCACCGCCATCACCGCGTCCCACTCCGCCTCAGGGATCTCGTAGAACGGCTTCCGCTGGATGTTCCCGAACATCGCCGCGCAGTTCACCAGCACGTCAATCCGGCCGAGCTGCTCGAACGTCTGGCGCGCCATCGCCTCCGTATCGCTGCCCTTGCTCACATCCGTCGGCAGCGCCAGCGCCTCGCCCCCGGCCGCTCGCACCGCGGCGGCCGTCTGGTCGGCCAGGTCCTGCTTCAGCTCCGCCACCACCACCCGTGCGCCCTCCTGCGCGTAGCGCACGCAGATCGCCCGGCCGATGTCGCCGCCCGCGCCGGTCACGATCGCCACCCTGTTCTCCAGCAACCGGTCGCCGCTCGCCTCGCTCATCCTTCCCTCCCCCGCCCGGGACGCCGCACGTCGCCCTCGTGGGCACTCACCTGGCTAGCTGCGTCGCCGCCCTGGGCAGCGCTGTTATAGCATCCCATACTGGCAGAATCCTGCACGCGGCCATGCGGTGTGGTAGTCTCTAATACCCGGCCCAGTTCTGGCTCTCGCCGCAACTCGCCTCCCCCTGGATTGGAGGCCCGCGACGCCCGTCCCTCCCCCCTTCCCGCATCGGGAGGGGGAGCCGGGGGGCCCGTCCTCACCCCCCTTCCTTCACAGGGAAGGGGGGCCGGGGGGGTTAGGTCGGCCGGGGGGGTTAGGTCCGCGCGCAACGTCTGCCAACCACACGCCGCTGGAGGGGGCATGCTGGACCGCCGAACGATCCGGCTCCGGGCGAGCCGACCCGGCGCGGGAGCCGCCCGCTGGCTCACCTGCGCGGCCCTGGTCGTCGCGGGGGCCCTCGGCGCGAGCCCGCCCGGCCCTGCGCCCGCGGCGGCCCAGGCCGGCACGAAGGGGACCGCCGCGTTCAGCCGCACCGTCCTGCCCGGCGGCCTCATCCTGCTCGTCGAGGAGCGCCCCGGCAGCGGCCTCGTCGCCGTCGACGTCGCCGTCCTCGCCGGCGCCCGCTACGAAACCGACGACGCCGCCAGCGCCGCCCAGTTCCTCGAGCAGCTCTTCCTCGACGGCACCCCCACGCGCCCGACGCGCCGCGACGTGCTAGGCGCCATCACCTCTCGCGGTGGCGACCTCAGCGTCGACGCGGGCTGGGAGCTGCTCAGCCTCTCCGCCGAGATGGCCAGCGAGGACCTCGACGTCGCCCTCGATGTCCTCTCCGACATCCTTCTCAACTCCACCTTCGCCCGCGACCGCTTCGAGGCCGAGCGCGAGCTGATCCTCCAGAACCTCGTCGAGCGCGAGGACAACCCCGCGCGGCTCTTCGCCGACGTCGCCTACGCCACCGCCCTCGGCGACCCGACGCTGCGCCACGTCCCCGCGGGCAGCCCGGACACCGTCCGCGCGCTGACCTACGAGAGCCTCCTGCGCTATCGCGCCCGCCAGGTGGTTGGCGGCAACACCATCGTCACGGTGGCCGGCGATGTCCAGGCCGCCGACGTGCTCCCGCGTGTCCAGCAGGCGTTCGCCGCCCTGCCGCCGGGCCCACGCCACCAGCCGCGCGCCCTGCCCCGCGGCGCGCCGCCGCCGCTCGTCCAGCGCCAGGCGGGCAGCGAGCAGTCGAACGTCGCGGTGGCCGTCCGCACGCCGGGCATCGAGTCGGCCGACCGCGCTGCCCTCGTCGTCCTCTCGGGCCTGCTCGGCGGCGGCGGCCAGCGCCTGTACACCGAGATCCGCGACAAGCGCGGTCTGGCCTACGTCGCGGGCGCGAGCCTGCTGCAGATGCCCGACGCCGGCGTGCTGCTCGCCTACGCGGGCACCGAGCCGACCAACACCGACGAGGTCGCCGGCCTGCTGCGCGACCAGCTAGAGCGCCTGGCGACCGAGCCGCCCACCGACGACGAGGTCGCCCGCGCCATCTCCTACTTCGTGGACGGCCAGATCGTGGACCTGGAGACCGACGGGGCGCGCGCCGGCGATCTCGCCCGCCGCGAGTCGCTCTACGGCGTCGCGCCCCCGCGCGAGTACTTCCTGAACCTGATCCGGGCCGTGCGCCCCGCCGACGTGCAGGCCGCCGCCCAGCGCTATCTCGCGCCCGATCGCATCACCACCGTCATCCTGGGGCCTGACTGAGGAGCGAGCAGCCATGACCGCCTTCGCCCGCGCCCGTTTCCGCTTGCTGCCGCTGGCGCTTGCCGTCCTGCTCGCCCTGGACCTGCCGGCCGCGCCGCTCGCGCCCCGCCACGCGCCGCTCGCTCCGGCCGACGCCGCGCTCGCCCAGGACGAGGAGCCCGGCGTCTATCGCACCACGCTGCCCAACGGCATCCTCGTCGTCACCCGCGAGCGGCCCGACGCCGAGGTCGCCGCGCTCAGCATCTACGTCCGCGGCGGCTCCCGCAACGAAGACCCCTCCACCGTCGGCGCCGCCCACTTCATGGAGCACATGTTCTTCCAGGGCACGCCCACCCGGCCCGACAGCGCCGCCATCGACCAGCCCATCACCGAGCGCGGCGGCTGGCTCAACGCCACCACCGCCTGGGAAGGCATCACCTTCTTCGGCACCGTGCCCAACCAGGCCTTCGACGTGCTCCTCGACGTGCTCTCCGACATCCTCGTCAACTCTGTGTTCGACCCGGACGCCCTGGAGAAAGAGCGCCGCGTCGTCGTCGAGGAGCTCAACCGCAACCTCAACAGCCCCACCGGCTACGCCTTCGAGACCTTCGCCAGGACCGTCTTCGCCGACCATCCCGCCCACCAGATGCCCGGCGGCGACCGCAGCACCGTGCGCACCGTCAGCCGCGACACCCTCCTCCAGTTCCGCGACAAGTTCTTCCGCGCTTCCAACCTCGTCGTCGCCGCCGTCGGCAACCTCCACCACGAAGAGGTCGAGGCCAAGGTCGCCGCCGCCTTCGCCGACATGCCCGACGGCCCCGCGCCCACCTTCACCCCCGCGCCCCGCCCCGAGCCCAAGCTGCGCATCGAGCGCCTCGCCTTCGGCGCCCGCCAGGCCCAGATCGTCCTCGGCTGGCCCACCGTCGGCAGCGACAGCCCCGACCGCTACGCGCTTCAGGTGCTCGCCACCGCGCTCGGCTCCAGCGGCCAGACCCTCGCCGCCGAGCTGCGCGACCGCCTCGGCCTCGTCACGCGCGTCGACACCGGCTACTGGGAGCTGACCGACGTGGGCACCTGGCTCGTCGCCGCGGCCGCCGAGCCCGACAAAGTGGACGCCGCGGTCGACGGCATCCTCGACCAGGTGCGCGCCGTCCGCGACGCGCCGCTCGACCCCACCGAGCTAGAGAACGCCAAGGCCTACATCCGCGGCAGCTCGCGCCGCGGCCTCGAGCGCTCCATCGACCAGGCGCAGGACCTCTCCACCGGCATCGCCCTGGGCACCTATCAGCCCCTCGACGTCTACCTCGCCCACATCGCCGCCGTCACCGCCGACGACGTCCAGCGCGTCGCCCGCGCCTACCTCGACCCCGACAACTACACCCTCGTCGTCCTCGGCCCCTGACGCACGTTCCACGGCCCGGACATAACGCGCGATGTCGCCCGCGCCAAGCCTTAGCGCGGCGCCCCCGCCCCCCTCAACCACATGGCGACCCACGCACGAAAGGCGGGCGTAGTGCCCGCCTTTCGTGCGTGGGTGATCGTGGGGCTATCGCCTGCCCATGATGCGCTGCGCCGCCATCGCCACGATCCCCGCGGCGGCTGCTTTCACGAAGGGGTTGTCCAGAGCCGTCCCGCTCTGGCCGCCGAGGAGCTGGCTGAGCAGATCGGGCTGCTGCTGGTGCATGTGCGTCATCATCTGCGCGAGCATGCCCGGGTCCTGGATGGAGCCTATGCCGCCTTGCTGGAAGCCCGGCAGGCTCATGCCTTGTTGCTGCGACTGCATCTGGAGCCACTGCGCGAATTGCTGCCGTTGGTCAGGCGTCATCTGCGCAAACGCCTGCTCCGCCGACTGCTGGTAGACGTTGGACGGCAGTTGCGTGGCGACCTGCTGGTAGCGCTGCCCCACTTCTTGATTCGAGTAACCCTGCTCGGGCGGCCCCTGCTGGTAGCGGTTCACGAAGTCTTGATACGCCTGTTGCTGCTGTCCCCCTCCGAGGAGGCTTTGCAGTAGATCGAGTGCCATGGCTCTCCTCCGGCTGGTTCCCTGCTCACGCCGCGCGTCGCAGGATGGCGACGCGACGGTCACCTCTTGCCACGTCGCTCGTCGCCGTGGTCTCCTTGGCCCAAGTCCACTGTGCGCTTGGCGTGGCGGCGCCGATCCACGGCCAGCGAGCGGCCGACCTCTACCTGGTCGTCGGTAAAGCGGCCCTGCGCATCGCGCCGCACGTAGCGCTTGTCCCCCGGATGTGGTTCGATCAGGTCGCGTTTGCTGGTCATCAGCCTTGCCTTCCTTTGGCGCCGCCCGAGGGATGCCCCTCGGGCGGTCTCACTCCCCGGAGTCGCAGCCCCGACGGGCCCAACTCCGTCGGCTACCGCGCTGCCCCGAGGCGCGCGCTCTGGCCATCGCTTAGACTACTCTGCGCCTGCTCGCCAGCGGCGTCTGCCGCCCGTGCCAGCTTCGGGGCCTCACCACGGCTCGCGTGGTACCAGCCGCGCACAATCTCCGAGGCGGTGTCACGGCCACCGAGCCCAAACGCCAGGCCAAAACCCAACGCCAGCGCGGCCACTACTCCCATGAAGAGCGTGTTGACCAGAGTGCTGGCGATGCCGATCTGGTTCACGGCCACGACGATGGCAAAGGCCCACACTGCCACGCGCGCGATAGTCGCCAGCAGGTCGGCGTTGCCAAAGCCTGCCTCCGCCGTCGCGCCCCGCACGAGCGCGTGCAGCGCGTTCGCCGCAAGCCCCGCGACCACCAACACCACGAGCGCGACAAACAGGTTCGGCAGCCACATCAGGAACTGCTGGAGTACTTGCGAGACCGCGGGCAGCCCTAGTGCGTCGAACGCCACGACCAGCACGATCAGGCGGAGGAACCAGTTGACGACTGTAGCCAACATGCCGGAGGCGTCGGTGCGAACGCCCATGTTGCGGACGAACGCGCTAATCCCCGAGCGCTCGGCCAACTCGTTGAAGCGCACCGAACGGAGCAGCCGCGCCATAAGCCCGGTCAGCGCGCCAGCAATCATCCATCCGATGATAAGGATCGCCAGGAAGCCTATGATCTTGGGAATCGCTCCCAGGAACAGAGCTAGGGCCGCCGCGACCGAAGTCATGACCGCCTGGCCCCAGTCATACACCGCCGTAGTAGTCATCTCTAGCTCCTTCCGCGGCGCTACGCGCCGCCACCCTACACGACGCGCTCACTGCAAGACCCAGAACGCAAAATGCGTGCCAGGCGGCCATGGCGTCCCGCAGCACCTGTGGAGACTGGGAGCAACTGCAGGTGCTGCGCCCGCCAAGACGGTAGGGACAGCTAGTTCCCCGCAGGGCAAGGCGGCGGGGTGCAGAACGGTGCGCCGGCTCGACCAGCGGCGCTATTCCTACTACTCCTGGCATCATTCCTGCTCATACCTTCCCCGACATGCCACAGTGCCATCGCTTGCTCACCGCCGTAAGGAGTAGCAGGCGAGCGCACACATCGAGGGAGGAGCGAGGAATGGACCGAACGGCAGTAGGCTATTTTCGTGACCGGGCGGCGGCCGACCGTGCCTTCGACGCGCTCGTTCGGGCCGGGTTTGGCCGCGACGATGTGAGCATCCTGGGGCGCGGCGCCGAAGGCAAGACGGGCCTGGTAGACGCCGACACCGGCGAGGATGTCGGTGCGGGCCAGGGCGCGATCACCGGCGGCATCGCCGGGCTCCTGATTGGTGCTGGGGCGATGCTCATTCCGGGGATCGGACCGGTGGTGGCCGTGGGGCCGCTGGCTGCGGCGCTGGCGGGAGCGATCACGGGCGGCGTGACCGGCGCGGTGGTCGGCGGCATTACCGCGGGGCTGGTGCATCTGGGCGTGCCCGAAGAGGAGGCCCGCTTCTACGACGAGCGCATTCGCCAGGGCGGCTACCTCGTAACGGTCCGCACCAACGAGTCCCGCTACGACGACGCCCGCCGCATTCTGGAGGCACAGGGTGCGGAGACCCAGGGGCAGAACGTCCAGGCGGTGGGCCGTGAGACGATCCCTCCGACAACGGCGAGCGCGGCGGCCCAGCGGGCCGATCTGGCCCAGCAGGACACCATGACCCGGGACGAGAAGAGCGTCCAACTGCGCGAAGAGCAGCTCCGTGCCGAGAAGGAGACCGTTCCGGCCGGCGAGGTCACGCTCCGTAAGGACGTGGTAACCGAGCAGAAGACGGTGGATGTGCCGGTGACCCGTGAAGAGGTCGTGGTCGAGCGGCACCCCGTGGCCAACCGCCCCGCGAGCGGCGACCTCCGGGAGGGTGAGACGATCCGGGTTCCCGTGCGCGAAGAGGAAGTCCACCTGGAGAAGCAGCCCATCGTGACGGAGGAAGTCACCGTGGGCAAGCGCCCCGTCGTGGAAACCGAGACCGTCTCCGGGACGGTGCGCCGCGAAGAGGCCCGGGTCGAGACCTCCGGCGACGTCACGGTCCGCGACGACGCGGGGACGACGGATTGGGCGGCGGCCATGCCGACCTACCGCAGCACATGGGAGCGCCAGCACGGCACAGACGGCAGCCGCTGGGAAGACATTGAGCCCAGCTACCGCTACGGCTACGAGATGCGCCACGATCCCCGCTACCGTGGGCGCTCGTGGGCCGAGGTAGAGCCCGAGTTGCGCCGCGACTGGGAAAGCCGTCATCACGACATGCCGTGGGACAAGGCCGCCCGCACCGTACGCGAGACGTGGGAAGGCATCACCGCCCGCGTCTAGACACCAGTTGCGGCGCACGAGTGCACCAGGAGAGGGAGCAGGCGACTGCTCCCTCTCCTGCGTCGTAGAAGCGGGTTTTGCACCTGCCCGCGGCCGCCAGGCCGCCGATCGTCCCACCGCGCGCCACCGGCCCGCGCGCCTACCGGGTCTCGCTAACTTGCCCGTTCCCCCGGACGCCGCCCCTCCCCGGATCGCGCTCCTCTGTAGACACCTCGAACACCCGCGCGCCACCCCGCGCGCACATACGCCAGGAAAACCGCCATGCGCCCGGCCGCCAAAAACGATTACCTGATTCCTGCCCCTCCCGCGCGCGAAACCCGCGCCGGGCCTGGGAATCGGCGCCCAACCAGGTCTTACCGTTTAACCGAACCTCAGCAACTTGCGCGCGCGTCGGCCCGGCTCGCCCGGCCGCCCGCGCCACGCCGTTTGGCCGGGCTTCCCGGCCGATGCTATAGTCCCGGCCAGAGCCTTCGCGGCGGCACGAATTCAGCAGCGGGGTGCGCGATGTGCGGCATTGACGACAAGCAGGCGGTCAACGCGCCAGTCCAGGTCACCGAGCAAGGGCTGCGCGTCGCGGACTTCGACGATCTCCTCGAGCGGGCGCGCTACGTCGCCGTCCTGCCCGAGCTGCGCAACTCCCACGTCGGCTTCGTCGGCTACGGCCAGACCAAGCCCGGCGACCGCGTCCTCATGGCCGTGGACAACCACTACGACCGCGACGTCGTCCTCGCCCTCGTCACCGCGCTCCGCGAGCGCGGCGCCCACGTGGACGTGCTCACCGTGGACGCCGGCCCCGACCGCCCCTTCGACCTGCTCGACGAAGTGCGCGTCACCATGCGCCGCCGCCCCTGGGCCGAGGAGCCGCGCCGCTGGGAGGGCC
>Ga0070741_10010765_pt1 | contig 17147 bp, 15 predicted proteins | sample Coa_R1_4_FD_66440 | JGI IMG/M metagenome (GOLD analysis project Ga0070741, IMG submission 66440) | Surface soil microbial communities from Centralia Pennsylvania, which are recovering from an underground coalmine fire - Coalmine... | ecosystem: Environmental > Terrestrial > Soil > Unclassified ...
GAATACCTCCACAACGCGCACCACTGGCTCATCCTGCACGGGCGCTACGTGTGCCTCGCGCGCAAGCCCGGCTGCCCGAAGTGCATCATCCGCGACCTGTGCGAATTCAGGCAGAAGACCAAGGATGTTTAATCCGAGCCGCGAGCAGGTGCGGGAGCTTTTCTTCGGCGCCTGGGACAAATATCGCGCGGGCACGCCGCTCGCCGGCATGGACGCCGTGGCGCTCGACATCATCCTCGCCCACCCCGAATACCACGCGCTGCTCTCCGACCCCGACCGGCATCGCGACAAGGACTACGGCGGCGAGGCGAACCCGTTCCTGCACATGAGCCTGCACCTCGCGCTCGAGGAGCAGCTCTCCATCGACCAGCCCCCCACGATTTCCTCGGTATTCGAGGAAATGGTCAGAAACAAAGGCGATCGGCATGCAGCTCTGCACGAGGCCATCGAGTGCCTCGCGGAAATGCTATGGCGCTCGCAGCGCTACGGCACGCCGCCCGACCCCGCGGCGTACCTGGACTGCCTTACTCGTAGCGCACGCCGGTAATCGGCGCAACGACCGCGTTGTACTGCTCGCCGCAACGGGCTCCGCAGCGCTTCACCCAGTTAGGGACGATCGTCCTGGCGACGATGGTCTTCAGCGCGGCGCGGTCCTGCTCCGTCGGCTCGACGGCCGCGAGCGGGTTTTTCGTGACGAGCGTGGACGTCTTGCAGCCTTCCTTGCGGCCGGCATTGCAGTCGATGCCTTCCTGGTAGCTCTCGCGCGCCAGCTGCCACTGCTCCTCCTCGATCATCTCGAACGAGTGCGCGATGAAATTCCGCACGTCCGGCGCGAGGCCGTTCCACCACTTGGCGTTCGCGTAGTACGCGCTCGTGGCCCAGGCGAGGGGCAGCAGGTACATGCTGCTCGTCACTTCGAACCACTTGGTGGCATTCGCCGATTGAGTGCCGGTAATGGCGCAATCCACGGTGCCGCGCTCCAGGGCGCTGTAGACCTCGCCGAACGCGATGCTGACCGGCTGGCCGCCGACCGCGACCGCGAAGTCGCCGAGCGAAGGGCCGAAGGTCCTGATCTTGCGCCCCTTCAGGTCGGCGAAGCTCTTGACCATCGGCTTGCAGAAAAGCACGTTGCCCGGGAAAACGTAGCTGCCGATGATGCGGATGCCGTAGCGCTCGAGCTCCTGGTTGGCCGCGGCGGAGACCGCGCGCATCACGCGCCGCGCCTGGTCAAGCGTAGGGTTGAGGCCGGCGAGGTCGGCCACCTCGAGGAACGGCACGTCCCCCGACACGGTCGCGAGCGGAGCGCCGCCGATATCGGCCTGCCCCTGGCGCACGAGGCGCAGCACATCGGCCGGGTTCACGTTCAAGTCCGCGGCGGTGCTCGATTTCACCTCGATGCGGCCGTGGCTCCACTGCGGCATCTTTTCCTTGTAATACGGCACCTCGACCCGGAAGTACTGGGGCGATACGGGCACCGCCTGCGTAATCGTCGTGATCTGGATCTTGGGGCCCGCCGGCAAGCTGGGCGCCTGGGCCTGCGCAGCGAGCGCCGCAGCGCAGAGAACGGATGCTATGGTCTTCTTCATGTCACCTCCCGAAGTTGCGCGGCAGCCAGAGAGCGATGTCCGGTACCAGCAGCACGATGTAGACGGCCGCCATGTACACCAGCATGAACGGAATTACCCCGACAAATATATCGCTGATGGGCCCGGGCTTGGGGCGCATGCCGTGCAGCACATATAGGACCGTGCCGTCCGGCGGGCTGATCATGGCAATCTCGATCACCATGGTCACGATCACGCCGAACCAGATCGGGTCGTAGCCCAGCCCCTTCACGATCGGGAAGACGACCGGGATGGTGGTGATCACCATCGAGAAGCCTTCCATGAACGTCCCGAGCGCGAGATAGAAGAAGATGATGAGCGCCATCACGCCCCAGGCCGGCAGCGGCAGCTTCGATACGAGCTGGGCCATCGCCTGCGGCACCTGCAGCGTGGTCAGCACGAAGTTGAGGATGTAGGCGCCGAAGATGATGAGCCCGATGAAGGCCGTGCTGCGCGCGGTCGCCTCGGCGGACTTGTTGAGCAGCGCGAAGCCGAGCTTGCCGTCGAGCGCGGCGAAGACCGCCGAGCCGACGACGCCGAGGGCGGCGGCCTCCGTAGGCGTGGCGAGGCCGCTGTAGATGGACCCGAGCACCACCAGGATCAGCACCGCGGTCGGCACGAGGTCGACGAGCGCCTTCAGCTTGGCGCCGAGCGAGGTTGGCGGGCCGCGATCCACCGCGCCGGTCCGCATCCCGTGCCAGACGATGACGCCCAGAAACAGCACCATGACGAGGATGCTGGGCCCCACCGCCGCGACATAGAGCTTGCCGACGGAAGTTTCCGTCAGCAGCCCGTAGACGATGAAGGTGATGCCCGGCGGAATCAGGTTGCCGAGCGCGCCGCCCGCGGCGAGCGAGCCGAGCACGACCTTCGGGTCGTAGCGCGTATTGGCGAAGTAAGGCAACGCGACCGAGCCCATCGTGGCCGCCGTGGCCACGCTCGAGCCGGAAATCGCGGAGAAGATTCCGCAGGACACCACGTTCGTGTGCAGCAGCCCGCCGGGCAGCGGCCCGAGCCAAGCGTTGAGCGCCCGGTAGAGGCGCTCGGAAAGCCCCGCGCGCAGCAGGATCTCGCCCATGAGAAGGAAGAGCGGCACGGCGACGAACACGAAATTCGAGCTCGGCCCCCACACCGCGCCGCCCAGAAAAAGCCAGAACGGGCGATCCGAGAAGGTGAATCCGACGAGCAGGCCGAGAATGCCGAGCGCGGCGGCGATGTAGATGCCGGCGCAGAAGAAAGCGGCGAACAGCAGGCAAAGGGCGACGATGGCCGCGATCGGAAGCTGCGGACCTCCGACCGCCGCGAAGACGAGCGCCACGACGAGCAGCGCGACGAGGAAGAGAACCGCGATCATTCGCGCGACCCGCGCACGGAGGCGACCGCCTCCAGGGTCTCCTCCGTCTCTTCCTCGAACGTCCGCTGGCCGAGCATCCGGTCGACCGCCGCGGCGTCCCCCTTCACGAGCAGCAGGCCGACCTCGACGAGCGTAACGAGGCAAAGGCCGAAGAAGACGCACAGGCCGAGGGCCCACAGGCCCTGCGGCGCGGCAAGCGGCACCGAAAGCGGGCTCAAGTCGGTGGCGTGGAACTCGATCGATTCGCGGACCAGCATGATCGAGGCCCAGGCGAGGAAGCCGGCGAACACCGTCAGCAGCAGCAGGGAAATGCCGTGGAGGTACTGCCGCAGCTCGAGCGGCAGGCGGTTGATCAGCACGTCGATGCGCACGTGGATTCTTTCGACGAGGGCATAGGCGAGGCCCCAGGAAATCCCGACCGCGAGCATGTAGCCGGTCATCTCGACGGTGCTCTTCGAGCTGAAGCCGAGGAACTGCCGCGCCAGAACGTCGAAGGTGATGAAGACCGAGGCCGCGATGTAGACCCATCCGGCGACGCGGTTCATCCACGTGGCGATCCGCTCCCCGACTCGTCTCGCGCGCAGCATGTCTGCGAGAATACGTGATTCCGCGCTCAACCCGAAATCGGAGTTTCCCGATGAAGCAGGACACGATCATTGCGCACGCGGGCCTCGATCCGCTCGCCAACCACGGCGTCGTCAACCCGCCCGTCTACCATTGCTCCACGATCGTCTTCCCGGACGTCGCGACGGTGCACGCCACGCGCAAGGACCGGCACGACGGCACGTTCAAGTACGTCTCCTATGGCCGCGAAGGCACGCCGCTCACGCGCGCATTCGAGCAGGCCGTTGCCGCGCTCGAAGGCGCGAAGACCGCGGTGACCCTGCCGTGCGGCATGGGCGCGATCGCGGCCTCACTCCTTGCTTTCCTTAAGGCGGGCGACCACCTGCTCATGCTGGACGCCGTGTACGGCCCGGCGCGCGACTTCGCGGAGAACGGGCTGCGCAATCTCGGCATCGAGGTGGAGTTCTACGATCCCCTCGTCGGCGAGGGCATCGGCAGGCTCTTCCGGAAGAACACGGCGGCGGTGTACCTGGAGTCCCCCTGTTCGCTCACTTTCGAGGTGATGGATGTTCCAGCGATCGCGGCGCAGGCGAGGCGCCGGGGCGTCAAGGTCATCATGGACAACACCTGGTCGAGCCCGCTCTTCTTCAAGGCGATCGAGCACGGCGTGGATGTCTCGATCCACGCGGCGACCAAGTACCTCTCCGGCCATTCCGACCTGATGCTCGGGGTGGCCGTCACCACGCCCGAGTGCGACGTACCGGTGCGGAAGACCGCCTCGCGCTTCGGCTATTGCGCAGGGCCCGACGACGTGTACTCCGCGCTGCGCGGCCTGCGCACCCTGGGCGTGCGCATGAGGCAGCACCAGCAGAACGCGCTCAAGGTGGCGCGCTGGCTGCAGGCGCGGCCGGAAGTGGAGCGCGTGCTCTACCCCGCGCTTCCCGAGGATCCGGGCCACGCCATCTGGAAGCGCGATTTTCACGGCGCATCCGGCCTGCTCGGCGTCGTGTTCAAGAAGCAATACTCCAAGGAGGCGGCCGCGCGCATGCTCGACTCGCTGCATCTGTTCCATCTCGGCTACAGCTGGGGCGGATTCGAGAGCCTCGCGGTGCCGACATTCCCGGAGACGCTGCGTTCCGCCACCGAATGGCGTCACGGCGCATCCATCCGGCTGCACGTCGGGCTGGAGGACACGGAGGACCTCACCGCCGACCTCGCGCAGGCTTTGGATAAACTCCGCGCGTGAAGGTGGACGCCGGCCTGCAGGATCCCCATCGGCTCCGGCTCGCATTCCGCGGCGGGCTCGACCTCGCCTCGACGGCGCGCCTCGCCCCGGGGCGCGTGCAGGGCAACCTCGTCATCCTGCCGGGCGCGTACGCGCAGGATTTCGCTGCGTACTGCCGCGCGAATCCAAAGCCCTGCCCGCTGCTCGGCGTTTCCCAGCGCGGGAATCCGTATTTCCCCGACTTGGGGCGCGACCTGGACATCCGCACCGACATCGCGCGCTACCGCGTCTGGCGCGACGGCCGCCTCGCCGCGGAACCGACCGATATCCTGGACCTCTGGACCGACGACATGGTGGCGTTTGTCCTGGGATGCTCGTACTCCTTCGAGCAGGCGCTTGTCGAGGCGGGCATCCGCCTCAAGCATTGGGAGCGCGGCGAAAACTCGCCCTACTACGTGACCAGCGTCGATACCGTGCCGGCGGGCCCTTTCCGCGGCAAGTTGATGGTCTCGATGCGCGCGATCAGGCAGTCCGAGGTGGAAAAGGCGACCGCCATTACGGCGCGCTACCCGACCGTGCATGGCGCCCCCATCCACGTCGGCGATCCCTCGGCCATCGGCATCGCCGACCTGGAACGCCCGGCAGGCGGCCAGCCGATGGCGGTCGAGGCGGGCGAAGTGCCGGTGTTCTGGGCGTGCGGCGTGACGCCCGAGCTTGCGATCGCCAACGCCCGGCTTCCCCTCAGCATCACGCACAAGCCCGGCGCCATGGTCGTCACCGACCTCTTCAACCGCTCGCTCGAGAAATAGGCCGCAGTGCTCGCGCGCATCGCCGTCGACATCGGCGGAACGTTCACGGATCTCGTCGCCGAGCGCGGCGAGCGCCAGTGGACGCGCAAGGTGCTCACGACCCCCTCCGCCCCGGAGCAGGCGGTGCTGGAAGGCCTGCAGGGGCTATTGGCGGATGCGGCGCTGCGCCCGGAAGACATCGGCCTGATCGTGCACGGCACGACCCTCGCGACCAACGCCCTGATAGAACGCAAGGGGGCCCGCACCGCGTTCCTCACCACGGAGGGCTTTCGCGACTCCCTGGAGCTCGGCACCGAGAGCCGCTTCGAGCAGTACGACCTGGATCTGGAGAAGCCGCCGCCGCTCGTGCCCCGCGGCTTGCGTCTTCCGGTCGCGGAGCGCATGGCCGCCGACGGCGCCGTGCTGCGCCCCCTGGACGAGCGCTCGGTTCGCGAAGCCGCCGAAGTGCTCCGCCAGCGCAAGGTCGAAAGCGTCGCGATCGGCCTGCTCCACAGCTACGCCAATCCCGTTCACGAGCGCCGGGCCCGCGAGCTCGTGCGCGAGGCGCTGCCGGGGCTTCCGGTATCGATCTCTTCCGAAGTCTCCCCCGAGATGCGCGAATACGAGCGCTTCACGACCACGTGCGCGAACGCCTACGTGCAGCCGCTCATCGCCGGCTATCTCGCCCGCCTGGAGGCCGAGGTGCGCCGCGCCGGGTTCGGCTGTCCCCTGTACCTCATGATCTCGAGCGGCGGCCTGACCACGCTCGATACCGGCCGTGCCTTCCCCATCCGGCTCGTCGAGTCGGGCCCGGCCGGCGGCGCGATCTTCGCCCGGCACGTCGCCGCCCGGCACGGCGCGCAGCGCGTGCTGTCGTTCGACATGGGCGGCACGACCGCGAAGGTCTGCCTGCTCGACGACCTGCGCCCCCAGACCGCCCGCGTCTTCGAGGTGGCGCGCTCATACCGCTTCCGCAAGGGCAGCGGCATGCCCGTCCGCATCCCGGTCATCGAGATGGTCGAGATCGGCGCGGGCGGCGGCTCCATCGCGCGCGTGGACCGCATGCAGCGTATCGGCGTCGGCCCGGACAGCGCGGGCGCCGATCCCGGTCCCGCCTGCTATGCGCGCGGCGGAAGCGCGGCCACCGTGACCGACGCGGATCTCGCGCTCGGCCGCATCGATCCCGAGGCCTTCGCCGGCGGCAAGCTGCGGCTGCAGCCCGAGCGCGCTCGCGGGGCGCTCGAGCGCGCAGCGGCCGAAGGCCGTCTGCCAATGGGCGCGGAGGAATTCGCCTTCGCGGTCGCCGAGCTGGTCGACGAAGCGATGGCGAATGCAGCGCAGGTCCATGCGGTCGAGAGCGGCAAGACGCTCGAGGAGCGCACGCTGATCGCATTCGGCGGCGCCGCGCCGCTTCATGTCGCGCGGGTCGCCGAGAAGCTCGGCATTGCCCGCATCATCATTCCGCCCGCCGCCGGCGTCGGCTCGGCCGTCGGCTTCCTGCGCGCGCCGGTGTCTTACGAGGTGGCCCGCAGCCTGTATGTGCGCCTCGGCCAATTTGCTGCCGGCCCGCTCAATGCGCTGCTGCGCGCCATGGCGGCCGAGGCGCGCGAGATTGCGGCGCGCGGCGCTCCCGGCGTCCGCCTCGCCGAGCGGCGTACCGCGTTCGCCCGCTATGTCGGGCAGGGCCATGAGATCGGCATCGAGGTGCCGCCGGCCGACTTGGGCGCGGGCGACGCGCCCCAGCTGCGCAAAGCCTTCGAGGCGGCGTACCGCACGCAGTACGGCAGGCTGATCGAAGGCGTGGACATCGAGATCCTGACGTGGACCGTCACCGTGTCGACGCCGGAGGAAACGCCAGGCCGCGCGCCGCCTCCCCCGCCGCACGCCGCCTCCGCCTTGGGCAACAGGCAGGTTTTCGACGTCGGCGAGGCGCGGCGCCTCGACCATGCGCTCTACCGGCGCGCCGAGCTCGCCGCGGGCGCGAAGCTGAGCGGCCCCGCGATCATCGTGGAGGATTCGACCTCGACCGTCGTGGCCGCACGCTACGATGCGGCCATCGCGGGCGACGGCAGCATCGTTCTCACCAGGAGGGGGTCTTGAGCGCGGCGGACGAAGTGCGGCTGCAGGTGATCTGGAACCGGCTGCTCGCGATCGTCGAGGAGCAGGCGCAAACGCTGCTGCGCACGGCGTTCTCGTCGACGGTGCGCGAGGCCGGCGATCTCGCCGCGGGCGTGTTCGATCCGCTGGGCAGGATGGTCGCGCAGGCGGTCACGGGCACGCCGGGCCACGTCAACACCATGGCCGAATCCGTGCGCTACTTCCTCGAGCGCTTCCCGATCGAGACGCTGCGGCCGGGCGACCAGCTCATCACGAACGACCCCTGGCTGGCCTCGGGGCACCTGCACGACATCACGGTCGTGGCGCCGGTCTTCCGCGGCTCGCGCCCCGTCGCGCTCTTCGCATGCTGCTGCCATCAGGTGGACATGGGCGGCCTTGGCCAGGGCGCCGATGGGCGCTCGATCTACGAGGAGGGGCTGCAGATCCCGCCGCTGAAGCTCGTGAAGGCGGGCGAGCTCAACGAGGAGCTGATGCAGCTCATCGCCCGGAACGTGCGCACGCCCTACGAGGTGCGCGGCGACGTCCTCTCGTACATCACGGCGAACGAGTCGGCCGGCAGGCAGCTCCTGCGGATGCTGGACGAGCTCGCCGTCGAGGACCTGCGCCAGGCCACCGACGCCATCCTCGAGCGCTCGCGCGCGGCAGTGGAGAAGGCGATCGCGGGCCTGCCGCGCGGCACCTGGCGCCACGCGATCACCATCGACGGCTACGATCAGCCGATCCGGCTCGCGGCGACGCTGACGATCGGCGAGCGCGAGATTGCCGTCGACTACGCAGGCTCCTCGGACGCGAGCCCCTACGGCATCAACGTGGTGCTCAACTACTGCATCGCCTACACCGCGTTCGCGCTGAAATGCGTCGTCGGCGCCGATGTGCCGAACAATGCCGGCTCGCTCGCGCCGTTCGTCGTGCGCGCGCCCGAAGGCAGCGTGCTCAACGCGCAGCGGCCCTGGCCGGTCTCGGCGCGGCATGTCGTGGGCCAGATGCTGCCCGACCTGGTCTATGGATGCCTCGACCAGGCGCTTCCCGGGAAAGTGCCCGCCGAGGGCGCGAGCTGCACCTGGACGGTCCAGCTCAGGCGCGGCCCCGACCAGGCCGCGGGCGGCGCGCCGACGTTCGACACCCTCTTCTTCAACTGCGGCGGGTCCGGCGCGCGCCCGGGGCGCGACGGCCTGTCCGCGACCGCCTTTCCCAGCGGCGTGAAGGCGATGCCGATCGAGATCGTCGAGCACGGAGCGCCGATCGTGGTGTGGAAAAAAGAGCTCGCGCCCGACTCCGGCGGCTCCGGCGAGCACCGCGGCGGGCTGGGCCTCGCGATCGAGGTGGGCGCGCGACACGACGCCCCCATGTCGCTTCTCGCGATGTTCGAGCGCGTCGCGAGCGCGCCGCAGGGACGCGCCGGAGGCGGCGCCGGAGCCTGCGGCGAGGTCGCGTTGAAATCGGGGAAGAGCCTGCGCAGCAAGGGCACGCAGGTCGTCCCCGCCGGCGACCGGCTCGTGCTGCGCACGCCGGGCGGCGGCGGCTACGGCGATCCCGCGAAGCGCGCCCGCGAGCGCGGCGACGAGGACGAGGCGCTCGGGCTCGTCAGCCCAGCAGGCGCTCGATCGCGGCGAGCTGGATGAGCGCCGCCTCCGCCATCTCGGCGAGCGCGACGCTCTCGTTCGGCTTGTGGCTGTCGGCGCCGTCGCCGGGGCCGAAGACGACGATCTCGATGCCGTCGCGCGCGAAGTAGCGCGCATCGCTCGCCCCGACCACGTTCAGCCGCGCGGGCGGCTTCTTCGTCACCTGCGCGATCGCTTCGCCGAAAGCCGTTACGGCGGCTCCGCCCTCGCGCGCCGCGAAGCCCGCGGTGCCGGTGAGCAGCTCCACCTTGGCCGCGCCGCTTTTCAGCAGGAAAGTCTTCAGCTCCTCGAAAGCGCCCTCGAAATTCTCGTCGGGCAGGATGCGGCGGTCGATCTCGATCGTGCAGGCGTCCGGCACGACGTTGGTGTTCTCGCCGCCGCGGATCTTGCCGATGCTGAGCGTGGACTGCTGGCCGCTCGCGGATTTCCTCTTCTGGATCTCCGGCAGCAGCCCTGACCGGATCTCGGAGATCACCGCATTCATGCGCAGGATGGCGGAATCGCCGGTGTGCGGCGCGCCGGCATGCGCCGCCCTGCCCCGCGTCGTCGCGCGCACCCACATGACGCCGCGCTCCTCGAGCACCAGGCGGTTCGCGGTCTGCGCCGCCACCACGAGGATGTCCGGCTTCACGAAGCTCCGCTCGCGCAGGAACGCCAGCCCGTCGCTGCCGAGGTTCTCCTCGTCGCCCACGAAGGTGAACACGAGCTCGCCGCGCTTCGGGCCGCCGCGACGCGCCACTTCGCGCGCGAGCCAGAGATGGACGGCCATGGAGCTCTTGCAGTTGCACGCGCCCAGGCCGTAGACGCGGCCGTCCACCAGCGTCGCCTTCCACGGGTCGGTGCGCCAGGCCGTGCGCTCGCCCACGTCCACCGTGTCGGCGTGCGCGTTGAAGACCAGCGACGGCGCGCCCTTGCCGGTCCGCGCTACGACGTTCTGCACGCCGCTGCGCTTTTCGCGCACGTCCACGGCGAAACCGCATCCGGAAAGAAAATCCCGGCAATGCGCGGCGATGCGGGACGTATCGCCGGGCGGAAAGGTGGACGGGATGGCGACGAGATCGCCGAGCAGCTCGAGGAGCTGCTGCTCCACCGCCCTTGCCTGCATCAGCCGACTTTCCGGATCGCCTCGCGCTGCGAGGTCACCGCCGCGGTGGTCTTTTCCGTGTTGCGCGGCCGGGCGGGCGGCATCTTCTGCTGCGCCGGCCGCCCCCAGCCGGGCTCGGCGACGAGCTTGCCGTTCTCCATGACGATTCTTCCCCTGACCATCGTCAGGATCGGGCCGCCCTGCACTTTCCGCCCGTGCCACGGCGAGATCTTGCTCTTCGAGAAAAGCTGCGACTGGTCGATGGTCCACTCGCGCTTCAGGTCGAGGAGCACGAGATCGGCGTCGGTGCCCGCCTGGATCACACCCTTGTTCGGGAAGAAACCCCAGGCCTTCGCCGGGTTGACGCACGCCCAGCGCACGTAGTCGGTGAGCGCCATGCGGCCGCGTGCGACCTCCGTCAGCATGAGCGGCATCTGCGTCTCGACGCCGGGGAAGCCGCAATCGCACTGCCAGACGCTCGCGCGCGTCTTCTCCTCGGGCGTATGCGGGGCATGGTCGGTGGCGATCATGTCGACCACGCCTTCGCGCAGCGCCTCCCAGAGCGGCTCCTGGTGCCCGGGCTCGCGGATCGGCGGATTCACGCGCAGCACGTTGCCCAGGCGCTCGTGATCCCTCGTAGACAAAAGCAAATACTGCGGGCAGGTCTCCACCGTGACGTCGACGCCGCGGCGCTTCGCCTCACGCAGGACGTAGAGCGCGTCCTTCGAGCTCTTGTGCGCGATGTGCAGGCGCGCGCCGGTCCATTCGGCGAAGATCACCGCCCGCGAGACCGCCTCGATCGCGCATACTTCCGGCCGCGCTGCGAGGTGCGCCAGCGGATCGGTGCGCCCGGCCGCCTCGAGCTTCGCCTGCCGGCGCGCCATGATGGAGGCGTTCTCGGCGTGCACGGTGCAGCGCAGGCCGAGCCGGGCGAGGATCTCGAAGCCCTCCAGCATGGCGCCGTCGGAGGGCGCCGGAAGGTCGCCGAAGGTGTTGCCCATGAAGCACTTGAACCCGGAGACGCCGTTCGCGGCGAGCGCCTCCAGCTGGTCGAGGTTCTTCTCGTCGAGCAGCCCGTAGATGCCGTAGTCGACGTAGGCCTGCTTCGCGGCGATCGACTGCTTGAGCTTCAGCGCTTCGAGCGTCCCCGTCGGCGGGTTGGTGTTCGGCATCTCGAGGACCGTGGTCACGCCGCCGCGCGCCGCGGCGCCGGTGCCGGTCTGCCAGTCCTCCTTGTAGTCGTAGCCCGGGGTGCGGAAATGCACGTGGCTGTCGATCGCGCCCGGGATGACGTAGCGCCCCTTCGCGTCGAGCGTCTTCTTGCCGGCGAAGGAGCCCGGCGCGCCGACGCCGACGATTTTCTCGCCGGCGATCGCCACATCCGCCCTGAAGATGGAGTCCGCGGAGACCACCTCTCCGCCGCTGATGACAATGTCCGCATCCATGCCTAGATCACCCAGCCGCCGTCGACGGCGATATCCTGCCCCGTAATCTGCTTCGAGGCGTCGCTCGCGAAGAATAGCACCGCGTTCGCGATGTCGTCGTCCGTGGAGATGCGCTTCAGCGCGTACTCCTCGGCGTGCTTGCGCATCGCCTCCTGCTTCGTGATCCCCAAACGCTTGGACATCTCCTCGCAGACCTTCTGGAAGCGCGGCCCGTCCACCATTCCCGGGCACACGTTGTTGACGTTCACGTTGTAGGGCCCGAGCTCGAGCGCGAACGCCTTGGTAATGCCGCGCAGCCCCCATTTGGACGCCGAGTACGCCATGCGCAGGGCGCGGCCGCGCAGCCCGAAGGTGCCGCCGATGTTCACGATCTTGCCCGAGCGCTGCCTCTGCATCGTCGGCGTGACCGCGCGCATCGTGAGGAAGCAGCCCTTCATGTTGAGCGCGACGATGTCGTCGAACGCTTCGGGCGGCGTGTCCCACGCCGTGGTCTCGAGCGGCCCGCGCCCGCCCGCCACGTTGACGAGAATATCGATCCGGTTGCCGAACGTCCTGAGCGTTTCCTGGACGGCATGATCGACCTGGGTGGGCACGGTCACGTCGCACTGGACTTCGATTGCTTTCCGCCCGAGCTTCTTCACCTCGGCGCCGACGGGAGAAATCGCCGACATGTCCCGACCCGCAAGGCAAAGATCCACGCCCTCCCGGGCGAGCGCCAGCGTGATCGCGGCCCCCATGCCCTTCGCCGGGCCGGTGACGATCGCCACCTTTCCCTTCAATCCAAGCTCCATCTTTCTCCTTACACCGAGAATTCGTTCTTGCGCATCGCCCAGCCGGTCATCCGGTGCTCCAGGAACGCGAAGCTCGCGTAAAGCGCGATGCCCATGAACGCGAGGAGGAAGAGACCGGCGAACACCAGCGGGACGTCGATGTTGGACGAGGCGATCATCATCATGTTGCCGATGCCGCGGTTGGCGGCCACCGTCTCGGAGATCACCGTGCCGACGAACGCCACCGTCACCGCGATTTTAAGCGATGCGAAAAGGTACGGCATCGAGCGGGGAATCCCGACGCCCCAGAGGATGTCGCTCTTCGAGGCGCCGAGGGCGCGCAGCACGTCCTCGAGCTCGGGCTCGGTCGTCGCGAGCCCGGTCGCGACATTGACGGTCACCGGGAAGATGCAGATCACGAGCGACGTGATCACCGCCGGGATCGTCCCGGAGCCGAACCAGATGACCAGGATCGGCACGATCGCCACCTTCGGGATCGAGTAGAAGCCCACCAGCAGCGGGTACATCGCCTCGTACACGATGCGCGAGGAGCCGATCGCGATCCCGATCAGCGTGCCGACGATGACGCCGCCGACGAATCCGGCCACCGTGGTGAGGAGCGTCTGCGTCGCGTGCGGCAGGAGCGCGTCCCAGCGCGACACCAGCACGCCGAAGATCTGGCTCGGCACCGGCAGCACGAACTCCGGCACCTTGAGGGCGCGGCACGCCCCTTCCCAGACGATGAAGAGGCCGGCGATGACCAGCCACGGCGCGAGGCGCCGGAGGAGCGGCTTGCGCCTCATGCGAGCGCCTCGTCGCGCGCCTCGCTGATTTCCTTGCGCAGGGCGTGGTTCAGGTCGACGAAATCCTGGTGGAAGGTCATGTCGAGCGTGCGCGGCCGCGGAAACGGCACCTCGTGCGCCGCCAGGACCCGGCCCGGGCGCGCGCTCATCACGAAGATCCGGTCGGCGAGGTATGCCGCCTCGCGCAGGTCGTGCGTGACGAGGATCACCGTCGGCCGGCGCATCATCCAGACGTCCTGCAGCGTCGCCCACAGGTCCTCGCGCGTGAAGGCATCGAGCGCGCCGAAGGGCTCGTCGAGCAGCAGCATCTGCGGCTCGTGGATGAGCGCGCGGCAGAGCGAGGCGCGCTGCTGCATGCCGCCCGAGAGCTGCCACGGATGGCGCTCCTCGAAGCCCGCCAGCCCGACGACCTTGAAAAGCGCGCGCGCCCGCGCCTCGTACTCGGCGCGCTTCTGGCGGAACTGCTCGCGGTAGGGCGGCACGATCTTCAGCGGCACGAGCACGTTGTCGATCGCCCGCAGCCATGGCAGCAGCGTGGGGTTCTGGAACGCCATCCCGGCCATCTTGACCGGGCCGGAAACCGCGCTGCCCGCGACCTCGACGCGCCCCTTCACCGGCTTCAGCAGCCCGGAAACGAGCTTGAGGATGGTCGACTTGCCGCAGCCCGAGGGGCCGACGATCGCGGCGAACTCGCCCTTGCCGATGGCGAGGCTCGCCTGCTGCAGCGCGAGCGTCCCCTCGCCCTCGCCCGCCTCGTAGATGAGATCGACGTCCTCGAGGCGGACGAACGCCCCGGTCATTTCAGGGCGCGCTCGGAGGCCGGCGGCAGGAACGCGCGGGTGAAGACCTCGTCGGTCGAGGGCGAGCGCGGCAGCTTCAGGTTCTCGACCAGGAGATCGATGCCGCGCTTCAGGCGCTCGTTGTCCACGTCGCCGATGCCGATCTTCTTCATCTCCGAGGACATCACCTCGTACTGGATGGTCTGCAGCAGCCGCTCCTTCTCGACGTCGCGCTTGAGGAGCGCCTCGCGCTTCATGACCGCGTCCATCCCCATGTCGGGATTGGCGCGCACCTCGTGGAACGCCTTGTTCACCGCGCGCACCAGCCCGCGCACCGCCTCGGGCTTCTCCTTCATCAGCTTCTTCGACACGACGATGGAGTTGGAATAGAGCGGCAGGCCGTAGTCGGCATAGCGGATGAAGTTGAGCTCCTTCTCCGGGTCGACGCCGATCGCCTTGGCGGAGAACCAGATGGTGAGGATGAAGCCGAAGGAGGCGTCGATCTGGTCGCGCTGCAGCATCTGCTCGCGCAGCGTCGCGTTGATGGTCTCGACCTTCACCTTGGAGGCGTCGACGCCGGCGATCTTCGCGAACGCGGGCCACAGGCGCAGGGCGCCGTCGTTCGCCGGCCCGCCGATCGTCTTGCCCTCGAGGTCCCTGGGCTTCGTGATGCCGCTCGATTTCTTCACCGCGATGACGTAGGGCGGGTTGCTGTACATCATGTAGACGCCGACCGGCGCGTTCTCCGGATGCTGCGCCGCGAGCTGGATCACGGTCGGCAGGTCGCCGAAGCCCGCGTCGTAGGCGCCCGCCGCCACCTTCGTGGGCGCGCCGGGCGAGCCGTCGCCCTGGTCGAAGTCGACGTCGAGCCCCTCGGCCTTGAAGTAGCCCTTGTCCTGGGCGACGAAGAACCAGGCCTGCGGGCCGTAGAACTTCCAGTTGAGGATGAACTTGATTTTCGTCGGCGCCTGCGCCGACGCCGTGCCGAGCGCGGCGAACAGCAGCGCCGCGAGCGCGAGCCTGATCTTCATTTGCTTCCTCCCCCCGTTATGGTGCAGCGTGCACCGCTATGTTACTCGGGACTTCCCTTTCTTCAGCGCGGCGATGAGGCTGTCCGAGGTCGCCACGAAGCCGTAGAGCAGTCCAAGCAGAAACCGTGCCGCTTCGCTGCAGTAGGCGGGCGACGCGCTCGCCGAGCAGTCGTCCAGCAGCACGGCGTCGTAGCCGATGAACGCGGCGTCCTGCATCGTCGCGAGCACGCAGCGGTCGAGGTTCACGCCGGCGAAGAACAGCGTGCTCGCATCCATGCGGCGCAGGATCGAGTCGAGCTCGTTGTCCCAGAAGCCCGAGAGGCGCGATTTGCCGACATGGATGTCGCCCCGCGCGACGCGCAGCTCGGGAACGATGCGCGCGCCCCAGCTGCCGCGCTCGAGGATCCGGCCCTTCGGCAGGCGCTTGCCGTAGGCGCCGGTGCGCAGCACGCCGAGCGGCAGGTTGAGCCGGTCCGGGCGGTTCGCCCAGTTGAGCCAGATCACCGGGATCGCGGCGCGGCGCGCCGCCGCGGCGACGCGGTTCACGGGCTCGATGACGGCGCGGACCGGGGCGAGGTCGATGCCGCGCGAATCGAACCAGCCGCCCGCCGAGAGGAAATCGTTCTGCATGTCGATGACGACCAGCGCGGCGCGCGAGGCGTCGAAGACGAACGGCGTCGGCTGCGCCGCGACGCGGCAGGGCCGGCTGCGGCGCCGCGGGCGAACGAGATTGGCAGTCGCGGCCGGCATGCGGTTAGCATAGCCGAATGGCCGAAATCGCTGTCGGCAAGCTGCTCGCGGCCGCGGGCCAGCGCCGCGCCAGCGGCCCTGCCCTCATCCGCATAACGGGCGAGCGCATCGCGGCGCTTTCGCCCTCCAGCGCAGGGAACGGCCTCCTCGCCATGCCGGCGCTCGCGAACGCGCACGATCACGCGCGCGCGGTGAAGCCCGTCGCGCTCGGCGCTCTCGAGTTGCCGCTGGAGCTCTGGCTCGCCGCGATCACCGGCGCGCCGCGCGTCGATCCTTACGTCATCGCGGCGGTGGCCTTCGCGCGGTCGGCGCTCGGCGGCGCCGGCAGCGTCATGGCGCACTACATCCGGCCGCAAGGCGGCATGAGCCTCGTCGACGAGGCGCGCGAGGTGGCCCGCGCCGCGCACGACGTCGGCATCCGGGTCGGATTCGCGCTTTCCATGAGGGACCGCAACTCGATCGCCTACGGCGATGACGAGCGTACGCTCCAGCTTCTCCCGGAAGCGAGCCGCGCGGTCATTCGCGAGCGGCTCGCGCCGCCTCCTGCGCCGCCCGAAGCGCAGGTGGCTCTGGTGGAGGAAATCGCCGCCGCAGTGGATTCGCCGCTCGTCACGGTCCAGTACGGACCGGCAGCGGTGCAGTGGTGCTCGGAGCCGCTCCTCGAGCTCATCGCGGAGCGCTCCGCCGCGACCGGCCGCCGCGTGCACATGCATCTCCTCGAGACGCGCTACCAGCGCGAGTGGGCCGACCGCGCCTACCCGCAGGGAATCGTGAAGCACCTGGACCGCATCGGGCTGCTCTCGCCGCGTCTTTCGGTGGCGCATGCCGTATGGACGCGCCCGGACGAGCTGGAGCTCCTGGCCGAGCGCGGCGTCACGATCTCGGTCAACAACAGCTCGAACCTCGGCCTCGCCTCGGGCGTTCCGCCGGTGCGCGAGATGCTGCGCGCCGGCGTGCCGATCGCGATCGGGCTGGACGGCGTCGGGCTGGATGACGACGACGACGCCCTGCGCGAGCTCCGCCTCGCGTGGTACCTGCACCAGGGGACGGGCTTCGAGCGCGCGCTCGACGCCGCGACGCTCGTGCGCGCCGCCTGCGAGACCGGCCGGCGCGCGGTCACCGGAATCGAGGAGCCGGCCGCACTGGAGGCCGGGAGGCTCGCCGATCTCCTCGTCCTGGACCTGGCCGCGTTCTCCTCAGACGTCATCCG
>Ga0070741_10010766_pt1 | contig 17144 bp, 14 predicted proteins | sample Coa_R1_4_FD_66440 | JGI IMG/M metagenome (GOLD analysis project Ga0070741, IMG submission 66440) | Surface soil microbial communities from Centralia Pennsylvania, which are recovering from an underground coalmine fire - Coalmine... | ecosystem: Environmental > Terrestrial > Soil > Unclassified ...
GCCACCGTGACATGGAGGTTCTCCCGCGGAACCACCCGGTACCGGCCCGCGGGAAGCGATTCCTGCCACGCCACCAGCCGGTCGACCGCCTCCCCGGGAAGCGTGAGCGCGCAGAAGAGCCGCTTCGTGCCATCTCCGGCGACGCTACCAGCCGGATTCACACGCGAATGTCGCGGTCCCGTGCCAGAAGGCGCCGCACGAGGTGGAGCGCCGCGACCGTCGCCCGCAGCCGCACCGTCTCGCGGTCGGCGGGGAAGCCGAACTCGAGCCCGCGCCCGCCCTCCGGGCTCTCGGCATGGAGGTACACGAGACCCACGGGCTTGTCCGGCGTGCCTCCGTCCGGGCCGGCGATGCCCGTGACGGACACGCCGACGTCGACGCCGAGACGTGCGCGCACGCCGGCCGCCATCTCCGCCGCGGCCTCCGCGGACACCGCGCCGTGCGCCGCGACCGTTCCGGCCCCCACTCCGAGCTGGGCCTCCTTCACGGCGTTCGCGTAGGCGACCACGCTCCCCGCGAAGACGTCGCTCGAGCCGGGCACCGAGGTCAGGCGCGCGGCGACGAGGCCGCCCGTGCACGACTCGGCGGTGCCGAGCGACCAGCCGCGTGCCCGGCAGAGGTCCAGCACGAGCGCCTCCACCGGCCGCTCGTCGCGCGCGAACAGGTACTGCTCGAGCGGCCGGGCGAGCGCCGCCTCGAGCTCCTCGCCGCGGGCGTCGGCGCCGGGATCGACGAGCAGGTCGACGTGGATCTCGAACTCGCGCGCGCAGATCGTCACCTCCACCCCGTCGCCGTCGCCGCCCGCCTCGGCGAGCGTCCGGGCGACCGCCGACTCGCTCGTCCCGTAGAAGCGCAGCACGCGCCGCCCCGGCGGACGCGCACGCTCGAGGACCCGGCGGACGGCGGGGGTCTCGAGCGCACGCGGCCACAGCCGCTGCAGCTCCGACGGCGGGCCGGGAAGGACGACGGCGGCGCCGTGGCCGCTGTCGAGCACCATCCCCGGGGCCGTCCCGGCGAGCCCGAGCGACGTCGCGCCGGCCGGCAGCGTCGCCTGCTTGCGGACACCGGACTCGAAGTCGGCGTACGGCCGTTTCAGCCGCTCCGCGACCGCCCTCGACACGCTGCCGATCTCCTCGCGGAGCGCCTCGTCGAGGACGAGCTCCAGGCCGGCCGCCTTCGCGACCAGCTCGACCGTCCGGTCGTCGTGCGTCGGCCCGAGGCCGCCGGAGACGAGGCAGAGGTCGGCGGCGAGCCCCTCGGCGAGGGCGGCCTCGAGCTCGTCGGGGCGGTCGCCGACGATCGTGATCCGCGCCGGCTCGAGGCCGAGGGCGAGCGCCTGCGCGGCGAGGAACGGGCCGTTCAGGTCCGTTCGCTCGCCCCGGACGAGCTCGCTGCCGGTGACGACGATCGCGGCCCGCGGCCGCTCCGGGCTACGTGCCGGGGCCGGCAGGGACGATGTCGCCGGAGGTGACGATCAGGCTCCGCGGCTTCGAGCCCCCGACCAGCACGCCGCGCCCGTTCAGCTGCATGCGCACGTTCTCGGGCGAGCCGAGGTAGACCCAGAGCCGCTTGCCCGTCCCGAAGCGCTGCGCCTTGCCGTTCGTGAGCGTGCCGTTCCAGACCTGCCGGCCGCTCTCCGACCCCGAGCGGACGATCAGCAGCGTGTTGCCGCCGACCGCGCGGACGAGCAGGCCGCCCGCCGGCCGCGTCTTGGCGGTCGTCGGCGTGCTCAGCGGGAGGCTCGGGTTGGAGTCGTCGCCGTAGCGCCACGCCGCGATCACGAGCGCCGTGACGACCGCGATCCCGAGGAGCGTCAGCCACACGAGCTTGGACTCGAGCCGGCTGTGCCTGCGCACGTGCGAAGGCCGGCGGGCCGCGGTGCCGCTGCTGCGCACGCGCCGTTCGAGCACCTCGTCGCCGGAGCCGTAGCGGACGTTGTACTCGTCCACGTAGAGCTGCCCGTCCAGCCCGAGGTAGTCGGCGTAGGTGCGCAGGAAGCCCTTGACGTAGGTCGCCGACGGGAGCGTCTCGAACGCCTCGTCCTCGAGGGCGCGCAGGTACTTCGCGCGGATCTTCGTCCCCAGCTCCAGCTCCGGGAACTCGAGGCCCTTGCGCGTGCGAGCCTCGCGCAGGCTGTTACCGATCTCGAACACGGGTCGCCCGATCCTAGCCGGTCCGGCGGCGAACGGTCACTGCGCCGCGAAGAGTGAGAGCAGCCCCCAGAACCCGAGCGCGAGCGCCGACGTCGCGGCGACGAGGACGCCGACGATCCCGAGGATCCGCCCGGCGCGCGCGGCTCCGGCGCCGCCGGCGCGCTCGAGCGTGATCTGGATCCGCTCGCGGGCGCGGCGCGCGAGCACGATCGCGATCCAGCCGAGCAGCAGCGCGGCCACGACCGACCCGGAGGAGTCGATCAGGCTGACCTGCTCCAGCTCGCGCGCGAGGAGGATCCCGGCCGGGATCGCCGCGAGCGAGAGGATCCCGCAGACGAGCGACCACCAGGCCCGCGGGTTCCCGCGCCGCGGGAGGCTACTGCTTGACGTACGGGCGTCCAACCGACGCTGGCGGGATCGACCTGCCGATCACCCCGACGACCACGATCAGCGTGATGATGTACGGCAGCGACTGGACGAGGACCACCATCTCGTAGCCGTACCCCTGAACACGGGTGGCCAGACCGCCGAAGAAGCCGAACAGCAGCGCGAAGGTGAAGGCGCCGCCGGGCCGCCAGCCCCCGGCGATCAGCGCGGCGAGCCCGATGAACCCCCGCCCCGCGGTCATGTTCTCGGTGAACGAGTGCACGTAGCCGATCGCGAGGTAGGCGCCGCCGAGCGACGCGATGATCCCCGAGAGGATCACCGCCCCGTAGCGGGTCTTGTAGACGTCGATCCCGACCGTGTCGGCGGCGCGCGGGTGCTCGCCCACCGAGCGCAGGCGCAGCCCGATCGACGTTCGGAACATGACGAAGTACGCGACCACGATCACCCCGAACAGGATCCAGATCATCAGGTTGAGGTGGCCGAACGCCTCGTACCAGAAGCTGTGCCGGCCGGGGTTCTTCGGCGGGATGTGGTTGAGGAAGTGGAGCTTCACGTCGGGGATGTACGGGACGCCCGTGCCCGGCGTGCCGTTCAGCCCGTAGATCTGGATGAAGAAGTAGCCCGTGACGCCGAGCGCCAGGAAGTTGATCGCGGTTCCGCCGACGATCTGGTCCGACCGCATGTGCACCGAGAAGAACGCGTGGATCAGGCCGAGCACCCCGCCCGAGATCCCCGCGGTGACGAGGCCGAGCTCCCAGGAGTTGAGCTTGTCGGCGCCGAGGATCCCGAAGAAGCAGCCCGAGAGCATCATCCCCTCGAGCCCGATGTTCACGACGCCGGAGCGCTCCGAGAACATGCCGCCGATCGCCGCGAACGCCAGCGGCGTGGCGAAGATGAACATGTTGTAGGTGAGGACGCCCCAGTCGACGACGCCCGGGCCGGAGGTGGTCGTGTGCGCGCCGTCGAGGTGCGCGACGCTCGAGACGGTCGCGCCGTAGGCGAGGAGCCCGCAGAGGCCGGCGACCGCGACCCCGCCCCACCCCAGCTTGCGCTCGCCGCCGAGCGCGGCCCAGACGCCGACCGCGGCGGCGATCCCGGCGAGCACGAGCGGCACGACGGGCGATCGGAGCTCGACCGGCGGCAGCGCGAGCCAGAGGCCGAGCGCGGCGAGGCCGATCCCGCCCCAGCCGGCGTAGCGGACGGTCGCCTCCGAGCGCACCACTCCCTGGACGGCGGGCGAGATCGCGCTCACCGGGCGGCCGCCCCCGGCTGCGCCGCAGGGGCGGCGGGCGTGCGCCGGATCTTCGTGCGCAGGCGCCAGATCCAGAGGAAGAGCAGGTCGGCGCCGACGAAGAGCAGCACGAGGCCCTGGATGATCAGGGTCAGGTTGCCGGCGAGCTCGGGCTTGATCACGTCCTGGATCGCCGGGTTCCGCGTCGACGTGCCCTGGAGCAGCGCGCCGAAGAGGAGCGCCGCGAACGGCACGCCGATCGCCGAGTTGCGCCCGAGCAGCGCGACCGCGATCCCGATGAAGCCGATCGAGGAGACCTGGATGTCCAGGACGCCGAGCCGGAACTGCCAGCCGAGGATGTCCATCGCCCCGGCCAGGCCGGCGAACATGCCGGAGATCGCCATCGCCAGCACGTAGCTGCGCTTGACGTTGACGCCGCCGTAGCGGGCCGCCTCCGGGTTGAAGCCGGTCGCGCGCACTTCGTAGCCGAGCGTCGTCCGGTTGAGGATCAGCCAGTAGACGAGCGGCGCGCCGAGGGCGATGAAGAAGCCGACGTGCAGGCCCTGGAGCACCGGGTCGCCCCAGAAGACCGGCAGGTGCGCCTTCTGGACGATGTCGGCCGAGACCGGCACCGACTTGTCGGTCGAGTTCTGCAGCTGCCCGCCCTGGCCGACGAGGGCCTGCGTCACCCAGACGGCGACCCAGTTGAGCATGATCGTCGATATGACCTCGTGGACGCCGACGGTCGCCTTCAGGAAGCCGGAGATCGCCGCCCAGGCCGCGCCGGCGACGGCGGCCAGCGCGACCGCGATGAAGATGTGCAGCCCCGAGGACATGCTCGCCCACGAGGTGCCGACCCACATGCTCGCGAAGGCGCCGACGAGGTACTGGCCCTGCCCGCCGATGTTGAAGAGGCCGCACTTGAAGGCGAACGAGACCGCGAAGCCGGTCAGGATCAACGCGGTGGTGACGACCAGGGTCTGCTGCAGGTTGTAGGCGGCCTCGACGCGCTCGTCGCCCGTCACCCAGGGGAACAGCCAGTTCAGGCCGGTGCCGTCGAAGATCCCCTGAAACGCCCGGAACGGGTTGTGGCCGGTGGCGGCGATGACGATCATCGCCATCGCGAAGGCGAAGACCGTGGTCACGACCGGCATGACGATCCCGCCCGCCCGCTGGAGCACCGCCATCCGCGCCGCCACGCTGGGGGCGTAGCCGCCGGGCTCCCCGCCCGTCGACTCGAGCACCTGCTGCTCCTGCGCGTCCAGGCGCTTCTGCTCGGGGTCGAGCGGGCCTTCGCTCATGCCGCGGCCGCCTCCTTCCGCCGACCGCCCGTCATCGCGATCCCGAGCTCCTCCTCGCTGACGTCCGGGCCGTACTCGCCGACGATCTGGCCCTCGAAGATCACGAGGATGCGGTCGGCGAGCGACAGGACCTCCTCGAGCTCGAGGGAGACGAGCAGCACTGCGCGGCCCTCGTCGCGCTCGGCGACGAGGCGCCGGTGGACGTACTCGATCGCGCCGACGTCGAGCCCGCGCGTCGGCTGGGCGGCGATCAGCACCTTCGGGTTCCTGGCCACCTCGCGGGCGACGACCACCTTCTGCTGGTTCCCGCCCGACAGCGCGCCGGAAGGCGTCTTCGGGCCGCCGCCGCGCACGTCGAAGTCCTTGATCAGCTGCGCGGCCCGCATGATCAGCCGCTTCGGATACATCCAGCCCGCGGTCGAGGCGGGCTCGAAGCAGTAGTCGTGCAGGGCGATGTTCTCGGCGATCGAGAACTCGAGGACGAGCCCGCGCCGCTGGCGGTCCTCGGGGATGTGGCCGATGCCGAGGTCGAGCATCTCTCGCGCGGTCGAGCCCTGGTGGGCGCGCTTCCCGGCGACGGTGACCGTGCCGGACGCCGGCCGGAGCAGGCCGGTCAGCGCGTCGATCAGCTCGGTCTGGCCGTTGCCGTCGACGCCCGCGATCGCGACGATCTCCCCCGCCCGCACGCTGAACGACACCCCGCGCACCTTCTCGAGCCCGCGGTCGTCGAACACGTGGAGGTCGGACACCTCGAGCAGGGTCTCGCCCGGCTTCGCCGGCCCCTTCTCGACGCGGAGGAGCACCTCGCGGCCGACCATCATCCGCGCCAGGCTCTCCTCTGTCGCACCCTCGCGGGGGACCGTGTCGATCCTCTTGCCCCGCCGCAGGACGGTGATCCGGTCGGCGACCTCGAGGACCTCGTGGAGCTTGTGGGTGATGAAGATGATCGACTTCCCCTGCTCCTTGAGCCCGGCGATGATCGCGAACAGCTCCTTCGCCTCCTGCGGGGTCAGGACCGCGGTCGGCTCGTCGAGCACGAGGATCTCCGCGCCGCGGTAGAGCGCCTTCAGGATCTCGACCCGCTGCTGCTGGGCGACCGTGATGTCCTGGATGCGGGCGTTCGGGTCGACCGCGAGCCCGTAGCGGTCCGAGAGCTCGCGCACGCGAGCCCGCGCCTCGCCGATGTCCAGCATCACGCCGGCGTAGGTGGGCTCCTCGGCGAGGACGATGTTCTCGGCCACCGTCATCACCGGGATCAGCATGAAGTGCTGGTGCACCATCCCGATCCCGCTCTGGATCGCGTCCTTGGCCGAGGAGAACGACGTCTTCGTGCCCCGCAGCAGGATCTCCCCGGAGTCCGGGTGGTAGAGCCCGTACAGGATGTTCATCAGCGTGGACTTGCCGGCGCCGTTCTCGCCGAGGAGGGCGTGCACCTCGCCGGCGGCGACGTCGAGGTCGACGTGGTCGTTGGCGAGCACCCCGGGGAACTGCTTGGTGATGCCCCGGAGCTCGAGAACGGGAGGCTCGGTCACGTGGCGGCGATTCTCTCACGCGGAAGGCGGGCCTTGCGACCCGCCTTCCGCAGAGACGTTTCCGACGACCTACTTGAAGGTCGACGGGACCTTGATCTTGCCGGCGATGATCTGGTTCTGGAGCGCCTTGATCCGCGCCTTGTAGGCGGCCGGCACCTTCGGGCTGATCTTGCCCACCGCGACGCCGCCGTTCTTCAGATCGAAGACGAAGTCGTGACCGGGGACGAGCGTCCCGGCCTGCACCGCCTGGATGAACCGGAACACACCCAGATCGACGCGCTTCACGGCGCTCGTCAGGATGTGCGGGCCGAGGTACGCCTGGTCGACGTCGACGCCGTCGCCCCAGACCCCGGCCTCCTTGGCCGCCGCGAGCGCGCCGAAGCCGCAGGGACCTGCGACTGCGAACACGACCTTGGCGCCGGCCTGGATCTGGTTCTCGGCCACGGCCTTGCACTTGTCCTGCGCGATGAAGTCCTGCGAGTACCCGACGAGCACCTTCGTGCCGGGCACGCACTTCGCGGCGCCGGCCTTGTACCCGGCGATGAACGAGTCGACCGGCGGGATCTTGACGCCGCCCGTCGCGCTGATCGTGTTGCCGCCGTCCTTCTTCGCCATCAGGGCGGAGAGGCAGCCGACCAGGTAGCTCTGCTGCTCGGACTTGAAGGTGATGCCCGTGATGTTCTTCACGAGCAGCTTGCCCTTCTTGTCCGAGAACGGCGCGGCCTCGACCGGGTAGTCGGTGATCGCGAACTGCGTGTTCGGGAACTTCTTCGCGACCGTCGCCTCGGCGTCCGCGAGCAGGAAGCCCGCCGCGACGACCGCGTCGTAGCCCTGCCGCGCGAGCGACGCCAGGTTCGGGATGTAGTCGCCGGCGGAGTGCGACTCGATCGCGCGGGTCTGCACGCCGAGCTTGGCCTGCGCCGACTTCAGACCGACGAGCTGATTCTGGTTGAAGCCCTTGTCGTTGAAGCGGCCCACGTCGCTGACGAGGCCCGCCCTGAACGTCGCCTGCCGTGCGGCGCCGCCCGTCCCGGCGAGCAACCCGACGGCAAGGATGATCGCCGGCACGGCAAGCGCAACCGGCAAGAAGCGTTTCTTGGTCACCCAAATCCTCCCTCGATGCTGTGTTCCAACGAGACCCCCGACCAGGGGGACGCCTGATCCTACTCCGTCAGACTCCCGGGTCAAAGAACTACGACGACGGCGGGCCGGCTTGGATAGTGGCCGGGCGGACGAGTCGGCGGTGTCCCGACCGCCCGCGGCCTGCGCGGCCCTCCCCGAGCACCCCGAAAGCACGCTCCGAGCAGGGTCTTTACCGTGCCTGGCACCGTTAGGACGCGCGTGCCTCCGCCGCGGCGACGAGTGCGTCCGCGCACGTTCGGATCCGGTCGAGATCGTCCGGGGTGGCCCGCGCGATCCGGGCCTCGACCAGCTCCTCGCAGCGCTCGAGCATCACCGGCCACGACTCCGGATCCTCGCCGCGCACCTCGAGCAGCCGCCGCAGCCAGCGCCGCCCGTACTCGGCGTGGAGGGTCTCGTCGGCCCAGTCGAACTCCATGTCCGTCTCGCTGGTCGCGTCGCCCATGTCGCGGAACGCCGCGGCGCGCTCGCGCTTGCGGCCGATGTTCTTCGTCTCGAAGTAGCCCAGCATGCCGAGGCCATAGAGCGGATCCTCGTGCTGCCAGGCCTCGTAGATGTAGCCGCCCAGGGGAATCTGCCCCGGCTGGAGCCCCCACCGGGCGAGCCGCTCCTTGCCCATCAGCATGTGCCGAGTCTCGTCGTACAGCCAGCGCGAGGCGTCCAGCGTGAACTCCCAGCCGAGCTCGGCGGAGAGCTCTGCGAGGATCCGCCCCGCCGTCTCCACCGCCCAGACCTCGTTGAGGTGGCTGACCGCCGAGCGGATCTGCAGCGCGACGCCCTCGCCGTACGGGTACTCCGGGTCGAGGACGTCCGGCCAGTAGACCGGCGAGCGAAAGTACGCTGGGTCGCGGGCCGGATCCTCGTCCGTCAGCTCGAAGGCGTCCAGCGCCCCGAGATGCCGCCCCTTCTCCCGCGCGGCGGCCTCGACGATCCGTTGTGAAGGGCCGTCGGCCAGCGGGTCCGCCTCTTCGCCGTATTCGAGGTAGTCGCCCTGCACCCGGTGGACGAGCTCGAGCAGGTCGCCCGCAGTCGCGACGTGGAACTCCTCGGCCTGCTCGTCGAGGAAGCGCGTCGGATAGCGGAGCTCGAAGACGCGCTCGCGTAAGGCATCGGCGGCCAGGGCCGATTCCCAGGCCACCCATCCGAGTGCCGCCTTCGCGTCGAGCAAAGGGGTCCGGACGATGAACCGGCCGCAGGCCAGGATCACCGCCTGCTCCCGGTAGAACAGCGCCGTCAGCGCACGGGCCGACTCGCGGCGTTCCCGCAGCACCCTGGTCGGCGGCAGGTAGCTCATGAGCCGAGCACCTCCAGCATCAGCTCGAAGAACCCGTCGGTGTCGTAGTCGGTGACGACGGTCGCGTTCGGCTCGCGCTCGACGCGACCGAGCGTGTCGATCAGGTTCCAGCCGCGCGTGAGCTCGCCGCGCGTCTCGACGTCGACCACCGCCCGCTCCGTGGCCCGTACGAGCGACGGCTCGACGATTGCCGCGCAGACCATCGAGTCGGGGTGCGTCGAGCCGCCGAGGTGGTTGACCTTGTCGTCGAACTCGCGCGCCTTCCGGTTGACCTTGCCGAAGAACTCCGACAGCGGCGTGCCCAGGGCGTCGATCCGCGCGAGCCGGTCGTCGTCGAAGACGCCGTGCGTGCGCGTCAGCGACCACGTGAAGAGCGTGAGCGGGAAGCCGGCGTTCAGCACGATCCTGGCCGCCTCGGGATCGACGTAGAAGTTGTACTCGGCGGCCGGGGTGATGTTCCCCTCGCCGCCGCCCATGACGTAGAGCGCCGCCACCTTCTGCGCGATCGTCGGGTCGCGCGTGACCGCCGCCGCCAGGTTCGTGAGCGGCGCCTGGGCGAGGATGGTCAGCTCGCCCGGGCTCTCGTTCACCCGGCGCACGAGCTCGTCGACCGCATGCTCCGCCTCGGGCCGCTGTGCCGCCCGCGGGAAGAAGGAGTCGCCCATGCCGTCCCGGCCGTGGACGTACTCCGCCCCCACCCAGTCCGCGATCAGGGGCTCGCGGAAGCCCGCGTACACCGGCACCTCGCCCGCCCGGCCGGCCGCCTCGACCGTGTACAGCGCGTTCTCGACCTCCTGGTCGAAGGCGACGTTGCCGCAGCAGACGGTGATCGCCTCCAGCCCGGCCCGGGGGTCGCGCAGCGCGATCAGCAGCGAGAAGACGTCGTCGCCGGCGGTGTCGGTGTCGACGATCAGCCGCGTCATACGGCCACGGCGAGACGGTCCTCGAGCTCGGCCCTCGTCGGCAGGCCGGGGATCACCCCGGGGTGCTCGACCATGTGCGCACCCGCGGCGCAGCCCCAGCGCACCGCCTCCTCGTCGGATGCCCCCTCGGCCAGGGCGACCGCGAACGCGGCGCAGAAGGCGTCGCCGGCCCCGGTCGTGTCGACCGCCTGCGCGGGGAACGCCGGGACCCGGTGCCCGCGCAGGCGCGCGCCCTGCTCGCCGAGCGTGACCACGAGCACGCCGGCGGCGTCCTGGACGGCCGGAGCCTCACTCTCGTTCGGGACGAGGTAGTCGGCGACGGCCGGGACGGGGCCGGGCGGTGCGGGCGCCGGGTTGAGCACGGTGCGGACCCCGGCCTCGCGCCCGACCTCGAGCGCGTGGAGCGCCGTCTCGACGGGGATCTCGAGCTGGACGAGCAGGACGTCCGCGGCCGCGATCCGGGGCGCGAACTCGTCGACGTGCGCGGGCTCGAGCGCGGACAGGGCACCGGGGACGATCACGATCCGGTTGTCGCCGCCCGCCTCGACGATGATCGCCGCGGTCATCGTCGGCTCCGGGACGCGCAGCACCGCGGTCGAGTCGACGCCCTCCTCGGCCCAGAGCTCGGACGCGCGGTCGCCGAACGGGTCCTCGCCGACCGCGGTCAGGAACACGACCTCCGCGCCGAGCCTGGCCGCACCGACCGCCTGGTTCGACCCCTTGCCGCCGTGGTCGGTGCGGAAGAGCGAGCCGATCAGCGTCTCGCCGCGGTCCGGCGTGCGCTCGACGCCGAACGTCAGCCCGACGCCGTAGCTGCCGACGACCGCGACAGAGGTCACATGCCGATCTTAGGACGCCAGCGTCTCGCTCTCGCCGACGAGCACGCGCCGCGGCTTGGAGCCCTCGTACGGCGAGATGATCCCGCGGCGCTCGAGCATGTCGATCAGCCGCCCCGCGCGCGTGTAGCCGACCCGCAGACGGCGCTGGAGCAGCGACACGGAGGCGGTCTGCGCCTGGACGACGACCTCGATCGCCTTCTCCAGCAGCGGATCCTCGTCGGGGTCGAAGTCGCCGTCCTCGTCGTCGACGTCTTCCGTCGGCTTCTCCGGCGCCTCCAGCATCGACTCGTCGAGCTCCTGCTCGCGCTGCGCACGGCACTGCTCGACGACGAGGGCGACCTCCTCCTCGCTCACGTAGGCGCCCTGGACGCGCTGAAGCCGCGAGGTGCCGAGCGGCTTGAAGAGCATGTCGCCCTGGCCGAGCAGGCTCTCCGCCCCGGCCTGGTCGAGGATGACGCGCGAGTCGGTCTGGCTCGACACGGCGAAGGCGATCCGCGAGGGGACGTTCGCCTTGATCATCCCGGTGATCACGTCCACCGACGGCCGTTGGGTCGCGAGCACGAGGTGGATGCCGACCGCGCGCGACTTCTGGGCGAGGCGAATGATCGCGTCTTCCACGTCCTGCGGCGAGATCATCATCAGGTCGGCGAGCTCGTCGATCACGACGAGCAGGTAGGGCAGCGGCTTCTCGCCCCGTCCGCGCAGCGCGCGGTTCATCTCCGGCAGGCTGCGGGCGCGCACGTGGCTCATCCGCTCGTAGCGCCTCTCCATCTCGCCGACGACGTTCGCGAGCGCGGCCGCGGCCGTCTTCGGCGACGAGACCACCGGCGTCAGCAGGTGCGGGATCGACTCGTAGAAGTTGAGCTCGATCCGCTTCGGGTCGATCAGGATCATCCGCACGTCGTCGGGCGTCGCCCGGAGCAGGATCGAGGTCAGGATCGTGTTGATGCAGCCCGACTTGCCGGAGCCTGTCGTGCCGGCGATGAGCAGGTGCGGCATCCGGGCGAGATCGGTCCAGACGGCGTTCCCGGAGATGTCCTTGCCGAGCCAGACCGACAGCGGGCTCGAGGTCGCCGGGAGGCCGTCGTAGATGTCCCCGAGCGTGACGAGGTTCGGCGAGAGGTTCGGCACCTCGACGCCGACGGCCTGCTTGCCGGGGATCGGCGCAAGGATCCGGATCTCCGTGGTCGCGAGCGCGTACGAGAGGTCGTCCTTGAGGGCCGCCACCTTCGAGACCTTCGTGCCCGGCGCGAGCTGCAGCTCGTAGCGCGTGACGCGCGGGCCGGCGATCTCGCCCACGATCGTCGCGTCGACGCCGAAGTTGGCGAGCGCCTGCACGAGCAGCGCGGCGATCTTGCCGTCCTGGCCGGACGACGCCCCGGCCGACGCCTTCGAGCGCCGAAGGAGACCCGGGTCCGGGAGCGTGTAGACGGCGTCGTCGTCGTCGCGGTCGGTGACGTCGAACAGGGACGACTGGGACTCGTGGCCGGGCTCGTCCTCGGGCTCTGCGTCCTCCGCGCTCCCGTTCAGGACGAGCAGCGGCGCGGGCGCGACGACGTCCGGGTACTCCTCGACGCCGTCGACGAGCGGCGGCGCGAGAGGCGCAGGTGCGGCTGCCGCGACGGCCGGGGCCGGTTCCCGGGCCGTGCGGCGCGTGACGGGACGCCGGGCTGCGCGGCGCACCGCACGGCCGGAGCGGCGCACGAGCGCGCCGGCCGACGCGCCCGTGACGAGCAGCACGCCTGCGAGCAGCAGGAAGACGCCGAGGATCTCGGTGCCGGTCGAGCCGATCGGCTTGCCGAGCACCGCCTCGAGCCCGCGTCCGAGGTACCCGCCGTGACCGCGTCCGAGCACGAGGGCGAGCCCGAGAGCGGAGACCGCCAGCCCGGTCCGGAAGGGGCCGAAGCGCGGCAGGTCGCTACGCCCGACCATCAGCCCGCCGACTCCCACGCCGGCGATCGGGACGACGTACGCGATCCCGCCGACAAGCGCGACGAGACCGTCGCCGATCGCCCTGCCGACGTACCCGCCGTTCCAGCCGGCGTACAGGACGAGCGCCATGAAGAGGCCGAAGGCGACGAGCCCGAGGCCGATCAGCTCGGGATGGTGGTGCGTGCGGGCGCCCGCCTTGCGCCGCGTGCGCTTCTTCACGCGCGCAGGCGTCTTCGGGCGAGGCCTGGACTGCCGCTTCTTCCGCGCCATGGGCGCCACTTCGACGGCGGCCGGCCCAACCCTCCGTCAGGGGCCGCAGGCGGCGGTCGGCTACCCGAGCGCCGAGATGCGCTCGACGAGCAGCCGGATGAACCGGTCGGCGTCGATGTCGACCGCGACGTGCGCGTTCGGCTCCCAGCCGACACGCCCGCGCAGGTCGCAGTTCGTCCGGCCGCGTCCGAGCTCCTCGCCGCAGTCGACTTTCACGCCGACGCGGCGGATCTCGACGATCCCCGGCATGAACGCGTGCGCCATCGCGACGGCGTCGTGGATCGGCGAGCCGTCCCAACCGTACGACTGCTTGTGGAAGCGCCCGTAGAACTCGAGCAGCTCGGCGACCATCGCCCCCACCCGCCCGGCCGCCTTCAGCTCGGCGGTCGGCTCGGGCCCGAAGATCGCCCGGTGCGTCACGTCGAGGCCGATCATGGTCACGTCGAGTCCGCTCCGGAACACCCGCTCGGCCGCCTCGGGGTCGACCCAGATGTTGAACTCGGCCGCCGGCGTGACGTTTCCCTCGCCGTACGCCCCGCCCATCAGGACGATCCGCTCGACCTTCTCGGCCACGTCCGGGTGCATGTTCAGGAAGAGGCCGATGTTGGTCAGCGGCCCCGTGGGGACGAGCGTGATCGGCTCCGCCGACCCGCGGACCGTGTCGGCGATGAACTCGACCGCGTGCCGCGGGTCGGGCTCGGTCGTCGGCTGCGGGAGCGCCGGGCCGTCCATGCCGCTCTCCCCGTGCACGTACTCGGCGACGAACGGCTCCCGCACGATCGGCCGGTCCGCGCCGGCGGCGACCGGGACGTCGGTGCGGCCGACGAACTCGAGCAGCTTCAGGGCGTTGGCGGTCGTCTTCGGGAGGGTCTGGTTCCCGTGCACCGTGGTCACGCCGACGAGCTCGACCTCGGGGCTCGCCAGCGCGAGCAGGAGCGCGATCGCGTCGTCGTGGCCGGGGTCGCAGTCGAGGAGGATCTTCACGACCGCAGTATCCCGTCTACCTCTTCCGCGGTGGGGAGCGACGGTTGCGCACCCGGCCGGGAGGCGGCGAGCGCGCCGGCGGCGCAGGCGCGGGTGAGCGCCGCGTCGCGGTCGCGGCCTTCGAGCAGCGACACCAGCAGGCATGCGGTGAAGGCGTCTCCGGCGGCGGTGCCGTCGACCGCCTCGACGGCCGGCGGAGCCGCCCGCGCGACCTCGTCCCCGCCCTCGAGCAGCACCGCTCCCTCTGCCCCGAGGGTGAGCGCGGTCAGGCCGTCGAACCGTCCGATCGCCTCCCGCTCGTAGCGGTTGACGACGAGCAGGTCGATTCCGTCGAGCACCCCCGGCGGCAGCTCGCGCGCGGGGGCCGCGTTGAGACACGTGAAGCGGGCACGGCGCGACGCCTCCGCCACCGTCTCGACCGGGATCTCGAGCTGGCAGAGGACGGCGTCGGCCGCCTCGACGTCGCCGGTCACCTCGGCCGCGGTATTCGCGCCGGGGGCGACCACGATCTGGTTCTCGCCGTCCTCGCCGACGAGGATCAGCGCCACGCCGGTCGCCTCGTCGACGCGCCGCACCCCGGCCAGGTCGACCCCGCCCTCGTCGAGCAGGGCGAGCGCCTCGGCCGCGAAGGCGTCGTCCCCGACCGCCCCGACCATCGACACCGACGCCCCGAGCCGGGCTGCCGCGAGCGCCTGGTTCGCGCCCTTCCCGCCCGGCACGCGCTCGAAGGTCGCGCCGGTCAGCGTCTCTCCCGGCCTCGGCAGCCGCGCGCAGCGGGCGACGAGGTCGAGGTTGATCGAGCCGACCACCGCGATCCGGGGAGCTGCCACCGCCCGATCCTGCCACGCCCGGCAGGGCCGGGCGGAAGGTCAAGTGACACAGTGTTACAAGCCCGGCAACGCGGCTGTCCGCGCCGCGTCGAAGGCAAGTAACACAGTGCTACAAGGGTTTTCAGGCACGGCGTGGATCGCCGTGGCGGATCGAGGCGACGAGCGCAGCTACGCGGCGAGGGCGCGCAGGTCGTCGAGCGTGCGGCCGAGCAGGTTCTCGCGCAGGTCGAAGAGGCCGGCCCACAGGGACGAGCGGTCGGGCTCGGAGCCCATCACCGCCGCAGAGCGCAGGCCCTCCAGCGCGCGGACGAGCACCGCCAGCTCGAGGTACGCCTGCGCGACGCGCACCGGCGAGACGGCGACCCCGGCGCGGTCGAGGACGTCCTGCCAGTCGCGCAGCTCCCCCGCCCCCGGCTCGCCGTACCAGGAACGGCCCTCGGCCAGCTCCGGCTCGAGCTCGAGCAGGTAGCGGCCGAGCGGGCGCTCGAGCCCCGACAACGCCGTCTCGGCGCGCTCGGCGGCCCGCCGCAGCGCAGCCTGGCGCTTCCCGGGGGTGCAGGGATCGGCGTCGCCGCGGGCCCAGCGCTCGAGCAGGCGGCAGAACGCGAGCGCCGCCACCTCGCACGCGGCGAGCTGGGAGATCAGCCGACGGCCGGTCGCGTCCTCGGCCGCATTGCCGGCCAGCACGCCCGCCCAGCCGTCGAGAACGGTGCTCATACCTCCACTACTACCGGAAGGATCATCGGGCGTCGACGGGTGCGGTCGTAGACCAGCTGCCCGATGCCGTCGTGCAGGTGCTCCTGCAGCAGCTTGATCTCGACGATGTCCTCGTCGAGGCACTCCCGGAGGACGGTCTCCGCCTCGACGCGCATCTCGTCGAGCAGCGGCTCGGTCTCGGCGAAGCCGCGCGCGATCACCTCAGCCGCCGCCGAGCGGACGCCGTTCGTCCCCGCCAGCGTGGCGACGACGATCAGGACGCCGTCCTCGGCCATGTGGCGCCGGTCGCGCAGCGCGACGTCGCCGATGTCCCCCACCCCGAGCCCGTCGACGAAGGTCACGCCCGGCTCGATGCGGTCGACGATCGCGACTCCGTCCGGCCCGAGCTCGACCACCGAGCCGTTCTCGGCGAGCACGATCGCCGACGCCGGGACGCCGGCCTCCTGGGCCATCCGCGCGTTCGCCGCCTGCATGCGGTACTCGCCGTGGATCGGCATCACCGCCTTCGGACGGACGAGGCCGTAGAGGGTGCGGATCTCCTCCTGGTTGGCGTGACCGGAGACGTGGACGGCGGCGTTCTCCTCGTGGAGCACCTCCGCCCCGGCCTTCGAGAGCTGGTTGATCGTGTCGTGCACGCGCAGCTCGTTCCCCGGCACCGGCCGCGCGGAGATGATCACCGTGTCGCCGCGCTCGACGGAGACCGACGGATGGTCGTGGTACGCGATCCGCGTCAGCGCCGACATCGGCTCGCCCTGGCTGCCCGTGCAGAGGATCAGCACCTGGTGCGGCTCGTACTCCTCGAGGTCCTGCGGCCGGATCAGCGTGCCCTCCGGCACCTCGAGGTAGCCGAGGTTCCCCGCGATGTTCAGGTTCTTGCGCATCGAGCGCCCCACGACCGCGACCTTGCGGCCGCTCTGGACGGCGACGTCGATCGCCTGCTGCATGCGGTGGACGTTCGAGGCGAACGACGCGACCAGGATCCGGCCCTGGCGGTGCGGGATGATCTGGCGGAAGGCCTCGCCGACGAGCCGCTCCGACCCTGTGAAGCCGCGCCGCTCGGCGTTGGTCGAGTCGCAGAGCAGCAGGTCGATGCCGCGGTTGCCGAGCTCGGCCAGCCGGCCGACGTCGGTGCGGAAGCCGTCCACCGGAGTGTGGTCGAGCTTCCAGTCGCTCGTGTGCAGCACGCGTCCGGCGTCGGTCTCGATCACGACGGCGACGTTGTCCGGCACCGAGTGCGCCATGCGGACGAACTCGAGCCGGAACGGCGCGATCTCGACCGGATCGCCCTCGGGCTCGATCTCCTTCAGCTCGGTAACGTTCAGCAGGCCGTGCTCGTCGAGCTTCGACTTGACGAGGCCGAGCGTCAGCCGCGTCGCCCAGACCTCCGGGATACGCACCTCTCGGAGCAGGTACGGGAGCGCGCCGACGTGGTCCTCGTGCGCGTGGGTGAGCACGACCGCTCGGACCGACCCCTGCCGCTCCTCGAGGTACGAGAAGTCCGGCAGCACCAGGTCGACGCCCAGGTGCTCGTCGCGCGGGAAGGCGAGCCCGGCGTCGACGACCAGCGAGCCCTGCTCGTGCTCGAACACGGTCATGTTCTTGCCGACCTCG
>Ga0070741_10010767_pt1 | contig 17144 bp, 12 predicted proteins | sample Coa_R1_4_FD_66440 | JGI IMG/M metagenome (GOLD analysis project Ga0070741, IMG submission 66440) | Surface soil microbial communities from Centralia Pennsylvania, which are recovering from an underground coalmine fire - Coalmine... | ecosystem: Environmental > Terrestrial > Soil > Unclassified ...
TGCATGCAGTGTTCGACCGATATTCCCAGTCCGGGAAAGATTAGAACGAAGTTGATCAGAATCACAGAATTCGTCAGGCCCGCAATGCTATACAGGGCTGGGTTTCTCCTGAACCGCGGAGAGGTTCGAGGTAAGTCCAGAAACACACTTGGAACTTCTCCGCGGATGATCCGTTTCGCGTCCGGTTAACGCGTTTCGGACCGCCTATCCGAGCGATCTCGCAGCTTGAGGCGACATATGTTCGAAACGCATCTCCGTGTCCGGCTTCGGACACTCTTGCTGATTCTGCTCTTCACATTTTTCATGCTCGTAATGTATGGCCAGGACTCGGCCACGGGTTCTATTCACGGCATGGTGCTCGACGCGACGGGCGCGCGAGTACCGCAGGCTTCGGTGGTCATCGTGAATGCCGCAAACGGAGCCCGGTATTCAACGACGAGCGATGCCGAGGGACATTTTGCGTTCGAGATGCTAGCCCCCGGAGATTACTCGGCACGGATTGATGCGCAAGGGATGTCGCCCGCGGTTGTGGCATCGCTGCATGTGGACGTAGGCGGAATTTCGGAGCTGCCGTTTCGGTTATCGCCGGCTGGCGCACAGGAGACGCTTACGGTGTCCGCGGTTCCGACGCAGGTGGAAACGCAGCCCAATGCGGTTTCGACTTTGCTTGACCTGAGAGCGTTAAATGACTTCCCGCTCAATGGGAGACGCTTTTCCGACCTGGCGTTGTTCTCGCCGGGAGTGACGCAAGACCCTCGTGGGCTGAATTCATCGAGCAATGGCGATCTGTCGTTCGGTGGAATTCGCGGTTCGCAAAATACATTCCTGGTTGATGGAAGCGACTACAACAATGCCTTTTTCGCGCAGGCCAGAGGGCGCTATCGCGCTCCTTACCAGTTCTCGACGGAAGTTGTGCAGGAGTTTCGCGTTTCGTCCAACGCGTATGGAGCCGAGCAGGGGCGCTCTGGAGGCGCAGTAGTAAACGTGGTCACGAAATCGGGATCCAATCACCTGCATGGCACGACGTTTTACTATTTGCGTGACAGCTCGTTCGGAGCGGCAGACGCGTTTCTTGCGTTCAAGCCGCACAACCGGCAACAACAAGTCGGAGGGACCATCGGCGGCCCCATCAAGCGAAATAAGATTTTCTTCTTCACCGGGTTTGACCAGCACATTTTTCACGTTCCAAATGTGGTTGAATTTCTCGATGGGAGCTCACGAATTTTGCCCCAGGCCGGAGCGGGTCCAGCCACGCCCGGAGACTACGAGGCTTCGGATGAGTCTCTGGTCTTCGCCGCGGCTGCAAGGCTCAGTGCGCTCACGGGAGAATATCCAGCTGCGCAGATTGGAAACTCGGCATATGGAAAGCTCGACATCAATTTGACGTCGCGCGAGCAGCTTGCCCTGCGCGTGAATACGACGCGTTACTGGGGATCGAACAACGTCTTTCTTGATCCCTCCAGTCCGGTTACCTATGACGCCATCAGCAACAATGGCGAGGAACTGGTTTCAACCGAAACCGCAAATGTATCGCTGACCTCAGGCATCTCCCCGCGCTGGATCAGCCATCTTCGACTGCAGTTTTCGCGGGATCTTCAACAGTCGTATAGCAACAGCGATGACGTGCTGGTAAAGATTTCCAACATACTGGATGGAACCGGGCGGTCGAATATGCTGCCGCGGCAGACGCGGGAGCATCGGGTGCACCTTGCCGAAACCATGAGCCTTGAAGGAAAGCGGAACTCGTGGAAGTTCGGCGGCGATGGTCTGGTCACCGCAATATACGACTTCTTCCCCAGCCAGCAGAGCGGCGAATATCTCTTCTACCCCATGAAAGTCGATCCGTTCACGTTTCAGCCGGTGGAGTCTGGGATGGAACTGACGCCGCTGCGCGCTTATGCGCATGAAATGCCTCATTACTATCTGCAGAATTTCGGCAGCGCTGCCTCGCATCCGGACACAAATGAGTACGCCGCCTTCGCGCAGGATACGATCCGGGTAACCAACCGGCTGGCTCTGAATATCGGCACGAGGTGGGACCTGCAGACGTTTACCAGCAAAGACCTCATCTCCAATCCGCTGTTCCCGCCATCAGGGAAGGTGCCGTTCCAGCCCTACAACTTCGCGCCGCGCGCCGGCTTGGCCTATTCGATTGGCGAGAAGCGGCCTCTGGTGGTGCGCGCCGGGTACGGCATCTTTTATGTACGAATTCCGCAGATTTACAACTCGGTGCTCGAGACCCAGAATGGCGTCACCGACTCGCAGATTTTCCTGAACAACACGCAATACGGGGACCGACAGGTGTTTCCGAGTTACCCGAATCCGCTGGTCAATTGCGCGCCATATGCGGCCAACTGCTCACTGCCGCTCGGTTCCACGCAAGGAGTTACCCATGACGTTTCTGCGTTTGCAGCGAATTTTGTTACTCCGCGCGTGCAGCAATCGAGCGTGACGTTTGAGAAGGAGGTTATCGATCGCACGACGGTTTCACTGTCATTGCTCAACGTGCATGGCGAACACCTGATCCGGGCGCTCGATGTGAACCTGCCGCCGCCGACGGCGCTGACGTATCCGATATTCGATTCCACCGGTTCGGTATATCAGAACTCGTATTACAGCGTAGACTCGTTCGCGACCTGGCAGTTTACCCGCACGCTGGATTGCCCATGGCCGCCGTGCATCAATCCTTTGGGCCGTCCGATTGCTCAACTGGGGACGATCGACGAATTTCAAAGCGCGGCCTCGAGCTATTACAACGGCGCGACGCTGTCGATCAACCGCAGGGTAGCGCGGGGATCATATTTACGACTGTCCTATACCTACGCACGCGCCATCGATGACGGTCAGGACGCCCTTGTGGCGGGGCAGCCAGCAACGGTGCAGAATTCGTACGATCCGAATGCCGAGCGCGGGCCCAGCGTGACAGATCAGAGGCACCGCTTCGTGGTCGCGGTTTCAGCCGAACCGCACCCTTTTCATCGTGGGCAGAAATTTCTCGGCCGCTTGTTCAACGACTGGAAATTCTCCACGGTCGTGAATTACGGTTCAGGCCGCCCGGTGAACGCTACCGTTTCTGGCGATCCAAATCAGGATGGTAATGACCTGAACGACCGCCTGCCCGGATACACGAGGAATGGCTTCACCGGCCCAGACTACTCCACCACTGACTTGCGCATTACGCGGGTAATTCGCATCGGGGAGCGGTATAAGCTGAATCTCGTGGCCGATTCGTTCAATCTTTTTAATCGCGACAATCAACGGGTCGCCATCACTTCTAACGGGATGATCGCTTCAGCAAGCACGTTCGTTCAGAGTTCAGTCTCGGCGAATATCGCGCCTTATCCCGGATACTACGAACTGCCGAACAACTTCATGAAGCCGAACGCGGCCTACTCCCCACGACAGATTCAGCTGGGATTGAAGATGATCTTCTGAGAATGGGCGGGTTAGCGCTAATCACGGCCTCCGCATTCTGCGGATTTCAGCGTGTGGAACTCCGTTGAAAATGGTGACGGATTTTTCGCTATACTGCCCGGTTCCCATGAAAATCTCACGGATTTCTCGCCGCGAATTCCTGGGCGCAGCGGGTGCGACAGCTACGCTCGCAGCGTTTCCCAGGCCATTGCTCTCCGCAACAGACCCGGGGTCAAAATCGAAATCTGTGTCCACGATTCGAGTTTCAACGTCCGTGGCTCCTATCGCGTTTGATCCAGACCAGGCGCTTGGCAGTTCGATGGACATCCTCTCTCACGACGTCGTCGAAAAAATCTACACGCCGGAGAGGGTGAAACAGTGCCTTTCGGCTGGCTGGGGACCGATTACTTATCGCCAAAACACTGAGCTTTCCATCGCGGCGTGGCACTGGAATCCGAATGGCAGTTGGAGCGATTCCGCCACTAAAGCGGGATACTTTACGGGGAGCACGGAACTCAAAGAACCGATCCGACATTCCTACGGATATCCGCTGCCGCATCGTGGTCATACCCGCAACGGCGGGGCAGAACGAGGCTATTCGCGTATCACCGACGGAAACGGTGAGACCTTCTGGAAGAGTAATCCGTATCTCGCCGGGAAGTTCACCGGGGAACCGGATTTCGTGCATCCGCAATGGGTAATCGTGGACCTCGGTGAGACGCAGCCCGTCTCGCACATCGTGATCGATTGGGGCATGCCGTTGGCAAGCGCCTTTGAGGTGCAGTATTGGAGCGGCGATCATCCAATGGAGAAGCCGACTTCCGGAGTGTGGACGGCCTTCCCCAACGGAATTGTCACGCAGAATCGTGGCAAGCACTTTTCCTGTGGTCTTGCCCGCTCACCGATTCCGGTACGTTTTGTGCGCATCTGGATGACGGAATCGTCGTGCGCCGAAACCCCGGTTCACGATCCGAAAGACCCGCGGAGTTCTATTGGTTACTCGATTCACGAAGTCTTCATCGGAAGCATGACTGCGGACGGGAATTTCATCGATTACGTGCAGCACCGGCCTGACCAGAACCAGACTGTAACTTGGTGCTCATCCATCGATCCGTGGCATTCGGAGTCAGATATCGACGATCGAGGCGACCAGACCGGCTTCGATCTTTTCTTTACCAGCGGCATCACGAACAACTTACCGGCGATGATTCCGATCTCGCTTCTCTATGGAATCCCTGATGATGCCGCCGCGCAGATGGCCTATCTGAAGAAGCGCGGGTATGCGATTTCCTATGTCGAGATGGGCGAGGAGCCGGACGGGCAGTACATGCTACCCGAAGACTATGCGGAACTGTATTTGCAGTTCGCGACCGCGATGCACAAGGTCGACCCGAGTCTCAAGTTGGGTGGGCCGGTTTTCGAAGGAGTGAATGAAGACATCAAGGTCTGGCCCGATGCGAAAGGCCGCACGTCATGGCTTGGACGATTTCTTGATTATCTGAGAGAGCGAAACCGCATTGGCGACCTGGCCTTCGTAAGCTTCGAACATTATCCCTACCCGCCGTGCGAGATCACGTGGTCAGATCTGTTCCGCGAGCCGCAACTGGTGAGCCACATCCTTGATGTCTGGCGGGAGGACGGGCTTCCGGTCCACGTTCCGCTCATGAACACGGAAAGCAATGTAACTTTCGGGAATGCCGAGCAGATGGTCGACATCTTTGCAGCATTGTGGCTCGCTGACAGCGTCGGCGCTTTTCTCACTTCGGGCGGCGCCGTTTATTATCACTCGCCGATTCAGCCGGAACCGCTGCGTCCCGGATGCCACGGATTCGGGACTTACGGCAATTACGTCGCGGATGAAAACCTCAACATCAAGTTCTTCACTTGCCAATACCATGCGAGCCGATTAATCAACCTGGAGTGGGTACAACATCGCGCCGGCGTACACAAGCTTTATCCGGCGTCCTGCGACCTGCAAGATGATGCGGGACACACGCTGGTGACGGCCTATGCAGTGGCGCGGCCTGATGGCCAGCTCTCGGTGATGATCATCAACAAAGACCAAGACAATTCCCATGAGGTCCGTTTTGCCTTGGACGATGCATCAAGACATCTCGATGGCGCTATGACGATGATTACGTTCGGCAGTGAGCAGTACATGTGGAAGTCGGATGGGCCGAACGGTCATCCTGATCCCAACGAACCACCCGTCACTAAAACACTTGCCTCGGGAACCAGGTCTGTCGTACTGCCGAAGTCGTCAGTGACGGTTCTTCGCGGCAAACTGTCGTCCTGATGCGACCGGAAGGGTGAAATCTGAGTTTCGAAATATAATGGCGTTGCTTTCATCGCCATGAATAGACTCCCAGCCGACAAACTTCCTGCAAAGCTCAAAGTCGCAATGATCATTCTCGTCTGCTCTTGCCTTTTTTCGACGGCGAGAATAATCCGATACGCGCCCAAGCCGTGGAACCTTGCTCCCGACAACATCGCTCAACGCTCCGACCAACGGTTCGCGGCAGTAAAGCAGGCATTGCCCAGTCGCGGAGTCATCGGCTATGTGGGAGAAACAGGCGAGTCCGCGCTGCCGGACTACTACCTGACGCAGTACGCGTTAGCGCCACTCGTGGTAGACCGCTCCGTCAATCACGATCTAGTGTTGGAGAATTTTACCGGCAAGCAGATCCCCGGTTCCTTAGCGGGTCTCCAAGAAATTCAGGAATTCGGCAAGGGCATCATCCTCCTGCGGAACGAGGACGCCCGCTAGATGTGGCTCGCTGTCGCAGCCGTCCTTTGCACCCTGCTCGGATTTCTGATCGCGTCCCTGGCGCTAGACCAAGGTAAGAGCCCGGCGGACTTCTTGCTCCACTCGTGCTTCATCCTTTGTTTAGGAGTTGGCGGCTTTTCGGTCCTATTTCTCATCGCGCGCGTTTTTAACCTACCGCACCTCTTCAAAGCAGATTTGCTTGCAATCACGTTGCTGGGCGCCATTCGACTGTTGGCTCGATGTCCTCGGAAGCCAAGCAATCGTGGCCTGCACGAGAAGTTGACGTTTCCGGCGGGCATTCACCGCCTGTTAACCGTGTCTTTCGTTTTCTCAGCGTCCGTCGCTGGATATTCCGCGGTCACAGGCGCCATTGTTCATCCACATGGAGACGGATGGGATGCCTTCGCAATCTGGAACTTGCACGCACGATTTCTGTTTCTCGGCGGAGCCCGATGGCGCGACGGATACAGCACGCTGATCCCGTGGTCTCATCCTGACTATCCGCCGCTGGTACCGGCGGCGGTCGCTCATTTCTGGAGCTATCTGGGCAACGATAGCCCAGCGATCCCGGCTGTATTGGGGTTTGTATTCGCTTTGAGCACCGTGGTTCTGCTCTGTTCCGCTCTGACTCGCATGCGCGGGGGCGACGCCGCCATGCTGGGCGGCCTCACGCTGGTATCGACGCCATTCTTCGTTTCTCAGGCAGCAGCCCAATATGCCGACATCCCGCTCTCGTTCTTTTTTCTTTCGACGCTTGTCCTGCTTTACGAATACTCGACTTCCGGATCGAAAAGGACGCTCGCCCTGGCCGGACTTTGCGCCGGCTTTGCGGCATGGACCAAGAATGAAGGACTGCTCTTCCTTTTTTCTGCAGTCATCGGCCAAATTCTTCCCATGCTTTTGGGGAAGCGTCCGGTCGGAACCAGGAAGAGGCGGGAAGTGTTTGCTTTCCTGATCGGGGCAGCGCCGCTGCTAGCGCTCGATCTATGGTTTAAGCACTTCATTGCGCCGCCCGGCGATCTGTTTACGACTCCTGCTTCCATGATTTCTAAGGCGATGACGCCCCTACGCTATCTTGTCATTCTGAAATGGTTTGGGAAGCAGTTTCTGCGGTTCGGAGATTGGTGGCTGATCCCGGTGACCCTGGTTCTGGTGGCGCTTTATTTCTTGTCATCCCGCAATGAAAAGCTGCGAGAGGACGCTGCCCTTCATGCTTCTTTGTGGACCTTGGTGCTGACACTGGTTGGATACTTCGCGATCTATGTGATCACTCCGAATGAGCTTTACTGGCACCTGCGCTTTTCGTTGAACCGATTGTTGTTGCAGGTTTGGCCGTCTGGCCTATTTTTGTTCTTTTGTTCCGTTTCCTTACGAAGAGGCCCGGAGGTCTCAAAATGAGTCAAAAATGGGCCAAAAACGCACATTTAGTCGATAAATTCGGCCGCTCACCTCTTGACTTGCGGTCAAATCCTTGTAATAACTACAGGGTCCATCGGGACGAGTCTGGGGGTGTGTCGATTTGGCAGAGGTTCGGCTTCAAGAGGGCGAGTCGTTAGAGAACGCCCTACGCCGCTTCAAGCGCAAGGTGCAGCAGGAAGACGTCATAAAGGAAGTGAAACGTCACTCCTTCTACCTGAAGCCCGGCGAAAAGAAGCGCGTGAAAGCTGCGCTGGCACGCAAGCGAGCGCGCAAAAAGACGCGCAAAGAACAAGACTGATGATATTGCAGGAATGGGCTGCTCCTTCCCCGAGCGGCCCTGCTCAATCTGGCCCCCACCGGTTGAGCGGCAAGCAGGGATCTCATAATCACATTTCTCCCGGCATAGATCGATAAGTTGTAACCCACGCACCGTTCTGGCGCGTGGCGGGCCGAGTCCAGGGGCAGTACCGAGGGGGGAGTAGTAAACGACCCGTATTTCGGTGTTCTCACCGCAGTTCTTTCCCCGCGAGTGGGCGCGACGGAAATGGGCTGAAGGAGCCATCCTCAATGGAATTTCAGGACAAGGTGCTTAAATGCATCGACTGTGGAAGTGACTTCATTTTCACGGCCGGGGAACAGCTTTTCTTTCACGACAAGCAGTTCAAGAACGAACCCAAACGTTGCAAGGTATGTAAAACAAAACGCGTAGCCGTGCTGGGCGCGGCTCCTGTGCCCGGACAGACTTACCGCTACGCCAAGGTCGAAACGCAGGCCACGTGTTCGGGATGCGGAAAGCAGACAACAGTCCCTTTCCGGCCCACCCAGGGCCGTCCCGTTTTTTGCCGGGAATGCTTTCAGGCTCGTAGGACGCAGGCAACAGCGTAAGCAGTACTCCCGGCCAGCGTTGTGTCGCTCCGGAGCCGAGGTGTGTCTGCTGGTTTGCCGCGCACGAATGATGGCGCCTGCGTCTCTAGCGAAATCCGTCTCCTGAAGTCCGGGCGGCAAGAAGTCTCCATTCCATTTCCCGAACGCTACGTCTAAGTTGTAGGATTCTTTCGGTCTCAAGGAACCAACATGCCGAATCGTTTCTGCTCTTTGCTTCGTACTGTCGCGTACGTTTTCACCATCTTCATTATCTTCTGTTGGGCGCTCGCGGCCCAAGAGTCCGCCGGGCCGAAACCGGCGCCGTTGCCTGCGCCAATTCCGGCACCCCTGGACAAACCATACGAGGGAACGCTCACCCTCAGGGTCGACTTGACGAACATCAACGACCGGATTCTTGCAGTCCATGAAACGATCCCGGTGAAAGCGGGGGAACTTACGCTGCTCTACCCGCAATGGCTGCCCGGTACGCACTCACCCTCGAACCCTGTGGCGGACATGGCAGGGCTGGTCGTTACGGCGAGTGGCAAACGCATTCCCTGGGTACGCGACCGCGTCGACATGTGGGCCTTCCACGTCGACGTTCCTAAAGGCACGACGGTGCTGGATCTGACATTTCAATACCTTGCTCCGATTCGACCGCAGCAAGGACGCATCTCGAACAAGATCGCCGACATGAAATGGAACGCGGTGCTGTTCTATCCTGCGGGCTACTTCTCGCGTCAGATTCGTTTCGCTCCCGAACTTCACCTGCCGGATGGTTGGAAGTTCGCAACCGCGTTGGACGTGAAGGCACAAAGCGGCAATCTCATCCAGTTCAAAGATACGACGCTGAACACGCTGATCGACTCACCTCTGTACGCAGGCGTGAACTACAAGCGCGTTGATCTCTCGTCGGGACCTGACAACGCGGTCTACATGGACATCTTCTCGGACAAGCCCGAGCAACTAGAGATCACTCCCGAAGAACTGCAATTCCACAAGAACCTGGTGGTTCAGGCGCAGAAACTTTTTAATTCCCACCACTATGATCATTACGATTTTCTTTTCACGCTGAGTGATTCCGTTGCCGGACAGGGGCTGGAACATCATCAGTCGAGCGAAGATGGAACTCGCGCAAACTACTTCACGGATTGGGCTGCGGGAATCCAGGGTCGCGCACTACTGCCGCATGAGTACACACACTCCTGGAACGGAAAATTCCGTCGCCCCGCAGACCTCTGGACTCCGAACTTCAATGTTCCAATGCAAAATGATCTGCTATGGGTTTACGAGGGACTGACGGACTACTACGGAAACGTTCTGACGGCTCGGTCGGGAATGAGAACGCCAGAGCAGGCCCGGGATTCGATTGCACAGGTTGCGGCGAATTTCGAATCGAGTCCTGGACGAACCTGGCGATCCCTGGAAGACACAACGAACGAACCGATCATTTCGGAGCATGGCGCCACACCGCAGATATGGACGAGTTGGCAGCGCTCTTACGATTACTATCCGGAATCCGACCTGATTTGGCTCGAGGCTGACACGAAGATTCGTGAATTGAGCGGCGGCAAGAAATCTCTGGACGATTTTGCGAAGCTTTTCTATGGCATCAACAATGGAAGGTATGTGACGGTCACTTATACGCTGGACGATCTGGTAGGAGCGCTGAACACCGTGCAACCGTACGACTGGGCCGGATTCTTCCACACTCGTGTTTATGAGGTAGCACCGGAAGTCCCCGAAAATGGCATCAAGCAAGGCGGCTATAAACTGGTCTACAACGACGTCGAGCCGGACTGGATCAAGCATTCTGATCCGAGTCGCCCTACAGGTTTCGGTACTTCGCTGGGATTCACTGTGGGCGGCGGAGGCGGTCCGAACGGGGGCACGCCGGGGGCGATCATGCAGGTGGAATGGGACAGCCCTGCATTCAAGGCAGGGGTGACTCCTGACATGCAACTGCAAGCGGTAAATGATCAGGCATTCAGCGTGGCTAATTTGCGACAGGCGATTGTGGCTGCAGAGAAAAATAATGGTCCTATCAAGCTGCTGCTCAAGCGAGACGATCAATTTCTGACCGTGAACCTCGACTATCATGCAGGGCTGCGGTACCCCCATTTGGAAAGAGTTGAAGGCACGAACGACCTGCTGGATGCGGTCTTGGCTCCTGTGAAGTAGGTACATTAGGGACGGCCCCAAGCTTAGGAAAGCTGTGTAACTGCGATACTATGGAAACGTGCCCGGATACTATGTAGAAAACTTCGGCTGCCGCGCCACGCAAGCCGATGGAGCGGCCTTGGAGCGGCAACTCGCCGATCAGGGATTGGAGCGATCCTCCAGCCCATTGCACGCCTCGGTCGTGGTGCTGAACACCTGCACCGTGACTTCCGCGGCCGACCAGGACGCACGAGCCGCGATCCGCCGGGTGCGTCGTCAAAATCCAGAAGCGAAGATCGTTGTCACGGGGTGCTATGCGCAGCGGGCGCCGGAAGAGATCGCGGCCCTGCCGGGGGTGAGTGTAGTCGTGGGCAATTCCCACAAGCATCAGCTGGCGGAAATCGTCTCGCCGAGGTCAGGCAGCCGTGGTGAGTCATTCGTTCCGCTCAGTACGTTGCAAGCAATACCCGGAAGCCCAATCTACCTTTCCGACATCTTCGCCCACACAGAGTTGCTCGCGGCTCCCGTCTTCGACGCAGCGAACGAGCGCACCCGCCCAAACCTCAAAATTCAGGACGGCTGCGACAGTCGCTGCTCGTTCTGCGTAATCCCATATGTCCGCGGCCAGAGTCGATCTCTGGAATCAGGTCGCGTCATTCAGGAAGTCAACACCCTGGTAGCGGCGGGATACCGCGAAGTAGTGATCAGCGGGATCAATCTAGGCCGTTGGGGACGAGACCTCGATAACTCCTTAAGTCATGGGGGGAGGGACGCCTTCGTCCGTCCGGGCGAGCAAAGCTCGCCAGTTACTCTGGAGAATCTGATTCTCCGGATTCTGTCAGAGACAAGTCTGGAGAAGCTCCGCATCTCCTCCATCGAACCCATGGACTGGTCCGATGAACTCATTGAGCTAGTCGCGAAGTCGCCCCGCATCGCAAAGCACGCCCACGTGCCGATGCAATCGGGAGGCGATGCCGTTCTCCGTCGCATGCATCGGAAGTACCGCCCGTGGCACTATCGCGAGAAGATCGAAAAGATTCGCGCCGCCATGCCCGACGCCGCGATCGGCGCGGATGTGATGGTCGGCTTCCCCGGCGAGACCGACGCCGAATTCGACGCTACGCGCCAGATGATCGAAGATTTGCCGTTCACGTACCTGCACGTCTTCACGTATTCAGCGCGGCCAGGAACTCCGGCAGCCGAAATGAAAAATCACGTTCCAGGACACATTGCGCGCGAACGCAACCGTATCCTGCGAGAACTGGCGTCAGAAAAGAAGCTGGCCTTCATGCGCAGCTTCATCGGGAAGACAGTGGAAGCGATCACGCTTAAGGTAGTTGGCTCCGACGAAACCGGCGAGTTCACTGAAACGCTGACAGAGAACTACTTGAAGCTGCGTCTCGGTGGTAGGCACGAATCAAACCAGTGGAAAACACTGAACGTCCGGGAAGTGACGAACGGAGCATTGGTTGGATCTGCCTGTTAATGAGTGCCGATAGGTGTATCGACGGTAATCTTCCATCGGTCCACGAGTCGAGGTACCGTCGTACTGCAATCTCTTAACCGAAGCGATGCTATCGCCCCTTCGATTCTCAGAGCCGCTTGTTATCATATGCATACTATTGCAGCCCTCGCTGTCACATGCCGATACGTGCGTCCTGTACCACAGACGTGCTCCGGTCAAAGCCGTGTGTGGAACCGTCATTGATCCTACGGGAGAGCGGCTCAAGGATGTTGAGGTAACCTTGACGAACACGGATGGTTCCGTGGTTTTCAGCACGCATTCGGACGCTAAAGGGAACTTCTCACTCCGTACAGTACCCAGGGGCGACTACACGCTCAATGTAGCTGCAGAGGACTACCATACAGCCCACCGTGATATTCGAGTCACAGACACTGGTAGTCAGTCATGCCGTCGGAAGATAGAGGTCACTCTAGGTGTCACCGGGTGCGACACCGGTACTCGAATAAAAGGGGTCGATAAGCCATCCGATCTGGACGCAGACCTTGGTTTAAAGAAGTAGCGGTTGCCCATCTCACAGCAGCATCAGAGATCCATACTTAGTGCGAGTGCTCACTTCTTGATCAAAATCCCCAACTCCTTCAACTGCCGATCGTCCACGGGCGTCGGAGCGTCGCACATCAGATCCACCGCGCGAGCGGTCTTCGGGAATGGAATTACTTCGCGCAGGCTCTCGGCTCCTGCCAGGATCATCACGATGCGGTCCAGTCCCAGCGCGATGCCTCCGTGCGGCGGCGTGCCATACTGCAATGCTTCCAGGAAGAAGCCGAAACGCTTCTGAGCCTGTTCTTCGGTCATACCCAGCGCTTTGAAAATCTTTGCCTGAATATCCTGACGGTGAATACGAATCGATCCGGAGCCAAGCTCCGTCCCATTCAGCACCACGTCGTAAGCCAATGCGCGCACCGCGCTCAGTGTCGAATTCGGATCGTTCACCGAATCCACGCCCTGCTCGAGCAATCCCATGTCCTGCTCGTGGGGCGACGTAAACGGATGGTGCGCCGCCATCCACTGCTTCTCTCCCTCGTCCCATTCGAACATCGGGAAGTTAGTGACCCACAGAAACCGGTAGTCTATTGCGGGATCTCCGGTCTTCTTGAAAATGCCGTGGCGGTCGGCGTACTTCTGAGCCAAAGCGAGACGAAGCAATCCGGCCGAAGCGTAAATCGCCAACTCCGCAGGCGTCACCTTGCGATGCGCCGGCAATGCGGTCTGCGGCCCCGCCTGCGCCGATCCCGCCACAAGCACAATCAGATCGCCCTCTTCCGCGGCGGCCTTCTTACCAATCGCGGCCGCCGCATCGGGATACTTGTTCCCAATCCGCTTGAAGTCTTCGTATACTCGCGCCCCGCCTTTCGAGTGGAACATCGGCTTGATGTCGTCACGCTCCTTGCGCGATAACTCGCCGACCTTCGGAATGCGAATCGCAATGACTGGCAGGTTCGGATTGATCGCCAGTTCCTGCAGGTTCGCTTCGCTAAAGCAGTCACGCACATCAGTGAACGGAGGAATGCGAAGATCGGGCTTGTCGATGCCGAACTGGCGAATCGCTTCGTCATAGTCCATTCGTGGAAATGACGTCTCGATGTCTTCTTTGGCCGCGTGAAAGGCTGCTTTCAGAAATCCTTCGACGACTCCCCAAACAGTCTCGGGCTGCGGGTAGGTCATCTCCAGATCGATCTGCGTGAATTCCGGCTGGCGATCTGCGCGTAAGTCTTCGTCCCGGAAACAGCGCACGATTTGAAAATACCGGTCGCATCCCGAAATCATCAGGATCTGCTTGAACATCTGAGGCGACTGCGGCAGGGCATAGAAAGTCCCGGGCTGCACGCGACTCGGCACGAGATAATCGCGCGCCCCTTCGGGCGTCGACCGCGTCATGAACGGCGTCTCAATCTCAAAGAATCCCTGCGAAGATAGATAGTCCCGAATCGCCTTCGCGACGTTGTGCCGCGTTTCGATGTTGAATTGCATCGCATCGCGGCGCAGGTCGATGTAACGATATTTCAGCCGCGTCTCTTCGTTGGTCAGCGCCGTGTCCGAAGGCAAGAATGGCAGCGACTTCGATTCATTCAGGATTCTTACGTCGTCAGCGACTAACTCCACCTCCCCGGTCGGCATGTTGGGATTGATCGTGTTGGCCTCGCGGAGACGCACAGTTCCGATCGCGGCAATAACATATTCATTGCGAACGGTTTCCGCTTTTTGATGGATAGCCGCGTTCCGTTCTGCATTAAAGACAACCTGCGTCACGCCGGTACGGTCGCGCAGGTCGACAAACAACAGGCTGCCGTGGTCCCGGCGCTTGTTCACCCATCCCATTAGAACTGCGCTTTTGCCTGCGTCGGACGCGCGTAGCGTCCCGCAGGTGTGGGTGCGTCGTAAATCTCCTAGGAAATCGAGCAAAGTGAGTCCTTACAGTGAAATGGCTGCAATTGTTGAGCCTATGATTATAAATGGTTTGCGAGGAATGACTCGAATCCTGTGCCGCGGAATGTGCCCTTCCGGCTATGCCAAACAACTGAGGTGCATCTACTATTAGGGGATGTCCGCTGTGGGGTCCGCCGTCGAGAATCCGCCAGCTGTGCCTGTTCCGCGGCTGTTGATCGAATTACCCTCGCGGTCCGAAGTCTTCTGGCGCAACTTCCGCGATTTCATTTCTCCTCCGAGTCTTGAGCCGCTGGAAATCACGTCAAGCCCGGCGCCTTTCTGGCCTGACGTTTTCGTCACCGGGAAAGTGCCCTGGAACCGGTTCCTGCAATCGGCTGGCTACCACGCGCTGGGAGGCGCAATCCTGATAGGACTCTCGCATCTACCTGCCATGCAGCCGACGATTGTGCGCGACCGGCCAAGTTTCGATCACGGACAGGTGATTTACTACCAAGCTTCGGAGTATCTGCCGCCGATCGATACGCGGTCACGCGCGTCTGCCCGTCCCAGCAAAGCCGACCCGGCATTCTCTCCGCAACCCATTATCTCCGTGCCGCGTGAAAGCGATAACCGATCGCAAACCATCGTTGCGCCGCCGAAAGTTAAGCTGAAACGTGATGTCGCCATGCCCAACATTGTGGCATGGTCCGATCGTCAACCGAAACCGCGGCTGGCGATTCCGGACGCCCCGCTGATTCCTGCGGCCGAAATTCGACGCATGACGCCAGACGTCAGCAAATCCGTAGTGACGCCGCCGCCCGATGCCACCCAGCTTCACCGCCGGCGGTCGTCCCCTGATCTGCAGAATTCCGTTGTAGCGCCTCCACCGGATGTACGCTCGTCTAACATGCATGCCGCGATCGCGGGCCTTCAGCCTGAGTTGATCGCCCCTCCACCCTCGCTCAGTACGGCCTCGATGCGGAGGACTGTAGACATCAACATCGCTCCCAGCAATGTGATCGCTCCGGCGCCACAGCTTCCGGTGGAGGCGCAGAGAACGGCGTCGGGAGGAAATCTGTCGGTGCGAGTCGCGCCGCAGGTGGTGCCTCCCCCGCCATCCCTTTCCGGCTCTTCAGCAAGCAGAGTTGCTGGCGGGTCTCGCGGAAACCTGATCGCGCTCAACCTGCATCCTGCCGTTAACGCGCCGCCAGATGCTCCAGGCGGCAATCGCAGGGGAACATTCGCAGCAACTTCTGCTGGACGCAGCGGCGCATCCGGCGATCCCGGCTCGGCGATCACAAGCGCTGCGAAAACTAATTCTGCCGGAAGTGGCGCATCGAAGGCGAATACAGGAGATCTTCCTGCGGGACTTTACGTCGGGAATGCCGCGCCGCCTACCGCAAACATCACCGGCAAGCCTGCTGCGAGACCTCCGGTGAACACCATCAACCCAAATTTGATTGCCACCATGCATCCGCCACGCGTCGGGTCGAGGGCGCCGCTTCAGCCCGCGGATGCCAGCAGGCTCACAGAACCGGAGCGCGCCGTTTTCGGCAGCCGACGTTTTTACTCGGTCAATCTGAACATGCCAAATCTGAATTCTGGGGGAGGCAGTTGGGTGATCCGCTTTGCCGAGCTTAAACATGAGTCCGGCTCGCGAGATGCGAGCACACCTGCGGCCGATCTTGCGGAGCCGATGGCCATTCGTAAAGTCGATCCCGCCTACCCGCTGCAACTGATGCGCGAAAATGTACACGGCACAGTAATCCTCTATGCGGTGATTCACGCCGACGGGACGGTTGGAAATGTAAGGGTGTTACGAAGCGTTGATGACCGCCTCGATCGATTTGCGAGTGAAGCTGTCGCGCAATGGAAGTTCGATCCGGCTACGAAAAATGGAAGCCCGGTCGATGTTGAGGCGACTTTCCAGATTCCATTCAGGCCGACGCGCGTGGGCGCGTCTTTCTAGTGGCCGGCTCCTTTTTTCTTTTCCAGGGCCGAATAAATCATCTGGTCGGTACAAACTTCGTAGTAGGAACGATCAGTCCATCCCTTTACCGAGAAGTCGCTTGCCTCGATGCGCGGAATGCGGCTCTCGCGAACCACGATCTTGCGGAATATGTCGCGATCGACCGGGACCATCGCGCTGAAGAGTTTGTATTCTCCTTTGTCAGATGAGGCGAGCGACGCAGGCAATCTCACTTTCAGCGGCTCCAGCGTGATCTCCTGCTGCATCTTACGGAACGCCGCTTCGTTCATGCGAATGCCACCCAGATTGAAGTTGAGAATCACATCCTCGGGATTGCCATCTTCATCCAGTTCGGCCGATTGAAACGCATACACGTGAAACGGTCCGGCTTGCGGCTCCATAATTTTGCGCACGCGCTTGTTGCAGGAAGAGAGCCGGTCGCTCTCGTTCAGCGCTTCGGAGATCATGATCTGATGTTCGCCATCCATCAAGTAGAGCGGCGCCGATTCTTGCAAGGTGATCCCCAAACCTAGTTCTAATTGCGGCATACTCGAGCGCTGCATCAGTTCGTTGTATCCACGGACGATCTCAATGATCTCGCGCGCAAGTACGCACATTCGGCTAACGGCCAAACCCGGCTCACCCTCTCGTTCGAGAAT
>Ga0070741_10010768_pt1 | contig 17144 bp, 17 predicted proteins | sample Coa_R1_4_FD_66440 | JGI IMG/M metagenome (GOLD analysis project Ga0070741, IMG submission 66440) | Surface soil microbial communities from Centralia Pennsylvania, which are recovering from an underground coalmine fire - Coalmine... | ecosystem: Environmental > Terrestrial > Soil > Unclassified ...
AGGTCGACGACGACTGAGCGTTTGCCCCGGTTCATCTTCCAGTGGAAGAACACGTCCTGCACCAGCCGGTTGGGCTCGGCGTCGAGGCCCTCGACGTCGGTACGGCTCCCTGGGCGCTCGATGCGGACCACGTCGGCACCGAGGTCGGCCAGCGTCCGCGTGGCGCTCGGCCCGGCCCAGAACGTGGTGAAGTCGAGGACCAGCGCCCCCCGGACGCCACCGCGCTGGCCGCCACCGCGCCCGAGGGGCTTGGCGCGCACGGGGTTGCCCGGCATGCCGTCGGCGTCCCAGTACCCACGCGCCGCGAGCTGCGGGTTGGCCAGCAGCTCGCTCACCGACTCGACCTTGGAGCACGGGATGCGGTTGGCCTGGAGCAGCTCGACGATCTCGTGCGCGTCGTGCGCGGCGAGGAACGGTGCGATCGCCGCGTCCAGCTCGTCGCGATGCTCGGCGCGCGCCTCACGGTCGGCGAAGCGCGCGTCGACGGCGAGCTCCGGCTGCCCGATGACGGCGACGAACCGGTCGTACTCCTCCTCGAGCGTGATGCCGAGCGACACGAAGCCGTCGCGGCAAGGTTGCACGACGAGCGGGTACACCTCCGTGTAGCGCCCGGTCCGCCGGCGCACGATCCCGGCCGCCAGGCGCGAGAACGTCGACTGGTGGACGCTGAGCATCGACTCCATCACGCTGATGTCCGCGTGCACCGCTCCTCCGTGGGCGAGGCCGGCCTCGGCGGCGATGGCGGCGGTGTAGCCGGCCACGTACCCGCACAGGTGCCGGGGCCCGGGAAGGGGCTCGCGGTCGGGTTCACCGGTGAGGTGCAGGTACCCGCCGGCTGCCCAGCCGACGAGCGGGCCGCCGCGCAGCGGCGCGTAGGGCCCGGTCGTCCCGAACGTGCTCGTCGTGACGTGGACGACGGTGGGGTTGGCGGCCCGGACGCGCGCCTCGTCGAAGCCGCCGTCGTAGCGGCCGGCGTCGAACGACGTCACGACGATGTCGGCGTCGCGCACGCGGGCCCATGGGTCGGCGACGACGTCCTTGTACGCCCCGAGGTAGCGGTCGAGCCACGTGGCGCCGCCGGCGCCGGTGACCACGGACGCGCCGCCCATCGCCAGGAGCTTGGCGCAGAACCTCCCGGCGACGTCCGTGCTCAGGTCAACGACGCGCACGGCCCCACTGGCCGGCCCGCTCGCGCATGGCGGCGAGCACGGGGCGGTTGTAGGTCTGCTTGGCCAGGGCGACCCCGGCGGCGTCGAGGGCGGCGAGCTCGTGCGCCCACGCCACCGCCGCGTCGCGCGCCGTGCCCGCGGGGACGACCCGGTTGGCCAGGCCGAGGGTGGCGGCCTCCGCCGCCCCGACGCGCCGACCCGTCATGGTGAGCTCCTTGCTCACCGCCAGCGAGGTCAGGCGCGGCCACATCAGCTCGAGCGCCGGTGACGGTGGCAGGCCGTACGTGGCGTGCGGCTCGCAGAGGTACGCGTCGTCGGCCATGACGACGAGGTCGGCGAACGCGACGACGGCCGCACCGAACCCGATCGCCGGGCCGTTGACCGCAGCGATCACGGGCGCGGCGAACGTGAGCACGCCCTCCATCCAGCCCACGGTCGCATCGTGCAGCGCGTGGGCCAGGTCGTCGGGGACGTGCTCGCCGGTCACGGCGGTGAGGAACGAGAAGTCGCCTCCCGCGCTGAACGCCCGGCCGGCGCCGGTCACGACCACCGCCCGCACGCCGGGGTCCGCTGCCAACGACGACCACACCGCGGCGAACTCGGCCTGCATGGTGAGGTCTGCGGCGTTGAGCTTCTCGGGCCGGCTGAACGTCAGCACCCGCACCGGCCCGTCGTCCTCGAGCAGGACCCGGCCGCTCATCCCCATACTATGCGGCGTGAAATTCACCTGGTTCAACCTGATGCCGTGGCCAGACCTCCCGCCCGACTTCCGGGAGAAGCACCACTCGGTGTGGGTCGACATCCCCAACACCCTGTTCGACCCCGTGCGCGCCAACGGCCTCTACAACGAGTACATGGACCAGCTGGAGTACGCGGAAGCGTGCGGGTTCGACGGCATCGGGGTCAACGAGCACCACCAGAACGGGTACGGCATCATGCCGAGCCCCAACATCATCGCCGCCGGACTGGCCCGCCGGACGAGCCGCGCCGCCCTGTGCGTGATCGGCAACTCGATCGCGCTGTACAACCCGCCGATCCGCGTCGCCGAAGAGTTCGCCATGCTCGACTGCATCTCCGGAGGAAGGCTCGTCGCCGGGTTCCCGGTCGGCACGCCGATGGACACCAACTTCTGCTACGGGCAGATCCCCGCGTTGACACGGGACAAGTACTACGAGGCGCACGACCTCATCATGAAGGCGTGGGCGGCCGAAGAGCCCTTCGCATTCGACGGCAAGTACAACCAGCTGCGCTACGTCAACTGCTGGCCAAAGCCGGTCCAGCAGCCGCACCCCCCGATCTACATCCCGGGCGGCGGCTCCATCGAGACGTGGGACTTCTGCCTCGACCACGACTACAACTACTCGTACCTGTCGTTCGGCGGGTACAAGTCCGGCAAGGCGCTCCTCGACGGGTACTGGGACCGGGTGGCGGCGCGCGGGAAGGACGACAGCCCCTACCGCGCCGCGTTCGCCCAGATCATCGCCGTCGCCGATACCGATGCCGAGGCGGAGAAGCTCTACGCCGACCACATCCTGTACTTCTACAACCGCTGCCTCCACGTCTACCCCGGCTTCGCCGACCCGCCGGGGTACCGCACGATCTCGACCATCCGCGCCGGCATGCTCGACCAGCTGCGCGCCGACGCCCAGCGCCGGTTCGCCACCCTCACCTGGAAGGACCTCATCGACGGCGGCTTCGTGATCGGCGGCAGCCCGGCGACCGTGTACGACCGCATGGTCGAGATGATCGAACAGCTGCGGATCGGCCACGTGTTCTGCCTGTTCCACAACGGGGACCAGCCCGACTGGAAGACGCGCCACTCGACGAAGCTGTTCGCCGAGAAGGTGATGCCACGCCTCCGCGACCTGTGGCCCGAGTACGCGGGCGACGACCGGTGGTGGGTGAAGCCGCTGGCGTCGCGGGTGCACGCGGACGAGACCTTCGCCGATGCCCGGCGCGACGCGACGGTGCCGCAGTGACGGCGGCCGTGACCAGTGGGGCGACGGCCCGCGTGACCACGCGGCGCGGCGTCACCTCTGACGTCCTCGTCCTCGGGGACCCGGCGTCGCCGCCGCTGGTCTACCTGCACAGCGCCGCCGGGCACCTCGGCGGTGAGCCCCTGCTCGAGCGCCTCGCCGCGCGCTTCCACGTCGTGGCACCCGTCTGGCCCGGCTACAGCGACCACCCTGGAGAGGAGCTGCTCGAGGACATGCTCGACTTCGCCCTCCACGGCAGCGACGTCGTCGCCGCCCTCTCGCTCGGCGCGACGCCGCACCTCGTCGGCCATTCGATGGGGGGCATGATCGCCGCCGAGATGGCCGCGCTGTCGCCCGCGTCCTATGCGCGCGTCGTGCTCATCTCCCCGCTCGGCCTGTGGCTCGACGAGCACCCCGTCGTCGACATCTTCTCGTTGCTGCCCTTCGAGTTCCCCGAGTACCTGTTCGAGGACACCGCCGCCGGCGCCGCCCTGCTGACCGGGGGGCTGGATTTCGACGACCCCGAGGCCATCAAGGAGTTCCTCATCCGCAACAGCCGGCGCCTCGGAACGGCGGGCAAGATCCTGTTCCCGATCCCCGACCGACGCGCCGCGAAGCGCCTCTACCGCGTCGCCAACCCCGCGCTGGTCGTGTGGGGCGACGCCGACCGGCTCGTGCCGCCCGTGTACGCGCGGGCGTGGGCCGACCGGCTCCCCGACGCGCGCGTCGCGTACGTCGACGGCGGCCGCCACATGGTGCCCTACGAGCGGGCCGACGACGTGGCCGAGCTGGTCGCGGCGTTCCTCACCTGACAGCGGGCGGTGCCCGGCCCGATGGTGAGCTCGACCGGGCCGGGGCGCTCCGCCTCCAGCACGACGCCGTCGGGGATGGCGGCGGCGCAGGCGGCGCCGTTCGTGACCCTCCAGTGGGCACCGCCGGCGACGCGCACCATCACCGGGCCGGGCGACGCGACGTCCAGCTCGATCCTGGCTGCGGCCATCCGGACGAGGCGCGCCGGGCCAGACACGATCCCCGGCGACCCGCTCACGGCGAACACCTGCCAGTGGGCGTCCGCCCACACGGGCGCCAGGCCGGGGACGCCGGTCTCGAGGAGCCGGGCCTCGGCCCGGCCGGCGATGTCGAGCGGCGCGTCGGGAAGGGCGACCAGCTGCACCCCCCGCTCCACGAGCCAGTCGTGGTAGCGGGCGGCGTCGAGCCGGCCGTTGTAGAACAGCGGGTCGCGCGCGATGTCGATCTGGCGCTCCCACCCCCGCGCCAGGGGGACGACCGGCGCCACGTACGCCGCCTCCCAGTGGTACCGGGTGGGCACGACCTCCACGCGGCCGGCCCAGCCGGTGACCACGGCGAGCAACGGGGCGTAGTACGCGCGGTGCGATGACGCCGACGCGGCCGGTCGCCCCGTCATCGACCCCCACGCCGGTGCCCACACCGCCAGCGCCATGGGGACGGCAAGGACCGTGAAGACGGCGTGCCGGCGCGGCCACAGCACGCACACCCCGTACGGGAGGGCCACGCACTCGGCGAGGCGCCCCACGTTGCCGCCGACCGGGTTGTGCACGGCGAAGCAGGCGACCGTCATCGCCACGTAGAGCGCAGCGACGAGGCGTAGCCCTTTGGGCGCCACGACGAGCATCACGACGGCGACGACCACGTCGAACGTGAAGTCGACGAACGAGAACGGGAACGGCCCGGGGTCGGAGAACATGACGGCAACGACGGCGAGCGGCGCCAGCGCGCCCACGAGGACGGCCGACGAGCGGGCGCGTGCACCGGGCGGCGCCGCCACCACGAACGCCACACCGGCGAGCGCGAGGAACGCTCCCGCCAGCGGGCTCGCCATCGCCGCGCCCAACGCGAGGGCACCGGCGAGCGGCCACTTCCGGCGGGCGCCGGCCCAGCACGCGCCGAGCGCGAACGCCTCCCCCATCAGGAACGCCAGCTGCCCGATGGCCAGCTGTTGGGCGGTCCCGACTGCGAACAGCACGGCCCCGGCGCGCGCTTGGCGGCCGAACCTGCCGGTGAGGAGGCGGTCGAAGGCCAGCGCCGCCCCCGCGGCCGACAGCACCGCCGTGAGGGTGACGCCGAGCGTGGCGGCAACCGGCGGGTACAGGACGCTGTAGGCCAACGCCCAGTGCCCGCCGAACCACTGGGCGTCCCACAGGGCGAACCCCTCGCGGTGGAACATCGTGACCCGATAGAGCTGCGCGGGCAGGTCCGTCCCGCGCCACCCGGTCACGGCCGCGACCAGCGCGATGGCGGCAGCGATGGTCGGCGCCAGCGCCGCGCCCGCCGCACCCGTCGCGGCCTTCGCGCCCGTCACGCCCGCCGCACCCGCCGGCGGCGGCGGGACGGCCGTCGCCTCCACGTCGACCGCGCGGGTGGCGCCCACCAGCACGGGCGCGGTCACGGGCAGGTCGCGGGTGCCACCGTGCGCACGAACAGCGCCCCGACCACGGCGCTGTAGGGCTTCGGCGCCACGCCCTGTTCGAACACACGCACGTTGACCAGGCCCCGGTCGTTGGCGAACAGCTGGTTGACCTCGGCGACCTGGGCGTTGACCGTGCGCGCCCACACCGTCCCTAACGCGCCGAGGTGCTTGTACGGGTTGACGAGCAGCACGTGGGCCCCGGTGGGCAGTGCGGCGAGCTCCGGCGCGACCGCGGTGCACGGGTACGAGTTCTGCAGCCGGTGCACGAGGTCGCGCCAGTCGACGACGCCGGGGTCGTCGACGGGCCCCGACGGGGTGACGTAGCGCAGGCCGGGCGGCAGGTAGTGCGCGAGCACGGGCACCTGCTCGGTCTGGGTCACGACCACCACGTCGCCGGGTACCAGGTAGCGCCGCGCCGCCGCGGCGATGGCGCCCGCGTTGCTCTTGGCGTAGCGGGCGTTCGAGTCGGGGAGCACCGACCCGGTCACGCTCCACGCCACCAGCAGCACCGCGATCGCCGCCGCCACCCGCCGCCCCGCCCATGCCCCGCCCAGGCAGGCGGCGACGGCCAGCAGCAGCGGGCCGAGGGCGACGCCCAGGTACCGGCTGGTCCACGACGGCTCGACCTGGGCGGCGAGGAACCCAGCGACGATCGTCGCCAGCGCGGTCACGGCGACGACCGCCGTCACCTCGTTGTCCGGCCGGGTGCGGCCGAGCCACGTGACGGCGGCGGCCACGATCAGCAGCGGTGCGACGACGGCGCCCATGGTGCCGCCGAGCACGGTGGACGGATCGGCAACGAGGTCGGCGAGGGCGGGCCGCACGGCCCACGGCGCGGCCGTGTGCCCCGCCTGGTAGACGAAGGTCGGGAGCCACGGCAGGTAGGCGGCGACCACGGCGCCCGCACCGATCGCCACCCACTTGAGCTGCTTGTGGTCGCCGCGCAGCACCGCCCACCCGGCCAGCGCCACGACGGTCACCGCGAACAGGTACAGCGACCAGTCGTGGGTGTAGAGCAACGCCACGAAGGCGACGACCGCACCAACGAGGTCGCGCCGGCTGTGGTCGCGCGCCGCCCGCACCGCGCAAGAGACCGCCACCATGCCGAGGCCGACCACGAGCGTGTACATCCGCGTCTCGGTGGCGTACCAGTTGAGGAACGGGCTCGACGCGGCCAGCACGGCGGCGAACAACGCGACGGTCCGCCCGAACAGGCGGCGGGCGCTCCACCAGGCCACGACCACCACCGCGAGGGAGATCGTGAACGGCAGCAGGTGGGTCGCGACCTGCGTCGTACCGAAAGCGCGGACCCAGAAGTGGAGGAGCACGTAGAACAGCGGGGGCGAGCCGTCGCGGTGGAGCAGGGCCGGGATCTGCGACAGCGGGTGGGTCGCGATGCCGACGCTGATGCCCTCGTCCACCCAGTAGGCGCGGCCGAGCGTCGGCGCGCGGAGGGCGGCGGCGATCGCGACCAGGACGGCGAGCACCACCGCCTCCGGGACGCGCAACGCCGCCGGGCGCGCCGGGGGCGCCCCGCGCACGGAGATCGTGCCCGCGCCGTGGCTCGGCGGTGCGACGGTCTCCGGGGCCCTGACGGCGACGTCAGTCATCGGCTCCAGGATGATGGATGCCGCAGTTTTGCCCGAACCGGACAGCGCCGGAACCACCATGCCCCTGACCAGGGCGAACGCCGGCCTAGACCGGACAAATCACCACAGGTCGCCGGCGGGGAAGGCGAACGTGTCGAGGGCGTGGCCGGTGCGCGCCAGCGTGTGGTACCGCCGCTCGGCGAACCACCAGCGGCCCCCCACCCGGCGGTGCACGTCGTGGTACACCCCGTAGACCGTCGTCCACTGGCCGGAGGCGCGGTCGTGGCGCAGCTCGTTCATGTACATCCGCGCCACGGCGCGGTCGTCGTCTCCGTTGTGGCGCAGGTGGATGCGCGTGTTGAGGACCACGAACTCGAAGAAGTCGAGGCCGGCGATCGCCGCGCCGATGAACTCACCGATGGGGCGAGGCCCCTCGAGGACCAGGGGCTCGAGCGTCCGCCGGTCGAGGGTGAGGCGCACGTCGGGAAGGAAGATGTCCTCGAGCTCCGCCCACTCCCGGCGGGTCACGATGTCGGCGTAGGCGTTCTGGAGCCGGCGGAGGGCGACATAGTCCACGGTCTCGGCGTCCACAGCGGCCCATCGTGGCACGGCCGCGATGAGCGGGGCCGCCGGGGCCCGTCACTAACGTGGCCGGTCGAACGCAGGAGGGACAGCCATGACTGCAGTGCGCGTGCTCGTCGGGACCCGCAAGGGCGCCTTCGTCCTCACCGCGGACGGCAAACGGGCGGAGTGGCAGGTCGATGGCCCGTTCTTCGGCGGGTGGGAGGTGTACCACGTCAAGGGGTCGCCGGCGGACCCCGACCGGGTCTACGCGTCGCAGTCGACGGGCTGGTTCGGGCAGGTCGTGCAGCGGTCCGACGACGGGGGCAAGACGTGGTCGCCGGTCGGGAACGAGTTCCGCTATGCCGGCGACGCCGGGACGCACCAGTGGTACGACGGCACGCCCCACCCGTGGGAGTTCGCGCGGGTGTGGCACTTCGAGCCATCGCTCACGGACCCCGACACGGTCTACGCGGGCGTGGAGGACGCCGCCCTGTTCCGCTCCGGCGACGGCGGCCGGACCTGGGAGGAGCTCGCCGGGCTGCGCGGCCACGGCAGCGGTCCGCACTGGCAGCCGGGTGCCGGCGGCATGTGCCTCCATACCATCGTGCTCGACCCCCGCGACGAGGGCCGCATGTTCGCCGCCATCTCGGCGGCCGGCGTCTTCCGCAGCGACGACTGGGGCAAGACCTGGCGCCCGGCCAACCACGGGCTGCGGTCCGCACAGATCCCCGACCCCGACGCGGAGGTGGGCCACTGCGTGCACCGCATCGCCCTGCACCCGGCGCGCCCGGACGTCCTCTACATGCAGAAGCACTGGGACGTGATGCGCAGCGACGACGGCGGCGACTCGTGGCACGAGGTGAGCGGCGACCTCCCGTCGGACTTCGGGTTCCCGATCGCGGTGCACGCCAACGAGCCCGAGACGGTGTACGTCGTGCCGATCAAGAGCGACGGCGAGCACTACCCGCCCGACGCCCGCCTGCGCGTCTACCGCAGCCGCACCGGCGGTCACGAATGGGAGCCGCTCACCAACGGGTTGCCGCAGGCCAACTGCTACGTGAACGTGCTGCGCGACGCCATGGACGTCGACCGGCTCGACCCGTGCGGTGTGTACTTCGGGACGACGGGCGGCCAGGTCTACGCCTCGCACGACGGAGGCGAACGGTGGGCGCCGATCGTGCGCGACCTCCCCGCCGTCCTGTCCGTGGAGGTCCAGACGCTGCCGTGACCGCCACCGTCCACGTCGTGCTCCCTGCACCGCTGCGGACGCTGGCCGCCCTGCCGGCCGACGTCCCGGTGACGGTCGACGGGGCCGTGACGCTGGGCGCCGTCCTCGACGCCCTCGAGGCCCGCCACCCGGTCCTCCAGGGGACGATCCGCGACCGGGGCACCGGGCAACGGCGGCCCTTCGTGCGCTTCTTCGCCTGCGAGGAGGACCTGTCCCACGAGCCGACCTCCGTGGTCCTGCCGGCAGCCGTCGCGTCAGGCGCCGAGCCCCTCGTCGTGCTGGGGGCGATGGCCGGCGGGTGACGCCCGGTGGTGGAATCGGCGCATGGACATCGCTGGGCTGCTCGATGAGTTGTACGGCCGGGTCCCGGACGCGGCCCGGGAGGTCGTGTCGGGGCTGCGCACCCCACAGCTGACGGACGTGCCGCGCCCGGGAGCCAACACCATCGCCTGGCTGATCTGGCACGTCGGCCGGGTGCAGGACCACCACGTCTCCGAGCTCATCGGCACCAAGCAGTTGTGGGCGGAGAACGAGTCGTGGAGCCAACGCTTCGGCCTCCCACCCGACCCGCACAACACCGGCTACGGGCACACGCCCGAGCAGGTGGCGGCCGTGCGGCCCGACAACGGGGGCGCACTGCTCGACTACCTCGACGCGGTCATGGGCCGCAGCCGTCGCTTCCTCGCCGGCCTGACGCCCGAGGACCTCGACCGCATCGTCGACCGTCGGTGGGACCCGCCGGTGACGATGGGGGTGCGCCTGGTCAGCGTGGCCGACGACAACCTGCAGCACATCGGCCAGGCCGCCTACCTGCGGGGGCTCCTCGAGGGCTGACCCCTACCGCTCCGCGTCACCGCCGGTGCGGGCCAGGAGCGACCGCAGCGACGCGGCGGCGACCTGCGCCGCCTCCGCCGCGGGCAGGGCGCGCATCGCGTCGCTGATCACCTCGATCCCGACGGGCACCCCGGGCCGTGCCGCGAGGACGCTGGCCACCAACCGCTCGAGGGGCACCTCGCCGTCGCCGGGCAGCAGGCGCCCGCTCATCGGCACGTACGGCTCCAGGTCCTGCGCCCGCGTCCGGTCGGCGAGCTGCAGGGCGCCGACGAGCGACGCCGCCGCGGGGTCGAGGAGGTCGACGGTGCCGCCGGAGCGGGCGAGGTGCCAGCTGTCGAGCACGATGCCGAGGTTGTCGGCCCCGACGGCCCTGACCAGCTCCAGGGCGGTCGGGAAGTCAGGGATCCCGGTGCCGGGCAGGAACTCGACGACGATGCGCAGGCCGCGCGCCGCCGCACGGTCGCACAGGGGGCCGAGGGCGCCCGCGAGTTCGCCGAGCGGTGTGGGCGACCCGTCGATGTGCACCACGTTGATCGCGCCGGCGCCGAGCGCGGCGGCGATGCGGTAGCAGTCGTCCTCGCTCGCCGCGCCGCGGTGCGCCGGCGTCCCGGGGAGCGCGGTGATGAGGCCGTCGATGTACGTGACGCGGACGTCGTGCTCGTCGAGCAGGCTCCGCAGCTCGCGGTCCGTCACACCCGCTGCGTCGTAGAGCCACGGCGTCGTGGTCACCGCCGCGAACCCCGCCGACCCGGCCACGGCGATCAGTTCAGGGAGCGCGGCCTGGCGCACTGTCATGCAGCACAGCTCGAGGTCGGCCACGGCGCGGCACCCTACCGGCGCCGGCGCCGGCGCGTCAGCGGCTGTCGAATGCGACCTTGATCGCGCCCGACGCGGCCTGGTCGGCCAATGCGGTGAACGCGTCGCGCCACTCCTCCAGGCGGAAGGTGTGGGTCAGCATCGGTGTGAGGTCGACGCGGCCCGATCCCACCATGTCGAGGAAGTGGGCGATGCCGTGCTTGCGCACGCCCTCGACCTCCTCGATGCCGAACGCGTTCGAGCCCGTGTAGATCAGCTCCTTGCAGTAGACCGGGGTGTCCTCCCATCGCGCCGCACCGTGCATCCCGAGCTTCACGAGGGTCCCGTGGGCGCGCAGCACGCGGCACCCGACCTCGAGGGTCTCTGCCGCGCCGACGGTGTCATACACGACGTCGATCCCGCCGGGGAACGCCATCGGCAGCCCGTCCGCCGGCTGCAGGACACCCCCCGACCACTCGGCCACCCGCTCGATCACCTCGAGCCGCGGCTCGTGCGGCACCGTGACCGCGCCCATCTTCTCGGCGAGCTGGCGCTGGGCCTCGAACCGGGCCACCACCATGACCTCCACGGTCGGGTATAGAGCGCGCAGGATGGCGACCGCGCACTGGGCGAGGGCGCCGGCGCCGTAGACCAGGACCTTGCTGCCCGGCTGGGGCGGGTGGCGGGTGACGCCGTGCAGCGACACGGCGAAGGGGTCGGCGAACACGACCTGCTCGTCCGACAACGCGTCCGGCACCTTGAACAGCATCGAGTCGTGCGCCGGCATCAGGTCCGCGAACCCACCGCTCACGTCCTTGCACATCCCGATGTGGATCCCCGGCGCGAAGGGGCCCTTGCCGAAGGAGTGGCACTGGCTGAGGAACCCGGCCTGGCAGGCGGCGCACACGGGCGTGATGCCGCGCGTCACGCACGTGAGCCACGGGTTGAGGGCGACGCGGTCGCCGGGCTCGAGCCCTTCGGCCTCGGGGCCGACGGCGACGACGTCGGCGATGACCTCGTGGCCCATGACGTGCGGGGACGACACGAAGTTCTTCATCGGGTTCTGCCGCATGTCCGACGCGTCGGGGTCGACCAGGCTGGCGTAGTCGAGGAACACGGCCTTCGACTCGGACCCGCAGATCCCGACGAGGCGCGGCTTGGTGACGACCCAGTCCGGCCGCAGGAACCCCGGTTCGTCGATGTCGAGCAACCGGGTGGGCGTCTGGGCGAGCATCCGCAGGTTGCGGTTGTCCGTGTCCGGTATGGGCTGGACCTCGGGCTCGACGCCGAACATGAGGGCACGCATGCCCGCATCGTACGAGCCGGTCAGACCGCCCGCGCCGCCCGGTAGGACGCAGTGGCGACGGCGCGCAGCAGGTCGTCCCCGCACAGCGCCGACCCGAGGCCGGCCTGGCCGGCCGCATCGCGCACGAGCACGAGGACGGCCCGCTCGCCGTCGATGACGTCTTCAGCCACGCTGCCGAGCTTCAGTGCCGGGTTGACCGTCGCGAGGGTCGCGTTGGCGACGGCGACCGTGGGCGATGGCCCGTCGCCGGACGCCGAGTGCACGGCTCCGGCGACCGGCACCCAGACCTGCGCGTGCACTCGGTCGCCCTGCGAGTCGAGCGAGATGCGGACCGCGCCCGTCGCGTCGTCGGGCGCCGCCGCCTCGTCGATGGCGTGGGCGACCGCCCCTGTGGCGGTGATCACGCCGTCGGCGACCTCTTCCTCGTACGCATCGAACGACCCGTCCCACCGCCCGACGGCCCACACCGCGCGCGACGCCTCCCCCGACGTCGCCCGCGCGATCGTCGTGTACCCGGCCACGCTCGTCCCGGCCTGGCTGATGTCGGGGAGGTCGAGCAGGTCGCGTAGCCCGCCGAACAGGGTGAACGCCTCGGTGGCCGACAGCGCCCCCAGCTCCGGCGCCCGCAGGTACAGCTGCGGGCTCTGCCCCCGGCCCTCATAGAGGCACGCGCACAGGTCTGGGGCCAGGACGAGGCGCAGGGCATCAAGGCCCGCGTAGACGACGCGCTGCTGGATGAGCGCGCGCTCGGTCACGCCCCGCCGCCGCCGTGGCCCGGCGAGCCGGCGTGCCGGGCGACGGCCGGGCGCCCGTCATCCCCGGCGCCCTCGTGGGCTGCCCCTTCATGGCTGCCGTCGTGGCGTACCCCCGTGGGCGCTGCGCACCCGTGGTCGTCGTCGTGGCCACAGCCCGGCCCGAACTTGGCGTGCCGCCACGCCGGCGAGTCCCACACGCTCGGGCGCCGCTCGCCTCCCGGGCCGCACGGCCCGAACGTGGGGCCGACGATGACGGGCGGCGGCGCCACCGGCACGGTGACGGGCACGGGCGGGACGGTCGTCGTCGGTGCAGGTGGCGGCGGCACCGCGGTGGCCGGCGCTGGAGGCGGGACCGGGGCCGGAGGAGCCGTGGGCGGCGGCGACGGCTTCGTCGACGCCCGCGTCAGCACGACGGGGGACGGCCGGGCACGGCGCACCGCCGCGGGGACGGCGCCGGCGGCCACGAAGGGCGAGGGTGCCGCAGCGGGAGGGGGCGGCTCAGGCGGAGGCACCCCCGGAGACGAGGAGGGCGCGGCGGGGGTGGTGCTCGGCGGCGAGGCGAGGACCGGCGCGGTCGACGTGACCGGCGATGTCGTCACAGATGACGACCGGGGCGGGGGGGACGGTGCCGCGACGGGGTGGTGCCCCCCGCCCCCGCCGAGGGTGGCGAGGGCGGACGCGGCACCCGCCACGAGGATGGCCGCCGCGGTCGCCACCGCGGCCCCGGCCGGGACGCGGGCGTGGCTCCGACGGGGCGGCACCGGGAGGGCGGCGGGCGCCCCCCCGACCGTCCGGAGCGGGAGCGTGACCCCGAGGATCCCGAGGACGCCGAGCGCCGCCTGCTCGGTGGCCGCGGCGTCGTGGTAGGGGTCGACGAACACGACCACACCGTCGCTCGAGGCACCGCACGCGTAGACGCCCGGCAGCAGGCGGATCTCGGATTCCGCCCATTCGAGCTCCATACAGCCCAAGCTATCGGGCTGCCTCCCTAGGGGCAGGGAGGCGGGCCAACTCCGCCATCGGGTTCGCGGCGGCGACCACCCGCCGCCGCTCCCACCACCAGGCGGCCGCCGCGGACGCCGCGGCGGTCGCCGCCCCGGCGACGACGTCGAGGAAGTAGTGGTTCGCCGTCGCCATCACGACGGCGGCCGTGACGATGACGTACGCCGCCGCCGCGGCGCGGCTGGCCACGTCCCGCCGGAACGACCACACCGCGAACGCGCACCACAGCGCCCACCCGATATGGAGCGACGGCATCGCCGCGTACTCGTTGGCGTGCGATGCCAGCGCACCCGAGCTCCATGCCCCGACCGAGTGGGTGACGGCGACGACGTCGACGAACCCCGGGAGCATCCGGGGCGGGGCCACCGGATAGAGCCAGAACGTGACGAACCCGATGACGTTGATCCCCGCCAGCGCGTTGCGGAGGGACCGGTACCGCCCGCTCCAGCGCCACCACACCCACCCGAGGAGCGCGAGGGTGACGACGAAGTGGGCGGTGTCGTAGTAGTCGCCGAGGAACCGGCCGAGCGACGCGTGCCCCGCCAGCCACCGGTTGAGCGCGCCCTCGGGGTCGAGGTGCGACAGGACCTCGACGTGGAGGACCGACGCACCGTGGGCCAGCGCGCTGGCCCGCCGCAGCGGGTTGAGGTTGTTGATGGCGTCGTAGACCCACAGCAGCGCGGCCACGACCACGAGCTGCGACCACAGGGACGGGCGCGGTGGGGGGGGCATGCCGAGGACGCGTCGCGCCCGCGACCACAGCGGACGGCGCCCCGGCATGCGAGCGACGCTACCCACGCGCCTCAGACGCCGAACCGCGCCGAGTAGAACGCCAGCGCGGCGAGCCGTTCGTCCCGGTCGAGCCCGAGGGCGGCGAGGTCGTACCGCACGCCGCCGTGGCGCCCGCGGGGGTGCGCCTCCATGAACGCCGCCATCGCAGCGCGGACGGACGGCGTGAACGGTTGGCCGGCCAGGCCGTAGATCTTCGACACCATGGCGATGTCGTCGGCCATGAACTCGTCGAACCGCACGTCGATCGATTGCGCGTCGGGCAGCACGCCGCGGTCGTCGACGCAACGGCGGAGCATCATCTCGAGGCGCTCCGCCCAGTAGCGCCCGATCGAGACAGGGTCCGTGCGCTGGCGCGACATCCTCCCGCCATAGGCGATCATCGTGGCCATTGACGCCGTCACGGCGACCGGGTCGCGGTGGGTGACGACGAAGGTGGCGTCCGGGAACGTGGCGGACAGGGCAGGGAACTGCTCGAGGTGCTGCGGCGACTTCAGGACCCAGCGCGTCCCGCCGCGCGCCCACTGCAGCACCTTCAGCACGCGCGCCAGGTAGGCGTAGCTCGGCCGCTGGTCGTGCGACAGGTAGTAGTCGCGCCACGTCGGCATCGGCGCCACGGTCTCGAACAGCATCGTCGAGAAGTCGATGGCGAGGAGCTGGATCTCCTCGTGGACGTGGTCGGCCGTCATCTCGTGCATGCGCTTGAAGTACGGCATGGCGGCGTTGATGAAGGCGACGGACTGTTCGGCGCGCTCGCGGCGCAGGTCGGGCTGGCCCGGCGCGACCACGGGCTCGAGGCTCTCCCAGTACGGCAGGGACCGCAGCGCCGGGTCGGCGGACATGAGGTTGTGCAAGTGCGTCGTCCCGGTCCGTGGGAGGCCGCAGATCACGATCGGGCGGTCGATGCGCTGCGCGAGGACCTCCGGGTGCCGTCGCACCACGTCTTCGATCAGCAGGCGGTTGCGCAGCAGCCCCGACAGGGTGGCGAACTGGCCGGCGACGCCCGCCGGGCTGAGGCCGGCCTCGGTGCGCAGCGCTGTGCAGAGGACGTCGAGCCGCTCGACGAACGACGGGTCGCCGAAGTCGTCGAGGCCGGTCTCGGCGACCGCCGCCTCCATGAGCGGCCCCGGCTCGAGGACGAGGCCCTCCCCAGCCGCCGCCATCGACGCCAGGATGGCGGCCACAGGCGGGTCGAAGCGGGGCGCGGCAAGGTCGTCGAGCACGACGTCTTCGGGGCGCCCGGCGCGCCCTGCGCTGCCCGCGGCGCCGGTCACAGCGCCGTGAACCTCCCCCCGCTGACGGGCAGCGTCTGCCCTGTGACGTAGCGGGCGGCGTCGCTGCACAGGAACGCGACCGCCGGCCCGATGTCGCGTGCCGGGTCTCCGAACCAGCCCAGCGGGACGACCCGCGCCAGGCGCGCTTCGAGCCCGGGGTCGCCGGCGAACGCCCGGTCGAGCGCGGGCGAGACGGCCAGGGGTGCCACGCCGTTGACACGGATGCCGTCGGGCCCCCACTCGCGCGCTAGCGACTTGATGAACCCCCGCTGCGCGCCCTTCACCGCCGCGTAGAGGGCGCGGTCGTCCGTCCCCTGGATGCCGGCGGGCGACGTCATGATGACGAAGGCGCCATGGCGCGCCGCGAGGTGGGTGTGCGACGCCTGCGCCAGGTACAGCAGGGCGCGCACCGACACCGACGTGTGCTCGTCGAACAGCGCCATCGGTGCGTGCTCGACATCGGTGATCTCGTTGGACCGGTGGCTCACCGCGTTGTGGACGACGGCGTCGAGGCCGCCGAACGACGCGATGGCACAGGCGACCGCGGCATCGACATCGGCGCGACGCGTCACATCGCACACCGGCGCCACCACGCGCGGCAGCTCCTCCAACGACGGGCCGTCGACCGCGTGGTGCACCGACGCCACGACGGACGCGCCCGCGTCGACCAGCGCGGACACGATCCCGCGACCGATCCCGCGGCCCGCCCCGGTGACGAGGACGACCCGCCCGTCCAGCGGCGCGGTCACGGCGCCATCACCGCCCCGCCGTCGGCCCCGATGGTCGCGCCGGTGATCCCGGCAGCGCCCGGCCCCGCCAACCAGACGACGGCCGATGCCGCGGCGGCCAATGGGTCACCGCCAAGCGCGGCCGCGGTGCGGGCCGCGTCCTCGACCGGTGACCCCAACGCCTGCGCAGGGACGGTGACCACGTTGACGGTGATGCCGTCGCGCCCCCAGCGCCGCGCCAGCGACTTGGCCAGCTGCCGCTGGCCCTCGGCCGCGGTGGCGAGGGGGACGAGGTGGGCGGCGCCCTCCAGGGCGACCGACGGGCACACGAGCACGGCGCGCCCGTCGCGCGCCTTCAGGTCCGGGAACACGCGCTGGAAGAACGCCAGGGCGGCGACGAGCGGTGCCTCGCAGAGCGCGACCCAGTCAGGTTCCGAGAGGCCGACGACGGCGGACGGCTGGAGTGCGCGGGGGTCGACCGCGGCGAACACGGCGACGTCCGGGCGACCGCCGTCGACGCGTGCGCCCGCGGCCACGAGCGCGCCGGCGACCGCGTCCGCGAGCGGGCCGGCGCCCTCGACGACCGCGACCCGCCCGGCGAGCCCCGTCACCGCAGCGGGCGCAGCACGGGCAGGGCCTGCTCGCCGAGGGCCGCGATCTGCTCGTGCACGGCCGTGGCCGCCAGG
>Ga0070741_10010769_pt1 | contig 17143 bp, 16 predicted proteins | sample Coa_R1_4_FD_66440 | JGI IMG/M metagenome (GOLD analysis project Ga0070741, IMG submission 66440) | Surface soil microbial communities from Centralia Pennsylvania, which are recovering from an underground coalmine fire - Coalmine... | ecosystem: Environmental > Terrestrial > Soil > Unclassified ...
CTTATTATTCGGAAAATTTCTGGCCGGCATCGGCATTCTGGCGATCAACCTTGTGGCGTTGTGGCTGCTCGTCATTGGCCTCGGGCTCGTTCTGCTCGGCATTCCCCCGGGATTCGAGGAGATGGCGCGCAGCTTTGTCTTTCTGCTCGTCACGATCGCCTATGCCGGCGTGTGGCTCGCGCTCGCGATCCTGTTTTCTGTCGTGTTTCGCTCGGCCGCCAGCGCGGCTTTGGTGGCGCTCGGATTGTGGCTGTTCGTGACGATCATTTGGCCGGCGCTGGCGCCTTTTGTCGCCGGCCTCATCGCTCCCGCCGATCCGCGCTATGCGGCCCTCGGCCTGCCGACGCCGGCCACGGCGGAATGGGAGGCGATACTGTCGCGCTTGTCTCCGAGCACGCTGTTTGGCGAGGCGGTGGTTGCCTTGCTGAATCCCTCGACGCGCGCACTCGGCCCGATCTACCTCGATCAGCTTCAGGGCGCGGTGATGGGTGCGCCACTGCCGTTCAGCGAAAGTTTGCTCATTGCCTGGCCGCAGATCGTCGGGCTGGTCGCCGGCATGATTGTGCTGTTCGTGATCAGTTACGTGTTCTTTCAGCGCCAGGAGATCCGCGCCTAGCGGTCTTCCCGCAGCAAAACAGGGCGGCCTTGGGAGGGCTGCCCTGCTTTTCGTGCGGCGCCGCCTAGACGGAGAGGACCGCTACGATTTCCATGGTGCGCGGGTTGACCACGACGATCTCGTCGCCCACGAGGAAATATTCATAACCGCGCCACGTCGGCTCGATATCGACCAGCACCAGCGGTACCGGCGCAAGGTGAATCCGCCGTGGAATATGCGTTCCGACGCGGACATCGAAGTCGACATGGGTCACGCGCGGCGCGCTCTTCGTCGTGATCACGGTTTGACGGATCTTCGTCTTCTGCGCTTGCGTGAGCTTGACGCCGGCGGAACCGCCGCTTGACGCACTCGATGCGCTTGAAGCCTGGGATCCTTTCTCACTGGTCCCGACTGCACCGGAGGTGCTGCCGCTCGATTTCATCTGCAGATTCTTGTCTGTCTCTTTGCCGCCGCTCTTTTGCTGATCGTTTTTTTGGATTTCAGTGTTGGCTTGGCCGGTCGTCTCGGAACGGGACTTCGAGGTGGCAGACGACTTTCGCTCGTTCTTCTGCGCCTTGGTATCGGTGCCGAGCTGCTGCTTGACGTCACCGGATGCCTGTCCGGTCGTTTCCGATTTCGACCGTTGCATCGGTTGCTGCGCTTGTTTGCCGCTTTTTGCCGGCATCGCGTCGGATTTATTCGATTGCGGCGCGGGCGGCTTTAGTTGGTCCGTCTGCGCCGATGCGGCGCCGGCGGCGAGCAATAAGGTGCTGGCCGCGGCACCGATCATGAAAGCTTTCCGCATGGTCGTCTCTCCGTGTTGCGTTATGCCATCGATCAGGCAAACGCCACGCAACAAGTCGCGTTCCTCGCACGGCCGCAGGTTGCGAAAAGTTGAACGATTAACAGACATTCACCTTGTGCTGTCATTCGAGGGATTTTGTGCATGAGGACACGGCGCAGGTCGTGAATTGCAAGCGGCCGGAAGGAACGTTAGGCGCGGTCCTAACGTTGTAGTGCGGCGCGATTCTACAAAGGAGGACTGAGAATGCGAAACCATATCCTAGCGACCGCATTCGCCCTTGCGATCATGTCGCCAACGCTCTGCTACGCCCAAGCCTCGACGGCCACCGGGGCGGTCGGCGGGGCCGCGGCGGGCGCCATCGTGGGCGGGCCTGTCGGCGCCGTCGTCGGCGGTACGGTCGGTGCCACTGTGGGGGCGGCGGCGGAGCCGCCGCGCGAAGTGCGCACCTACGTGCTGAAGGAAGAAGTTCCTTCGATCGCCGTTAAGGAGAAGGTCGTGGTCGGCGAACCGCTTCCGGAAACCGTTGTTCTGCATCCGGTGCCGGACCACTCCGACTATGCTTTTGCCGTCGTCAATAACGAGCGGGTGATCGTCAATCCGCAGACGCGGAAGGTCATCACGATCGTTCATCAATAGCGCCGGCCGAGCTGGGGCAAAACCCGCCATGTCGCCAAAAGACGGGTTTGTGCAGGAACAACCAAGCCTTGTGGCGCGTTGGTTTTAGCCGGGACGATTCGAGAAATTGGATTGTCTAGGGTGGAAGAGCCTCCGGCATCAAAACCGGGGGCTCTACCCGTTTTACGGGTCCCCAAATGCTTCAGCGAAAGGAACGCAGGATGTATCGCGTCTATAGCGGTCCGACCGGGAAGGATAAGATTTCACCTTTCGAAAAAGAGCATCTTTTGTTCAAGCAATTTTCGAATTTGGACGATGCTTTCGGCTGGGCCGGCCACGTCAGCAAGACCGGTAGGGCGGCGCTACTGATCGAAGGCGACGATGGCACGCGACTGGATGCGCACGAAATTGCCAGCGCGCTCCGTCACCGTGAAGGGATGCACTAGAGCTGCTGGACCGGGCGATGCTTGCTAGGCGGCGCGCTGCAGTTGTGCGTCGCCGATTTTCCATTCGTGCCGCTCGCCGCACCAGGAACAGAACACGCGGACCGTATTGGCGCGGATCCGCAGAAGAGTTTCCAACTCGCTGGCCACGCCGGTGTCGACCAGCTTACCGGTCCGAGGGCAGACAAAGATCAGGTGTTCCAAAGGACTGCTCCCTGGCTTGTAAACCACCCTTTCAACACGCAGTGGCGCGGCTGAGTTCAGCGGCCCGTTTTGGCGGCTTTGTGGCGGCATAACTGCCTGAAGTTACATGCGTTTTGAGCATCACGGTCGGCGCCGTGAATTTCTCCCGGAAGCAGAAATAACTGCTATAATTGTTTTATGAGCAAAAATTCAGCCAAGAAAAAAAACCCCCGGCAGGCGGCGCCCGCATCCGTTCCTGTGCGAGACGCCTTGCCGCGAGCCCACAAATTCCACGTTGGGCAGGCCGTTTTCTTCACGGCCGGCACGATGGCGCGCCCGGGCGCGAGTGGCAGCTATAAAATTGTCAGACTCCTTCCATCGGATGGCGACGACTATCAATACCGCATCAAAAGTCCCGATGAGGCGTTTGAGCGAGTTGCCAAAGAGAGTCAGCTCGACCGCGATCACTAACCGCGCAGTGCAAAAACCAGGCTGGCGCCGCCAAAGGATCGGTGGGGCCGCACGGGAGAAATAAGCTATGCCCATCTTTGTCACGCAAGGCCGTTATACCCGTGAGGCCATCAAGGGGATGATCACGCGGCCCGAGGACCGCGCCGATGCGGTGTCCCGCTTGCTGGCCAAGGCGGGCGGGCGGCTCATCGGCTATTACGTGACTTTCGGCGAATACGATTTTCTTCTGATCGCTGAGGCGCAAAGCGAGACGCAAATGGCCGCGGCATTGCTCGCGGCTGCCGGTGGCGGCGGAGTTAGCGATCTGCGCACGATGCTCGCCATGACCTCGGTTGAGGCCAAGGGTGCATTTGCCGCGGCCGCCGACTTAGCGCCGGGATTCCGGTCGGCTGGCGGCGTCTAGCGGCTCGACCTTGCGGTGATCTAACCGGTCGCGAGAAATGGAAATGCCGTTACTTAACACCGCCGATGCCACGCTCGTGATGCCGCTCTGGGCCATGGGCGCGGTGCTTATTCTTCTCATTGTTCTGGTGATCGTCGCGCTGCGGCGTTCGGCCATGCCTGGGTCGATTTCGGCGCTTTTCGGCATTCCGGCTCTTGTCGTCATCGGCTGGGCGGCTTGGACTTCCGTCGAACAAACGCGCGCCGCCCAACAGATTGCCGAGCGGCAGGGGCTCGACGCGCGCTTCGCCCAGTTAACGGCGAGTGCCATCGCGCCAGGATCGCCCTTGCCTTGCCTCGATGCGATGGCGGGTCAGGGCGTCGAAGCTTCGTGCGAGCGGGCGATCTTTTCCACGCCGCAATCGGTTGCCGCTGCCGCGGCCTATATACAAGCGCGCTTGCGCCTACTGGCGGATGGGTTGAATTTCGTTCGCACGAAGGATCGCGGTTACCAGAACTCCATAACGCCGCTGCAGCATGCGCTCGAGGTCGACCCTTTCGGGATCGTTGCTCATGTCCTTGCTGTGCGCGACGGCTGCACGCCACAGCAGTGCCAGGCCTTCGCATTGTTTCGTGACGCCAACGCGGTCAAAGCCAACCTGCAGTCGCAGGCCTACGAAGCGAGGGTGAGCCGTTATGCGGCCGGTTGGGCGGAGCAGATGGGTGCCAATGCCTCGGCGGCGCCGCCGCCTACAAACCCCGCCGCGGCTTCAGCCATAGCCGGCAAGCCTTTTAACTTTCCTGGAGCGGCTGCGATTCCCCCCGTCAGCATCATGAATGCGGAGCCGCCTTCCGCTCCCGGCGCGACCGCGCGCGATCCGGCGGGCGCGGACAATTCGCCGCCGCGGTAGCCGGACTGTGGCGCTGCATCTCATCAAGCTCTGCGTTGGCTGCCAATCCGTCCAAGAACTTGAGGAATGGATCGGCGAGAAGCTGAAACAGCGCAAAAGGCGCAGGCTTAGTCCCGAGCATATCCATACGACGCGGATGATGCCGAAACGCGTCAACGAACTGTTGGATGGCGGTTCGCTCTACTGGGTCATCCGCGGACAGATCAGTTGCCGTCAGCGCGTGCTGGCCTTGCACGACTTCGTCGACAAGGAGGGCGTGAAGCGGTGCCGGATCGTGCTCGAGCCGAAAGTGGTGCTCGTCGAGCCGCGGCCATACCGCGCCTTCCAGGGCTGGCGCTATCTGAGCGAGAAGGACGCTCCTGACGATCTCAGCCGTGTGGCGCCCGGCATTGCCGCCATGCCCGAACACTTGCGCCGCGAGCTGCGCGATCTCGGGTTGCTTTAGCGTAGAGCGGTCATACCGCGATATTGTCGATCAGCCGCGTCTTGCCCAGCGTCGCCGCGGCCAGCAGACGTAGTCGTCCGCCGCTGAGTGACGCAACGCGCTTCAGCGTTTCCGCGTCGCGCGCCTCGAGATAGTCGACGGCGAATCCGGCGCGCGTCAACGTAATACGTCCTTCGGCGAGGGCCGGTTCAATGGCGCCCGTTTTCCTGATTTTCTTGGCGCAGGCAGTGAGCACCGCATAAAGCGTCGGAGCCACCGACCGTTCGCGCGGTGACAAATACAGATTTCGAGAAGACAGCGCCAACCCGTCTTTTTCCCGTACAATCGGCACACCGACAATTTTCACCGGGATGTCGAGATCGCGCGCCAGAGCCCTGATGACCTGAAGCTGCTGAAAATCCTTTTCACCGAACAGAGCGACATCCGGCAGGCATTGCAGCAAAAGCTTGGTCACGACCGTTGCTACGCCGCCGAAAAAATGCGGCCGGAAAGCATCTTCCAGGCCGACAGCAGCGGGACCTTGCGGCGTCACCTGTGTGGCGAAGCCGTCCGGGTACATGACCGCGGCCGAAGGCGCCCATACCAGATCCACTTTTTCCCCGGCGAGCGCGGCGATGTCGTTTTTGAAACGGCGCGGATAGCTTGCGAAGTCTTCGTGCGGCGCGAACTGCGCGGGATTAACAAAAATGGAGACGATGACGCGGTCGGCGATACGCCGGGCACGGCGCACCAACGTGAGATGACCTGCATGCAGCGCGCCCATGGTCGGCACGAGCGCCACCGTTTTCTTCGCCGCGCGGTAGTTTCGCGAAGCGCCGCGCAAGGCGCGCAATGTCCGGACAATTTGGGGCTTCGATGTCATGAAAAGGGATTTTCGCGGCATGCTCAAAAAGACCGATGAAACCTAGCAAATTGCGGCATGGCCGGGCCAGCGCGGGATTAATTATGAACGGGCGCAAATCGAAGTAGTCCTTGACCAGCGCACCGAAAAAAATAGAGAATTAAAACGCCTCGGGGGGAGTTCATGGGTATCGAGGGCAGTTTCGGGCGGCCCAGATCCGCCCACGTCGTGGTGCTTGGTAACGAAAAGGGTGGCTCGGGAAAATCGACCACAGCCATGCACGTCGCCGTCGCCTTGATGAAGGCGGGCCAGCGCGTCGCGACCATCGACCTCGATTCCCGGCAGAAAAGCTTTACTCACTACGTTGAAAACCGCCGCGACTGGCGTAAGCGCGCCGAAATCGATCTGGAAATTCCGATCCATTACTGCATTGCCCGCGGTACCAGCATCAAGCTCGACGAGAATGAGGCTATCGAGTTCGCGGGCTTCGCCGAAGCGATCGCCGCGGTGGAAAAAACCCATGATTTCATCGTGGTCGATACGCCGGGAACTGACAACTACCTGATGCGCCTTGCGCATTCCATGGCCGACACGCTGGTTACGCCGCTCAATGACAGTTTTCTCGATTTCGACGTCCTCGGCGCCGTCGATCCGACCACTTACGCGGTGACCGGCGAGAGCCAATACGCGGAAATGGTGACCGAGGCGCGGCGCCAGCGAAGGCTGATCGACGGGGCCTTGCCCGACTGGATCGTTATCCGCAACCGCTTATCGATGCTGGGTTCCCGCAATCGCCGCCTGGTCGGCGAAGGCCTTAACGAATTGGCCTTGCGGCTTGGCTTCCGCTACGCGGATGGTTTCGCCGAGCGCGTGATCTATCGTGAATTTTTCCCCCGCGGCCTGACCGCGCTCGACGACCTCGACGAAAATACGCTGGGTACGCGGCCCAATATGTCCCATGTGACCGCCCGCGAGGAGGTCACGCAACTGCTCGCGGCCTTGCGGCTGCCCTTGGACGAACGGGGCAAGAAGCGGGCGGCGGCACGCGCCGAATGGCGCTCGGTCGCCTTGCAGCCGCTGGAAGTGCACGACCTGCTCGCTTAAACCGCGCCCCAAGCGCGGCATTGCTTCGGCCGCAATCGCCAGCCAAGTTATGGGCCTGGGGAGGCAAAACGCCTCGCGAGGCCCATGCAATGCCGCAAAAGACGCCAGACCCGCCCGTCCAGCAAGGCGACAATCGGCCGGCGCCGGCCTCATCGCGGCCGGAAATTGATGCCTTCCTGGCCCGTGCCAAAAGCCTGACGCCGCGGAACATGGCGGGCCAGCGCGGCCGCCTTATTTTCGCGCTCGATGCCACAATGAGCCGCGAGCCCACCTGGAACGTGGCACGCCGCCTGCAAATCGACATGTTCCGCGAAGCCGCCGCGATCGGCGGGCTCGACGTTCAGCTCGTTTACTATCGCGGCTTCGGCGAATGCGGCGCCTCGGCTTGGGTCGGCGATGCTGAACGCTTGGCCGGCCTGATGGAGGGAATCGACTGTCGCGGCGGCCATACGCAAATCGGCAGGGTTTTGGCACATGCCCGGCGCGAGAGCGAGCGCCGGCGGGTGCAAGCCCTTGTCTTTGTTGGCGATGCCATGGAAGAAGCGCTCGACGACCTGAGCGTGGCCGCCGGGGAACTCGGCCTGCTTGGCGTGCCGGCTTTCATGTTTCAAGAAGGCGACGATCCGGCCGCCGAACAGGCCTTTCGCGAAATCGCCCGGCTGAGCCGCGGCGCCTATTGCCGGTTCGACCCGGGCGCGGCGCAGCAGCTGGCGGAACTGCTGCGCGCCGCCGCCGCCTATGCCGCCGGCGGCCTCAAGGCCTTGGCCGATCCGTCGCGCCGTACCGGACCGGCGACGCAAAAGCTGCTGCGGCAGTTGAGCTGATCATGCCCGCTCTTGTCCTCGGCGTTCTTGCCCTGGTGCTTGTCCTCTGGGCGCTAAACGTCCTGAGCAAGATGGACCCGCGAAGCCTGGCGCGGACTCTGCGCGCGGTCGGCGGCGTCGGCACGCTCCTGCTCGCGGCCTTCCTCGGATTACGAGGCCAATTGGCCGTCGCCATTCCGCTCGGCGTTGCCGGCCTGAGCCTGCTCGGCTGGACGCCCCTGGCTGCGGGGTTCGGCCGGCGCATGCACAAAAGCCCGCACCAGGTCTCCCGGGTGCGCTCGGCATTCCTGGAAATGGAACTCGATCACGACAGCGGCGCAATGCGCGGCCGCATTCTTGCCGGGCCGCATGCGGGCGCCGAGCTCGATCGGTTCGACGTGCCGGACTTGATCGGCTTTCTCGGCACTATCGACGACGAAAGCCGCGCTCTACTCGCCGCTTATCTCGACCGCCGGGATCCCCGCTGGCGTGAAGACGCGCAGAGCTATGCGGCATCGGGGCAGGGCGGGACGCCCTCCGGCAAAATGACGGAAGAGGAGGCTTATCAGATCCTTGGCTTGCAGCCGGGCGCCGGGCCGCAGGAAATCGGCCGCGCCCATCGCGCGCTGATGAAGAAACTGCATCCCGACCAAGGGGGGTCTACGTATCTCGCGGCCCGGGTGAACGAGGCCAAGGATATTCTGCTTCGCCGACATCGCTGATCATCCTCTGACGCAACATCACAGCGAGCGGCTCCTGTCGAACTTTCCCTGGCGCCAGTAGACCCTAGTTTTTCAGGGCCATGCAGGCGATTTCATTTTTGTGCAGCAGCTTGCAAGCTGCTTCGGCCTGATCTTTGTCGAGACCGGCAAAGCGGGCGCGGTAATAGGTCTTGCTGCCCTTGGTCACCGTTTCGGTAAAGGGATCGGCGCCACGCAGCAGCGTTTTGGCACGATTTTGCGCCGAGTAGAGACGCTGTTTGGCGTCGCTTTCTTGATCGAAGGCACCAATCTGAATCATCCAGCCTTCGCGGCGCGCCGGAGTGGCGGCAGCAGTGGGAGCTTGGTTCGCGGTGGCCGCGATCGGCGCTTGCGGCGAGGCCGAAGCAGCCTTAGTTCCAAAGGAGGCTAAAATGTCGGGGCGCGGCGGCGGCAAGGGCGTCGCGTCGGCATAGCTCATCACTGTGTTGAGCTTGGCCTCTTGACCCGGCTTTACGGCGACCGTCTTCACCGCGATCGGTTGCAAAGGCTGCTCGGATCCGGGCGCGGCAATCGATATTTGCGAAGGGGCTGCCGGCGGGATCGGCGCCGGACGGGGCAAGGGGACGGAGGCGGTCGATGCCGGTTCGGCTTTGGCCACCGCGGTGGCGGCTCCTGCGGCTGCCGGCGGAGCGATGCGCTTGGTCGAAGCGACGCGGAAATAATCGCCGATCAGCTCGCGCATGCGGTCGTCGCGGCTGGCAGCGCTGCGACCGCCGAGCACGACGGCCACGAGATAACGGTCGCTGCGATGAAGCGAGGTGACCAGATTAAATCCGGAGTCGTGAGTGTAACCTGTCTTGATGCCATCCACGCCTGCGACATTGCCGAGCAGGTGATTGTGTCCCCGCACGAGGTGTCCCTGATACATGAACTGCGTGGTGGAAAAGTATTTGTAGTATTGCGGGAAGCGTTCCTGGATGGCGCGCCCGAGCAAGGCCTGGTCGCGGGCGGTGGTGACCTGAGCGTCGTCCGGCAGACCCGAGGCGTTTTTGTAGACCGTCCGCGTCATGCCCAGCGCGTGGGCCTTTTCGGTCATCAAGGCCGCGAAGGCGCTTTCACTGCCGCCCAGGGCCTCGGCGATGACAACCGCCACATCATTGGCCGAACGCGTGACGATCGCCTTGATCGCGTCTTCGACCCGGATCGTGTCGCCGGCGTCGAACCCGATCTTGGATGGCGCCTGAGCCGCGGCATGGGCGGAGACGCGAAGAGGCGTGTCTAGGTTGAGTTTTCCAGCCTCCAGCCGCTCGAACAGCAGATAGAGCGTCATGATCTTGGCTAGCGAGGCGGGATGGCGGAGACTATCCGGGTTGGAAGCGTGCAACACCTTGCCGTTGTTGGCATCGACGACGATGTCGGCATAAGGCGGCGAATAACCGGCGGCGGCTGGCCCGGCGGTCAGCGCGAAGGCGGCGAGAGCTGTGACAAATCCAACAACGCCCCAACGAAGCCCGCGCGGGGCTTCGGCCCCCGTTACTCGCATTGTTTCCCCGTTTTGTTCCCGCTGGCGCCGTGCGGCGCCGTCCCTGTCTTGTCTATTCCGCATAGGAACGTGCCGATTACGCGAGGCTTGGCGCCCCAGCACGAACGAACGTCCCCTCACGGCTGGCGGCCGCCGTCCAGCGGCACGACCCTCTCAAGCTAGGCCTACCCCGTTGCCAAAGGGTTAAATGAAAAAGGTGGGCCAAAGCAAGGCCTTGACAGCAATAAACGGTCGGAAGGTTACTGTCGGGCGGCGGTGCCGATACCCGAGAAAACACGACAAACGGGCTGCATTGAAGCGGTTCGAATGCCGCGGACCGCCTGTTGCGCCGAACCGCCGCAGAGACAGCACGCCCGGCCTCGTCCTGATCGGAGCGCCGATTTCTCCGGTTATTTCGCCACTCTCAGCTGCGCCAGATTGGTGCCAATCGTGTTGAACGCCGTCACAATTTGGTTCGATGACTTCAATTCGAAGAACTTTCCGGTGTCCGTGGCGCAGTTCCGCAGCAATGTCGAAGTCGGATCGCCGCCGGTGTTGACCTGTATGGTGTAGATCGTGATGCCGGCAGCCTTGATGTTGGCGCAAGTGCCAGAGCCGTTGCCGGTCTGATACATGCGATTGTCCACTGGCGTTTGCGCGCTGTACCAGCGATCTTGGGTGTTCAGCCCGTCCGACAACAGAATGATGATCTGATTATATTGGTAGTTCGGGTCCATCGCCGGCGCGGTCAGCGGGCCGCCTCCGACCAAGGACTGCCAGCCCCACGCGAGGCCGATCGGCTGGTTGGTGTTGCCGTTGGGCTGCATCGAATCCACCAGGTTTTTCATGGCGGTCCAGTTATAGTTGAGCCCCATCATCGCGACCGGGCAGCTAGAATACTGCTCGGCCGGGAATAGCGTCGACGCCACATTGCTACCCAGATCGGCATCGGCAGGATTCGGCGCCGTCACGTTTTGATCGTAGTTCTGGTCACGGTCGGTGACACAGCCGTTCCAGGTGTTGTGATTCGCTGGCACCCAGGTCTGAGTATTGTTGCAGCGGCTTTTGCCACGGCGGGAACGACTGCCATTGCAGGAAGACGTGTTTTGCCAACTGCCGTTAGCCGCTTCCCAGTCGTCCCAATCGATCCAGTTGGCATTGTAGTTGGCCGCGCCAACGTTCACGTCCTTGCTGAACGGGATAATCGAAACGTAGACGTCGCCGTCCTGCGAGGCGGCGTTCTTTAGTTGGGTCAGCAGGTTCTTGGTGGCCGTCTTCAATGCGCTCATCTTGCCATCCTCGGCCATCGAGCCGGTGTTGTCCAACACCAGCGCGACGCGCAAGCGGGACGTGCCCCAAGCGACGGTCGAGGAAGAATTGATGTGCAGCTGCGGTATCCCAATTAGCGCGACGAAGTCGGATGGGATGATCGTCTCCCCGTTCACGGTTACGCTCGATCCGCCTGTATTGCTGTAGCTCGCCGTGATCTTCGTGCCCTGCGTCTCCGGGTGCTTGAAGATCGCGTTGAAATAGCTTTCAGCCGAGGTCTGCAGCTGCTCGGCGCTCTGCGAAGCGGCTTGCTTCGACACCATCAGCGCGGTGGCGTCGAGCGCCGCCTGCAAATCGGCTTTGGTGGCGTTGGCCCGGCTGTAATCCACCGAAGCGCCGATCAGCCCGACAATCGGCAGACTCGAAAGCGCGAAGATTATGGCTACGTTGCCGCCGCGAGCGGCAACGAAGCGACGGACGCTTTCTGCAATCCAGGCACGAGTTTCGCGGACCATAGGCATCACCTGTACCAGGTTTGGAATTCGAGCCGGCATCCTGAAAGAAAGGTATGAAAGCGATGTAAAGTGTATCGAAGAAAGTCGTGAACATTGGCTGCAAAAGAAAAGGAGAAATGAAAGACGTATTTTATCGTAAAAATTGTTCGAAGCTGCACGCGTCAATGTCATCGTGACGCATACCAATCGTTCACCTTCCTGGACCTACTCGCAGGCGGCGGAGCCGAATTTCGAGTGCTTCGGTTTGCGCCGGCAGCAATTCAAGCCGCCGGGTTGCTGCGCGCTCGGGCCGGGGCCGGATGCCGCTTATTCGACGATGCGCAGGTTGGCCAGATTTTGCGCGATGGCGCTAAACACCCCCGCCAGTTGGTCGGCCTGGCTGACGTCGTAATACATCGAAGGTTTCGTTGCGCAGCTTTGCAGCAGTGAGGCATTGCCGTCGATGACCCGCACCGTGTAGATGCGGATGTTGTCGGCTTTGATGTTATTGCACGCCAATGTCGTGCGCGAATCGATCGATGTGCTGCTGGTGGTCCAGCGGTTCTGCGTGTTCTCGCCGTCGGTGAGCAGGATGATCACCTTGTCCAAATCGGTGGCGGCGGCCGGCGCGTTGAACGGCGCCGTCGACGTCAATGTTTGCCATCCCAAGGCAAGCCCGATCGTGATGTTCGTATTGCCGGTCGGCGTCATGGCGTCGATTTTGCTGTTCAAAGCCGTCCAGTCGTAAGTCAGCGGCATCATCGCCGCAGGACAAGCGGTGGCTTGATTGGCCGGAAACATGGTGGAGGTGCTGCCGGCAACTGGAGCGGTATTCTGCGCGTCATTGTTTTGGTCCCGGTCCATGACACAGCCGTTCCAGGTGCTGTGACTGGCAGGCGTCCAGACTTTGCCGTTCGACTCGCAGCTGCTCTTGGAATGATATCTCGTGCTGCTGCAGGTTCCGTTCTTGGTTTCCCAATCAGCCCAATCGATCCAATTGGCGCCGACGTTGCTGGTGTTGACGTTGACGTCCAGGGCAAAAGGCACGATGGAAACCTGGACATCGCCCGGCGTTTTCGCCGCCGCCTGCAACGTCGACAGCAGATTGTGAGCTGCGGCTTTCAGCGCATCCATCTTACCATTCTGCGCCATGGATCCGGTGTTATCGAGCACAAGCGCGAGGTTGAGCTTCTTGATGCCCCAGACGATCTGCGTCGACGCGGACAGGTTCACCTGCGAATAGCCGAGCACCTGGGCGAATACGGTGTTGACGGTGGCGGTACCGGTCAACGCGAGTTGGTAGCTGCCCTGCGACGGCTGCGTCAGGGTCGTGGTGACGGCAACGTTGCTCGCTTCGGGGTGATTGAAGACCGCCTTGAAATAATCGGTAGCCTCTTGGTCGAGCTGCGCCTGGCTCAGCGTTTGCGCGTTCTTCGACATCATCAGGCCGGCCGCGTCCAGGCCCGATTGCATGGCGCTATGGACGGCCGAGGCGCGGCTATAATCAATGGAAGCGGCGACTGCCCCCATAATCGGGATGAGCGATAGCGCGAGTAAAGGCGCTACGCCCGCCCTGCGATCTCGAAAAAATCGACTCAACATTTGCCAGAGCCCCCTCGGGAGACTTCCTTTTCGGGCCTATACGGATCATCAGCGAGGGGCTTTGAAAAATTATGAGGATGATTGCGCAAATTTCCTACAAATTTGCCTCGAATCGTCCGGAATCGGCTTGAGAATCGTTAATGAGTACCCACATCCCGGTACCCGGAGACGACGCAACCTGCCGCAGGCAAGAGGCCTGGAACCCCAATCGCTCCATCCGGTATGATTATTGAGTAGGGGCTCGGGCCCGGTGGCGGTGTACCGGTCGGACCCGGCAGGAACACGAGAAGCATCCGTACAGGTCATGGTTCTTGCGAGCGAAATGAAGGCAAATGGCAAATACCGACCCCTCCGGCAGGAAGTTTGCATGGCAGACGAGGACCGGCGGCGGCGCGGCGAGGGCGGTCCGGGAACGGCGATCATCACCAAGACGCGGCCGCAGACGAAACGGCCGAGCATGTACCGCGTTCTTATCCTTAATGACGACTACACGCCGATGGAGTTCGTGGTTCACGTGCTGGAGCGGTTTTTCAACAAAGACAGCGAAACCGCGCATCGAATCATGCTGCACGTGCATAATCACGGCGTTGGGGAATGTGGCGTCTATACTTATGAAGTCGCTGAGACAAAGGTTACGCAAGTTATGGACTTCTCGCGCAAACACCAGCATCCTTTGCAATGCGTGATGGAAAAAAAGTGATGGGGGCGCTGAAAGTGAAGGGACGTTAATGCCAAGTTTTTCTCGTAGCCTCGAACAATCCCTCCATCGCGCGCTGGCGCTGGCCAACGAGCGCCATCATGAATACGCGACACTGGAGCATTTGCTGCTGGCGCTGATCGACGATCAGGACGCGGCCGCCGTCATGCGCGCCTGTAACGTCGATCTTGAGAAGCTACGTCGAAGCGTCATCTCCTACCTGGAATCGGAACTAGAGAATCTGGTCTCCGACGGCGCCGACGATTCCAAGCCGACTGCCGGATTCCAGCGCGTCATCCAGCGCGCGGTCATTCATGTGCAATCGTCCGGGCGCGAGGAAGTCACCGGCGCGAATGTACTGGTGGCGATTTTCGCGGAGCGGGAGAGTCATGCCGCTTTTTTCCTGCAGGAGCAGGACATGACCCGCTACGACGCCGTGAACTACATTAGCCATGGCATTGCCAAGCGGCCCGGCCTGTCGGAATCGCGGCCGGTGCGCGGCGTCGAGGAGGAAACCGAAACCAAGACCGGCGACGAGCCGAAAAAGAAAGGCGACGCGCTCGAGGCCTATTGCGTGAACCTCAATAAAAAGGCGCGCGATGGCAAAATCGATCCGTTGATCGGGCGCGATCCTGAGATCAATCGCTGCATTCAGGTGCTCTGCCGCCGGCAGAAAAACAATCCGTTGTTCGTCGGTGATGCCGGGGTTGGCAAGACGGCTATCGCTGAGGGGTTGGCTCGCCGCATCGTGCATGGCGAGGTACCGGACGTCCTCAAGGACGCGACGGTGTTTGCGCTCGACATGGGCACTTTGCTCGCCGGCACGCGTTATCGCGGCGATTTCGAGGAGCGGCTCAAGCAGGTGATCAAGGAGATCGAGGCCTATCCGGGCGCGATCATGTTCATCGACGAAATCCACACCGTCATCGGCGCCGGAGCCACCTCCGGCGGCGCCATGGACGCATCGAACCTGTTGAAGCCAGCGCTCGCCGCCGGCACGGTACGTTGCATCGGCTCGACGACCTACAAGGAATACCGCCAGTATTTCGAGAAGGATCGCGCGCTGGTGCGGCGCTTCCAGAAGATCGACGTCAATGAACCGAGCGTTCCCGATGCGATCGGCATCCTCAAGGGGTTGAAGCCTTATTTCGAGGATTACCACAAGCTGAAATACACCAGCGAGGCGATCAAGGCCGCGGTGGAGCTTTCCGCGAAATACATCCACGACCGCAAGCTTCCCGACAAGGCCATCGACGTGATCGACGAGTCAGGCGCGGCGCAAATGCTACTGCCCGAGAGCCGGCGCAAGAAGACCATCGGGTTGAAAGAAATCGAAACCACCATCGCCACCATGGCGCGAATCCCGCCGAAGTCGGTTTCCAAGAACGACGCGGAAGTCCTGCGGCATTTGGAAACGACGCTGAAGCAGGTGGTTTACGGACAGGACCGCGCCATCGAAGCGCTGGCCGCCTCCATCAAGCTGGCCCGCGCCGGCCTGCGCGAGCCGGAAAAGCCGATCGGATGTTATCTGTTTTCCGGCCCTACCGGCGTTGGCAAGACCGAAGTGGCCAAGCAGCTCGCGTCAAATCTCGGCGTGGAGATACTCCGCTTCGACATGTCCGAATACATGGAGCGGCACACGGTGTCGCGCCTGATCGGCGCGCCTCCGGGCTACGTCGGATTTGACCAGGGTGGCCTGCTCACCGATGGCGTGGACCAGCATCCGCATTGTGTGCTGCTGCTCGACGAAATCGAGAAGGCGCATCCGGATCTGTTCAATGTGCTGCTGCAGATCATGGACCACGGCAAGCTCACCGATCACAACGGCAAGCAGGTCGACTTCCGCAACGTTATCCTCATCATGACCACGAATGCCGGAGCCTCCGACCTGGCCAAGGCGGCCTATGGCTTTACCCGTTCGAAACGGGAAGGCGACGATCTGGAAGCGATCAACCGGATGTTTGCGCCGGAATTCCGCAACCGGCTCGATGCTGTCATCACCTTCGCGCATCTGTCGCCGGAGATCATCGCCAAAGTGGTGGAGAAGTTCGTCCTCCAACTGGAGGCGCAGCTGGCGGATCGCGACGTCACTATCGAGCTCTCCGAGGAAGCCTCGAGATGGCTTATCGAGCACGGCTACGACGAGAACATGGGCGCGCGGCCCATGGCGCGCGTGATTCAGGAGCATATCAAGAAGCCGCTCGCCGACGAGGTGCTGTTTGGTCGGCTAAAAACGGGCGGCCACGTGCGGGTTGTCGTCACCAGGAACGAGGATGGGCGCGACGAGCTCGGTTTCGAATATCTCGACGGACCGGTGACGCCGAAACCGGAGAAAATTCCGGCGCCCAAAGCCAAGGTAAAGCGCCGTTCTCCGGCCAAGCGGAAGGGGACCGGTTCGCGCGGCGGGGAACCCCCGCGAGGCTCGGTTCCCAAGGTCCCCTTGGTCAAAGTCTGACGGCGCTGCGCGGGCTGGAGCCCGCGCAGTCGTTTTGGGAATACCTGTGTCACCATTTGAGAAATTGCCGGGCCGGCTCAAGCACGGCATGACCCTGGCCGCTCATGTTGCCGCCGTTATCCGCCAATCCTCCGAAGTCCCCGCATTCTGCTTTCCTCGCGGGTTTTGAATCTGCCTGGCGGTCGGTTTTCGCCTATGTGCTGTTCGGCACCTATCTTGGTATCGGCGCGCTCGGCCACGATTTCGGCTTTTCGCTCCTCTGGGTGGTCAGTTCGACGCTTCTAATCTGGGCTGGGCCGGCGCAGGTTGTTCTCATTTCCAGCCTTGGCGCCGGCGGTAACCTGATCGAGCCCGCAATCGCCGTCTGCCTCAGCGGGGTGCGGCTGCTGCCCATGGTCGTCGCCTTGTTGCCGCTTCTGCGGACGGAAAAAACCCGAACGCGGCATCTTGTGCTGACCGCGCACATGACGGCGATCAGCATGTGGGTCGAATCGCTGCGATTATTGCCCGGTCTGCCGCGAGAGCGCCGCATTGCCTTCTGCAACGGAATCGCGGGCGGTTTGCTTTTCGCCTCGGTGATTGGCAGCGGCCTCGGCTTTTATCTTGCCGGCAGCTTGCCGCGCGTTTTCGCAGCCGCACTGCTATTTCTCACGCCGCTGTCCTTTGCGATCTCCGTCATCCGCAACAGCCGGCTTCTGCTCGACCGCATGGCCTTCGCCTTTGGGCTTTGCCTCGGTCCGCTGCTGGCGGCGATGAAAGTGGAGCTTGATCTGCTCCTTTCTGGCTTGATTGGCGGCACCCTGGCC
>Ga0070741_10010770_pt1 | contig 17142 bp, 16 predicted proteins | sample Coa_R1_4_FD_66440 | JGI IMG/M metagenome (GOLD analysis project Ga0070741, IMG submission 66440) | Surface soil microbial communities from Centralia Pennsylvania, which are recovering from an underground coalmine fire - Coalmine... | ecosystem: Environmental > Terrestrial > Soil > Unclassified ...
GGATCGTCAAAGTATCGCTACGAACTTAGCGCGGACCTTCGTAGCGAAAACTGGGAACTCCTCAGTTCCTTTACCGGCCCGGCTTTGTTCCGGGGAGGATTCAATTTTCGCCGCGCGGCGCTTAGTGGTGGTATTTCCTCAATTGAGAGCGGGCGCTGGTCGTGGTCGGCGAAAGCGGAGTTCTCTCACCGCAATTTTCGGGATATCGCATTTGGCAGCGGGTTGATGCCCGCGCTGCTCCCGAAGGGGTATCAGCTCAAGCAGTCGAGCCAGCTTACGTTCGAGCTATGGCGCGTGCCTGAGCAAAGGCTGACTCTTTCGAGCGGGGCCGGTTACGAACTGGGCCGGCTCTGGGCCGGGTCAGGAGAGACTTTCCTGAAGCTGCGGCCAGAACTGCGCCTGCACTGGTTGCCGCAGTCGCAGGGCGATGACTACGAAATGGTTCAGCAGATACGCGCCGGGAAGACCTTCGGAGACCTGCCTTTTGATGAGCTAGCCATGCTCGGGGTGGAGCGCGACAACGATCTCTGGCTGCGCGGTCACATCGGAACCCGCGACGGTCGCAAGGGCAGCGCTCCGCTGGGCAGGAACTATTTCCTGTCCAACTTCGAAATGGACAAGAAGGTGTACAGCAATGGCTTGCTGATCATCAAAATCGGCCCTTTCGTTGATACAGGGAAGATAACCGATCCGGTAATTCGACTGGGGCCACGCAAGTGGCTGTGGGATGTCGGAGTGCAATCCAAGTTTCAGGTCTTCGGGGTAGGCGTCGGCTTCTCCTACGGCAAGGACTTGCGCACGGGGAACAATGCTTTATACGTCTCCATGCAGAGATGAACCGTGTACAACAGCCCGGCTTGGTTATAATAGCTTGCCATGAAAAACTTTCGCCTCTTTCTCCTCGTGTCCTTTTTGCTCGCTCTTTCGTTCTCTGCGTTCGCGAAATCGAAGCAGGTCAAGACTGAGGTCAAGGATGCCAACGGTAAGAGCGTTGGCTGGGCGATGATCCGTCCCGCGGGCAGCGGAGTAGAAGTGAATCTGTCCCTGAACGACATGCCTGCCGGAGAGCATGCGGTGCATTTTCATGAGGTGGCAAAGTGTGATGCGCCCGACTTCAAGTCTGCGGGCTCGCATTTCAACCCGGACAACAAGCATCATGGGCTGAAGAACCCCGACGGCCCCCATGCCGGAGACATGGAGAATTTCACCGTCAACGCCAAGGGCAAGGCCCACGTCAAAATCCTCAACAAGAACGTGAATCTGGGCGACGACTCCCACTCCCTGTTCAGCAATGGAGGCACGGCGATCGTGATCCACGCCAAGGCTGACGATATGCAAAACGATCCCTCGGGGAATTCCGGAGACCGCATCGCGTGTGGGTTAATCACCAAGTAAACCGCTGAATGACGCGACACTCCGAGCGGGACAAAATCACAGTCTGAACAGCAATTCCACAGTTGCGACAAATAAAAATACAGGATTGACCCTATAGACGGCACTCCTGTGTACTCAAGGGTACACAGAGGGTCTTGTCCATTCTCTCCCTTGGTATCCCCTCTGCGCCGGAAGACCTAGTGTGTCCGGAAACTAAGCCGACGTTCGGTTTGCGTTGCTGGCTGAACGCCAACTGGCTTCTGCGAGGTCGCATCCTAAATCGTTCGCGAAAGAAAATCGTGAACCTGAATAGGAGGAGCGATGGCACGCAGTTCAGCCTCAACGCGAGGGTTAACCGACTCGGAAGAAATCCGCCAATGGGCCGAAGAGCGCGGTGCCAAACCAGCCTGTGTAAGGAAAACCGGAAGGGGCGGCGATGTCGGGATTATTCGCCTGGATTTCCCAGGCTACAGCGGCGGAGACACCCTGGAGCCGATCAGCTGGGAAGATTGGTTCCGCAAGTTCGAGGACAGCAATCTCGCCCTGATCGTGCAGGATGAAACTGCCTCGGGCGAGCGTAGCAACTTTAACAAATTGGTTAGCCGTGACACCCCGGAAGGCCACTCCCGGCCATCACGGTCGCGAAGAAAGGCCACCGGCAACTCGCGCCAGTCGGTAAGGAATGCTGCAAGTCGAAACAATCGCGGCGCCGCAGGCGCGGCCAGGGGGCAGCGAAGTTCCGCTCGCAGTGCAGGCAAACGGACAAGCGGCACTCGAGGTTCGAGCAGATCAAGGGCATCCCGCGGCACCTCGGGCAAAAAGACTTCGGCCCGTGCAACCGGCGCAAAACGCGGCGGCTCCAGCCGCGGCAATCGCGGCTCCGGCAGAAAAGCTGCCTGATCCAACCTGCAAGGGCTAGCCCCGTTTGGCCAGCCCTTTCATTCAATTGCCATGGAAGACACAGACCCGGAGGTCGCAAACGGAGACCCTGAGACAGCAGTCAGCTCGCCCGTGGTCGCGTCCAAGGTGAACGAAGAGATGTTTTTCGAAGTTTGATTACCGGTGAACACGAATGATCCGGAGGGGTCAACGGAAACAAACAGTGGATCCGTGCCTGCGGTAAACGGGGACTTGGCTACCTGGGTGGGAATTCCGCTGGCTGCGTCGATGGTGAATACCGAAACGTTTGCGGACGCAAAGTTGGCGACGAACAGGAACTTGCCCGAGGGATCCACGGCAAGGCCCGCGGGATTGGTTCCCGCCGCATAGGGTACCGGACTTGCCGAGGTGGGAACGCCGCTGGTGCTGTTCACCGAAAACAGTCCAAAACCGTTGGCCGAGGAATAGCTGATGTATAGAAATGCGCCGCTGGGATCGAAGGTGAGGAACGAAGGCGAGAAGGGCACCGAGAATGGAGAACCCGCAATCGGAGTCAAAACTCCAGTTCCGGAGGTGATGGAATAAACCGATAGGGAGTTGGAGTTCTGATTCGTAACGTAGAGGAAGTTGCCGGACGGAGCAACCGCAAGCTTCGACGGAGCAAGCCCGGTCGGCACCGGCGACCCTGATACCTCGGTGAGCGCACCGCTCGAGCTATTGATCGTAAAAGCCGATACCGAGTTCCCAAGAACATTCAGCACGAACACGAAGTTTCCTGAAGGGTCCACGGTGAGAGCTCCTGGACTCACGCCAGTGGCGGTGCGCGGCATGACTTCGGTCAACGCAGCCCCTCTGCCCACCATGAATAGAGAAATGGTGTTCTCGGATTGATTGGCTACGTACAGGAATTTCTTCGAGGGGTGAAGGACGGTCGCGGTGGCCGAAGCCCCGGCGAAGATCGGGTTTTTGGAAATCTTCTTGAACGTCCCTTTCTCGTCATCAATGCTGTAAACCGCTACCTGGTTGAATTGGGGAAGCGTCACATATGCCGTGTGAGTGCCGCTACTGCTGCTTCCCCCGCAGCCGATAAAATTCACAGCGCTCAGGCACAGCAGGCATGCCCAAACCCCTCGGATTCGCCTCAAATTGATCCTCCAACCCTGGTAGATCGTGCAGTCCCAAGAGATAGATGCAGAATGGCAACGAGAAAAGGGAAGCTTTACGTCCCTTTCGCGGATAATCGAGCCTGTTTCCGGATCTCTCGTCCATGATTATAACAACGCGTTCGCGGCCGAATGGCGCGAAGGCGGTGCGGTCTTTCAACGATGGGAAGGGCGAGCGTCGTCCGCCCGACAGCCATGGACGGTTCTCCACGGATTACTTACGGTCCACCTTGATTCCGAATTTGTGCAGGATGTCGATGGCGAATTCACTGACCCAATTGATGCCGCTGCCATATCCCGCCTCTTGCAAGGCCACCCAGGCGCCATTCCGCAATGCGCTGGGGTGTCCCGGCATCCACGTGCTTGAGATGGCCCCTGCCCCAAATGCGCCGAGGTAAAGCGGTATCTGAGGACGCAACTCGCGCTCGGTGTTGTTGTAGGTGACAAAATTCCTCAGCACCGCATGTTTACTGCGCGGCCAGAATCCGGTGCAGCGGCAAAGGTCATATCGTGGTTCGTAACCGAGCGCCGCATTGCCGGCTGCGACAAATGTGTTCTCGATCACGAACTGGCCATACCGTGAAGCGAAGCGGCGCCCATAACCAGCGGCGCCTCCGCCCCACTCGTGCGGATCGCCCTGGGCCTGGTCAATCCCGGCCGCGAAGGCGCGCGCCATATAGGTTCCGACATTCAAATAGGTCTGTACAAAGTAGACTCGGGTCCGTTCCCGGCCAGTCAGTGGAGTGAAGGGTCCACTGGGGGGAATGTACGGCCCGATCAGCCACTGGATCGGAAGGTTGCGCAGTTGCTCCAGCTTGGACTGGTCTTCGCGTGATTGGGAAGGACTCGCAGGAAGGGGCTTGGTATCTTGCGCGATGGAAAATGCGCTCAGCAATAAAAGAGCGATCAGGTATGTGCCGGCGGTGAGGAAGCGCAATGAGAACCTCGCCGGGAAACCATATCACAGTAGATTAATGAAGACGCTCAGGACTGGAGCTGCGCCGAGGCACACTCGGTTTCACCCTCTCTCGAACGCGTGCTTCTTTTCCAGTTCAGCGAGGGCCGTGCGCATGTCGGCCTCGAAGGTGTCTGCCTTTTCCATCAGCGCAGGCAAAGCGGTTGCATAGCGGCGCTCCATCTTGAACAGTCCCTGCCTGGCGAGGCTTGCACCAATCTCGGCCAGGTGATCGGTTGTGCTTTCCGCGTATTGTGCTTCGGTTTCATCTCCAAGCCACACATCGCCGCCGATCAGCTTGGCCTGCCAGTAGACCTTGCGCAGAATTAATGTTTCGATGTCATTGTCGGTGGCCTTCCCGAAGACCCACTTGTTGCGTTTGAAATCCCAGTGCCGGCTGGAGAAGTGTACTGGCACCAGTTTCCCTGACTTCACAAATTCCAGCTGCCGCCGGTCAACTTCCTTGCGCAGGGCATTGATTACCGGTCCTTCGACGTCTTTGGGATCGAGCGAGGGAAGCACCTCGCGCACGGTGGCGGACAGGTTGACCGCCACTGGCGCATGCAGATTTTCTGATCCCTCCAACTTGATGTCGCCATGAAGGACCCAGAAATCGGATCCCGAAGTCGATTTGTGAAACGGCCAATCGAATTGGAAGGAAAGCGGCAGGCCGCTAAGGCTGACGTAGATCTTCTTTTGCTCAGTCATATATTTCGGGAGTCAGTCGGATATTTTAACGTGCGCCCGAGTCGAGGACGCAAGAGGCAGGTCCGGGGAGAACGGCACAGCCCCGAGTGATCACGGTCACGGCAGCTTTTCCCACGTGTGAAACCATAGGCCTAGAGATGACGGCGAGGTGTCCCATGAACGATAGCGTTTTCTTCGCAACTTTCGATCCTCTCTACGTCAATGCTCCTGATGCCTGTGCCCTATGCATCGCTCAACCACCCTTGTTTACCTATGAATATTGCCTGGAAGATGCAGAAGGGAAACGGGAATATCTCAAGGGTTTCTGTTGTGCGCAATGTGCACAAGACCTTCTAAAACGACTCGCTAGCAGCGAGGCCCAGGAATGGGCCGACGAAGAAGCAGCACTGGAGGCTGATAATCTCGACGTCACCGAATTCCAAAAGCGGCGACTGGCCACTTTTGGAACTGCGATCAAGAGTTGACTCTAGTCAGTCGAAGAGTTGAAAAAGAGATCGTTTGTGCCCTGGGAATCGCTTTCCGGGCAGCCAAGCGGCACGGAATGCTGGTTGAGCACCTGCGCCGCTGTCCGGAAGGTGTTGGCGTGTGCTTCCGCGGTCAGGGCAATTGGACGTGAGTAGCCGCCTCCCAGCGTCATTACCAGCGGAATGCGCAGGTCGCGAGCGAATTCCATCAACATTCTGTCGCGCTCCTTCAGGCCAGCGAGGGTGAGCGAAAGTTTGCCCAGCGCGTCGGACTCCAGTCCGTCGACTCCCGACTGGTAGAACACGATCTCAGCTTTGAAGCTTTGGACCTGAACCAGCACCTGTTGCAGTATTTCGAGGTACGCCTGGTCTTCGATCCCGGCATCCAGTTCAATGTCGATCGTGCTCTGTTGCTTGCGGAGCGGAAAGTTGTTTCTGCAGTGAATGGAGAGAGTCAGGACCTCGGGCTGGTCGCGAAAAATGTGTGCGGTCCCGTCGCCCTGGTGCACATCGAGATCTACGACGGCGGCACGGCGAACCAGGCCGGCGGACCGCAACTTTGCGATTGCGATGGCGATGTCGTTGAAAACGCAAAACCCCGCCCCTTCCCCGGCAAATGCGTGATGCGTGCCTCCCGCCAGAGTTCCACCCCAGCCCGTCGCCAGTGCCTGCCGGGTGGCGGCGAGGGTTCCGCCAACCGAGGCCATGGTGCGCCTGACCAGCATCTCAGACCAGGGGAAGCCGATCTTCCGCATGGCAGCGTCGCTTAACGTTCCCCTGAGAAAAGCGTCCACATACTTCGGATCGTGGACCAGTTCCACATCACTTCGATCTGCAAAGGGCGCCGGTTGCAGCTGAAAGTATGCGTCTGCGATCAACATTTCGCGGAGGATCCGGTATTTCTCGATGGGAAACTTGTGTTGCGGGGGCAACGGGATCGGGCAGTGATCGGCGTAGTACAGCGTGCGGGTCATCCGGGAACCTTCAACCGGATTGCAGCATACGGGGACACGACAAAACTGGCAACCACCAGGTTTTTCATCGTTACAGCCGTTCCGCCCGAATCGTCATCATAAGCGGCCTGAACCATGACCCAGTCCATCGCTGAATCCGTTTCCGGAAAAGCATTGACTCCGATGCTGCATCCCACGCGGGGAAGATGGCTGTTGGTCACAGTATTGACTCTGCTGGGAATTCTCGCCCTTGCTCTCATTGTGTTGTTTCTGAAATGGCCGTTTACTCCGAAGGAAGTCGCAAAGAACCTGGAGGAAGCTACCGGCAGCAAAGTAGAAATTGGAAGTTTCCAGAAAATTTACCTTCCCTTTCCCGGCTGTGAGGCTCGGAAGCTGACATTTCGGCGCGGTACTGACTCCAGCAAGCCCCCAATCATGACGATAGAGCGGATGCACATTCGCAGTTCGATCTTCGGATTGTTCGGCAATCACCTCACTAAGATAATCGCCGACGGGGTCCACGTGGTGATGCCGCCGCTCGGCACCGAAACCGGCCCCAAGCCCGCGTCGGATATCGTGGTTGGGGAATTGGTGGCTAAGAACGCAGTTTTCGAATTCTCGCGCCAAAACCTGTCCGAGCCACGGGTGCAGTTCCTGGTTCGCCGGCTCTCCTTAAAGAATTTGGGGCGGCGCACTACCATCACTTTTTACACGGCGGTGCGGATACCGGAGCCGCCCGGCGAAGCCGAGGTGCGTGGCACACTCGGTCCGTTCAAGGAAAACCAGAACCCGGAAGCTCCGGTCGCGGGCACTTACACCTTCCAGGGCGCGGACCTGGGCAAGTTCGAGGGCATCGCCGGGATTCTGTCTTCTACGGGGAAATTCCAGGGCAAGCTGAACCACCTGGAAGTCGAAGGCGAAACCGATACGCCGGACTTCCAAGTCCGCAGGAGCAATCACCGTGTTGATCTGAAAACCAGGTTCGAGGCACTGGTAAACGCCACCAACGGCGACGTGCAATTGAACCAGGTCCAGGCGCAATTCTGGAAATCCATGGTGGTCAGTCGCGGAGACATCGAGGCCAAGTCGAAGGAGCGGCCCGGCAAGACAGCCTCGCTCGACATGTTCGTTCGCGAAGGCCGCATCCAGGACTTGATGATGCTGTTCATCAAAGCTCCGCACTCGCCGCTCAATGGAACCGTCAGCCTCAGAGCGCACGCGGTGCTCCCTCCCGGGGAAGGCGCCTTCCTGAAGAAGCTGCGCATGGACGGTGACTTCGGTATTGACGCCGCCCACTTCACCAATCCCACGACTCAGCAAGGGATCGGAACGCTCAGCGAAAGCGCGCGTGGCAAACCTCCGGGTGATGACGAGAAGGACAAAACCGAAGCGGATGGAGAGAACCTCTTGTCGGACCTGAAGGGGCACGTCATCCTGCGAAATGGAGTCGCGACATTCACCAACCTTTCCTTTGGGGTTCCTGGAGCCCACGCCGAGATGCATGGCACCTATGACCTGGTTAGCGAGAAAGTGAATCTCGAAGGGATTTTGCGAATGCAGGCCAAGTTGTCGGATGCTACCAGCGGAATCAAGTCCTTCCTGGTGAAGGCGCTGAGCCCGTTCCTCAAGAACAACCATCCTCGTGATCCGTTGCCGGTGACCATTACTGGGACCTACGACCATCCCAACTATCACGTGGCGAGCACACCGAAGAAATGATGGGTCCGCTCACTCCGGAAAGCCGGAGCGAGCGGGGTCTGTGGTGTCACCTCTGTGGCGGCCCATTCCGCGGCGGCTGAGGCTGCGGAGGCGGCGCTGTATGCTGCGGGTTTGGTTGCGGGGCCGGCGCCGCTGGCGCGGGGTTCCGTTGCGGGCTCGGCGGTTGCGGGGCGGGAGCCGGGCGTGGCGGAGTTGCCGGCGCTGGGATATCCCGCTTGGCCGGAGTGCTTTCACGCTGTTGCCGCCAATCCCCCTGCTTGCGCTCTTCCTGCTGCGCTTCCGCGGGATTGGGCCCACGTTGCGCGGGCACTGGTGTCGCCGACGGATGAGACCACGGCTGCTGGTCTTCTTGTGGATGTTGTGGCTCAGCACGATCCGGCTTCGACGCGCGAGCCGGGGCGGCCTCCTTCCGGTCCGGCTCCGCCGGACGGGGAGAATTTCTATCCTCATCCGGTCTTGTTTCCGGAGGTCGGGGCGGAGCCGGCGCTGATGGTTCGTTGCGATTGGCGGGCCGCGGCAAACCGCGCGCTTCGGCTGGCGGTTCCGGGCGCGCGGCGGGCGTGTCGCGATTCTGCGAAGCCTCGCCCGGCCGTTCTCTTCGAGCTTCTCCGGCTGGAGCGGGTGGCTTCGGTGATTCGACCTTTACCCGGTTTTCAGGGGCGCGCGGCCCGAGCGCTCCCTGCACCGGTGTAGGTAGGCGGTTTGCAATAACCTGGCGCCTTTCAACTTCGGCCGGAGGTTTTGCCTTGGCGGGAGCGCCTGCTCCGATCACACTGGCCTTGGCAGGTTGAACAGCTACGATGTGAGTTACAGGAGCCTGCTGGATCTCTTTTTCATTCACCTGCACCACGTTCTTCCATACTGGTCGCGCATTTACGAAAGTGTCTCGCGAGACTGCAGTTACGGCGTTCGGAGCCCGCTGGTTCAAATACGTGACGCGGGCTGGCCCGCCATTGCGATCATTCACGTAAGTGTTGTAGACGTTTGTCACCTGCGTTACATCCACGGTCGTGTTCGTCACATTCACTCGCTGCACATAGCCGCGACTCACGCGATATCCGGGCACATAGACTTCGCGAGGTCCGAGCGGGAACCATCCCACGGCAGGCCCGCCACCATATCCGAAGGGGTTTCCGCCAACGAAGGCCACCAGCGCGGGCGCATACACAGGCCGGACTGCTACCGGCCCCGGAACCCAGCACCAGGTATTGCCTGCGTAGGCCCACCGCCCGTAATGAAATGGAGCAAAGCCCCACGGCTCATCATCCACCCAGGTCCATCCCCAGGGTTGAATCCAATCCCAATGACCGAAGCGGTAAGGAGCCCAGCCCTGGGGAACGCCGGTCGGAACCCAGACGTTGCCATAATCAGCGACGTAGCTCCACCGCCCATAGTCGTCGAGGTCGTCGTACCCGGTCATTTCCGGCGAAACATAGTTCTCGCTCTCGAAACGATCTTCGCGCCGGTCGCGATCGAAGGCCCAGCTCTCGAAATCGTCGTAGTCCGGAGTGTCTGAAATGTCGCGCCGCAGATCGTCATATCCGGAGAACCGAGCCTGCTGTCCAGCCAGCACGCGATACGAGTAGCCGCCGCCGGTCACCTCGCCTTGCCCCTGCCATACCGTGATCACGGTGGTGTCGCCGCGCGGACTTACGTCCACGCGGTACTCGCCGGGGCGCGCCAGGGCGAACGCGAGGTTCGGAGTATCCACTTCAAAATTGTCGTCGTCATCCATGTGACGGACGCGCAGCATCAGGGAGCCTTGCGCCAGGCGCAACTGGGTCGAACGATCATCGAGATCGAGAAGCGACATGCTGGTTTCAGGCCCAAGGCGCAGTACCGTCGAGCCGACGTGCAACTCGGCGCGCGAACCGCGATCGGTCCAGATGTTGTCCCCGCTGGTCAGGGGACGGTTGCGCCCCGCCGTCAGCCACTCATCCTCTCCGCCGGGCTGGAACGAAACCGCGCCCTCCGCGAAATTCATGCGCGCTACGCGGACCGGCGGATCCCGGTCCTCGGCCTTGAGGGCAGGTACGATCCACAACATTGCAACTACCCCCAGCATGATCCCTTGCCACCACAGTTTCTTCATTGCAGTCTCCTTACGTCTTCCAGTGGAAACCCGGGGCCGCTGCGAAAAGTTTTGCCCGGTTCGCAACCGGCGCGGCCGCAGTGAGTTGCGAGATTTTGCTCAGCGATGAAAAGTCGCAACTACCCTGAGGCCAACCTGAAATGCGCTCAGGCGAGTCCGCGGGGCCCATTTTTGGCGGACCTTTCTAATCTGGTCGGCATTGGCTGGCCGGTCTATACGGGGAATTCTGTAGAGTGTTCAGGAGAATGGATGGGTTTGCTCATCTATGTCACTGGTGGGTGGCTGCCGTTCGCCAATGGCAACCGTCTTGGCATTGTCATAATTCGTGACCGGCGGCGGGTAATCAACGCTTGGTTGCTTGCATTCCAGTCCGTTTCACGATTCCGCTGATCCGGTGTGACATACATCTATTTGACAGAAGCTGGTTGCACACCCACAATGGCGGCCTATGGGCAATCTCTTCTGCCTGGTGCTGTTGCTGCTCTGCGTAGTTCGCGGTGTAGCGCAGACTTCTACATCGTCCACATTCCACATCAACTCACAACGCCTGCAAAGCACGCTTGAAAAGTTGTCTGAGTTCGGGCGGAACCCGGATGGCGGGGTTACTCGCCTCGGCTTTTCCGAGACGGACATGGCCGCACGGGAGTACGTGACGGCACTGATGAAGCAAGCGGGGCTCGAGGTGCGGGTTGATCCAGCGGGAAATATTATCGGTCTTCGCGCAGGGTCAGAAAAATTGCCGATTATTCTTTTTGGCTCACACATTGACTCCGTCCTGCACGGTGGAAACTTTGATGGAGACGTAGGCAGCATGGGCGCAATTGAAGTGATGCAGGCGCTGAAAGACGGGAACGTCAAGACCCGTCACCCGCTGCAAGCCGTGGTCTGGACCAACGAAGAAGGCAACCACTTCGGCATCGGCACGCTCGGTTCGGGAGTTGCGTCGGGACGCCTGGGTCCGGAAATTCTCACAACAAAAGATGAGCAGGGGCTGAGCTTGGCCGACTGGCTTCGCCGTTACGGGCAGGACCCCGCGCACCTTACAGACGCCCGCATTCCGGCGGGCGCTCTGGCCGCATATCTGGAACTGCATATCGAGCAAGGCCCCAAGCTATACGAAAGCAAGGTGCCGATCGGAGTAGTGCAGGGGATCGTGGGCATCAAACGCTGGAACTGCGTGGTTTCTGGCGCGGCCAATCATGCGGGCACGACTCCTATGAACCGGCGGAAGGATGCTCTGGCAGCCGCTGCCAAGGACGTGCTTGCGGTTCGCGACGTAGTGCGCGCCGAGGAGGGCAGCCAGGTCGGCACCGTTGGATATGTCAAGGTCTCCCCGGGAGCGATCAACGTGGTCCCTGGCCAGGCTGAGTTTCCGGTCGAGTTACGCGACCTTGATGTTGCAAAGGTGGACCGCATGTGGGAGCACATTCAGCAGAGGTTCGCGGAAACCGACAAGGCGGAAACCGTGGAGACGCGTTGCAATTTGCTGGACAGATCGGAGTCGGCCCGCGCGGACCCAAGGTTGCAAGATCCCATTCGTGAAGCAGCGAAATCGCTTGGCCTCGACACCGTGGATCTGCCCAGCCTGGCTGGACAGGATGCGCAAGAGATCGCGAGGATTGCGCCGATGGCTATGATTTTTGTGCCCAGCAAAGACGGTATCAGCCATTCTCCAAAGGAGTACACCTCCTGGGAAGACGTGGGGAATGGCGCGGAAGTGCTCTACCGATCCATCTTGCTGCTGGATGCTCGGCTGGAGAGGAAATAGCGAAGGGGGGCCAAGCAGGGCGGCGCTGGTGGCGATTCCGGGACTGAAAGGAGATCCGAGTCGAGTGATGGAAGAAATCCCCATAGCCTGTGGCCTGTCTGATGAAGAGCTTCGGATCCGGGAGACTACTCTGCTCGAGAGGTTCAAGTCGCATGTGATCGCAACACGGGAACTGGCCGACGGCTACAGCTTTGAGTTGCATGGCGACAGGGAAGTCCTGGCAATGGTGGCAGAAATGATGGCTGCGGAGCGGGAATGCTGTCCTTTCTTGCGGTTTCAGTTGACGGCCGAACCGAGGATGGGAGCACTCCAATTATTCGTGACCGGTCCTTTCGGTGCGAAAGCTTTTTTGAAGGCTCACTTTGTTGAGTCCTGATGTTCGGCAAACACTCAGCGTGGGCGCTCGTGGAGTATAAATCCCTGCAAACAGAAGGTTCGAAACGTACGTGTTCACCTGACGCGATTTTAACGCGCCGCGTACAGCGTTTACTGTATTTACGTGCGCGATACGGGGCGTAAGGTGAATGACGTCCTTCCTCGTTGCCGTCCGCGTGACCATCCGACACGGCCAGCTGCCTGCCAAGGGCCTGAGGGCCAACGTGTCACATCGCATTCTGATCGTCGACGATAGTCCGGTCATTCGTCGTTCCCTGCGATCCTGCATCGAGCAAAACACCGAATCAGAAGTATGCGGCGAAGCTGAGAATGGCGCGATTGCTGTCGAAAGAGTGCTCCAACTGAAGCCTGACCTGGTGATTCTCGACTTGCAGATGCCCACCATGGATGGCTTTGAAGCCGCCCGGCGAATTCGGCGTCTGACTCCGGAGACGGTCCTGGTGATGTTCACGATGTACGAGTGCAGGCAGGTTTTAGAGGACGCGCGAGCAGCCGGCATTGAAGTAATCTTTTCCAAATCGGACAGCGGACCGGATCGGCTCGTCACTTATCTGAAATCCTTGTTGCCGTCTGCCTCAGCCCCTGCCTGATCCGCTGCCCCGTGCACAAGGTTGAGATTGGTCGGCCCCGATTCGCTCCCGGCCCAGATTGCGACGGCTATAATCACACGGAGCGCTGACTCCCGACTCCGGCTCATCCATGAGATTCGAGCTTTTTATCGCAACCCGATACTTGCGGGCCAAACGCCGGCAAGCTGTGATCGGCGTGATTACGGCCATCTCGGTGTTAGGGGTCGCTGCCGGGGTTGCCTCGTTGATTGTCGCTCTAGCCATCAATAACGGATTTCGCCAGGATCTGCAGGACCGCCTGCTGGGCTCCACCTCTCACGTGAACCTGCTCCGGGTACAAAGCGACGGAATCAAAGACTGGCAGTCGCTGATGAGCCGACTTTCGCAGCAACCACACGTGGTAGCGGCGGCCCCTGCAATCTACGAGCAAGTGCTGATTTCACGGGGACCGCGGGCGCGGGGGGCCGTGCTCAAAGGGATTATTCCCGGGCACGAGCGCAATGTGAGCGATCTGCTGAACACCGTAAACATCGGGTCTGCCGATGCGCTCTCAGCACCGTCCGCAGAGCCTGCCCCGGCACAGTCTCCCACAGATCTGAGCGGAGTTGAGAACCGCATCGCCAGCATGCCGCCGATCATTCTTGGCGCAGACATGGCCACCGAGCTGGGAGCAACCGTCGGTTCGGTGGTGCTGGTTACCAGCCCGCAAGGAGAACTCACTCCCTTTGGCATGGTTCCCAAGTACAACCGGTTTCGCGTGGTGGGGATCTTCAACTCCGGCTTTTACGATTACGACAGCGCCTGGGCATTTACCGACTTGTCGGATGCACAACATTTGTTCGGCCTTGGCGACCTGGTATCAGTGCTGGAATTCAAAGTAGATGACATCTACAAAGCGAGTCAGGTCTCTCACGAACTCGAGCGGGCGGCCGGATCCGGATTCATGGCCACCAACTGGATGGAGCAGAACAAGGCTTTGTTCAAGGCTTTGAGCCTGGAGAAAGTCGTTACATTCATCACCATTGGGCTCATCGTTTTCGTGGCCGCTCTCAACATTGTGATTGCGCTGACCATGATGGTCATGGAAAAGACCAAAGACATCGCGGTGCTGCGCTCGATGGGAACGAGGACGCCGCAAATCTGGAAGATCTTTGTATCGCAGGGATTCCTGATCGGGGTCTTTGGCACCGCCATCGGCCTGGTGCTCGGGTACGCACTGGCGTACCTGGGCGGTCATTATCATGTCATCCGGCTCGCTCCCGAGGTTTATTCCATTGACTACGTGCCCTTCGCGCCCCGCGTGAGCGATGGGGTTTGGGTTTCTGGTATCGCGTTAGCCATTTCGTTAATCGCGACTATCTATCCGTCCTGGTCTGCAGCGCGTATTCTGCCTGCCGAAGCGCTGAGGTATGAATAATTGTAGAAATGTGTGCGCGGATGCCCCAGCGGCGATGAATCCCGCCTCCATCTGGAACTCGTGGACGGTGCGCTGGTTGGGCTCTGCGTCGAAGATGGAGAACATCTGTCTTGAAGTGTCGCGGGCGTGCATCATCCGATTCAGAACGAACTTTAGTGACCATCGTCACATTGTCTTCTGGAGACAGAGGTATACAGTTTTCAGCATAGATGCCCCCGAAAAGGGAAGTAGAAGCGAACGGCACCGCTCCGTGATCTAATGCTGTATCCGGTCTCGCGGGTACAAACGCTGGGTACCTGAATTTGAGACGAGGAGCATGCCTATTGCATCTAAATGACAGGGAATGGATTCTGCGCGCGCAGGGCTTGAAAAAGGTCTTCCGCTCGGGAGAGTCCGACCTGATGCTCTTTGACAACCTGTCGTTCCAGGTAGCGAAGGGAGAAATGCTCGCGATTGTCGGTGAATCGGGAGCCGGAAAGAGCACCTTGTTGCACATCCTCGGCGCTCTTGATAGGGCTTCTGCAGGTGACGTATACTGCGCCCACTTGCAGTTGAGTTCGCTCTCTGAAAGGGATGCCGCCGAATTTCGCAACCGGGAAATCGGCTTTGTTTGGCAGTTCCACTACTTGCTGCCGGAATTCACGGCACTGGAAAACGTGGCTATGCCACTGCTGCTGCGGGGTACTTCCCGGCAGCAGGCACAAGGAGAAGCTTCGCGCTGGCTTCGCGAGGTCGGATTGGAGCAACGATCGCATCACCGCTCCGGGGAACTTTCCGGCGGTGAACAGCAACGGATTGCTCTGGCACGCGCGCTCATCACTCGGCCCAAATTGCTATTGGCCGATGAGCCTACTGGAGACCTCGACAGCCGCACAGCGGACTCGGTTTTTGATTTGATCGCCAGGTTACATCGCGACTACCAGTTAACCTCTCTCATCGCTACCCACAATCTTGCGTTTGCCCGACGTTGTAATCGCGTAATGCGTTTGCAGGGAGGATGCATGGAGGAGATCGCGCCGCAGTCGCTGCCGGCATGAAAGGTTGAACGACAAGGGGATGTGAAGCAAACTGCCGCAATGTGTTGCAATGCCAGAAAGGGAACGCAGGCGGCGAATGAAAAGGGTGTTTATTTACAACAGAACCTAGGTTTTGGCATGAATTCGGACCTAGAATCTGTTGGCACCTCGATTGCACGTTAGTTCATTGCCAAGGGTTGCCATGGGTTAGGGCCAGATCGGCTAACCCGGAAGTCTCCTGAAGCGCTAGAGGGAGAAGGGCTATATGTTTGAACGGTATACAGAGAAAGCAAGGCGCGTCATCTTTTTTGCGCGTTATGAGGCCAGCCAATTCGGTTCTCCTTACATTGAGACCGAGCACCTGCTGCTGGGCCTGTTGCGCGAAGACAAGGCCCTGACGAACCGGTTCTTGCGCTCTCATGCCTCGGTGGAATCCATTCGGAAGCAGATCGAGGGGCACACGACGATTCGCGAGAAAGTTTCAACCTCGGTTGATCTTCCGCTGAGTAACGAGTGCAAGCGGGTTCTCGCCTATGCTGCTGAGGAAGCCGAACGGTTAAGCCACAAACACATTGGCACGGAACATCTGCTGTTAGGCTTGCTGCGGGAAGAGAAGTGTTTCGCGGCGGAGATCCTGCACGAGCGCGGCTTGCGTCTTTCGACCATTCGCGAAGAACTGGCACGCACCAGCCAGGAGAAAGCTCAGCCGCAACGCCAGCGTGAGTCTTCCCTGCTCAGCGAATTTTCGCGCGATCTGACCCAGGCCGCGATGGACACCCAACTTGATCCGCTGGTGGGACGCGAAGGTGAAGTCGAGCGCGTGATTCAGATCCTGTGCCGCCGCACCAAAAACAACCCGGTGCTGATCGGCGAGCCTGGCGTCGGCAAGACCGCCATCGTCGAAGGTCTGGCGCAGCGCATCGCAGATGGCGAAGTTCCGTCGTTCCTCGCCGATAAGCGGATTCTGGCGCTTGATCTTTCTTTAATCGTTGCTGGCACCAAGTATCGCGGCCAGTTCGAAGAGCGCCTGAAAACCATCATGAAAGAGTTGATGGAATCTCAGAACGCCATCATCTTCATCGACGAGTTGCACACTCTCGTCGGCGCGGGCTCTGCGGAAGGGTCTTTGGACGCAGCCAACATCCTGAAGCCGGCTCTGTCCCGAGGCGAAATTCAGTGCATCGGCGCAACTACGCCCGGCGAATACCGCAAGTCGATCGAAAAGGATCGCTCGCTCGAGCGCCGTTTCCAGGCAGTGAAAGTTCCGCCTCCGAACGAGGCCGATGCCACCAAGATTCTGTTCGGCATCAAGGACCGCTACGAGAAATTCCATGCGGTCACGTACACCGATGATTCCATCAACTTCGCGGTATCGCACTCGAACCGCTACATTCCCGATCGTTTCCTCCCGGACAAGGCGATCGATTTGATCGACGAAGCCGGCGCCCGCGTCAAGCTGCGCCAGACTTCGTTGCCCGAGGAGATCACCGAAGTCCAGAAGCGGATCAAGTTCATCGTCCACCGTATGGAGAACGCCATCGCGAACCATGAGTTCGAGAAGGCGCGCTTCTACTCGGACGAGGAACGCAAGGAGCGCGAGAACCTGCGCGCCCTTCGCGAAAAATACCACCTCGATGAATCCTCCACCGGCGTTGTCGGTCGGGAGGAC
>Ga0070741_10010771_pt1 | contig 17140 bp, 16 predicted proteins | sample Coa_R1_4_FD_66440 | JGI IMG/M metagenome (GOLD analysis project Ga0070741, IMG submission 66440) | Surface soil microbial communities from Centralia Pennsylvania, which are recovering from an underground coalmine fire - Coalmine... | ecosystem: Environmental > Terrestrial > Soil > Unclassified ...
CCATCATCGGAACGTCTCGCGATGACGCCCTCAGCCGAGCAAGGCAGTCTGGAATATGGTCCTAGATTGTGGCAAATCTATGGACAAAATTCCCAATTAGATACTTGACTCCACAAGCCACATAGGCTAGTATTTCCTTATCAAATTGAGGATTTCAGTCATGTCTAACGCCCTTGTAGCCCCCCATTTCCAGAGCCCAGAAAGCGCCCGCGAATGGCTGGAAAAGACCCGCTGGCCGGAGGGGCCGATCTGCTCGCATTGCGGCTCTACCAAGGCTCCGTACACCAACAAGGCCAAGGCTGGCTTCTACCGTTGCTCGGAGCCCGAGTGCCGCAAGGATTTCACCGTCACGACCGGCACGGTCATGGAGCGCAGCCACATCCCGCTCAACAAGTGGCTGATGGCCTTCTACCTGATGTCGGCCAGCAAGAAGGGTATGAGCGCCCACCAGCTGCATCGCGCGCTTGGCGTGACCTACAAGGCGGCTTGGTTCATGTGCCACCGCATCCGCGAGGCGATGAACGGCGAGGCGTTCAAAGGCTCAGGCCCGTTGGGCGGCTCCGGTAAGATCGTGGAAGCGGACGAAACCTATTTTGGTCCGGTTGAAGAGCGCCGGGTGTCGAAACAACGCGGCGACCGTCCCTACACGAAGAGCGGCAAGTCTGGCCCGGGCGGCAAGCGCGCGATTGTGGCGCTTGTCGAGCGCGGCGGCAATCTCCGTTCCTTTCACGTCGCGTCGGCGGACAAGGAAACGGTGAACTCGATTGTGCTGGCGAACATCGCCCGCGAGTCGCGGCTGCACACGGACGAAAGCAAACTCTACGGTGATGCCATCGGCCACTTTGCCGCTCATGAGACGGTCAAGCACTCAATTGGCGAGTACGTCCGCGGCGACGTGCACACCAACACGATTGAAGGCGCGTTCTCGATCTTCAAGCGCGGCATGAAGGGCGTCTATCAGCACTGCAAGGAGAAGCACTTACATCGCTATCTCGCGGAATTTGATTTCCGCTACAATCACCGCGTCGGCCTAGGTTGCGGCGACATTGACCGCACCATCGCTGCCGTGAAAGGCGCAGAAGGCAAGCGCCTGATGTACCGGCAACCTCACTAAGCCCGACTACAGCCGCATGGCGCGGCGCTTCCTGCGCTGGCGCAAGAAACAGCGTTATAATCCGCGGCAGCAATGAGTTTCCGTTCAAATGATCGGGGGGACCGATGAACGAACAACAGAGGGCTTGGGAGTATTACAACGCTGCGGACGTAATCTATGCTCAGCGATATGCGTATTCTCTCGTCGCCCATTCAATGTTGATAGCTGCGTTTGCAGCATTGCTAGCAGCCGATATTCAGACGTGGCTTAAAGTGTGGGCAGAACACGCAGTCGCAATCTTGGGCCTTGGCTTTTCGGCCTTTATGCTAGCCGTATCGCACGGCATCCAGAAAAAAATGTATCACCTAGTTCCGACATTGAAAAAAGATCCCATTTACAGAAAATATCTCGGTAAGCCGGCTACAATCTCTGTTGGCTTCATTCAAACCTATTTGACCCCAGCCGTCTTAGCCGCGTTTTGGTCTTTTATGCTTTGGATAGCTATAAAACACTGATTATGCGGCTTTCCGCTTCCGTCGCCGCGCCTGCCTCCTCTTCGATTGCGACGGCATCCCTTTCGGCCCCATACTCTCGCGGGTCTTGGGCGGCGTATTCAGTGCGCGTTGAACAAGGTCCTTAAAGCGTCGTTGCGCCTCTGCGGCTGGGTAGTTTTCTGGTTCGCGTTTAGGTGACATGGCTAAGAAATCCGCAAAGTGGAAACCTACGCTGACGGCAGCCAAGAAGCATATCTTGGCCCAAGGTGAGGTAATCTACGCCAGCAATCTTTTGCACGACAGATTTTTCCATTTGTTCAACATCGCACTAAGCCTTGAGCGCCCAGATGAGTTCGGCGCTGAAACGAGATTTCTTAATCACGCTCTCGCTCTCTGGCACGTCATGCAGTCCGACAGTCAGCAAAGAAAAATGGCGATCACCGCAATTTGGACGGTTCCCACAAAACTCACGCATGTATTGCCGATAATCGAGCGATTAGAATGGGCCAAGCTGCGAACAGATAAGCTCGCCGAATATCGAAATCTAGTCGCACACAACACAATTATGTTTAGTGGCCATCCGAAAGGTCGGGGCCGAGTGATCTTCCTTCCCTCCTTTGGCGGAAGAAGCACCAAACCTGCCCATAGACCACGCCTGAAAGACATTTCTCTAGGCTTCTGGGCTACATTACGAACGGACTTGCTTCATCTCAGCGATTACGTCGAGGCTTTGAATCAACAACTTTTGCGCCGCGTTTATGAGACAAAGGGCGGCGAATACGTCGGCGTGCCGAAAACATTGCCCGGTAAACCTCGCCTAAAGTCTCTTCGTCTAATTCGGCAGCTGGAAGAGACTCATTCCAAAGGTAACGCGCCAAAACGGCACGGCCAGCGGCGGCCATCTCGCGGGTCACCTTGATCTCATTGCTGGGCGCGCCAAGCCTATGGTCCTTGGTAGGCATTGGTGGAAACCTACCTATTGGGCACTGTGGAGTCAAGGCTATAATTGCGACAAAATTCCTAGCCCGGCGACGCCTCGCAATTGCGCTGAAATTACGCAAGGCTGCGCCTATAATGCTGCGATCCCGCCCGCTATAAAGCCGGCCAACCGACAAACGCCCAGCAAGGGAGCGAACGCCATGGATGTAAAATCGCACGAGCCGCGCAAGATCACCGCCGAGGACATCAACCCGCGCTACAATTGGGGCCGCCATCTGCCGGTGCTCGGCACCATGGGCGTCGACTTCGAGGAGCGCGTCGACTACCGCCGCCTGCACCGCTACCGGCTCGGCCGCGCGCAGGCGGCGCTGGAGAAGTCCGAGTGCGGGGCGCTCCTGCTGTTCGACGACAACAACATCCGCTACGTCACTTCGACCAAGATCGGCGAATGGGCGCGCGACAAGCTCTCGCGCTTCGCGCTGCTGATCCGCGGCCAGGATCCGATCCTGTGGGACTTCGGCTCGGCCGCCGTGCACCACAAGCTCTATTCGCCCTGGCTGCCCGAGGAAAACTGCCGGGCCGGTCTGGTCGGCCTGCGCGGCACCGTCGATCCGGCCTTCGGCCTGATGAAGCGCCACGCCGAGGAGATGGCCTCGCTGCTCAGAGAGGCCGGCGTCGCCAAGATGCCGCTCGGCGTCGACATCATCGAGCCGCCGATGATGTTCGAGCTGGAAAAGACCGGGCTCAAGATCAAGGACGGCCAGCAGATCATGCTGTCGGCGCGCGAGATCAAGTCATCCGACGAGATCGCGCTTTTGAACCGCGCCGCGGCCATGGTCGACGGCGCCTATGACGTCGTCAACGAGATGCTGCGGCCCGGCATCCGCGAGAACGACATCGTCGCCGAGGTCAACAAGTTCCTCTACACCCACGGCTCCGACGACGTCGAAGCGGTCAACGCCATCTCCGGCGAGCGCTGCAATCCGCACCCGCACAACTTCACCGACCGCATGATCCGCCCGGGCGACCAGGCCTTCTTCGACATCCTGCAGTCGTTCATGGGCTATCGCACCTGCTACTACCGCACCTTCAACGTGGTGCGGGCGACGCCGGCGCAGCACGACGCCTACCGCATGGCGCGCGAGTGGCTCGACAACGCCATCGAGCGCATCAAGCCGGGCGCCTCGACCGCGCACATCTGCGAGGTGTTCCCGAAGGCCAACGAGTTCGGCTTCCCCGACGAGATGGCGGCCTTCGGCCTGCAATTCGCCCACGGCCTCGGCCTCAACCTGCATGAGCGCCCGATCATCTCGCGCGTGGTGTCGATGGATCACCCGACCGAGATCAAGGAGGGCATGGTGTTCGCCATCGAAACCTGGGCGCCGGCGAGCGACGGCTATTCGGCGGCGCGCATCGAGGAAGAGGTGGTGGTCACCGACAAAGGCTGCCGCATCATCTCGCTGTTCCCGGCGGAGGAATTGCCGATCTCGGCGAAGTATTAGGGCTGTTAAGCCACGCGGACCCGCGCGACGAATTCCTGGGCTTCTTCCTGCAAGGCGCCGGCCTGACGGTTGAGGTCGGCGACCGCCCGCATGATGAGCTGGGCGCCCTGCCGCGTGCGGCCGGCGAAGTCGCTGACGCCGGCAACCGTCTCGGCGACCTGACGCGTCCGCGCGGCGGCGCCGTCGACGCCTTGCGCGATCTTCGCCGTCGCCTCGCTTTGCAGGCGGATCGATCCGGTTATGGCCTGCGATACCTGCTCGATATTGGCGATCACGGACGACATCGACTGGGTGGCGTCGCGCACGCCGTCGATGACGCCGCCGACCGCGGCGGTCTTGTCCTTGATGTCGGCCAGCGCCTTGGTGGTCTGAGCCGCCAGCATCTTGACCTCCTGGGCGACCACGGCAAAGCCGCGGCCGGCCTCGCCGGCGCGGGCCGCCTCGATGGTGGCGTTGAGCGCCAGGAGGTTGGTCTGACTGGCAATCGCCTGGATCATGCCGGCGACCTTGTCGATTTCGCTGACCGTCAGCGACAGATTGTCGGCATTGGCGACCGCCACGTCGGCGCGGCGGGTGGCTTCGACCACGACCTTGGAGGCATTGACGAGCTGCTGGTCGATGTCGTGCATGGACATCGACAGTTCGTCGATGGCGTCGGACACGGTGCCGGCCGCATGCTTGGTTTCTTCGGCCGTGACCGCCGCCTGGCGCGCCGAGCGGCCGGATTCCTCGGCGACCTCGTTCATCGAGCGCGCCGAACCGTCGAGCTGGGCGGCGGCGAAGGCGAGCTCGGCGGCGACGCTCAGGATCCTGCTTTCGAAGCTGCCGGCAAGACGATCGAGCGCGGCGCGCTTTTCGGCGGCGGCCTGTTCGCGCTCCCGGGCGCGTTGCTGCTGCGCGTCGCGCAGCGCCACGGCATTGTCGCGAAACACCATCACGGCGCGCGCCATGGCGCCGACCTCGTCGGTGCGCTTGAGGCCCTCGACCGCCGCGCCGAACTGGCCGGCGGCGATCTCGCGCATCACCGCGGCCAGCCGCCGCAGCGGCCCGGCGACGTTGCGATGGGCAAGGTACATGGCCAGCAGCACCGTGCCGACCGTACCGCCGATCAGCACGATCAGCAGCATCCGATAGGTTGCGGCCTTGTGGTCCGCGGCAGCGGCGATCGTCATCTTGCTGTCGCCGCCGAGGATGTCGATCAACCGATTCATGCTGGTGGTGGCGTCGACCAGCGCCGGATCGAACTTGAATTCGAGCGTCCAGCGCGCCTGCTCCGCCCGGCCATTTTTCATCATGCCGTGCACCGAATTGGCGATGTCGGCGACGAGATCGAGCCGCCTGAGCATGCCGTCGAGGTCCTCGCGAGAGCCGGGAAGATAGGCGGCGGCGTTGGCGAGCGCCGCCTTGGCGGCGGCGTATTGACCGGCGCGCTCGTCATTGGCTTCGCGCTCGGTGTCCGGATCGCTCGTGCCGGCCATCTTGTAAGTGGCGAGCCCCATCCATCCGACGGCGATCTTGGCTTCGGTCAGGGCAAGGCGAGCCGGCTCGACCTGCTGCGAAACGATTTCGTTGATGCGGTCGATTTCATGCAGACTGCGCAGCGTCAGCCAGTTGGCGCCGGCCGACATGACGCCCAGCGCGGCGATCAAAAGCACGGTCTTGGCCGCGATCGGCAGACGGATGGAGATTTTTCGCATGACGTGTGAAACGGCGATCGGAAACAACGGTGTCGGAGAAAAATCGTGTAGACGCCAACCGTTCCCAGTCCCTTAATCGGCGAGTCATGCGTTTGTAATTTTTGTCACAATCGACTCTCTGACAATCGTCGGCTGTCACAATCGCGCACCCGAAAAACTTTCGTTTCATGACAGCGCCGATAAGTGGCATTTAACTTTTTGCCGCTATCACCGCGCGCAACGGTTTCAGCATTTCACCGGCGACGCAGGAGGCGGCCATGAACGCCACGAAGTACAATGTGCTGTTTCTGGGCGGCGGCAATGCCGCGCGTTCGATCTTCGCCGAAGCGATTCTCAGCCGCGACGGCGCCGGCACGTTCCAGGCATTCTCCGCCGGCGTGCAGCCAAGGCCGTTGCCCGATGCGCACGCGATCGACCTGCTGGCGCGCATGAATTTCGCGACCGCCGGGCTCAAGCCGAAAAGCTGGGAGACCTACGCCGGCGAAGGCGCGCCGAATTTCGATTTCATCTTCTCGGTGTGCGACGCCGCGGCGATGATGCCGCGCGCGATGTGGCGGGGCAATCCGGTTTTCGCGCACTGGGGCATCGACGATCCGGCCAAGGCGGAGGGCAACGAGTCGCAGATCAGGCTCGCCTATGCCGACGCTTTCCGCATGCTGTCGAACCGCATCGGCATCTTCGTCAACCTGCCGCTGCGATCGCTCGACCGGCTGACCGTGCAGCGCCAGCTCGACCGCATCGGCGGCAAGGCCGAGGGCGCGGTGGCCGCGGCCTAGCCGCCGGCCTGCTTCAGCGCGGCGAGGCGCCGTTCGAGCTCGCGCCTGAACTGATAGTCGGGGTGGCCGAATTCCCTGTTGCGGCGGGCGATGAACTCGCGTTGCTCGCGCCTGAGCCGGCGCGCGGCCTCCGGCTTGAGCTTGTTGAGCGCGGCCTGGTAGGCCTCGTTGATCTCGCGGTCGAGGCGCGTCAGCTCGGGATCGGAGCAGATCGCCTTTTCCACCGCGCGCTTGACGGTGTCGCAGTCGAAGGTCGGCAGCGCCTCGCGCGGACCGGCGGCGATGCGGCGGTCGCGCTCCTGGCGCGCCTTGGCAAGCATCTCCGCCGCGACGTCGAGGTGCGGGGCAAGGCGCAGCGCCTGTTCGAAATCGGCGATGGCGCGGTCGAGATTGCCCTTGGCGTGATAGGCGACGCCGCGATTGTAGAAGGCGAGAGGGAAGCCGGGATCGAGCGCCAGCGCCCGGTCGTAGTCGGCGATGGCGTGGTCGTAGTCGCCCTTGTGGTTGTAGCTGTCGCCGCGGTTGGTCAGGAAATTGGCCTGCGGCCGCAGCCGGATCGCCTCGTTGAAGTCGAGGATGGCGCGGTCGTAGTCGCCGTTGTCCTCGTAGGACAGGCCGCGATTGTCGTAGTTGATCGGATCGGTCGGGTCGAGCCGGACCGCCTCGCTCTCGTCGGCGAGCGCCTGCTCGCGGCGGCCGAGTTTCTTATAGGCGGCGCCGCGGTTGGTGAAGGCGCGGGCGCTGCCGGCATCGAGCTTGATCGCTTCGTCGTAGTCCTTGATGGCGCTCTGGTAGTCCTGCTTGAAATAATAGGCGACGCCGCGGTCCATGTAGGCCAGCGCAAATTTCGGATTGAGCCGCAGCGCCTCGGTGTAGTCCTCGATGGCGCGGTCGTACTGGCGGTTGTTGTTGAAGACGTTGCCGCGCTCGTCGAGCGCCCGGTAGTCCTTGGGCTCGAGCCGCAGCGCCTCGTTGACGTCGGTGAGCGCGCGGTCGAAGCGGCCGGCCATGCGGTAGAGCCGGGCGCGCTCGCGGAAGGCGATGGCGTTCTTGGGATCGAGCGCGATGGCGCGGTTGAAGTCGGCGAAGGAGAGCTGCGTCTTGTCGATGTACCAATAGGCGACGCCGCGATTGACCAGGAGCTTGGCCATCGCGGTGTCGGAGGCGTCCTTGGCGGCGTCGATCAGCGCGGTGCAGGCGGCAACGCGCTGGGCCGGCGAATGGTGGCTGTAGTCGTTGCTGTCGCAGATCTCGGTATTGGCGTCGGCCTGGGCAAGCGCCGGCCCCGCCGCGACTATGGCAAGCAGGCCGGCGACAACGAGCAGCGGATCGGTTCGGCGCATGATTTCAGCCCCCGCGATGAAACGGCAAATGGCGGCATCCCCGCCGCCATTTTAGTCGTCGCCGCTGCCCGGCAAAAGGTTCAGCCGCCGCTCGCCCGATTTTCGCAGCATGGGGCCGCCCTCTGGCGCCTTGCGCCCTCCTCAAGGACGAGGGCGGGCCGGCGCATTGCAGCCGTGCAGCGCGGGGTGTGGCCGAGCGCCCCGGCATTGACTATTTCATGCAAGATGCGCCCGCCGAAAGGATTTGCGCCATGACCGCTGCAAAGCCCGCTGCCGCCGCGCCCGCCGGCGGCGCCGCCGACGCCTTGTGGCGCGGCTTCCGCGGCCGTTGCCCGGCCTGCGGCGAGCGCACCATGTTCGGCAAGTTCCTCAAGGTCAGGGACGCCTGCCCGGCGTGCGGCGAGGAATTGCACCACCACCGCGCCGACGATTTTCCCGCTTATCTGGTGATCGTCATCGTCGGCCATATCCTGGTGCCGATCGTGCTGGCGGTGGAGACCGAATTCGCCCCGGCGATCTGGCTCAGTATGACGCTGTGGCCGTCGATCGCGCTGGTCATGACGCTCGGCCTCTTGCAGCCGATCAAGGGCGCGGTGGTCGCGATCCAGTGGTACGGCGGCCTGCACGGCTTCGAGGAGGCCAAGAAGGCGCGCGCGCGCGCCGTTACGACGAAGCCCGGGACGCCCTGAGCGGGAGCGTCGAGGCCGGGAGTTCGTCCCGCAAATGCGGGAAACGCTCGGAAAGCAGCGAGCCGTGATAGTAGGTCGGCTTGAACGCCGGCTGCGCGCGGATCAAGTCGTACCAGGCACCGACGCGCGGCAGGTCTTGCCAATCGGCGAGCCGCAGATCGTCCATGCGCACCAGCGACGGCATCACCGCGACATCGGCGAGCGTAATGGTCTTGCCCAGCAGCCAGGGGCCGCCGCTCGCCGCGATCTCGCGATCCATGCGCTCGTAAGTGCGGCGCAGCCGGGTGAGCGCGTTGTCCATCTCGGTCTGCGAAAAGCCGCCCTGCCCCATGGTCTTCATGAACTCGCGGCGGATCGGCTTGGATTCCGCCATGGCCTCGAATTCCGGCGCGCTCATCTTGCGGAAGCTCGGCAGGAAGGCGAGGTTGAACGTCGGCACGCGAGTCGCGGCGGCCGGCATCTCGTCGATGAAGTGCATCAGCGCGCGCATGCGGGCGCGGGCGACCGGGTCCTGCGGCGTGAAGCGCGTCGCCGGCGCCACCTCGTCGAGGTATTCGTTGATGACGTTGGAATCGATGACGATGGCGCCGTCGTGATCGAGCGTGGGCACCACCCCATGCGGGTTGAGCTTGAGATAATCGGGCTTGAGCTGATCGCCGGCGAGCAGATTGAGCTGCACTTCGGCAAAGGCCAGTCCCTTGGCGTTGAGCACGAAGCGCACCCGCTGGCTGCAGGTCGATTGCGGCGCGTTGTAGAGCGTGAAGGCCATGGTGTGTCCCGTTTGCGGTCGGATTTGGCGGCTCATCCTGCGGCATGGCACCGATGCGGTTCCAGCACGAAATTTACGGGCAATTTACTTGTGAGCGGCCGCGCCAGCGCGTTCAGTGGCCGGGTGCATGGCTGCCGTTTTTTCCTCCCTTCAGGCTTGGACGGCGGCCTCAATCCTCCACTCATGCACGTAGGGGGCCCTCGTGGCCCCCTTTTTTTTCGCGTGCGCTGACCGGGGGCCCGCCTTCGCGGGGCACGACAGAGGAGGCTACTCCAATCCGGTCGGCACGTTCTTGTTCTCCGGCGTGAGCTTCATGCCGGCGGCAAGCGCCATGGTCTCGGCAAGCGCGGCGAAGTCCTTCTGCAGATAGGCTTCGGGATCCTTCTGCAGTTTCGCCGCACCGAAATGCGTCTGCAACACCTCGCGCGTCGCCGCCGTCACCGGCATCGGCACGTCCCATTCGCGGCCGAGCTCGAGGCCGAGGTCGAGATCCTTGCGCAGCAGCTCGGGCGTGAAGGTCGTCGACCAGTCGAGATTGACCAGCGCCGGCGTCTTGTAGGCGGTGAACATCGAGCCCATGACGCCGTTGTTCATAAAGGCGAGGAAGGCGTGGCGCGGCACGCCCATCTTGTTGGCGAGCAGCGTGATCTCGATCAGGTTCTCGATGACGACGCCGAGCATGACGTTGTGCGCGATCTTGCAGATGCGCGCCAGCTCGCCGTCGCCCACATAGGACACGCCGCGCGGCGCGAACACCTCGATCAGCGGCATGGCGATCTTGGCGTCGGCTTCCGGGCCGGACACCACCGAGGACAGCTTGCCGGCCTTGATGACCTTGGCGTTGCCCGATACCGGCGCGGCGATGAAGCTGACGCCCTTCTCCTTGAGCTTCTTGCGGATGTCGGCGGATTCCTCGACCGCGATCGAGGAGCAGTCGACCACCATCTTCGGCTTCTGGCTGCCGGTGAGCAGGCCGTCCTTGCCGAACAGCACGTCGAGCACGTCCTTGCCGGTGGAGACGATGGCGAACACCACCTCGCAGGAGGCGAGCTCGGCGGGCTTGTCGACCAGCTTGCCGCCCTTGGCGGCGAGCGGCTCGGCCTTGGCGCGGGTGCGGTTCCAGATTGTCACGTCATGGCCGGCCTTGAGCAGGCGCTCGACCATCGGGGCGCCCATGCGGCCGGCGCCGATCCAGCCGATCTTCGGTTTATTCGACATCACGAAACTCCTATCCAGACTTTGACGCGGCTTTAGCGGTTCCGCGGCCAATCCGCCAGCACCAAAAGGTTATTGCGCCCATGCTTGTGGCAGCCGTCGCCAGCGCATTATCCTGTGCCGAGGGCCGGGAACAAGGCTCGCGCGCCGGCCGCCAAGGCAAGCGCCAAAAGCCGACGGGAGGACAGTTGCGGCCATGCAGGACGCCGCCACCATCGTCATGCAAGACGTCCCTCCTGGCGCGCCCACGGGTGCGCCGGACGCCGGCCGCGAGCGCTGGCGGACGGTCTGGCGTAACGCCTTTCCGTTCCTGGTGGTGGGCGCGCTGTGGGAAATCGTGGCCTGGACCGGGATCTTCCCGCGGCAATTGTTTCCCACGCTGGAAGACATCGTGCGCTCCTTCGCCGCCCTGACGGTTGCCGGCATCCTGCCGCATCACACGGTCGAGACGCTGCTGCGGCTGGTGACGGGCTTTACGCTCGCTGCGTCTTTCGGTGTGACCATCGGCATGCTGATGGGCCGCTCACGCCGAGCCGAAGACATTTTCCTGCCGCTGGTCAGCATCCTGGCGCCGATCCCCGGCATCGCCTACACGCCGCTGTTCCTGCTGTGGTTCGGACCCGGCAATTTTTCCGCCGTATTGCTGGTCGGCTTCGTGTCGATGTTTCCGGTGATCTACAACACCTGGACCGGCGTCAAGGCGGTGAAGGAAATCTGGCTGCGCTCGGCGCAGGCGATGGGCGCCAGCAACCGCCGCCTGTTCCGCCACGTCATCCTGCCCGGCGCGCTGCCCTACATCCTCACCGGCTTGCGGCTCGGCCTCGGGCAAGCCTGGCGCATTCTGGTGGCGGTGGAAATGCTCGCCGCCGTGCCCTGGGGGCTCGGCTGGCTGATCTTCGGCGCCCGCGAGTTCCTCAACACCGACGCCATGATGGCGGGCGTCATCGTCATCGCGGTGATTGGCCTGGCACTTGAGAAATTTGTGTTCCAGAGGATCGAGACCTACACCGTCGTACGCTGGGGAATGATCACCGCGTCATGAAAGACCAGAAGCAAAACAACCGCTCGATGCTGCGCGGCGCCGTCACCCTGGTCGCGGCGGCGGTGATCTACGAGGCGGTGGCGCGCAGCGGCCTTTTCGCCGCGGCTCTATTGCCGACCATCCCCACCATCCTCAGCGCGCTTGTCGTCATGGTGCGCGACGGCACCATGGAGTGGCACGCCGCCTATACGCTCTACCGGGTGCTGTTCGGCTTCTTCCTCGCCGTGGTGTTCGCGCTGCCGCTCGGCGTCCTGATGGCGCGCTTCAAGCGGGCGGAAGACTTCTTCCTGCCGCTGGTCAGCGCGCTGATGCCGATCCCGTCCTTCGCGCTGGTGCCGCTGTTCATGCTGTGGTTCGGCATCGGCAACCTCACCACCATCATGATCGTGTTCTATGCCGCGAGCTTTCCGATGCTGTTCAACACCTGGTCGGGCGTGCGCTCGGTCAATCCGTTGTGGCTGCGCGCGGCCGGCTCAATGGGCGCCGACGAGCGGCGGCTGTTCTGGAAGGTGATCATCCCGGGCGCCTTCCCTTTCATCATCACCGGCATGCGGCAGGCCTTCCTGCGCTGCTGGATCGCGGTGGTGGGCGCCGAGATGATCGCGGCCTCCGATTGGGGGCTCGGCTGGGTCATCTACGACGCCAAGGAATTCCTCAACGCCGACGTGATGCTCGCTTCGCTGATCGTAATCGGCGGCATCGGCTTCGTGTTCGAGCGCGTGGTGTTCGGCTCGCTCGAACGCGCCACCGTGCTGCGCTGGGGCATGGTGCGGATGGCGAAGGGCTGACGCATGACCCCCATCGAAATCCGCGACGTTTCGCTGGTCTACGATACGCCGTCCGGCCAGGTGCCGGGCGTGAAAGACGTCTCCTTCGACATCGGCGCCTCCGAGTTCGTCTGTATCGTCGGGCCGTCCGGCTGCGGCAAGTCCACGCTGCTCAACATCATCGCCGGATTCATCGCGCCGGCGGCCGGCGAGATCCGCATCGGCGGCAAGAAGGTCGAAGGCCACGGCATGGACCGCGGCGTGGTGTTCCAGGACTTCGCTCAGCTGTTTCCCTGGCGCACCGCGCTCGGCAACGTCTCGTTCGGCCTGGAAATGAAGGGCGTGCCGAAGGACGAGCGCGAGAAGATCGCGCGCGAGCAATTGCGCCTGGTGAAGCTGGAGAAGTTCACCGCCTCCTACCCGCATCATCTGTCCGGCGGCATGCAGCAGCGGGTCGCCATCGCCCGCGCGCTGGCCTACAATCCCGCGGTGCTGCTGATGGACGAGCCGTTCGCGGCGCTCGACGCGCTGACCCGCGACGACATGCAGAAGCTGCTCGCCGACGTGTGGCGTGAGACGCGCAAGACGGTGATCTACGTGACGCACAACGTGGCGGAGGCGGTGTATCTGGCGGACCGCGTCATCGTGATGACGCCGCATCCCGGCACGGTGAAGACGGAGGTCAAGATCGATCTGCCGCGTCCGCGCGATCCGCTGAGCGTGGAATTTCTCGATATGCAGAAGGAATTGCTGCGCCATCTTGGACAGGAGACGGCGCAAGTGGCAGCATCTGCGAAAGCGAACGGCAAAGCATCACAGGGAGGACAACAATGAGCAAGGGCATTACGCGACGTCATTACCTCGCGGCCTCCGGCGCCGGCGCGCTGGCGGCGGGACTGGGCCTGCGGCCGGCGCTGGCCGATGCGCCGGTGCGGCAGGGCTATCAGACCAACATGTGGGGCATGCCGACCTATTATCTGCTGCACTCCGGCCTGCTCGACAAGCACGGCGTCAAGTTCGAGGAATTCGCGGTGCCGTCGGGCAACCTCACCATGCAGCAGATGGTGGCGCGCCAGGTCGACATGGGCACCTATGCCGGCCCGTCCTTCATCATCGGCTACGAGAAGGGCGGCCTCGTCGCCATCGCCAAGATCGAATATGTCGGCAAGACCGCGCGCGTCATGGCGCGCAAGGATCTCGGCATCACCAAGGTCGAACAGCTCAAGGGCCTCAAGGTTGCCAACCAGAGTGGCTCCTCGACCGGCAACATCTTCGTCGACCAGATCGCCACCAAGGCCGGCCTGCACAAGGGCGACTACCAGGAAATCAAAATGGACGTGAACAACATGGTGGCCGCCATGTTGGCCAAGACCGTGGACGCCATGGTCAATATCGAGCCCTACTGCGCGATCGCGGAAGCCGACGGCATCGCCAACACGCTGGTGGATTTTTCCTCGTTCGACCAGCTGCCGGTGTTCATGGCGGCGACGCCGGAATTCGTCGAGAAAAACCCGGACACGGTGGTGAACTATCTGAAGGCCTGGCTCGACGTCGAGAAGGACTTCAAAAGCAATCCGAAAAAGATCGCCGACACGATCTACGGCTTCTACACCTCGAAGGGCTACAAGATGTCGCAAGAGACATTCACGGCGGCGATCAGCCGCGTCGAGGTCGGCGTCGGCTGGCCGGACGGACTCGAGGCCTACATGACCGGACAGGCCGACATCCTGTTGAAGACGAACAAGATCAAGGCGATCCCCGATTGGAACAAGGCCTTCCGCAAGGACTTCCTGAAGAAGGCGATGGCGTAGTCAGCAATCAGGCATCAGAGGTCAGTAATCAGAACAGTCTGGTTGCTGGCCTTCTGATTCCTGCAATGGAGATTGTGCATGTCGGCTGTAGACAATCCGCTCACCCGGAGCGGCGAGCCCGTCACCTGGAATTTCAAGCTGTTGTCGCAGAACGACCTCGGCGGCTTCGGCGGCATGGGCGAAGGCATGTCGGTGCAGATCGCCAAGGACGGGCGGCGCATCATCTGGCTGGCGCACGAGAGCGCGCCGAAGAATTTCACCGCCGTCGACGTCTCCGATCCGCGCAAGCCGAAGATCGTGGTGCAGACCGACCTGCCCAAGCCCTACATGCGTTCGAACTCGCTGGAGACCGCGGGCGACATCATGGCGGTGGCCTACCAGACGCAGAAGGTCGGACAGCAGCCGGCGGGGCTCGAACTGTTCGACATTTCGGTGCCGGAGAAACCGCGCTCGATCTCGTTCTTCGACTGCTCGGGCGCGCATTCGCGCGGCGTCCACCAGCTCTGGTTCTGCGACGGCGAATACGTCCACATGGCGGCGGGCTCGCCCGACTTCAAGCCGAGCCATCCGCTCGACGACCAGTTCTACCGCTGCATCGACGTGCGCAATCCGTCGAAGCCGAAGGAGATCGGGCGCTGGTGGATGCCCGGCACCAGCGCCACCGACAATGTCGCGCCGCCGCCGCGCCATCCGCTCGACAAGGGCTATCGCGCGCACAACACCAACGTCTATCCGCAGCGCGGCGATCGGCTCTACCTCTGCTACATCGACGGCGGCATGTTCGTCATGGACATCAAGGACAAGGCCAACCCGAAGGTGATCTCGCACTGGACCAACGCGCCGCCCTATACCGGCTTCATGCACACCGCGGTGCCGCTGTTCGACCGCGGCCTGATGCTGGTGACCGACGAGTCGACCGAGGATGCCGGCAAGGACTGGCCGAAGCTGATCTGGATCCTCGATCTGCGCGACGAGCAGCACCCGGTGCCGATCGCCACCTGCCCGATGCCGCCGCTCGACGCCTACAAGGACCGCGGCGGACGATTCGGCGCGCACAACATCCACGAGAACGTTGCGCTGCCGACGGCGTGGCAGTCCGACCAGATCGTGCTCGGCACCTTCTTCAACGGCGGCCTGCGCGCCTACGACATTTCCAATCCGTACCAGCCCAAGGAGGTCGGCTGCTTCGTGCCGCCGCCGCCCAAGGGCACGCCGGCCGGCGCGGTGCAGCTCAACGACGTGTTCGTCGACGAGCGCGAGATCGTCTACACCGTCGACCGCCACACCGGCGGGCTGTACGTGCTGGAGATGGATTTCTGATTCATCTGCGCGTCACGGGGCCAAGCCTCGTCACTGCGGCTTCAAGAACACTTGCCGCTCCAAGTAGGTCAGCGAGCAACTGATTATCGACGTTGAAGTTACCGTCGTATTCGAGCGCGTTGCGCAGTCCGTGACATTTGTCCAGTACACGCCAGATTTCCGGTTTCACACCGAGCGTATGGGCCAAGACCTGGAAAACAATATAGCGTCGCTTGTTGGGTCGATAGCCGTGCCACCGCAAGGCCGCCAGTGCGAATGCATGGCCGGCGTTGTACGCGAGGTCGAATCTGCTTTCTGCGGAGAGAGCCGCATTTTTCGCGTCGGCGAGTCGTCTGCGGCCTGAAGCTACGAGGCCGTCAAATTCTTGCTGATCGGCGGGTTCGCGTTTAAGCAGCTCTGTCCGGGCTAGGTTGTCCAATTCTCTTAAGGTCATTATCCGACCCAACAACGAACAGCTTGGGCTGCTGCGATATCCGGCTCACAAACGAATTTCGTTCGGAGAGTTTTTGTCTCCATTCGTTCGGACTCATTATAGTCGGATTGATCGCCCGCAGCAGTTTCTTTTCGGCCCGCGCCGTTGCCGCATAGACCTCGGCATATACGACATCATGCGCGATGATCATTAGATCTATATCGCTTTTCGCCGTATCTTCCCGCTTGGCGATCGATCCGAAGACGAAAGCGACATCCACCTTCTGCGACAGCGGCTGCAAGGATTTGGCGAGTGGTTCCAGCAGGCCGACTGTTTTCAAGACAATGCCTTGCAGCTCCTCGAAGATCGGCGATTGCCTGTTGGCCTCATAAAGTTTGCGTCCGTCGACCAGGGATTGGCTCACGATGCCAGCTCTCACCAGGCGTTCCAGCTCGCGCTGGACCGCCCCGCGCCCTGATTGCACTAACGCGATGACTTGGCTCAATTGATAGCGCGCCGATGTTTGGCTGAAAAAGATGCCCAGGACGCGCTGCTGAACCTTTGAAAAAAGCGCATCAATTAGGCTCTTGGAGGCACGCATACCCATTTTGGGGCCATTAATACCGAGCTCCGGGTCTAATACCCAGCTTGGGTACATATAGCCCCATTCTGGGTATCAGGCAAGGACAGGAACAGACGCGGTAAAACGCACCGCCAAACGTCATGTAAGCTGGCGACATGAACTCCCCCTTCCCCTCGCCTTCGGCCGGGCGCTTCGGCCGCAGGCTCAAAAGCGAGCGTGGGCCACGGGTGCCGGTGACGGTGCTGACCGGCTTCCTCGGCGCCGGCAAGACCACGCTGCTCAAGGCGTTTCTGGCGACGCCTCAGGGCCAGGGCACCGCGGTGGTGGTCAACGAATTCGGCGCGGCGGGGATCGACGACGCGCTGGTGCGCGCCAGCACAGACGAGACCGTGTTGCTCGGCAACGGCTGCCTGTGCTGCATCGCGCGCAGCGATTTGCAGAACGCGCTGCGGCGCATGGTGGTCGAGCGCGAGCGCGGCGAATTGCCGGACTTCAGGCGCATCGTGATCGAGACTTCGGGCCTCGCCGACCCCTCGCCCATTCTGCAAACCTTCGCCACCGACCGCGCGCTCGGCGGCATGTTCCATGTCGAGGCGGTGGTGACGGTGGTCGACGCCGTGACCGGCGCCGACACGCTCGGCTGGTCGGCGGAGGCGCGCAAGCAGGCGATCCTGGCCGACCGGCTGGT
>Ga0070741_10010772_pt1 | contig 17140 bp, 15 predicted proteins | sample Coa_R1_4_FD_66440 | JGI IMG/M metagenome (GOLD analysis project Ga0070741, IMG submission 66440) | Surface soil microbial communities from Centralia Pennsylvania, which are recovering from an underground coalmine fire - Coalmine... | ecosystem: Environmental > Terrestrial > Soil > Unclassified ...
AACGGCGAAAAAACCTGGCCTGGTTCTCAGGAAGCGGATTGGCATTCCCGGCACAGGCCATAGAATTCGATGCGGGAGGCCCTCACCTGGTAGCCGGAGGTCTCTGCGGCCTGCGCTTCCATTGCGTGTAGGCTGTCTAAATCGAAATCGGTGATGTGGCCGCAGCGCGTGCAGATGATATGCGCGTGGGCCGTCGTATGAACGCCATCGTACCGGTTGCTGCCCTCCCGGAACTGAAGTTCGACAACCTCCCCCATCTCTTTTAAGGTCTCGAGCGTCCGATAGACCGTACCGAGGGAAGTCGTGGGGCAGGATTGGCGGACGCGCGTGAATATCTCGGCGGCGGTCGGATGGGTCTCCGACTCCAGCAGCGCCTCCAGAACACAGAGGCGCTGATAGGTCATGCGGTAGCCTCGTGCGGCCAGTTTCTCCGCAAATTCTGCTGCGCGCGCGCTGTTCGCATTCATTCCCGTTCGTGCCACCCTGCGAATTGCCTCTCCCGGTGGGGCCATTCTAACTACGGAATCTCTGTGAGGATATAGTACCTGCTTTTGTTTGCAATACGGAACTCTCTCCGCAGAAATTTCATCAAGCTAAGTAAATACTGGAGATTTCCATTCCGGCAAACAAGACGGCTTGCCGGAATTCGAGAGTGAGCCGGATAACGTGGAGAGGAAGGGCCGAGGAGAGGGGCCGGAGGAAACGCCTGCGCCTCTCCCGAAAAGGAGGGGCATGGAGAAGACAAAACGGATTTCCGTGACAGACATCGCGGCGGCGTACCCGGCCGTGCGCCGCGTAGCGCATCATACGCCCATCTTCACCTGCGTCAGCCTGACGGCGCGCTGCGGCCTGCCGGAAGGGGAACTGCTGCTGAAGATGGAGAACTTGCAGCGCACCGGCTCGTTCAAGATACGCGGCGCGTACCATCGCCTGAGCCTGCTGACGGCAGAGGAGCGGAAGCGGGGCGTGGTAGCGGCGTCGGCGGGCAACCACGCGCAGGGCGTCGCGCTGGCGGCGCGGCTGGTCGGCGTGAAGGCGACGGTGTTCATGCCGGAGTTTGCCAGCATCGCCAAAATCCAGGCCACGCGCCACTATGGGGCCGAGGTCGTGCTGGAAGGCGGCAATTTCGACGAGGCGGTGGCGGCAGGCAAGGCGCGGGCCGCAGAGACCGGCGCACCTTTCATCTCGGCGTATGACGACGACGGCATCATCACAGGGCAGGGAACGCTCGGCCTGGAGATCCTGGAAGACGTGCCGGACCTGGAAACGATCCTCATCTGCGTGGGCGGCGGCGGGCTGTTCAGCGGCGTTGCGACTGCCATACGCGCGGCCCGGCCCCAGGCGCGGATCATCGGCGTGCAGGCGGCGGGCGCTCCGAACGCAGTCGAGTCGTGGCGGGCGGGGAAGCTGCTGCCCCGGCAGGAGACGCACACTATCGCGGACGGCATCGCCATCAAGTCGCCGAGCGAACGGACGTTCCGCTACATTCAGGAGTACGCCGACGATATGGTGACGGTAGAGGATCACGAGATCGCGCAGACGATGCTGCTCCTGCTCGAACGCGCCAAGACCGTTGTGGAACCAGCGGGCGCGGCGGCGCTGGCGGCGCTGCTGACCGGCAAGGTCCAGCCGAAAGGGAAGACGGTGGCGACCATCTCCGGGGGGAACGTGGACGCCAAGTTCCTGGCCGACCTGATCGAGCGCGAGATGATCCGCGCCGACCGCTATATGCACTTCTTCAGCGCGGTTCCCGACCGACCGGGCGGTTTGGCCGCGCTCCTCGACGTGATCGCTGAACTCCGGGGCAACATCCTGACCGTCGTCCACAACCGCATCAGCCCGACGGTTCCGCTGGGGCAGACGGGCGTGGAAATCCTGCTGGAAGTCCGCGATGCCGAACATATCGCCGAAATACGGCGGGAGTTGGCCGCGCGCGGCTATCGCGTCGAAATGCTGGATTGATGCAGCCCACTCGTTCGTATAACCAGAAGAGACACGGGGTTAAAACCCCGGTCTTGAGTTGCCAAGCCTGCCTGTGCAGGCCGATACTTTAGTCCACGAAGGTGGACTTTGTAACTTTAGACCGGCCTTTTAAGGCCGCGTGCGGGTTTGTAAACCGCCCTCACCCCCCGCCCCCTCTCCCACGCTGTGGGAGAGGGGAGAATTTAGGAAATCAAGCGCGGATCAGTAAGGCCGCGCTTAGAATCTGAAAGACTGAGAAGAGACAGTTCGCCTTATGCATCGTCTGCTGGCGCTGGGCGCGCCCGAATATGTGCTGGAACGCGAGCAGTGGGTTCCCGCGTCGCTGGAAACGGCGTTCGACTTTTTCGTAGACCCTTACAACCTGCCGCGCATCACGCCGCCCTGGCTGGGGTTTCAGATTGTGCGCCTGGAACCGCCCGTCATACAGGCCGGGACGTTGATTGACTATCGGCTGAAATGGTTCGGCGTGCCATATTTCTGGCAGACGCTGATCGAGGCATGGGAGCCGGGCGTGCGGTTCGTGGACACGCAAAAGCGCGGCCCGTACATTCTCTGGCATCACACACATACATTCGCGACGCACGACGAGGGCGTCCTGTTGTCCGACCGGGTGCGCTATCGGCTGCCGTTCGGGCCGCTCGGCGCGCTGCTGCATACGCTCCTCGTGAGGCGGCAGTTGGAGGCGATTTTCGACTATCGGGCAGAGCAGATCGCGGCGCTACTCTCCGGCGGTACGTTCTATCGGGCGGCTCCGCCTGAAGCCGCTCTGACAGGAAGGAGATAAGGATGGAACCCCAGATTCTGGGCATACACCATGTGACCGCGCTGGCGAGCGACCCGCAGCGTAATCTCGATTTCTATACGGGCGTGCTGGGCCTGCGCCTGGTGAAACTGACGATCAACTTCGATGATCCCGGAACCTACCATTTCTATTTCGGCGACGGGCAGGGCAACCCTGGCACGATCCTGACCTTCTTTCCCTGGCCGAACGCGCCGCGTGGCCGTCGGGGAACCGGGCAGGTCACGGTCACCTCGTTCTCCGTTCCCGAAGGCGCGTTCGGCTACTGGACGGAGCGGTTCCGGCAGCAGAACGTCTCTTTCGAGCTGCCGTTCACGCGCCTCGAGGAGGAGGTCTTGACCTTCTACGACCCGGACGGCCTGCAACTGGAACTGGTGGCGCATCCGGGCGCGACGGCGCGCAGCGGCTGGGAAGGCGGGCCGGTTCCTATCGAATCGGCGGTTCGCGGGTTCTACAGCGTCACGCTGGCGGAGGAGGGCTACGAGCGGACGGCGGCGCTGCTGACCGAGACGATGGGGTTCCGGCTGGTGGCGGAAGACGGCAATCTGTTCCGCTATGCGATGGGCGCGGGCGGGGCCGGGGCGTTGGTGGACGTGCGCTGTCTGCCCGATGCGCCGCGCGGCACGGTGTTGGCAGGCACGGTGCATCATGTCGCCTGGCGCACGCCCGACGATGCGCAGCAGCAGATGTGGCGGCAGCAGTTGGCCGCGCTGCGTTACAACGTCTCGCCGGTCATGGATCGGCAGTATTTTCACTCCATCTATTTTCGCGAGCCGGGCGGCGTCCTGTTCGAGATCGCGACCGACCCGCCGGGCTTCGCCATTGATGAGACGCCGGAGCGGTTGGGAACGCGCCTGATGCTGCCGCCGATGTACGAATCGCAGCGGGAGCGCATCGAACAGAGCGTGCCGCCGATTCGCTTGCCGGGAGGAGAAGAGCCGAAATGAGACCGAATGCCGACCCTCTGGACTTTGTCCATCAGTATGTTCCCGGTCGGGCCGGGCAGGAGACGACGCTGCTGTTGCTGCACGGAACGGGCGGAGACGAGTACAGTATGCAGGAGGTAGGGGAGATGCTGGCCCCTCGCGCGGGGCGGCTCAGTCCGCGCGGGAAGGCGCTTGAAGGCGATATGCCGCGCTTCTTCCGCCGCCTGTCCGAAGGCGTCTTCGATCAGGAGGATCTGGAGGTGCGCACGCACGAACTGGCCGATTTCGTGCAGGCGGCGGCGAACGAGTACGGTTTCGATCCGAAGCAGGTCATCGCGGTCGGCTACTCGAACGGGGCGAACATCGCGGCCAGTCTGCTGCTGCGACGACCGGAGACGCTCTCCGCCGCCGTGCTGTTCCACCCGCAGCTTCCGTTCGAGCCGGAGACGCATCCCGACCTGTCCGGCGTGCCGATCTTCCTCGGCGCAGGCCGCCACGATCATCTCGTGCCGGTCGCGAACACGGAACGCCTGGCGGCGCTGCTGCGGGAGTCGGGGGCGGATGTGACGCTCTACTGGCAGGGTGGCGGCCACGCCCTCAGCGACGCCGAACTCGACGCCGCCCGTGAATGGCTCTCCGAGCGCCGCTGACCTCCAATCGCCTCAAGCCCGTATTGACAACCTTCGCAACTCTCGCTAAAATAACCAAGTCCTGGCCCGCTAACCTACCGAGCCAGGCATTGGAGTCGGCGTGGGCCGATGGAGGGCGCAGCAAGTAGCGCCCCTATCACTCCCCTCTCCCCCAGCGTTGTTTAGGGGCGGACCCCTTTGCCTGGCGAATGCATTCGCGGCTGCCACAGCGCCACATCGGTCTGCGCCGACTCAAAGCTCCCTCCCTAACCCTCCCCCCAAGAACAGGGGGAGGGAGCCTTGAACTCTCCCCTCTCCCGCAGCGTGGGAGAGGGGCCGGGGAGGGGGGCCAGCCGCGAAGTCATACGCCGGGAATCTGTAGAAACCCGGCTCAGCGTTCTTCCATGCGATTGCGCCCGCGCTGCTTGGCGCTGTAGAGCGCGCGGTCGGCGCGCTCCAGCCAGGTCACAGGCGTGTCGTTAGGAAGCGCCTCCGAGACGCCGACCGAGACCGTGATCGGAATCACTTTGCCGTCATGCTCGATCCGCAGCGCCCGCACGGCCCGCAGCAGCCGCTCGCCGATCTGCCGCCCCTCCTTGAGCGAGGCGTCCCGGAAGAGGATAGCGAACTCCTCGCCGCCGTACCGCGCGATGAAGTCCCCTTTGCGCGGAAAGGTGTAGGCCAGGCAGTCGGCCAGCTTTTTCAGCACCATGTCTCCGGCGGCGTGGCCGTAGTTGTCGTTGATGCTTTTGAAGTGGTCGGCATCTATCAGGAACAGGCAGGCCGGTTCTCCGAAGACAGAGCGGATGTCCAGCGCCAGCGCCAGTTGGCTGTCGAGCGATTTGCGATTGTAGAGCTGGGTCAGCGGGTCCAGATTGCTGACCTGTCGCGCCTCTTCCAGTTGGCAGCCCAACTCTTGTATCTGCGCATAGAGCGATTCGATCTGCCGCTGCTGCGCCTGCTTGCGCTCCTCCATCAGCCGCGTCAGCGTCGTGATAGTGGAAAAGACCTCCAGCTTCAACGCGTCTATGGAGTGGGTCTGCGCCGCCGTTTCCAGCCGTTCCAGTTGCGCCTGCATCCGGCTGTCCGTGTGCTGCTCGCCGATGAGCGAGCGATTCAACTCGTGAATGAAGGTGCGGACGATCTGCTGCATCCCGGAGAAGGAGCGGGCGACATACTCCTGCTCTTTCCGCCGGTGCTGCGCAAAGAAGGCACGCAGGCCAGACCAGTCGCGTTTCCCGCCCGTTGGAATTCCCGGCGCCGTCTCCCCGCAGTTCGGCGGCGCAGCGGCGTAGAGGGCGTGCAAGGCCCACTGTTCACACAGAGCCTTGATCGTGTTCGCCGGAATATCGTTGAGGTCGAACGCATTCTGGCCGTACACGCGCAGGACAGCCCCCAGCGTGTCCACCGCCATATCCAGGTTGTCGGCGTTCTCGGCGGGGGGAAGCGGCTCTTCTGTTTCGACCGCGCCGAACGACCCCTGCGAGGCTGGCAACGAAGATGACATAGCTTCTCTCTCTTCTCGGAAGGCTCAGGCGCCATGGCAACCGCCGGGCTTCGCGGCTGTCGGGGAGGCGGCGATGCGCCTGTCGGCCTCCATTATCGGTCAGAGGACAAAGTGTCCCTAGACGCCGACCAGGGATTTCCTGTGGAAGGAGCGACGGAGATGAGCCAGGTGACGGTAGCCCTGCTTCAGATGACGGCGAGTGGCGACCAGGCCGCCAATCAAGCGAAGGGCGATAAGTGTTGTCGTCGCGCGAAACAGATGGGCGCGGACATCGCCCTGTTCCCGGAGATGTGGCAGATCGGCTATGTCTGCGAGGGATTGAAGGCGGAGGATGCGGGCGATCTCTTTCTCGCGCCGGAACTGTGCGCGCCTGGCAGGAGGCCGTATGCACGCACCTCTCAAGAGGAGGAAGCCATAGCCAGGTGGCAGGCGCAGGCGATTACAGCGGACAGCCCGTTCGTGACGCATTTTCGGCAGTTGGCCCGCGAACTGAACCTGGCGATCGCGCTGACCTATCTGGAAAAGTGGAACGGCCCGCCGCGCAACTCCATGTCCCTGATAGACCGGCACGGCGAGATCGTGATGACCTACGCGAAGGTGCATACCTGCGATTTCGATGAGCCGGAAGCCTCGCTGACGCCCGGCGAAGACTTCACTGTCTGTACGCTCGATACGGAGGGCGGGCCGGTCCAGATCGGGGCGATGATCTGTTACGACCGGGAGTTCCCTGAAAGCGCCCGCATTCTCATGCTCAAAGGGGCCGAGATCATCCTGAACCCTAACGCCTGCGATATGGAGATCAACCGTCTAAGCCAGTGCCGGGCGCGGGCGTATGAGAACATGGTGGGCTTTGCCATGACCAACTACGCCGGCCCCCGGTTCGGCCACTCTATCGCGTTCGACGGTATCGCGTTTGCCGAGGGCGGTTCCCGCGATATGTTGATCGTGGAAGCGGGCGAGGAGGAGGGCATCTTCCTGGCCCCGTTTGACCTGGAGAAGCTGCGGGACTACCGGCTGCGGGAGACGTGGGGCAATGCGTTCCGGCGTCCCCATCGCTATGGCCTGCTCACGTCGCTGGCGGTGCAGGCTCCGTTTGTGCGCGTGGATGCGGACGGGCGACCGTATCAGCGTACCGACCGGTAGCGACTAAGAACGTCGAACAGATCTGTCCCCTCCGCTTACGAAGGAGAGAGTTCGGGAGGGGTGCTGTGAGGCGCGCTAGGCGCGGCCATAGACCGGGATCGCCGCGCCGCTGATGTCGCGGGCCGAGTCGGAGGCCAGAAACGCGATCACACCTGCCAGCGACTCCGGCGCGACCCATTTGCTGAAATCCATGTCCGGCATCGCCTGCCGGTTCTGCGGCGTATCTATCGTGCTGGGCAGGACGGCGTTGACGGTGATGCCGTGATCGCGCAGTTCCGCCGCCATGCTCTCGGTCAGGCGCAGAACGGCGGATTTGCTGGCGCTGTAGGCCGCGAGGCCCGGCACGCCGCTCAGTCCGGCGCGCGCCGCCGTATTGATGATCCGGCCTTGCACGCCCCCGGCTACCATCCGTCGCGCCACCGCCGCGCTGAGCAGGAAGGCGGTCTTGGCGTTCAGGGTCAGCAGGAAGTCCCACACGCTCTCGTCCATCTCATGCACAGGGCCGCCAGCACGAAAGCCCCCGGCGATATTCACCAGGATGTCTATCTGCCCGAACGTCGCCGCCTTCTCGACGAACGCCTCGACCGCGGCCTTCTGCGTCAGGTCTACCACGCCGGTCAAGCCTGTTTCCGCCGTCAGGCCATTCTCCTGGCTCACTGTTTCCAGCGCGGCGGCGTTTGCGTCTATCAGGACGACGCGGACGTTCTCGGCGCGCAGGCGGCGAACAACTGCCGCGCCCAGGTTGCCGCCCGCGCCACTGATTACGGCGACTTTTCCCGCAAGTTCTGGATACATCGTCTCCTCCCGCAGAGTGCGTAGAAATACCTTGCCCGGCGAATGCATTCGCGGCTGCCAAAGCACGAAGTCGGCCTGCGCCGACTCCCTCCTCAGCCTCTCCCCTCTCCCGCAGCGTGGGAGAGGGCGCTTTTGCAGGGGCAGTTTTAACTGCCGCATTGGGGATTTCTACACGCTCTCAGATGGTTTCCTGTTCAGAAGGCAAAGTGCCGGTAAACGTCTCTCAGGCGCATCATTGCTCATCCTCATAAGGGAACATCTGCCAGGTTTCTGCGCTAAGTGATTGCCATGCGGCCAGTTCTTTGCTCATCGGGGCGTCTGTTTGTGGTACGAGCAAAATGCCGCTGCACGTCTCGATAATGCGAATAGGGACATTCGGAGTCAAACCATAACGCTTTTGAACCTCCCTGGGTAACAGCGCCGCGCCACGCGGCCCTATCGTCAGATTTGTCATGGTTCTCCCCTTTCTGACAGTATAGCAAATCCGTGAGGCTATCGCAACTCCAATGCCTGCGCCTCCTCTGCGGCCAGGGAGACCGAGAGGCGGAGCGTGTTTCCGCTCAGGCGGGCAGGGACTTCTGCACCGGTCAGAAGGTTCGTGACGCGCGGCGGTGCGGCAGGCAGGCCGAGGGCGCGCAGGTCTATGGTCAGCGTTGTCTCCTGCGGCTGCCGGGAGGCGTTCAGCATGGTGAAGAGGCGCGGCCCGAACCGCTCGACGTAGACGGCGGGGTTGGCGCTTCGGGCATAGGTGATCGGCTCCCAACCGGCGGCGGAGAGCCGTTTGATGATCGGGATGTATCTCTTGAAGAGCGGGCGGTCGCGGTTGTACCAGTTCGGATTCTGCCAGTAGGGGCTATCGGCGGCGTTGACGCTGAACATGCTGGGGTAGATGCCGTAGAAGAGGCTGCGCTGCATATACTTCTCGACCATCGGGAACGTGAACCGGTCGAAGTCCGTGTTCATCAGCAGCAGGTAGGGCTTCTGCGCGCTCAGCGTGCGGCGTAGGTTCATCGTCTCGTCGCTCTCCGGCGCATACTCGCCGTTGCCGCCCAGCCAGTTGACCTCGATTCCCATCACGTCCAGCAGCGGCGCGTAGATCGCGAATTTGATGGGGGTGGCGTTCGCCATCAACAGCTTGCCCCGGTTGTGCAGGTCTTCGCTCAGGAAGCGGGTGAAGGCGTGCGTGGAGTACCACTGCGGCAGGACGGGGCGGCGGCTGTCTGTGTCGAAGGGGATGGGGTAGGGGCAGGCCGCGATGTTGGAGGGGCGATAGTCCTGCGTATCGCTCCAGCCTTCCAGCGAGTCGAGGTACTCGCCATCCTGTTCGCCGCGCGTGCGCTTCGCCTCGTCGCCGTACATCTGCGCCGCCATCGCCAGCGTATAGTTGACGGTGGCTTTGGTGGGCTGATCCGGCGTGGCGGGCAGGTCGGGATTCGGGTTCAGGGTGAAGACCGCGCCGTTGGCCCAGGGTTCGTTGCGGAACTGTAGATTGAACCGCCCGTTCTCGTCCCAGGTGCCGCAGTTAAGCGTGGCGCGGGAGGCGGCGCGGGCTTCGGCGTTCGTTCCTTCGGCGTTCTGCTTGAGCAGCGCGATAGCGTTGTCATAGGTGCGAGGCAGGGCGGGCGGCATCGGCATCCAGTAGCTCATCGGCTCGGTGTAGCGGAAGCTGAGAATGCCAAGCGCGTCATCCGACTGGATGCTGTTGTCGCCCTCATGGTAGGCGAACCCGAAGTCCTGTACGCGCTCGACCGTGCTGGGGTCGGTGAACGGCATCCAGATTCCTTCGGCTTTCGCCCGGCGCGTGAAGCCCCGCGCGTTCAGCCGGTAGAACCTCTGCGCCGCCGCCCGAAAGCCCCACGGCGCTTCCTGCGGCGTCAGGCGGAACAGCGTACAGCGAAAACGGGCGTTGTGCGAGGGCCAGGCGTGCGTCTTGCCGGTCAGGGCGAAGTCCCAGGCGAGGACGAACTGGCGGGTCGCGCCGTTGTAGAAAAGACGGTACACGCTCGGCCAGTCCATCTGGTTGGCGATTCCAAGGCCGCCCTGCGGCCCGGCGACACAGGCAAACGGATAGAGCGACAGCCCGCCCGTCGCGCCGACGTTGACGCGCGTCTGGTTGGTGTATTCCCGCCCGGAGGCGATGGTCTCCACGTGCCGGATGTCATCGCCCCACTGCCAGCCGATAGCGTTTACCGGCAGGGCGAGATAGACGGTGATGGCGCGGTCGGTCTTCGTCTGGTCGGTGATGTCGCCGTCAATGGCAAAGCCGTCCGCCTGCGGCGTGATCTTGGCGGTAAAGCTGACTTTGGCTGCATTGGAGCCGCTGCCGATGATGAGGCTGCGGTTGATGATCCGTGCGGAACCGCGCATTGGAACCAGCGGCCCCTCCGCCGCCACATCGCGCACGAAGAAGCCGCCGGCCGCCGGGGAACCGATGTTCCGCCCCTCGCTTTCGACGGCAGTGATCTCCCCCTGTGGGCTGACGCTCAGGCCCAGGCCGCCGCCGGAAAGGCGCGGCGGCTTGCCCGATGTCCCGGCGGAACGGCGGGGCAGGGCAGGAAGCGCCTGGCTGTCGAACAGGTTGGCTCCGTTCAAGGGGCGTGCGGAAAAGTCGTCGAACCAGGCCGTGCCGGAGTGATTGCGGAACAGGGCGTAGACGGTCAGGGTCTTGATGGGCTTGGCGGGCAGCACGAGGACCTGCCGCCGCTCCCAGTCGTGCGTGCCGACTCCGAACGGCGCGATCAGGCCCCAGAGCGGCGTGCCGTCCGTGTACTCCAGGTCTACATAGAGGGAGTAGTCGCCGTCCTTCACGCCGCCGACCGCATCGGCCCGGCTCCATCCCATGACGAGGATCGGCGCGGGGCGCGTCTGGTTGAGCGCCAAGACGGCCTGTGCGCCCAATCGCGTCGTCGTGTTCACGCTGTCGCAGCGAATACTCTGCTCGCCGTTCCGGTGCGTCTGTCGGTCTACCTCGTAGCCCGTCTCGAACTTCTGCCAGTCTGTTGCGCCTCCGCCGACATTCTCGAAACCTCCATCTTTCAGCAGTTCGCGTGGGGACGGCTGTGCAAGGAGCGGCAGAGACGCGGCAAGCAACACGCAGCCGATGAGGAGAAGGCGAATCCGAGACGAGAGGCGTGTGCGCGGAGGCAAGGCACGTAACGGTGAGCGAAGGAAAGACATTGTGTTCGTCCTATTGGAATCTGGCGGCGCGCTGCCCTCTAAGAGTAGAAAAACCTTGCCCGGCGAATGAATTCGTGGCTGGCCCTCACCCCCGCCCTCTCTCCCACGCTGCGGGAGAGGGAAGAGGCTGAGGAGGGAGTTGGCGCAGGCCGACTTCGTGCTTTTCCAGAAGCGGTTTCAACCGCCGATGTCGGTTTTTCTCTCAGACGAGGGGGCGGGGATCGGGCGAATGCCCAGTCGTTCCATGAAGTGACGCACCGGAACCGCGCGCAGGCGGGAGTGTTGTGCCAGGTCTTCTAACCGTTGCGCACCACGCTGTTCCCGTTCATCCAGCAGGTTTTGCAATCGGGCTTGCTCGTCTTCGGTCAGCGTTCCTGCTTTCCGCCGTCGCAGCGGGCGGTGAAGTTCCCGTGTCTCCGTTTCTGGAGCGGCTGTGCGAATACGCCAGAGCAGGTCGGCCTCAAGCAGACGCCGCGCCGCCAGTTGCTCGACGGTCAATCCTTCACGGGCCGCCTCAGCGCGGAAACGCGCTTCTACCTCTGGTTGGAGCGTAATCGTCAACGCCGTAATTTGCGTGCGTCCTCTCTACCAACGGTATCCGTGTATCCATTCAGATTGTACAGGGGAACCGCCGGTCGAGGCAAGAGAGAATCCCCTGGGATGGCCTATCCACCTTGCGCCAGTGCGACCAGGCAGATACGACTCGCGCCCGCCTCCCGGCTGATATGCGCGCACTCTCGCATCGTCGCCGTTGTCGTCAGCACGTCGTCTACCAGGAGGACGGACTGCCCGGCGAAACGGTGCGGCTCGCGCGCGACAAAAGCCCCTTTGACATTGGCGGCGCGTTCCGTCGGGCTGAGGTTCGTCTGAGAGCGGGTGTAGCGCGTGCGCCGCAGGCCGTCGGCGTCCAAGCGCCATCCGCGTTCCCGCGCCAGAACGCGCCCGATCCGTTCCGCCTGATTGAAGCCGCGCTGCCGCAGCCGGGCCGGATGCAGCGGAACCGGCACGACGACATCGAAGGCGGGATGCGCGGCGGTCAGCAGGGGAGTCGGCGTCTTATCGAGCGATTCGGCCAGCAGGCGACCGAGTGGTTCCGCCAGCGCCGCCTTGCCATCGTACTTCAGCCGGTGAATGGCGCGGCGCAGCGTTCCCTGATACGCGCCGAGCGTCTGCGACCAGGCAAAGGGCGGCTCCGGCCCCTCCGCGCAGAGCCTACAGACGCTCTCCTCGGCAGCGACGGGAACGCCGCATCGGTCACAGAACGGCGGCGAAATCGGGGCGATCTCGCGCTGGCAGGCCAGGCAGAGTACGCCCGCGTCGAGCCGCTCGCCGCAGACGAGGCAGCAGGGCGGGTAGACGACATCCAGCAGGCCGTTCCAGACGAGTGCGATACGCTCCCACATGGCGCTTCATTCGCGCTGAAGGCCCGGAAATCCTTGTCGGCTCGTGGGATGCGCGGCGGGTGCAATGGCAAAGAAGCAGAGAGCCAGGGGCAGACGGTCGGGCTAGAGTTCGATGAGCGCGACGACCGATTCCACGTAGCCGGGGATGCGGCAGAGAGGCAGGAAGGTGATGGGGACGGCATCCAGGCCGGGCAGGAGGGCGAGCGGAATGGCGTAGCGAAACGCCCGATTGTCGCCTTCGCATCCGGCGGGCTTGCGCCCGGTGAGCGCAGCGTGCAGCGCGCGCGCCATCAGCTTCTCGAACGAGGGACAGATGATCTCGGCAAGCGGCCTGTTCACGACCCCCTGCGCCAACAGGCCCGACCATGCCTCCATCGCGGCGTTCCAGCGGGTGATGCGGCCTTCCCGGTCTATCGCAAAGCAGGGCTGCGCCAGATGTCCCAACAGAGCCTCATGGAAAGAGCGCAGGCAGTCGGCGACGCGGCGGGCCTGTTCCGCATTGGCGCGCAGCAGGGTCTCAGGAAGGCGTCCGGCCTCGCGGGAACCGTCTGGCAGGGCGGCGCGCGTCTCCGCTTGCGGGGTAGGCCGGGTAAGGAGGGCGTGCGTGGTCTCCGGCGCAAGGCCCACCGGAAGCAGAGCGTCCGTCTCTGCGGCAGAGACCGGTGTGGTTTCCAGAACAGTGATCGAAGTCACGGGACAGGCGTCTCCTTCGCTGGAAAGCAAGAGCGGTGTGGTCGGTAAGGCGGAACGGGCGCATTTGTGATTCGGAAGCGCGCTTTGTCTAATTATGAGTATCCGCCCCGTAGTTTTGTAGGGGAATTTTGGCAGGCGGAGGCGAGGCGCGAGAAGTTCCGCGCGGTTTCGGAACGCCGGATTACTGATGCCTCTCTCGCGCTACCCTTTGAGGCCGGTGAGCGCGATGCCCTGAATATAGGTGCGCTGCGCGAAGAAGAAGAGAATCAGCATCGGGATGGTCATGACGGTCGCGGCGGCCATGAGCTGGTTCCAGTCGCCGCTATGCCGCCCCAGGAAGGCCAGCAGCCCGACCGCCAGCGTGTAGGTGCGCTCATCGTGCAGATAGATGAGCGGGCCGGTAAAGTCCATCCAGGCGCTTGTGAAGGAGAGCAGGGCGACTGTGCTGAGGGCGGGCTTGGCGATGGGCGCGAGGATGCGAAAGAGGATGCCCGCCTCGTTGCAGCCATCTATGCGGGCCGCGTCGGAGAGTTCCTGCGGGATGGTGAGGAAGAACTGCCGAAGGAGGAAGATATAGAAGGCGGAGCCGAAGAACGCCGGGACGGTCAGGGGCAGCATGGTTCCTGTCCAGCCGAGCGCGCGGAAGATCAGGAAGACGGGCAGCATCGTGACCTGCGGCGGGAGCATGATGGTGGCGATCAGGATGATGAACAGCGTGTCGCGGCCCTTCCAGCGCAGGCGGGAGAAGCCGTAGGCGGGCAGGGCGGCGGAAAGCACCGTCCCAATCATCGTCACGACGCAGAGGATGAGCGTATTGAGCGTGTAGCGCGCGAAGGGGAAGGCGCTCAGGGCGTCCGAATAGTTGTGCCACTGGGGCGCCAGGGCGTGAATCTCTTTCAGCCGGGATGCTTCGACGACCTGATCGGCGGCAGCGCCCCCCGGAGCGTCCAGCAAGCGCACGCGACTCTTGCCCTCTTCGAGGTCTTCCAGCACGGCGACCTTGACCTGCCGCCCGCCCTCATCGAGCAGTTTGATCGGCGCGTTCATCTCTTTGGGAAGGCCGTTGCTATCTATCACGCGCTGCCGGGAAGTCGGTACGGTCGGCAGCCAGCGCACTTCCGTGCTGAAAATCTGCGAGTCCACCTTGAGCGAGGTCGAAATCATCCAGAGGAACGGCGCGACAAATACGATGGCGAACAGCAACAGGCCCGCGTAGCCGACGGCTGCCAGGAAAGGCCGCTGCAGATGGCGCGGCAGGCGCAGCCAGATCGCACGCCCGACGCCAACGACGACCCAGGCCGCCAGCAGCGCGGCCAATGCCAGTCCATAGACTCGTACCGTATGAAGAAAGGGCGGAAGCATCGTTTCCCACTGCCATTCGTTGCGAAGATGCCTCTCCTATTCGCGGTTTCTGCCCAAATTCCTCCCAAACGTTTGAACCACCTGCTGCGATACTAAGGCAGCGGGTGGTTCAAACGGTTTGCGTAGTATAATGGAGGAAGCAAGAGGGAAAGGACGCCAGAGTGTTATGAAAGCCATTGTCAAGACGCAGCCCGGCCCCGGCGCGCAGCTTGTGGACGTGCCGGAACCGCAGATTACCCGGCCCAACCAGATCATCGTGCGCGTGCAGGCCACCTCCATCTGCGGCACGGACTACCATATCTATAGCTGGGATCGCTGGTCGGCGGGGCGGGTGCATCCGCCCCGCATCATGGGCCATGAGTTCGCCGGGGAGGTCGTGGAGGTCGGGGAGGAGGTCGAGAGCATCCGGGTCGGCGACTACGTGAGCGGGGAGAGCCACTGGACGTGCGGCCACTGTCGGCAGTGCCTTCTCAACGAGCGGCATGTCTGCGCCAACACGCGGATTCTGGGCGTGGACGTGGACGGCTGCTTTGCGCCCTATGTCGTCGTGCCGGAGGGCAGCGCATGGAAGAACGACCGGGCCATTCCTCTGCACCTGGCCTGCGTGCAGGACCCGCTCGGCAACGCGGTTCATGCGACGCTGGCGGGCGAAGTCGTGGGGAGGTCGGTGGCGGTGCTGGGCTGCGGGCCGATCGGTCTCTTCGCGGTGGCGGCGGCGAAGGCGGCGGGCGCGGCGATGGTCTACGCGACGGACACGAAAGACTACCGGCTGAACCTGGCGGCGCAGTTGGGGGCCAACGAGGTCGTCAACGTGGCGCAGGCGGATTTAGAAAGCCTCATCGCGGAGCGGACGGAGGGGCAGGGCGTGGACGTGGTGCTGGAGATGTCGGGTGCGCCCTCGGCCATCAAACAGGCGATGCGCCTCTGTCGGCGGGGCGGGCGCGTCTCGCTGATGGGCATTCCCGCGCAGCCGGTCGAACTGGACATGGCCGAAGACATGATCTTCAAGGGGCTGAATGTGCAGTGTATCGTGGGCCGACGGCTCTACGAGACCTGGGACACGATGCGCTCGCTGCTGGCGTCGGGCCGCCTGGACATCACGCCCGCCATCACGCACCAACTGGCGTTCGAGGACTACGATCACGGGATGCGACTGATGCGCGACGGCCTCTGCGGAAAGGTCGTCTTCCTCCTGGAGTCCTGAGCGGATGGACAGCGACCTCCGGCAGCTCTGGCAGCTCAACAAATATCTCTGGATGTGCCTGGCCTTCGTGCTGCTCTATCTGCCGGTGGCCCAGGCGCAGGGGATTGTCACCGCACCCGCGTGGTTCGCCTGGCTGGTCTTCGGGTTGGGACTGGCGGACGGCGCGGCCCGCACCTACTGGGGCTATCGGCGCGGCGGCGCTCTGCCTGTCGGATGGGCCTGGGGCTTCACCTACCTCGATCTGCTGTTGATCTCCCTGGCCGTCAGCATCACGGGCGGCCTTCAGAGCGACCTGTGGCTGCTCTACTTTGTCGTGATGATCTACGAGTCGCTCTATGCCGCGCCGCTGACCAAGCGCCTGATGGACCTGAGCGTGTGCGCGGCGTATCTGCTGGCGACTCTGCCGCATCAGCCCGCCCTCGCGTTGTCGCTTCCGCCCGCCGTCTACGCCCGCATTCTTGCGACCCGGCTGTTTTTCCTTGTCATCGTCAGCGCGCTGGCGCGGCGCATCAGCGCCAATGCCCTGGCACGCCACCAGGAACTGATGCTCCTGCGCGAACAGATGGCGGCGGCGGAGGAGCGGGCGCGCATCGCCCGCGAGATACACGACGGCCTCGGCCATGCGCTGGTGAGCAGCATCCTGCGCCTGGAACTGTGCGCCCGGCTTATCGGCAGAGCGCCCGCCGAGGCGGAAGCCCTCTTGAAGGAAGAGATTCCGGCCCTGCGTGCCGCCTGGAACGAGGGGCGCGACCTGGCATTCCATCTGCGCCCGTGGGAGATGGACGCCAGCCGGGAAGGCGGAATCGTCGAGTCGCTACGGCGGCATCTGGGGCGCTTTGCCGAACGCACGGGATTGAGCGTGGATCTCCAGGCCGAAGCAGGGAATTGGAAGCTGCGACCGGAGGCCGCGTTCGGCCTGACGCGGATCGTGCAAGAGGCGCTGACCAATGCCGCGAAGCACGCGCAGGGTTCGGCCATTACCGTGCGGTTGGCCCGCAACGCCGGTTCTCTCGTCTGCACCGTGCGGGATAACGGCAGGGGATTCGCGGTGGGGAGCGCGCCTGTCGGCGTCGGCCTGCTGACGATGCGCGAAAGGGCGGAGGCGCTCGGCGGAACCTTGCGGATAGAGAGCGCGCCCGACGCAGGAACGACGATCACCGTCACGCTGCCCATGTAAAGCCGGGCCGCTTCCGCTCAGGGGTGCGCGTGGGGCGGGGCATGAGCCTGAACCGGCGGCGTGGCGAGAAGCACGGCCTTGTCGCCATTCGACAGAATGCCGATGAACGCGATCTGTCCCCGGTTATTGATGGTGGCCGGGCTGGCGATGCCCAGCAAGGTGTCGCCGTTTCCATTGACGACCGATTGGCCGGTCAGCGCGATGATCCGGTCGGCCATGAAGACTCCGGAACCCGTGATCGCGCCCATCGAATCGCCATAGAGGGCGGTAAAAACGATGTGACCCTCCGTGTCCAGCGTTCCGCCTCCATCGTTGGACCAGAGGATGTCCCGAATCGTCCGC